>Ga0172377_10008230_pt1 | contig 10694 bp, 7 predicted proteins | sample Pumphouse3metaG_FD_119749 | JGI IMG/M metagenome (GOLD analysis project Ga0172377, IMG submission 119749) | Leachate microbial communities from a municipal landfill in Southern Ontario, Canada - Pumphouse #3 metaG | ecosystem: Engineered > Solid waste > Landfill > Unclassified | place: Canada... | reverse complement strand
TGTAAGAGCCAACATTTCTCCTTCTCGCAAACCGCACCAATATAAAACCTCAAAAGCATAATAGTAGTTCGGGACTTTCATTGCACAATAGGCGAATTTCTCATATTCATCCGTACTCCAATATTCAACACGCTTATCCTTAATCCCCATGTTTTTAATATCTGCCAACGGATTCAAGTTTAAGTACCCTTTGCTGTAAGCATAGTTTATTATGGAATTGAATTGACTTTGTATTGTGCGAAGAAACGATGGCGAGAAGTATTTTCCGTTGTCCATTTGAAATGTCTTAATCTTTCTCTGCCATTCTGCTATATGGTCATCTGTAATATCAGCGATTGGCTTGTTTTGGAACGTCGGAAAGATATGTTTATCAAAGATATTCCGCTTTGTTTCTAATGTTGATTCTTTAATGTCCTCTCTTTTATGAGAACAAAGGTACTCTTGAAAAACTTCCCCATAAGTTTTTACTGGCTCAATTTCCTCGTCAGATTCTATGGGATCATTAAGATGTTCAAGAAATGATTCCTCATAGTCCTTTGCATCTCTTTTATTCTCGAATCCGCGTTTATATTCGATTTTCTGCTCACCGTTTTTTGGATCGGTATAAGGAAATTTAACCATCCACTTAAAGCCCTTTTTCAGCGGGTATTTATATTGCGACATATTTTCTCCTTTCAACTTCCTGCGTCTTTATTCAGCTCGCTTGAAGCGAAAAATCGTTTTGTTAAGTATAGTGAATCTACTTTTCCATGAATGGTCAAAAATCCTTCTTTTTTAAGTTCCTTATTTAACTGGTCTATCACCTTGTACGCAAAGGAAACAGATATATTAAGGACTTCTGCCACTTGTTTGGCGTTAATCATACGCCCAACTTGTTCAGTCATGACCTTACTCCTTTATCACCACATTCTTTATCGCCTCCCTTTCATCGGATGCGATAAGTTTAGCAAATTTCATTTAATCTGCCAAAGGTGCGATTTTTTGATTCGTACCCTCGACATGAAAATCACAATTAGTGAAAATCGCTTCTTTCAGGCTTTTCACAAACATATAACAACGAACGCGATTTAGTTATTTCCTGTCTCTCTTTTCTTAAAGAGGGAAAAGGCGGAGAACGGTTTGTGGCTTCCTCGGAAATTATAGAGATATTTTCAGAAAATTTTCAGAAAAAAATCACACTAGGTGGAACGTCTGTGCGAGCAATGTTTGCAATGTACAAAATGGGCTGCACACCTGCGCTTCATCTGGTTACCGTTAACGACTATGTAAGAAAGCTGCTTCCGAAGGATTGTCCATATGTATGCAGTTCTCGATCTGACAGCTTATATCCCCACTTGATTGTGCAATTTAACAGGGGAATACGTGTAAGAGCCGGTGATATTGATATTTGTTCAACTCGAGATAATCGTATTATATACGACGACGATGCTGACAATATGAATATGAAATTGGATGAGAAATACTTAGACCTCATTACAGACGCAAGAGTGTTATTAATTTCCGGCTTTAACACGATTAAAGACAGAAATGTGTTGGAAGCAAGACTCAAAACTCTGCTTAATATCCTTGAAAAACTGCCGCGGACGACAATCGTGTTTTACGAAGACGCTTGTTTCTTCAACGCAGATTTTAGTCAACGGGTTCGTGATGTCCTGAGCCATAGAATTCATGTTTTCAGCCTTAATGAGGACGAATTACAGGAATACCTGGGAAGAAAATTAGATTTGCTGGATGCGGCTCAGGTTAAACAAGCTCTTTTGGAAATTCAAAATCTGATTCCAGTTCCGATGATTGTAGTGCATACCCGATATTGGGCACTTGCATATGGTAAAAATGCCGGCAAAATTGCTAAGGCTCTTAAGAGCGGCATTGTGATGGCTACAACACGATTTCAGTATGGGGACGATTATAATATTGAGGATTTTCAGAACACCGAAAAGTATCATCCTGAAAAAGAAGGCGAAGCCTTTTCAAAAGAAATAAATGGTTTGCTGGGCAACAGGGTATGCTGCCTTGCAAGCCTGGAAGCAAAAGTGGAAAAAGCAACTACCGTTGGCCTTGGAGACTCTTTTGTGGGTGGTTTTTTGCCAGCACTTTTACCCTAACATTCTTTTTACAGAGTATTGGAAATTGCCACTGAAGCAAAGAGAGAAGCGCATATTGACGGCACGGCGTGGCTTGCCGAAGTGCAGAAGCTGCTACGGAATGGTGTCGCAAAACAAACGGATAACGTCGAGCTGCAATTCAGTGAACAACGGCTGTCTATGTGGAGTTCCGAATGAGATAATGTGAATTTGCGCTGCGTGCAAAAGATCTGTTTCCAAGCGATATGTTTTATCTGGGAGCATATACTAATGGATGCACAGGGTATTCCCCCACACAACACGAATACGACAAAGGCGGATATAATGTATATTGGTCAATGCTGATATATTATATCTATCATGGTCGTATAGCTTCACTGAACCGTGACTCGGCTACTAAACTTATCAAAACAGCGGTTAAAAGTGTTCCAAAATATTTAAGACGCTGCATAAAATGAGCATTAGCTTTATCAATGAAAAAGGCCTCACCGATCGTTAAAATCGGTGAGGCCTTTTCATAAGGTCATGATGCACTAAGTGTTGCCGGAAGTTAAAAAAGAGCTCCGAAAGCTCGCATAGTTGCTGAGTTTTCGGAGTTTTCGTCATCATTTCCGCTCGCTCACATAAAACTCAATCTAACAATTCTGTTTGTGTTTCGTGAGCGGAGTTATTCTAATTACATAAGTTATCCAAATATTTTAAGCTATCTGATTTTTTATTGCGAAACTGTTGCCGGCATTTTTTAACAAATAGGTTGCTCACAAATATTATTGTAGCATAATAGCCCAAGAGGTTTCAATGAATTATCCAAACAATCTCATTGAGAAGTTTTGAAAACTGATAATCCAATGACTATCGGGTTTTTCTGTGATTTTGTAACTTACTTGTCGCTTACGGAGGACAGTTCAAAGCAACTAATTGACACTATTTCCACTCGTCAAGTCAGGACTATACTAAGAACATTGCTTAGTATAGTTTGTCTTTTTGCATTTTTATTTTGATCTTGTATTATTTACAGATTTCAAATTTATAAGTATCACAAGCAGCATTCATCAATGCATTGTTACACGGAAAGCTGCATTGGCAACGTCCGGTTTCAATCACCTACCGTGTTGTTCTTGACACGCTTGGTTATGCACTTTTCTTGTCATTTTACTGCTTTTTGTAAAGCTGAAGTAAAAGTTCATTGCTGAATTCCAGTTTTGAGGCAAGCGCCTGTTTTTCCTGCCTTTCATTTTCCAGTGCATCTTTAACAGATTCCAACTCAGCCTGTATTTTTTCAAGCTCTTCTGTAAACATCTGTTCAAGAATCACGTCGAATTTTTGCTTCAGGGAGCTATTCATTTTACTGTTCTCAGATTTCGTGTAGTCTGCCGCTTTTTTTTCTTCTGCTATATGGTATTCGTTGCTCGCACTTGCTGAGTCAGGTGCATTTTGAACCTCATTAATATTTGCAGACTCATTTGATATTATTCCTAGTTTTTCTTTTGTAAATTTAATATTTTCTGCTTGTTCTTCTGCAGCTAATTTAGCTGCCATATTTTTATTATATAGCGGTTCAGCCCTTTTCTCTGACACCTGTGGCAAAGGATTTGCTTGTGATTGTGCAACAGAATTTGAAAACACAGTTTCTCCCTTTGTCTGATAGATAGGCAACGGTTCCGGCATACTAATCACATTTTGATCTTTTGAAATCTGATATGATCCTTCAGGTAATTTCATCTGCTGCCTAACCGAAAGCGGCTCTTGGTTCCCTGCGTCATTTGAAATCGGCATTACAAATGGGATCTGTTTTTTATGTAATTGGTCACACTCTGCTTCATTGTTCACACCCGATACCACTGGCCGATTATTCACATTCGCAGACATTTGTGAATTCAGCATTTTATTTTCTCTTGTCAATATCGCAATCTTTTCTTCCAACTCTGATAATTTTTCATCTTTTTCTTCTAACATAGAATCCATGTATTCAATGACATCGCGTTTTTTATAGCCACCCAAAAACGAGCTCTTTATAAGGGCTTCTTCACTCATAATACAATTCACTCCTTTTAGTTGTTGTTAATTTGGAAATTTCTAGATATAATATAAATGATATTGTTAGGGGGTCTCATTATGAAGCGGTTTTCTTTTTGTATCATTACCATATTATTACTGGTGCTTCTTTTGCCCGGTTGTTCAAGAAAATCGGAACTTCCGGTTTTAACCAAATGCCTCAATATAGGTAACGCCTTAGAGGCTCCGAAAAACCAGCCGTGGGATGTTCCCATGAATGCTTCGTATTTTTCCATTATTAAACAGGCCGGATTCCAATGCGTACGTATGCCTGTCAGATTTTCTGATTATGTAGATAAAACCCGCTCTGATTATCGCTTGGACGAAACCTTTATGCAAAAAATTGATAACTATGTAAACGCTGCATTGAAGCAGCACTTAACAATTATACTGGACCTGCATCATTTCATGGAAATCATGGACGATCCAAAGAGTAATGAGGACTGCCTGATTGAGATATGGAAGCAACTTGCCGAACGTTACAAAAACTATCCCAATACCCTTGTTTTTGAGCTGTTAAATGAGCCGCAAAAAAATTTGGACAGTGATAAATGGAATGATATCTTGGCCAAAACTGTGCAGGCAATTCGCACCATTGACAAAAATCACTTTCTCATTCTAGGCGGTGCTAACTTTAATTCAATCGACTCACTTAGCACATTAGAACTGCCACAGGATAAACGAATGATTGTTACTATACACTATTATGAACCAAACAACGTCACTTTTCAAGGTAATCCTTATCATAAAGGTTATGAAAATTTAAAAAATATTACCTGGAACGGGACAACTGCAGAGATTTCATATCTTAAAAACAGACTTGAAACTGCTAAAATCTGGGCAGACGAGCACAATATGCCGCTGTTTCTCGGTGAATTCGGTATCAGCAAGGAAGCGCCTGCTCAAACAAGAATCAGCTGGACTTCCGCTGTGGCAAGTGAGGCAAACGCATTAGGCATCAGTTATGGCTATTGGGAATTCGCCTCAAGCTTTGGAATATATGATTTAAAATCTGCCACATGGAATTCTGATATGTTAAATACTTTATTAAACCCATCAAAATAATATTGTAAATCTGTTCTCGTCATGCGCTTTTCGTTTATATACTTTTAGGTTAATCGGATGCATTTTCATAGAACGGAAAGAATTCTTCTGTTAAATTCTGCGGCGAAAAGCTGGTAAATATATAATCAAATTTATATTGATCTATAATATCCGAAATATTTCCATAAAAATATCTTGGATCAATCATATATACCTTTGAGCAACCAAGTGCGAAAAACGACGCTACCGGAACCATTAGAGAATCTTTAATAAATAATACTCTGGTCCCATCCTGAATGTTATTATTAGTTATTTCAACAAATCCTGGATTTCCATCCATGTAGGTGAAATATTTATCATTTGCGGCGTCATAAACATCCCCGCCTGAAAGCAGTGAAGTAAAGCAAATTGCCTGTTCAAATCTTCCTTGTGCTGTAATATCCTTGTAACCACCACGAGCGTAAAAATAAAAATTAGTATCAAATTTGGGATATATAAATGTAAAATCTTCTGCTCCGGAATATAATATTCCTTCTTTACGTCCCATTGAGCCTATATAGGAGTCCTTATATACAATCTGATTATAATTATCCAAATTCGTATACAAATCTTTATTTGGAAATTCCAAATCATATTTGCTTTCCAACACATCGACAAACTTCGTAAATGCCCAAAACGCTGTTTCAACCTTCCAATGATGGTCAGTTTTATAGAAACTATCCGTTGAATATATTCCATCCTCTTTCATCTGCTCTCGAAAATCCAGTGTATCAATATTTTTTTCTTTAAGTGCTGCTAAAAAATTATCCGCCGTTTCGTTGGCATAATTATATGGTATTCCCTTTTCATATTGCGTAGACCCAACAATATATTTGTCAGGAGTCATCACATACATCACTTTGCTTCCGGCTTTCGTACCGGCTTGCTCCAAACGTTCCATACGTTCTACAAGAGTATCCACATTGTTGGGACCTGTAGTAAAATAGGTATAATTAAGGGATCCGTCATTAGCCTTTACGACTTCGAAATTATTAACTTCATTTTTATCAAGCAATTTTTGCATATAGCCATATGCTTCGATATAGTAGTATTTATTGAATACTTCATCACTTGTTGTTTTGCTCAAATTTGTTACAAGGGTAGGAAATTGTTCCGTCTTACTACCACTGTTCGACAAGAAATCCCTTACGCTTTCTTCTAAAGTCGGATATGCCGTTTTCAAATTTAAGAAGGATAACGTAAACAGTATGAAAATAAAAACGATTGCGGTTACTGTTTTTTTTATAAAAAAACGTTTCATTGACCTTACTCCTTCTAAAATTTGAAATAGATAAATGGATTATAGCTTCCCTTGACCAAATATGTAATACAAATCAAAAATAACAAAATCATTCCAACCGGATATAACACATTTACCAGCTTAACAAACGTAGCTTCCATGTATAAATATTTTTTCTGATAAGGAGGCTGCGTCGAAAGGCTTTGACGAACCCGAATACCTTTTGCCATAAACTGATTCAGGATTGGTGCGACTGGTGTGGAAAAAGCAAGTGATGCCAGGAAAAATATCCCGAACTCTTTTATAAACATATAGGTATAATCACTGTAAAATCCATTTTTCGTAAAATTAAACATGCATACGATAAAGTTTCCAGCCTCTTTAAGCGAATCCGATCGAAAAATAACCCATCCGATAATAACTACAAACATCGCATAAATATGTCGAATAAAATTTGGCAATTTAGATTCGTTAAAATGAAACATTTTTTCCGTCGCAATGCAAATAAAATTAATTATACCCCAAGCCAGAAATGTCCAGTTGGCTCCATGCCAGATTCCTGTTGATATCCATACAATCGCTAAGTTACGAATGATTTTGTCTTTGTTTTTGACACGCGAGCCCCCAAGCGGAATATATAGATAATCACGGAACCACATTCCAAGAGAGATATGCCACCTTCTCCAAAATTCACCGATTGACTTTGAAATATAAGGGTAATTGAAGTTTTTATTCAGTTTAAATCCAAACATCAGCCCCAATCCGATTGCCATATCTGAATAGCCGGAAAAATCAAAGTATATCTGAAATGTATAGGCAATTGCGCCGAGCCAAGCAAGGCTTACGGGCATTCCACCCATTTTATGTATTTCAAAAACACGGTCTGCAACAATTGCCATATTGTTGGCAAGCAGCACTTTTTTCCCAAGACCAACGATGAAAAAGCATGCGCCTGAAGAGAATTTTCTTAGAGTTTCTCTTCTTTCCATGATCTGAGGTTCAAATTCTTCATATTTCATAATTGGACCTTGTATCAGTTTTGGGAAAAAGGACAAATACAATGCAAAATTAAAAAAATTCTTCTGAACTTTGGTGTCATTTCTATAGACATCAATTATATAGGAAATGGCCTGGAACGTAAAAAATGAAATGCCAATTGGCAGCGAAATATCGAAAGTTTCCGTTTTCCCATCGGCAAGATAGCTGATATTCTTTGTTACAAAGGATAAATACTTGAAAATAAATAAAGTTCCCAAATTAAAAACCAATGCACAAATCAGCCAGAAACGGGCCGCATATTTTCTTCTTTTTTCATGATCGACCAGTAATCCCAGAAAATAATTTACTATGATCGAAACAACCAAAAGAGCGATATTTTTGGGCTCTCCCCATGCATAAAATGCCAAACTGCAAACCAGTAGCACCATGTTTTTCAATGTTTTAGAAAAGAAAAAAATGTAGTACAGAATTAACACAGCAGGTAGAAAATAGAACATAAAGGACAAACTTGAGAATGTCAATGTTCATCCTCCTCTTCATTATCATTAGTTTTATAAAGCTTTCTTTTTATAGCATTATAATTATTATTTGAATCTTTAAACCAATTTAAGAAAATAGCACCAATGATCAGAGCGATTGCTATAGAAAGAAATTTAATCAACGTAACAGACTTACTTAATTGCGTATAAACCGGCGACATAATATTAAGTACTTCAGAAGCTCTTGGTATTTCGTCAGATCCAGCAGCTGTATCATTGTGCTGTAAAGTAATCATAAATACACCGGAATTAATACTATTCTCCGATTTAGCGCACACTTTGATTTCTGAAGCAACACAATCACTTCCAACTTCCAATTTTCCGTTCTTTGAAACGGAAACCCCGGCAATGCTCTCAGCCAAAGAAAATGTTACGTTCTGATCGATCGAATTGTTGTCAAAATCCTTTACCTGTGCATTGTAATTTTCTATCACAGAGCCGGTATGCGGTATGGAGATTGTGCTGTTGCCTGATACAGTGATAAAATAATAGCTGTCTTTCATTGATGCAACGCTTTCCCTTAAAAAAGCTATGTTTCCTATCTGATAATGAATTTTCTGATCTTGAGACATAACAGTAGTAATACCCCACGACTGTATTTTAGTAAGCGTTACCCTTTCTCCATCGGAAGTGTATAATTGCGAAAGCGGAACATATACAGTCCCATCAAACTTAGCAGGTATTGATATGGTTCCATAGGCAGGTGCAACTGTTTCATTGATGTTTTGATTATCTGATTCCAATATGGCAAAAGAAGAATCCGTCAGTGAAATGCTTACTTTTGAATTAACCGTAAAAGTAAGATTGATTTTAAGTTCCGTATTGTTATCATTTTTAATATTAAAACGGACTCCATCATATGACCTAACCGAACGTACCTTATTATCAAAAAGATAAATTGAATAATATCCTTCTTTTAAACCGTTGGTATCCGCAAAAACGGATACCCGAAAATTTTCTCCCGTGCCGCTGCTCTCGCTCGTAACGTTCGCTCCATCATCCCATTCTTTAATCTGGCTCGGCGTTATCGTTTCTTCTGATTTGCTGCTAACGGCATAAGCATTACCAAGAAAGGACAAGAGCAGGAAACACACTGAAAGACATATAATAATTCGTTTTCTGACTTTATTTCGTTTTTTCATAATCGCACCCCAGCAAATTGCCCGTCATACTAAAGGACTGCTGCCACGTTATTTTTTCATCCTGCATAATTAAGACACAATCATACTGCTTATAAATATTCCAGTTCGTCAAAGATTTCATACTTTTTTAAAGCTCTGTCTACCTGTTTATAATAGGCTTGTTTTTCACTTAAATCAATTTCATAATCATACATCCATGATTTTAAAACAGACCGGAATGCCAGATTATGAGTGATTTCTTCCAAATTGTCAATCCTATAACAAGCGCCTTTTTTAGACTTTTCATTTTCTAAAGAGCATCTTATTTCAATACCGTGTTCCATCAATGACAGCTTTTCCGGTATTTTTTCGCCACGGTAAAACTGAATTGTCAAGAACTCATAATTGAAATTATTCAACAGCAATTTTGTTCCATCCGATGTCTCCACAAAACTACTAAGCTCTACAAGCGGAAGCTTATTGCTAAAATAATCACTACTATTCATTCTTCGCCAGATATTAATCGTAATATCATCTACCGTACTTAATCCTTCTTCAATTTCTTTTGGCAGAGAAGGGTCTCGATCATACACAATCTGAAGCATTTCCCTTTTATTTTCTTCCGTAATCTCGGTCATTTCAAAACCATATTTCCATTTGTCTTTTGCATTAATGATATTTGCTACTTTGCCAGTCCAACTGGTTTCATACCGATCAGTCACCAGCTTTATAACAACGTCTTCATTCGGTGGAATATATTCAGGAAAGTTTAATACAATTGAAACACCGTTTTCTGAAATATCAGATGTTTTTGTTCGGATAATTCGGTCACCATAAGTAATTAAACAGTCAATCTCCGCTTTAAAACGTTCAAATTCACGATGCTGCCGTCTGCCATATATAAAGAACACCGACATCAGCAAGTAATAGAAATTCACCAAAAGCCAGAACATGATGATCATATATGCAGGAGTCGCCTGTACGAAAGTTCCGTATACGCATCGTGCCAAACCAACCACGCTTAAGGCAAGAAATATCAGTAGCAATAGTGAGGTCTTAAACTTAAACCATAACCCGTCTCCTTCTAATTTGTGTTTGCCATCCTTTTTTGTAACGATAAAAATCTTTTGCGATATTCCAAGTGATTCTAATATAACTGATGATAAAAGAGCCGGAACTAAAGCAGTTTCATAAATATTGGTTATACGGGTATTTCGTATATTTCCGGACAAACGGTGAAGCGTTATGTTATTCAGCAGATACATCGGAAGCCAGAACATCAGTATTTCCCATACCGTACACTTAACAACAATTATATTAAATACCGCATATAAAATAGGGGATAGCATATACACAAAGCGCTTCAAAGGGCCATACCAGTAAGTAATAGATGTAAGATAGCTTATTTTCTGGATAAAGTTAAGTCCTTTCAAAGAGAAAATTTTTAGTTTCCTTCCAGTCTGAATACAACCCCTTGCCCAACGTTGTCGTTGCTTAATCAAACTTTTTAAGTCCTCTGGTGCCATTCCGCAGGCATATGATTCATTAATCGCATAACACTGATACCCTTTGC
>Ga0172377_10008226_pt1 | contig 10696 bp, 8 predicted proteins | sample Pumphouse3metaG_FD_119749 | JGI IMG/M metagenome (GOLD analysis project Ga0172377, IMG submission 119749) | Leachate microbial communities from a municipal landfill in Southern Ontario, Canada - Pumphouse #3 metaG | ecosystem: Engineered > Solid waste > Landfill > Unclassified | place: Canada... | reverse complement strand
TGATGGGACAAAAGAAGGCCGGACTCATGCTGGGTCAATACCTCATTAAGGAGAGTATCCTTACGGAAGAGCAAATTATCGACCAGATCTGCATGCAACTTAAGATACCCAAGTATGATCCCGAAGAATATCCCCTGGACAGAAGCCTTGCCGAACTGATCCCGTCGGACATGGCTCAAAAACTCCAGGTTGTTCCGATCAGGAGGAAGTTCAACCTTCTCACGGTCGCCATGATCGATCCCATGGATATCAATACCATCGATACCATAGAGGAAAAAACAGGGATGGAAGTGGAGGCCGTGGTCTGCTCAGAGAAGGACTTAAACGACCTCGTGGGTATGATCTACGGGATGCAATCGGGGATAAGCGAGATCATGGAATCCATGGGTGAGGTTGCCGTGGACGTCAGATCGGAAGAGCAGACCGACGCGGATCTCCAGGTCAGTTCTCTTCAGACTATGGCGGAAGAGGCCCCTGTTATACGGCTTGTGAACTCCATTATCGCACAGGCGGTAAGGGAAAAGGCAAGTGATGTTCACATAAGTCCCGAAGAAAAAAGCGTATCACTTCGTTTCAGGATAGACGGAAATCTCGTTGAAATGCCCGCCCCGCCGAAATCAATGATACTGCCCATCATATCGAGGATAAAGATTCTTTCCCGCATGGACATAGCGATGTCCCGGATACCGCAGGACGGTCGTTTTACAGTGAAAATGGACAACAAGGAAATAAATATTCGGGTATCAGTTTTACCGACGATATATGGGGAGAATTTGGTCCTCCGTCTTCTTGACATGGGCGCGGGGGTGTACAGCCTGGATCGGCTGGGCATGTCTACGGAAGATCGGCGAAAGATCGTTCAATCAAGTCAAAACCCATACGGAATGATTTTAAGTACGGGCCCTACGGGAAGCGGGAAGAGTACCAGCCTATATTCGATCTTGAAATTGATAGCGTCTCCTGAAATAAACGTGATCACCCTTGAAGATCCCGTTGAATATCGCATGTCGGGGATACGCCAGGTTCAATTGAATGTCAAGGCAGGGATGACATTCGCCAGTGGTTTGAGGTCCATCCTGCGTCAGGACCCCGACGTGATAATGGTCGGTGAAATCCGTGACGGAGAAACGGCGGGTATCGCTACACAGGCAGCCCTTACGGGGCACCGCGTCCTCAGTACCGTACACACAAACGACGCGGCGGGGGCGGTGACACGTCTTATTGACATGGGGATAGAGCCCTTCTTAGTGTCGTCGGTTCTGCTTGTGTCTTTTGCCCAGCGATTGCTGCGGACCAATTGTCCTTCATGTAAGGAACCTTATGACCCACCCGAGAATGCCCTTAGGGCGTGGGGATTCGACAAATACGAAAATCCACATTTCATGAAGGGTCGTGGTTGCGAGAAGTGCATGAATACGGGGTACAAGGGGAGGACCGGGGTGTTTGAAGTCCTTCGCGTGGACGAAGAGATACAGGAGTTGATTACCCGGGGTAGTTCGTCACAGGAAATCAACAGGGTCGCTGTGGAAACGGGCAAGGTTCGTTTACTGAAAGAAGACGCCGCCGACAAGGTTGCCAGGGGTATAACAACACTCGAAGAAGCGGCGGCGAAAGTTATGAATGTCAGCGAGCAGGTTTGTTGATTGTTGAGGGAATTACAAGTCCCGACAATTTTTCGAAATACATCATAAAAAATATTACTATCGAAGGACGCTATGCCCACTTTTGCATACAAAGCCATTAATCAGAGTGGTTCCTCGGTGTCAGGGGTTATCGAGGCCGAATCAATAGAAATGGCCGAGCAAATCCTGAACAACCAGGGCTTTATTCCGTCGAAGGTGACGGAAGAGAAGGCGGCGGGAGTTGAGTCCCTCCTCAAGAAGATCGCCGTAAGGCTTACCCCCGTAAAAGATGAAGAAATAATCCTCATGACCCGACAGCTCCGAACCATGCTGGCCGCCGGTCTTTCTATGACACAGATCCTCGACATTCTTCAGAACCAGGCACAGAACGAACGTTTGAAAAACGTTATCGCCGCCATATCTATAGATATCAAGTCGGGGAGTTCATTGACGGAAGCGTTCCGAAAACACGAAAATATTCTTTCACCTCTCTACGTAAACATGATCCACGCGGGAGAGACCAGCGGTACCTTGACGGAAGTTCTCGAACGGCTTATCTATCTACTTGAACATGAGCACAAGGTCAAATCGGACATCAAGGGTGCTCTGCAATATCCGAAGATAGTGCTCGGCGCCTTGGCCATCGCCTTTTTCATTCTTCTTACCTTCGTCATTCCCACTTTCGTGGGTATATTCGAAGGAGCGGGCATTGAATTGCCCCTTCCCACGAAGATAGCTCTTGGATTATACAATATCTTATCTAATTATTGGTACATAGTGCTTTTGGCAACGGCGGCCGTCATTATTGCGTACCGGCAGTATACGAAAACACCTTCAGGAAGATTGCTGAAGGACACACTCTATCTCAAGCTCCCAATTGTCGGGTCCCTGGTTCAGAAGGCCGCGATGAGCCGCTTTTCAAGCATCTTTTCCATACTTCAAGCGAGCGGCATAACAGTTCTTGCCTCTCTGGACATTCTTATGGGTACCATAGGGAACGAAGCCATTGCCAAGGAATTCAGGAAAATAAGGGCGCTCCTGGAAGAGGGGAGGGGGCTGTCCAGCCCGCTGCGTTCGGCTAAATACTTCACGCCCATGGTTGTCGATATGGTGGCCGTGGGCGAAGAAACAGGAGCCCTGGACGAAATGCTTAGTCAGGTGGCCGTGCACTATGACGACGAAGTGGAATTCGCCGTAAAAAAACTTTCGTCCGCCCTCGGCCCTATTTTGATCGTCGGTCTAGCCGTAGTTGTGGGATTTTTCGCCCTCGCAATATTCCTTCCAATGTGGGATATGACGAAAATGGTGCGGTAGTGACGGTATGTAGTAATTGCGCCGCACTTCAGGTACAACCTTTGAGGCGCCGATGGTTCCATGGCGTCCTGTGCCTGAGAAGACCGCCGAATTTAAATCTCATCTGTCGATGTGATGCCATCCTTCCGCAAAATAGAATGGTTTCACCCCGCCATCTTGCTTTAGAGAACTTTTCTTGACCCCGTTGCGGTTGTGATTCTGCACGTATTGATTTTGTCCGATGCGAGCCGGTGTTGCCGAATAGGGTCCCGTTGCGCCGTTCCCGGAACGGCTGTTCCCGGTTCTTAGGCACTGCCCGGAAAAGCGTGCTTGGGTCGCCGTCTTCATCACACAAAGGTCTTAAAATGGTTCGGGGCATGTAATCCCCACAAGAATCGACAAGCCCCGCCGGTCCCGTCCAGACTTTATTACCAGTGGCAAGCGTGATTTATCGAAAAGAACCTCGACCTGGGCTCTGTAGTGATGCGGCCATGAAGTGGATGTTACCGATTCCTCTTCACGAGGAACTACGAAGGACGGTTTCGGCCACCAATCGTAAGAGAAGGAACGTATGTTCAAATGAATCATTCCTGCGTTTAACGTGTGCAGGAGTTGATTTCTGTCCTCTCATCGTTTATTCAACGGGCAACAACTCATAGGTGTATGGGAATCAACATCGCTATGTATTCGAACGATGAAACAAAAGACCGCCACAGAATCGCCGTGCTCGTTATTACCACTATCAGTTCGTTTCTAATACCCTTTATGGCTTCTTCGGTCGTAATAGCCCTGCCTACCATCGCCGGTTACTTTCAAATGAACGCAGTTTTAATCACCTGGGTGTCCACCGCTTATATATTGACATCGGCCTCGCTCATGGTTCCCCTGGGACGTCTTTCAGATATGCACGGACGCAAGAAGATCTTTCTTGGCGGATACATCATTTTTTTAGCTGGGTCCCTCCTCTCCGTGGTGGTTCAATCGAGCGGCTTGTTTCTTTTTTCGAGAGTGATTCAGGGGGTGGGCGCCTCGGCGGTTGTTGCCAACTCTGTGGCGATACTTACCGCCGCCTTTCCGAAGCGCCACAGAGGGAGGGTGCTGGGAATAAACGCCGCGGCAGTTTATATTGGGCTATCCGTGAGCCCCCTTTTGGGGGGCCTGCTTACAGAGCACTTGGGTTGGAGAAGCATATTTTTTTTGTCGGCCGGTCTGTGCTTGGCGATGGTGATTGCCACGGCTATCATGTTGCCTGAATACGAAGAGCCTCGAAGGGATCGTTTTGACCTGCCGGGTACGATCGTTTATATGGCGACACTGACACTCTTCATGTACGGACTTTCAATTCTGCCGAGCCGGATGGGTGTTTCATTTATTGCGGCAAGTCTCTGCGGCATTTTGCTTTTTGTTAGATTAGAGAAAAGAGCCGCCTCTCCGATCATCGATTTCAGACTCTTTATGCAAAATCGTGGATTTGCATTTTCAAACATCGCCGCACTGGTGCATTATAGTGGGACGTATTCGATCGCCTTTCTTCTCAGCCTCTACCTGCAGTTTACCAAGGGGCTCTCAGCGGGAGAGGCGGGATTGGTTTTGATTACAAACCCGATTATCCAAGCCCTTTTTTCTCCCATATTTGGACGACTGTCTGATCGGGTTGAACCGCGGTTGCTGTCCTCGGCGGGAATGGCCGTTACATGTGCCGGTATCTTGGTGTTGTCCTTTTTGACCGTCGACACGAAGGTGATTCACATAGTAGGCTGTCAGGTGCTCATAGGTTTCGGTTTCGCCATGTTCGCCTCGCCGAACACCAATGCGATCATGAGTTCCATCGAAAAGCATTCCTATGGTTTTGCGGCGGCGACCATGGGTACGATGCGCCAGCTGGGAATGACCCTGAGCATGGGGATAGCGATGGTTGTCTTCGCAATTGTAATAGGTAAAGAGACAATCGTTTCGGAGCATCAAGCAGCCTTTATCGCCGGTGTGCGCCTCATATTTACAATTGCCGCTGTGCTGTGTTTCGTTGCCGTTTTCGCTTCTTTGGCAAGAGGAGACATTCACGAGCAGAAGGGTTTGATTCGGCGGTGACAATTTCCTCCTTAGATCTTAAGACAATCGCTTCCTTGTGCCACATGACGGAACACGGTCGGTTGTGTCGAAAAACCATTTAACGCGCACCCCGCCGATTTCTCGAGGCTACTTGACAGGACGACGAGTCTTCTCTAATGTGGGAACATAGGTAGGAATTTTAAGGGGGTTAACGTGACCTTTGAAGAACTGATTCGTAGTTACTCACGTCCCATGACTCCGATCGCAACGCCGCTCCAACCAAAGGGTTCGCCCACTCACAGCGTCAAGGCAGTTCTTTTCGATGTTTACGGGACTCTTTTTATAAGCAAGGCGGGCGATATAGGGGGAGCGAGGTCCGAGGCTTCACTCCGACTGTCGGAAATAGATAACTTGTGTAAACGTTTTGAGCTGAGCTATTCGGCGGAAGGGTTGGTAGAAAGATTTTTTGATAGCATCGAAGCAGAAAAACTTCGTCTTTCCGAAAGCGGGATCGATTATCCTGAAGTTGTCATCGAAGACATCTGGGAGCGCGTCACGGGTATAAAGGACCGACGACGGATAAGAGAGATAGCTCTCGAGTTCGAGCTCATAGTCAACCCCGTTTATCCAATGCCGGGTCTCGGGGAAGTTCTCTCCACTTTGAAAAGACGCGGTGTGCTGATGGGGATAATTTCCAATGCCCAGTTTTACACGCCCTACCTCTTTTCGAGCTATCTGGGCATGGCCCTCGATGAAATAGGTTTCAGCCGCGATCTTATTTTTTTTTCGTATGAACTTGGATACGTAAAGCCTTCTATCAGGTCATTTTCCCTGGCGGCGGAGCGACTTTTGGACAGGGGTGTCGAAGCGAAGAACACACTATATGTAGGGAATGACATGCTGAAGGATGTTTATCCCGCTAAAGCAGTGGGATTCCAAGCAGCCCTTTTTGCTGGAGATGCGCGGTCGCTTAAACTCCGTGAGGAAGACGAGCGGTTCAGAAGTGTAGAACCGGACATTATTATCAATGATCTTAAACAACTACCTGATTTTGTGTAAGAGATCGCTAAGATTCTGTTGTCGAAGCCGGAAAGGGGGAAGATGATGACCGGGAAAAAGAAGTTATTGATCCTGATTCTTGCGATAATTGTAGTTGCTTTCCTGGCGGCTCTTTTGCTGCTTTCCAAAAGCGATGGGAACAACGACGGTGTCAAGGAGGAAGCCACAGGGGAGCGTCCGTTCCACATGGCTGAAATAAAAGAGGAATTGAAGCAGGGGACCGACGAAGAAGATTTAGTGGAGAAAGCGGAATCGAATGAAAAGGACGGGGAGAACGTCGTAGCTGCAAAACGCCCGCCAGCGGTAGAGTCAAGTGAGTACGAGCGTTGCCTGATGCAGGTAAAAGAGTTCTGTAATTATCTCGATAGCCGGGACTACGTCAAGACCTACGAAGTCGAAGAGGGAACCTATCTTCGCATGCTTGCAGTGATCGAAAGATTGATGAAGAAGGAGCCCTTCGTTGTTGCGGAAACGATGGATATAAGACGAATCATATCAAATATATATCATTTTTACCGGGTCCTGGGGAAGGAAGACGTCCTCTTGGCCGCGGAGATTATGAGAAGGGAACGGGAAAGGCTGGAAGACGTCATGGCCCTCTGCCACCGCTGGCTCATTCTTGACATGCAACAAGAGAATCCTCAAACGGAGGTATCTATAGAGGAACTTTATAATTACGGCGCCTTTTTCCTTTCAACACTGGGTGGCTCATCCTACCTGGCCAGGAGGGATTCGAGGACAAGCTTTCTCGTCAGATATTATTCACTCCTTTTTGTCGACCTTGCGGATCGACAGACGAAGAATCATTACGGTTTGGATATTGTTCCGATTGTAGAGCGGCTCTCCGCCGACATGGAACTTATCGGAGGCCTCGAAAGGCGTGGTGAATACCAGGCCGGATTAAAAGAAATCAGAGAACGATTGATCAAAAGACAAGGCGGGATAGACCACCCCGATTCCGACGGTACCAGAACTTGGGCATGAGATGGTAAAAGGCTCGGGAAAGCGGGCCGATGTATTCCTTTTTCCTGATATCCATCTGGCAGGCCTCGATGATCTGCTGCCTTATTTTTTCCCGGGTTCCACCTTCATTGAATATCCGGTAGGTGCAGCGGAATATGGGGCTGTACATGTTTTTCTTTTCAAGGTATCGATGTACGTTGCGAATGGAAGGGGGGCCTTCCGGTGTGCCATCTATTTTTTTCAGCACGGCAAGGTTAGTTTCTATTGGGTTTCCGTTGTAATATTCATAATAATATTTTCCATAACGATAATTTTTGCTGGCCATTGACGAGACGGTCACGTACATGTCTCCGACGCCCGCCTGGCTGTAAAATGCCTGGAAACTGCCGCCGAGAATCCTGGAGAGGGCCCTGATTTCCACACCCGCCCTGGCGAAAATCGTCCCTCCGATCGATCGTCCCAGTTCTATCTGGTCGGTGGCACCCTTGAAGTTTGCAACAATGTTTTTCAGTGCCCCGCAGGCCTCGATTCCAACTGAATCAAAGTTGTAATAGCAACTCAATTCTTTCCTGTTTTGACTGAGGATCTTTTCGACCGCGAAAGCGGTCCTCTTCTTCCCGGCAACGGAGAGGCAAACGGGATTTCCAAGCGCGATGTCCACGTCGAAAAAGGGGCCTCCTATACATACAAGGTCATACTTTGTCTTTAGATCGAAGAAGTGGTTGTGGATCAACTGGGAGGGCGTTATAAGTTCCCGGGTCTTTTCATCGGAGGCGACACCTTTTATGGGTGAGATCAGGCATATTTTCCCGCTTTTTCTGGCTATGAGAGGTCGGAGGTAATTTAGGATCTCCGGAAGGCCGTTCATGTTTACGGCAAGAATCACGATGTCGTTCTTTTCAATGAATTTTTGCAGATCGTTCGTGGCTGTCACGGTCCGAGGGAGACGGGGAACAAGATCCAAGCCGCCAAGAAGTTCTGAGAGACTTTCCGTAAAATGTCGGGGATTAAGATGATCCTCGTTGATAGCCCTGCACAGGTCGATGTCATGGTGGTAAATGTGGACATTTCGCCCGTCTCTGCTGAATTTGTAAGCAAATGCGGTACCCAACCGACCGGCGCCTATGATCCCGATCTGCGATGTATTGAAATTTGATTTCATGTTTATTGAATTTCCGAGGATACAGAAAGCCCGATTCTTGTATCATGAATGAACCGCGATTGCGAACGTTTTCTCTTGGCTTCAATCCAATTGAAGTAACGTTGCAGCGTGTATACGACGTCCTGGACATTGGGATAGACGGGAAACCCAACTTTTCTCAAGGTAGAGAAGGTGGAGATGCGAACCCGTTCAGTATCCAGGTTGTTTTCCGTAAAACTGGCCAGGATGGGAATGACAGGTTTCTCGATATCCCGGGCCATATCTACAATGGTCTGTTCACTGTTTTTTACATTGAGGAACAATTCTACGGATGCTATGTAATCCACCGAAAAATAGGGGATGATTACGTCGATGTTTTCATCCTCGTCGAGCGCTTTCATGGTATGAGCCATAACGGAAAGGTCAAAACCGTAAGCACCAAGGTCCACGGGGTTGGCCGTAGATGTATTTACATCCTTGATTCTTTCGAGGATCCGTTTCTTTGTGATTTCCTGTAGTTCAGGAAGTTCCAGGCCGGCTTGTTCGGCCAGGTCGGCGAAAAGGACCGACATACCGCCTCCGGCACCCAAAAACCCTACTCGTTTCCCTCCGGGAACCCGTTCCATCACGCCCAGCATTACCAAGTTCATCATGCTGTCGAAATCATCGACAAGGATGGCTCCATGCTGGCGTGCCGCAGAGGACCAAATAGTGTAATTTCCAGCCATGGCGCCCGTATGGCTGGCAGCTGCCTTAAACCCGCGGCTTGTTTTTCCCCCTTTTAAAATTATGACAGGTTTTTTATCGGTGGTTTTTTTTAGGGCGGATAGAAATTTCCTGCTGTCCTTGACGTCTTCTATGTAGCAGGCCACCAGCTTTATGGAGTCATCATCGGCGAAATATTCCAGGAAGTCCTCAACTCTCAGATCAATTTGGTTTCCGTAGGAAGCTACCTTGTTTAGCCATATCTTGCGCGTCATGGCAACGCTGAGGAAGTTTCCCGTAATTCCTCCCGATTGCCCCAGAAAAGCAACAGATCCCGGAGATTGTTCCTGAGGAAGGTAGCCGAAGTTGAGTTTCGATGCGGTGCAGTGGATGCCCACGCAGTTTGGACCGACGATCCTGACACCTCCTTTGCGGGCCTCTTCGAGGAGCTCCTTTTCAAGCTGCACATTTCCGGTCTCGCCGAATCCCGAGGTGAAAAAATGGACAAACTTGAATTTCTTACGTGCCGCCGCCCTGATTATGTCTAGGGAGTGCTGTACAGGGGCTGCGACGATGGTAAGATCGATTTCATCGGGTAGGTCGTCGATAGAGGCGTAAGATTTTGTCCCATCGATTTCACTGTACTTGGGGTTCACCGGGTAGATATCACCTTGGAATCCGGCTCCCCTGATTGTATGAAAATAGGGAATTTTACCACCGCCAAGGCTTGCCGATGCCCCGATGACGGCGACACTTTTCGGGTGAAACAGTCTGTGGAGATCCATGTGTGTAAGCTCCTGTTCTGATATAAGTAAGAAGGTAATCCGGTTCGCCGGTACATCGAGATGACCAACCTTTACAGGATATTTCTATCAGAAAGTTGTTGAGAGTCAACAGTAAATGGGTGTTTCCAGGGTTCTGAATAATCACCATGCAAAAGTCGAAAGGACAACGCGCCATCCTTTCGTATTATTTTGACATAATGCCATAAATGAATTACAAGCATTTACGTCGTTTTGCCCATAAGGGCGGAGTGGACTAATACGAGCGATGGAGAACATTTCTTTTATGTATGAAGCAAGCGACCTGAGAAAGAATCTAAAGATCCAGATTGACGGCGAACCTTACGTGGTGACCGATTTCCAATTTTCCAAGCCCGGCAAAGGCCAGGCGCTTTACCGGTGCAAGTTGAAAAACATGTTAACGGGAGCACAGTTCGAGAGGACATTTCGTTCAGTCGACACCTTCGAACCGGCCGATCTCAACGAAAGGCGCATGCAGTACCTATACCGCGAGGAAAACAAGTACTGCTTCATGGACAACGAATCCTACGAGCAGGTTTACCTTACTGCCGATCAAGTAGGAGAGGCGGCGAATTTCTTGATCGAAAACATAGACGTGGAAATTCTCTTTTTCGGTGAACAGCCACTGGGGGTCACACTGCCTAATTTTGTAGACCTCACGGTTACCAAGGCCGAGCCATGGATCAAGGGCGACACCGCAGCGGGCAATTCAAAGCCCATCGTCGTCGAAACGGGATACCAGCTCCAGGCGCCGCCCTTCATCGAAGAGGGCGAAAAGATAAGGATAGATACGCGTACAGGTGAGTACGTGACCCGAGTCAAGGAATGACTAAATACCGATGTACCATGATGAGCGATGGCGACTGGCGCGAAAGGGGGAATTCCTACGCGTTCGCGCAGATCTGATCCAGGCCGTCCGGCGTTTTTTTGTAGCATACGATTTTCTCGAAGTGGAAACCCCGATTCGTCTTTTGGAGATAGCTCCTGAATCATCCATCGAGGCTGTATCTTCCGAAGACAGGTATCTCCAGACCTCGCCCGAATTGTGCATGAAACGGCTG
>Ga0172377_10008223_pt1 | contig 10698 bp, 5 predicted proteins | sample Pumphouse3metaG_FD_119749 | JGI IMG/M metagenome (GOLD analysis project Ga0172377, IMG submission 119749) | Leachate microbial communities from a municipal landfill in Southern Ontario, Canada - Pumphouse #3 metaG | ecosystem: Engineered > Solid waste > Landfill > Unclassified | place: Canada... | reverse complement strand
TAATATAATATTAAATGTAGCGGGCTCTAAAGCGACCTTTCTTATTCTATCTTAAATAATTTCAGATGTCAACAAAAATTCATGGAAAAAAATATTTTAGTGCTTTAATTCAATAATTAAGCCCATTTACTCATTATTAACTTCATATTTTCATAAAATATAAAGAAATATTTTCTGTACATGCGTGCGCACATATATTATTTAATGATAAGCAAAATACACTTATAAAAATTAGTTTATTATTAATTAATTCCATTTTTAAAGCATATATGTTTTAATCTAAAAAATCAGTATTTAAGGTGCTTATTTTATGAAAGATAAAAAAAACAGTTTCTTTTTGTCACTAATGCGCTAAGAAAATGTTTGATTTATATAAGTGTGTTGTTGTGAGCGAAATGCTACACATTTTTAATGAGTGCGAGCAAAATGCACCCATAAATGGCTTCGCTGAGACCATAATACAACATACTTAATTATTGAGTGCGAGTAAAATGCACCTTTTTTTATGTCCTTTTTTAGATAATTTTTGAAAATACGATAAGACTTTTGAACCCCTTGGCCGAAAATCGCCTCTTAGTTTTCGTTTATTTTTTTATTAATTTATTGAATACTCTTTTAGTTAATTATGAGTATTTTTGTCATTGAGTTTTTATTAATTACTATCATTTAAGTCATCAAAATATCCAGAAGCTTTATAAAATTCTTTTTCTATTACTTCTGCTTCCATTTCAATTGTATCATTTATATTCTTAATATTAATCTTTTCAAATTTCTTAGGTGCCTTTTTATAAGCTCTAAGTAGTCAAGTAGTTCCACCGATATCTTCAATAAATCCTAAGCCATTACCTTCTATAACATAAGACGGAACAAAATCTCCACTATGGTCATAAACTTTTAATAACTCTATATCGAATTCCCAACTATCACCAAAGTCATAATAAAAATTACTTTTTTCACTTAGGCTTTCTACATTATGATGAAAGGCTGATAAATCACGTCCAGTGTAATCATCATTATATATTGTATAAGATTGATCGTTACTTCTAAATAGGAATAGATGACTGCAGTTACCATTAAAACTTAAAACTATTGATATTCCAAAACTAGCAAGTGTAGTTATGTTATCTACTTTAAAAACTCGATAAGTATCAACTTTTTTTAAGTTTCTAAATGTTACTTTAAATTCATAATGTTTTAAACTGATAAAACACCTTTTTCCTTGATATATTTTTCATAGAGTACTACTGCGAAAGCTTCTGCTTGCTGCTCTATTAATAAATTTTCATATACACCTACTTTGGTGCTATAGTTTTCATCCATAAATTCTTTTTCCATTTGGATTAGTTTTTCTTTAGTAAAAATATTATGATGAATACCTAGTTTTGATTCTACAATACAAGCATGTTGTAAAACATGAAATATCTCATGAAATGCAGTCTTTATTATGTTTTCGTTCTTTGCTGTTTTTAACCATTCTTTATTGTATCTTATTAGAAAATTATCTTTATCATATAATGCGATATGATTTATAGATTCAAAGTGATCAATGTCATTAATTAGAATCCATAATCCATCATCAATATTTAAAAACAACCTCGCATATTCTGTTGCATCTAATACAAGTTTTTCATTTTTGCTCATAATTTTTCTTTTAGATCACACAACACTAAGGCATGATCACTCCCTGCATTTATTGCTTCTTCAAACAAATAGTTTATATCTTCTATTTCAAATTTATCTTTATTAATATAAATAAAATCGTATCTCTTTTTATATTTGTCATCTTCTTTTTTAGTATATGTCAAATATGATAGAGCAAGTGGACTAGTTTCCACTTTTTTATTATATCTAAGTGGATCAACTAAACCAATATTAATCATTTCATTAAAGAATGTTTTAGCACCCTTACCTTTATTTCCATTATCATTATAAACATTTTCATTAAAATTCGGATGATCTATCCAGGGTTCATTAGCATCTATCATTACAATGTCTGGTCTGTATTCGTCAATGGATTCAGCAAATGAGAAAAATTGAGTCGATTTTGCTCTACCATATCCAACGCCTGTTAAAGAGTGTAATCCCATAACTCTATGACTATTACCATTTGAACTAATATCTACAAATGAAGTCCTATCTGGAAATGGCGTTCTATTTAATACATTATGATTATTAGAATTATAACTTTTATCTATTAATATGGTTACACCCATTTTTCTGTTTCTTCCATCATATCTAGAAGGAACCCTTAGATCTAATGAATAATATATATCATGTGTATTATCAAAATATTTTTTAATATATTCATTAGTCTTTGGAAATACTTCTAATAAAACAATAATTGTTTTATCTGTCATATTTTTACTTAATAATTCTAATTTTGGTTCTATTGGATTTAAATAACTTATATTCCACAACATCAGTCTCACAATATCACCCTTTTCTTTGATTTTAGCTATATAGATAATAACACATTTATATTTAAATATAGCAATATCTTTAGTTCAATAAAGATAAAACAACGACAAAATCGTTGTTTTATTTAAACTTATTTATTTTTAAGATTTTCTAGTTTTTTATTATTTTGAGCTTTAATATCTTCTTTTTGTTTAGCAAGTCTTTTTCTTAAAGCTTCTTTGTCTTGATCGCGTTTTTTTCTTAGTTTTAATAATTCGCGTTGTTTTTCTTTTAATTGTTTTTCTCGCAATTTAATTCTGTCACGCTTTTTCTTTTCTTTAATCGCTTCAGTTTGTTTAGAAACTCTTGCTTTTTCTTTATCTCTAAATAATTTTAATAATTCTTTATGTTTATCTTTTAAATCTTTAATACTCTTACGATTTCTCTTCCTTTGATCTTGGAGTGATTTTTTAGTTGCTGTTTTTAAAGTATTATCATAAGACTTTATTTCTCTTAATGCTTCATTTTTTAGTCTATTTATGATTTTATCATTTTCAACAGATTCACGTTCAATTAAGTAATTAAGTGCTTCTTTATGAAGTGTTTCAGTTTCCTTAATCCATTTCGCTTCTAATGACAAAGCATCTGTAAATAGTTTTTTAGTTACTTCACTTTGTGTTTTTGCTACTAGGTATTTATTAAGTGCTTCATCATATCTTCTAACAGGGTTTACATAGTTAATTAACTTATCAAAAACATCATCATCTTGATCTGATTCAAAATAGTAATTAAATACTTGATTTGCAATAGAGTATTGATCAAGTAATACTTGCTTCAAGCTTTGTTGTTTTGTATTACTATCCTTTTCAATTTCTTTATATTGTTTATTAATAAACTGTTTTGCTTTCTTTAAATGATATTCTGTTGCTAAATTAGGTTCTAAAACATATGGAACAGGATCTACTGATATATTGTTTACATAATCTTCAGTTTTATCATTTGGTTTAACATTTTCAGTTATAACGTTTTTATCGTTAATGTTAATCTCACTGTTTGTAAAAACAGTTGAAAATATCATTAATAAACTACGATCAATTTGTTCGATATAACTTTGATTAAAGTCAACTTTTTTCACTTTTCTTTCTAACGTATATTCTAAAGCATTTAACCTATCTAAGTATAACCATAATAGATACGCATTTCTAAAGTCAGGGTTTTTTAAGATAATTTGAGTTTTTAAGATTGGTGGTTTAACTTTTTGATATTTCTTCATTACTTGCATAAATGGACCATGATAGATTCTTGAAACAATTTTAAAAGCATCATTGGCCATTTCATATATACGGTAATTGTGTACATCAATATCCTTAATATCAATTTCCTCATTTGATTTAATATTTAAATTAATCTCATAATTAGTTGTATCTAATTGAAATGAATTATTGTAATCAAAATGCATTTCTTTACTACCCATAATATTTTCACGAATAATTTCGATTCTTTGAAGTAAATAATTATAAAGTCTGTCGACAAGCGTCATTATAAAACGGTTTTCATATATACCGTATTCAATCTCGGACAATGTATTTAAAACCTTTTCTGGAATGACTTCGCCATCTTCACCAACATCTCGAATATATCTAGTGTTTCTTAAAAGATGCCTGATTGATTCTGGATTAGTTCTTCTTGTTTTTTCGATTGGTAATATTTCTTCTTCATACCTTAATGCACTTTTTAGATCTTTAGTTATTTGAAGGATACTTGGAAAGAATGTTTCTAAGTTATTCAACCAATTCTCATCGAAGCGTTTATATTCAATTTGTAGTTGTTGGGCTCTTTTTGTTTCTCCTTCATTTACTGCATCAAGAAATATGCCGGGAAAATCTAATTCCTCAGCATTTTTCAAAGATTCCCTTAATGCTCTTTCTTGAAAGAGTTTAGCATCATATTTTTTAATCATTTAATCATCCTATACTTGGTTAATAAATTTAAGGATCATAGTTTTTGATTCTTTTAATTTATCTTTTCCAAAGAAATTATCAAACATTATTACTAAATCTTCTAGTTCTTTCTTTAAAAATGGTAAATTTAAAGTTTCAAACTTTCTAATAATCTTACGAGCGATTATATAATCAATTCCTTCAACTTCATTTCTACCACATGCTACATATACCGGAACAAATGTTTCTAGTTGTCGCATAATTCTGTTACCAAAGGTAATTTGGAATGTTTTAGAGATGTGGTCATCTAATTTAATGATTGCGTTCATATTAGCTTTTGAGATTTCATAACCTGTTAACGCTTCTTTAAATAAATTATTAATATAATCATAACTAATATTTACTTGTGGTAAATCAATCCCTGGAAAAGGTATAGCTTTCTCATTCATTAAAATAGACGATGCACGGTCATATACTTTATCTGTAATTGCGAATGTTGAATCATCGTTGTTTGCAGTTCCTACAAACCATACATTTTCTGGTATTTTAATTTTACCTTCTTTTAAATTAACTGGATCTCCTATTTGTTGTTCAGCAATTACTTCTAATTGCCATTCATCGCTATTAGGTAATTCTAGTAATGATAAGAAGTCCGCAAAGTAATATTCTACTCTAGCTAAGTTCATCTCATCTAGTACGATAATATTAATATCAGTTCTATAGGTTGCATCATAGACACTACTTAAAAATTCTGTTTCGTTAAACTTTTTAGTAAATTCGTTGAAATATCCCATCATTTCATAACGATCTCGCCATGAAGGTTGTACTGAGATAATACTTGAATCGTTATTAATAAACTTCCCGAATACGTATGGAAGACTTGTTTTACCAGTCCCACTTATACCTTCAAGAATTAAAATTTTAGATGTAGCAAGACCTGCAAAGAAAGTTGCTGCCACTTGTTCGTTATAGTATAAACGGTGATGAAATGCTGCATAGTTTCTAAAATGAGTTACTAACTCACTTAAACTTAAACGATCTTTTTCTGTCATTAAAGTAGGAAGTGCAGTATATTTATACTTTTCATCAATTAAGTTTAATTTAGTAAACCTACTACCTTTAACTCTTGCACTTTCTTTTTTGTTACTTGGTGTATTTACTTTAGGAGTTTGTATATTAATAACATTTCCTTCACGAACTTTTCTTTCTAGTAAATTCATTTGATTAAGTAATGTCATCTTATCGTATTCAATTTTACTAAAACGTAAATATCTTCTAATTAGCTGATAAATAACTAAATATACTAATAATACTAATACTAGAAATACTATTGCGAATACAATACTTAATATTATATCTACAAAATTAAATAAATCTAAATGAGATTTCCATAACTTAAAGTATTTAATTGGGTTTCCAATTACTATATTGTAAATCCCCATAAAGAACCCTCTAATAATACGCCAAAGGTCAGCAAAAAATATTCGGAAAAATTCAACGAACCATTCTGAAAAATACTCCATTATTTACGACCTCTTTTCTTTGTATTGTTAATAATCTTTATGTCTACTGGATTTCCTGTCATATGTGAAACATTCAATGTATTCATATCTTGTTCAACGTTACTTGTTTTATATATTACTTCTAAATTATTTACTTTAGCGAAATATAATAATTCTGATACTTGTTCATTATTCATTAATTCATCATTAATTTCTAAACGATCAATATTATATTTTTGAACAAATGCATAATTCTCTTGATTTAAATTTGTTAACTCAAGTGATAGTTTAACACCTAAGTTTGATAACATCAATAAATTTTTAATAACTTTTTCTTCGTATGTAATATTAGTAATTTTAATTGATAATATTACTTGTTCCATTAGAAAACCATTACCAATAATTAATTGTTCTAAAGTTTCTACAAACATTTCTTTTTCTAAAATATTTAATAACACTGGCAATGTAATATTACTAAAAATATTATTATCATAAAGTATTGTTATTAGGTTTTCAATTAAATTTAAATTGATCCATGCTTGATCATTAGTTGGTACTTTATTTAAATACTTCATAATTTTTTGATCGTTGACAATTATTTCATTATATATTTCCTTATATCTTGGATCATTATTTTTATTAACTTCAACACTTTTAATGTTAAAGTTATCTTCACTTAATCTAGTAACTAAGTTTATAAAATCTTCACTACCATTTGTAATATCATCATCATACTTAGTAACCATCCCTAAATTTCTAAGAGATGAAATAAGTGTATCTGCTAAATGTTTTTCATTGTAATCAATATCCTCGATTAAAGCAACACTGTTTGTTTTTAATATGTTGATTCCACTTCTACTAAATGATTTGCTGGCGAGCGCTTTAAATCGCTCACCAACTTCAAATTCATCTTCATTTGTTTTTGGATAATAAATAATAAATGTGTCTCTAATATTTGTTTGGGCTACCTTTCCACCAAAAGGTAGGTAAACACTTAATTCTTTTACTACTCTTGTTAGGAATGATTTAACTATATTTTCATTAAATCTTTGTTCTAATTGTGATAAATTATTTATTTTTAATAAATATATATAAAATGATTCGTTACTTTCAATTTTATAATCTAAATATTCTGAAAAGAGACGGTATTTAATAACTAAGTTCATTGTAATCATTTTATTTTTCTTATCAGCTTTACTTGTTTTCATATACCAAATAATGAGCAAGTATATTAAGGTTCCAATTACAACAATTGAACCAATAATTAACAATGTTCTTTGGACCATACTCATATTAGTAGCTAATAAGATGTTTGTCATGTTTGTCATTTCTTTCTCCCTTTTAGAATATTAGTTGATTATCATCAACTTTTTTCTTTCTGTTTTTTCTAATAATTAAAATTAAAATTGTAATAATCCATAATAATAAACTTGTTATTAATAAAATTGTTAATAATAAGTCTGGTTGATAATCTTTTGCTAAGTTAACAACATAAGTTTTAATAGTTTGTCCATCTTCTGATTCTACTCTAATTAAAACTGATGTTTGTCCTGGTTCTAAGTTATTTATATTAAACTGGCCATTTGAGCTATATTCATCATTAAAGTAAACTCTAGCATTACCATCTTTTGCTTTAGCACTTAATGTTACAACATTTGTATCATTACTTACTTTATATGGTGCCATAAAATCATAAATAATATTTTCGTTACCATCATTTATTAATACCGTTTCTAAACTGGCATCACCGCGCATACTCTTAGTAATTGTAACTAAGTATGTACGTTCTTCTTTACCGTCACCACTTGTTACTGTAATAGGGATTACTAAATCTGTTTCGCCAATACGATATTGACCAAATCCACGTAGTCTTGCTCCACCTTGATCTTCACCTGAACCTTTAATATTAATTAAATTAATGTTTTTATCAATTTGAACAGTATAGTTAAATTCGCCTGGTTTAAGTTCGATTGGTATTTGGAATTCATTACTAAATTCATCTAATTCATATACACTAAGTTCGCCTAATAATGCGTTTGAGTTAACGTATTTTACTTCAACGATATATGTATTGGTTGTTTTATCTTGTGCTGTAACAACTATACTAATAAAAGTCGATTCACCTTCAATTAGGGTATATGTTTTATTTCCATTCACAAGACTTGTTTCACTTTGTGGTTTTGCAAGTATATCAACTTTGTTTGGATCTAAAATAAATTGAATATATTCATAGTTATTGACAAGTGGATCAAAATCTAAGATTTCTTTTCCATCAATTAAGATTGTTTCTAATAATGCATTACTGTCAGCAACTTCACGAATCACATTTATTTCATAAACCGGAGATTCATTTTGTTCATTCATTGATTGAACTTTAAATCTGTAAACAATTAAGTTATCACTATTAAATTGTTGTAATCTATTGTCATCAATTTCTTTATCATTATTATCTAAATATATTACATTACCTAATGTTTGAACGATAAGTCTTGTTTCTAATACATTAAATGGAACATATACATCATAATTATAAATATCGCCCTCAAACTCTAAACCGAAGTATGATATACGGTCATCACCGATAATTGAAATATCTTTAATTTCAGTAATGTTTGAAAAATCTAAATCATGTAATATGTAAATAATATAATCTTCACTTGATCCGTCTTCAGCAACAACAGTTACTGGAAGAACAGTATTGTATTGACCTTCTATTTCACCATGTAAGCTAACAACACCATTTCCAAATATAGATTGAGTTTGATTGTTTAATACTGTATCTATTCTTACTTGGTTTATATATGATTCTTTATCTAGTGTTATAGTATAAATACGGTTATCAGAATCAAATTTAACATTGTTATCAAATTCTAATACATTACCATTTAAATCTTTTACAACTAAATCTTTTAAGCTTGTGTCAGTGTTTGGTTCTTCTCTAACAAATGTAACTTTATATTGAATTCTTGATGGTGTACCATCTTCAGCTTGGACTCTAATATAAATAGGATCATTTGAACCAACTTCTAAGCGGTATGCACCTTCGTTATGAACGGTTGCTCCATGATGTTCAGGATAGCCTTTTAAATAGATTTCTTCTGCTGTGTAAGGAACTCGTATTGTGTATTCTAATTTGTTTTGTTCGAAATTGAATGGAATTTCATCTAGTGGAATTTCTAATTTTAAATCTCTTAATTTATTATTATCAGACATTCTACCTTCATCTTCAGTCATACGGTATATATTTACTTTGTAAATTTCGCCTTTAGTTCCATCTTCTGCTTCAATATAAACTGCAATAAATCTTGATTCACCTGGAATTAACGTAAAATCTTCACGAGCATTTGCTTTATATAATTCATTTATATATACTTTTGCTTTATCGTTTGTTGTAATTCTAATTCTAGCGTTTTCGCTTGAATAGTTAAACTTAACATCATAGGTTAATGTATTGTTGTCAAATATTATTTTATTTACATTGTTTGCTAAGTCAATTACTTCAAGATCAATTACTTCGTTATTACTACTTAATACTTGTTCAAAATTAATTGTGTACTCTTTTGTTACACTACCATCTTCTGATGTTAGTGTAATTGTTATTTTGTTATTACCAAAGTAGACAGGAACTTCATTATTAGTAATTATATTTCCATTATTATCTTTAATTTCATATTTCCCATATTCATTAGTTAATGTTGGAATAACAATGATTGATTTAGTATCAGTTGTTAGATTATCAAGTTCATATGATGTTGTGTTTTCTATGTATATATCTTCACCATCTACTAATAATGTTTCTAAATCAATATTTTCGTATACTTTAGTAATTTCAATTTTGTAAATATTACCCTCTAAAGTAGAATCTTCTGGATATACTTCAACAATAAAGGTAGTTAATCCATGGTTAATATTTAATTCAACATCAAAATCACCAATAATAGTTTGTTTTTGACTTCCTAATACATAATTCATTTTGATAAATTCAACAGTTTCATTTACTGTAATACTATATGTAAATGTTTCTGCATTAAATGGAACTTCAGGGTTTTTATCATCTAGACCTAATAAATAATCATTGTTATTAGTTTCTATACTTAATTCTTCTAGTACATCAATATCTTCTAATAATTGAGTTACTTTAATTATGTACTCTTTTGTTGTTGATAAATCTTCAGATGTAATTTCAATAACAATAATATTTTCTCCAGGTACTAAGTCAACTTCTAAAGTACTTGTTAACTGGCCATTAATTGCAATAGTTCCATTTAAATCTGATAGAATACCTTCGATATTAATTTGTTTTGTATCACTAGAAACATCTTCTAATGTATAAATGTTTTTATCAGGTTCTAAAATATTCTTATTATCAACTAAAAGTTTATCTAAATCAGTGTTTGAATTAATGACTTCAATTTCAATTGTAATAACAAATGGACTTAAGGTTAAATCATGTGGTTGAACAATGATTTCATAAGTATTAAGACCGTGATTAAGTGATATTTGCTCATCAAATAGAACACCAGTTACAGTTTGACCGTAATTTGCTTGGTGCATAAATATTACATATGTATGTTGTTCATTTACTTGGAAATAATAATAATTATTTTCTTTATTAAAATTAATACTTGATAGTAATTCTTCTTTATCAGTTTCAATTGTTAATGAAGATAATTTGTCTTCTGTATTAAATTCTCTAGTTACATATATTTTATATGTATTACTAACATCACCATTTTCAGCTGTAACAAAGAATTCTAAATATGTTTCAATACCTGATGCAAGTGAGACAGTTTGCTCACCAGTTGATATTGCTTTTGGATTATTAGTAATATTTAGACTAACTTCTGAAAATTCAAAAG
>Ga0172377_10008222_pt1 | contig 10698 bp, 10 predicted proteins | sample Pumphouse3metaG_FD_119749 | JGI IMG/M metagenome (GOLD analysis project Ga0172377, IMG submission 119749) | Leachate microbial communities from a municipal landfill in Southern Ontario, Canada - Pumphouse #3 metaG | ecosystem: Engineered > Solid waste > Landfill > Unclassified | place: Canada... | reverse complement strand
TCGTTGTACAGCAAATCGGCTTTCTCAATGGCACGGCGTTCCATCTCTTTTACGCCACCCTGAGCTTTAACCCATTTCAGCGTTTGCAATGCAGCATAAATAGGTACTACAGGAGGTGTGTTAAACATCGAACCATTATCAATGTGAGTTTGATAACTCAACATTGTAGGAATGTAACGAGACACCTTACCCAGCGCGTCATTCTTCACAATAACAAAAGTAAGACCGGCAGGAGCAAGATTCTTTTGTGCACCACCATAAATACAAGCGTATTTAGATACGTCGATAGGGCGTGAGAAAATATCCGAAGACATGTCGGCTACGACAGGAATCGGCGAATTAAGATCTTCCTTTAACTCTGTACCAAAAATTGTGTTGTTGGTTGTAATGTGAAAGTAGTCTGCGTCGGTTGGGATTGTGTAGTCTTTCGGGATAAATGTGTAATTAGCATCGGCTGAAGAGGCAACTTCAACAACTTCACCAAAGCCTTTGGCTTCCTTCATTGCTTTTTTTGCCCATGTACCGGTATTGAGGTAAGCTGCTTTCTTCTCAAGGAAATTGAAAGGTACCATGCAGAATTCCAAACTGGCACCACCACCCAGGAAGAGCACCGAGTAACCCTCGGGAATGTTAAGTAATTCCTTAAACAACGCTTCCGCTTCGTCAACCACAGGTTGGAAGTCTTTAGCACGGTGGCTGATTTCCATCAGAGAGAGACCAGACCCATTAAAATCCAAAATGGCCTTTGCAGTATCCTCTATTACTTCGCGAGGAAGTATGGAAGGTCCGGCATTGAAATTATGCTTTTTCATTTGAAAGTTGGTTTTTGTTATACAATTTCAGTTATTAGAAGTCTTAAGACGCTGCGAAATTACAAAATATTTCCCTTACGCCAAACGTTTCTCTATAAAATTATAATCACTAAGGCTATTTACCTTTCTTTTTATTGGTTTATACAGTATTTATACACCAGATTGTTAGTCGGGCAAACTCAATGGAATGCGCATATAAAGATGAATTAATCAAAACAAAGAAACACGTATAACAAACTGATTATGACTATTATACAAGAACAAACACATAAATATGCAAATCAAAAATATATACCTGACGGACATATTAATGAGAAAGATGCTGCCAAATAATGTTTCATAAAAAAAAGATGACCTCAGAGCGGTTTTGTCACAAAACGAAAACAGACAAAGCATATTATTATGAGCGTTATCGCACACAACATCGTGCTATTATTTTGCTTCTTCAATTAGAGTCTTCATTCCCTTTATTTTTTCTCCCCGAATCAAGGTAAACAGTTGCTTTATTTTGCTGCGACGCACTGCCACGAAAGCATAATGCTCTTTCACATCCACGCGACCCACATCTTCCTTGCCTAAATTCCCCTTTTTATAAAGGAAACCCACAATATCAATTTTGTTCAGCTTATCCTTTTTCCCTTTACCTATATATATAGTAGCCCACAGCGGTTGGGGCGGACGAGTCGGATTATCGGGTAATTGATACACCTCCGTGTCTTCGGGCACATAAGTCGGACAGGCCTCTTCTGCATGCAGAATGATATAAGACGTTCCGCTGGCATCCCAACGAGCTGTTCGTCCGTTGCGATGGGTAAACGCTTCCTCGTTGACCGGCAAATGATAATGAATGATGTGCTCCACCTCGGGAATATCTAATCCACGAGCAGCCAAATCTGTAGAAACCAACACGTGACAACTGCCGTTTCTGAACTTATAAAGCGCTTTTTCCCGGTCGGGTTGTTCCATGCCACCATGAAACACCTCGTTGTAAAGTCCCTTTTCAGCCAGCAAAGCACCTACCCTATCGGCTGCATCGCGGTGGTTGCAGAACACAATGCTCGAGCTGCTTCCCAACGAACAAAGCAAAGCAAACAACGTATCAATTTTGTCTTTCGCAGGAGATAGCACCTTCATCAGGCGAAGGCGTGATTCAGACTCTTCGCCATCGGGAGAAAGATAATTGAGCCTGATTACCCGGTTATCGATACCGGCAAACTGTGGAATTTCGACAGCATCAGTAGCCGATAAAAGCATGCGCTTTGCAAGACCCGGCAACTGGTTAATAATTTCAGCCATCTCATCCTGGAAACCAAACTCCAGTGACTTGTCGAATTCATCAATCACTAACGTATGAATGGTGTCGGGGTTGAAATTTCCTTTCCCCAAATGGTCTGTGATACGTCCCGGCGTACCTATAATCAAAGCCGGACGGTTGCCCAGCATACTTTTCTTCTCTTCGGCAATAGGGTGCCCACCGTAACAGCAAACAGCTTTCCACGGCGTATTCATGTCTTTAAAAACGGTTTCAATTTGCAATGCCAATTCGCGAGAGGGAACTAGTATCATTGCCTGTATACCGTCATCGGTCGGTTTCAACAGCTGAAGTAACGGTAGCAAATAGGCCAGTGTTTTGCCGGTGCCCGTAGGCGACAACAAAATAACATCCTCGCGTTCACCTGCAGCGCAAGCCAACGCAGCTTCCTGCATAGGGTTTAGTTTTTCTATTTTCAAGGCAGCCAAAGCCGCACGTACTATTTGATTCTTCTTTTCCATCCTTATTTCTTTACGCAACAAAGGTACGGCATTGTTTTGACAAAACGAGGGAAAACGGGAAGAAATAGAGAACAAGGGGACGGCAGAGAGTGCACGCAAAAGGGGAAAGTGCTAAATTAAGCCGATTCACGCAAGCATGCAGAATATAAAAAGATGGGGTTAATTTAAAGCGCATCAAAAAGGGGGAAGAACTAAATTAAGTAAGAATACGCTAATATACTGAGCAAGCAAAAGAATAAAAATAAAAGAAGAAAGGCTGCTCCCCCTTGTTCCGGTAAACCGTTACAAGGACGAAGCAGCCTTCTGCTATTGTGTGTATTCAGATAACCGGATTAAGCTCCGAAGTCGTCGAACATCAACATGTTACGCGGTACACCCAAGTCGTAAAGCATCTTTTCAACAGCTTTAGCCATCGGGCCGGGACCACACATGTAGTATTCTACATCTTCGGGTGCCTCATGGTCTTTGAGGTAATTGTTCAGAATCACGTTGTGGATGAAACCAACCGGACCAGTCCAGTTGTCCTCAGGCAACGGATCGCTCAGCGCAATGTGGAACGAGAAGTTCGGGAACTCTCTCTCCAGTTCGCGGAAATCTTCCTCGTAGAAGATTTCGTTCTTTGAACGGGCACCATACCAATAAGAAATCTTACGATCGGTGATTTTCAAAGTCTTCAGCAAGTGCAAGATGTGCGAACGTAGCGGAGCCATACCCGCACCACCACCAACGTAAAGCATTTCTCTGCCAGAATCCAGAATCGGATGGAATTCACCGAACGGACCCGATACCATCACCTTATCACCCGGTTTGAGTGAGAAGATGTATGAAGAAGAAATACCCGGAGGTACATTCATGAAACCACCATTTACACGGTCAAACGGAGGAGTAGCGATACGCACGTTGAGCATCACGATGTCTCCTTCAGCCGGATAGTTGGCCATAGAATAAGCACGCATAGTTTCTTCCTCGTTTTTACAAGTAAGATCCCACATTTTAAACTTATCCCAATCGCCACGGAAGCGGTCTTCTATTTCATAATCAGCATACTTGATATCATATTTCGGAATATCAATCTGAATATAACCACCCGACACAAAGTTAAGGTGTTCACCCTTAGGCAAACGCACCACAAACTCTTTGATGAAAGTAGCTACGTTGTTGTTTGACACCACTTCGCACTCCCATTTCTTCACGCCCAGTACCGCTTCGGGTACTTTGATTTCCATGTCCTGTTTTACCTTCACCTGGCATCCAAGGCGCCAGTTTGCCTGTTGTTCTTTACGAGAAAAATGCACTTTCTCGGTAGGCAGAATTTCACCTCCACCCGCTTCTACCTGGCAACGGCATTGTGCGCACGAACCACCGCCACCACAAGCCGAGGGTAAGAAAATTTTGTTTTCAGCCAGCGTAGACAGCAGACTTGAGCCCACTTCTACCTCTACTTCCTTCTCGCCGTTGATGGTCACCTTTACTTTTCCGGAAGGAGAAAGATACCTTTTAGCAATAAGAAGTATAATGACGAGCAGGAGAATCACTCCAAGGAAAACCCCTACACTCGCAAGTATTAAAGACGTCATTGTATATTTCCTTTTTATTAATTATAACTTCAATCCTGAGAAACACATAAAGGCCATAGCCATCAGTCCTACCGTGATGAATGTAATACCCAGTCCCCTAAGCGGAGCAGGCACATCAGAGTAAGCCATTTTTTCGCGGATAGCAGCCAAGCCGACAATTGCCAGCAACCAGCCCACACCCGAACCTAAAGAGTAAGATACCGCCTCACCCATATCAACAAAATGTCTTTGTTGCATGAAGAGAGAAGCACCCATGATGGCACAGTTCACAGCGATAAGAGGGAGGAAAATACCCAGCGAAGCGTACAGTGACGGACTGAATTTCTCCACCGCCATTTCAACCAGCTGCACAATACCCGCAATCACCGCAATGAAAAGAATAAAACTCAGGAAACTGAGATCAACACCTTCAATAATCTTATCTGCTTTCAGCACATAATTCTCCAGCAAGTAGTTAACGGGAAGCGTTACAAGTAATACAAAAATAACCGCAACACCCAATCCCAATGCTGTTTTCACATTCTTCGAAACCGCCAGGTAAGAACACATTCCCAGGAAGTATGCGAAGATCATATTGTCGACAAAGATCGACTTGACAAATAAACTCAAATAATCATTCATAATTTCCAAGAATTTAGGTTACTTTTCCTGCAAAGCTTTGTTCTTACTCCGTTGATACCAAATGATGCAAGCACAAATAATCAGTGCCATAGGCGGCATCAGCATCAAACCATTATTAATGTAGCCCAAGTCGTAGAAAGACTGAGGAATGATGCGGATGTTAAACAACGCGCCCGAACCCAGTAACTCACGGAAGAAAGCTACAATCACTAAAATCTTGGCATATCCCAAACCGTTGCCCAAACCATCGAGGAAAGACTCCCAAGGACCATTGGCCATGGCAAAAGCCTCCAAACGCCCCATCAGGATACAGTTGGTAATAATCAAGCCCACATATACGGAAAGCTGCACACTTACGTCATACGCAAACGCCTTCAGCACCTCACTAACGATAGTAACCAGCGCAGCCACAACCACCAGCTGAACAATGATACGAATACGGTTCGGTATGGTGTTGCGCAACAATGAAATAATCACATTGGCAAATGCCACGATCACTGTTACCGATAAACCCATCACGATAGCCGGCTCCAATTTGGCCGTAACAGCCAAGGCCGAGCAGATACCCAATACCTGTACGGTAACCGGGTTGTTCATGCTAATCGGGGCAGAGAATACTTCTTTATTCTTTTTAGAAAACAATTGGCTCATATTCTATTTCCCTCCTTATTTATTTGCAGTTAAAAACTTGTCATACTGGCTCAGGCACACCTTCAGCATGGCATCTACCCCTTTCGAAGTAATTGTACCCCCTGAAATACCGTCAACCTGATAATCAGGTTCAGTAACCTTACCATTCTTCTCAACGGCCAGTGCCACAGCACCATCCTTCATCACCTTCTTGCCGGTAAACTGAGCCTGGAAAGCAGACGTACTGATTTCCGCACCCAATCCCGGAGTTTCACCCTGGTGAGAGAAGTAAACGCCGAACACCGAATCCTTATCGTCATTCAACCCTACATACCCCCAGATGGGTCCCCACAAACCGGCGCCATAAAGCGGCAACACATATTTAGTTTGGCCGTTCACCTGGCAAACATACAGCGGAAGCTGACGCTTTTCAAGCGGTTTAGCCAACTCGGCCTTCATATCAATTTTAAAGCCACCCTCCTGAGCAACCACCTCACCGGCAGCGTTCAGAATCTGATCAGCTTTCACATATTCTTTGTACACTTTCTCTGCATCTTGCCCTTTGGTATCCACGTTCAGCGCATGCAGAATCTGCTTCATCTTATCGAGCTCCACATTCTTATTCTGCGTATCTCTGAGTGATGCAGAAGTAAATGCCAGCACAAATGCTACGATAACAACCATTACCGAAGCATATATAATAGTATAAGAGTTACTATTTGTATTCATCATCTTCCGGTTTTTAGTTGTTTGACTTAGTTGCACGTTTCTCTCTGCGGCCGATGTTACCTTGCACCACCGTGTAATCAATGAGCGGAGCAAAAATATTCATCAACAAGATAGCAAGCATCATACCTTCGGGATAACCCGGGTTAAGCACACGAATAATGATAGCCATGGCACCAATCAGGAAACCATAAATATACTTACCCGTTTCGGTACGCGCTGCAGTAACAGGGTCGGTAGCCATAAACACAGCACCGAAGCAGAAACCACCCAATGCCAGGTGTTCATACCAAGGCATGTTGGCCATAGCCGTATCGGGACCAATGGTGTTAAACACAAACGCCATGAACGATCCACCCACGAAAACAGAGAACATAACCTTCCAGCTTGCAATGCCTGTTGCCAACAGCACAGCCGCACCCAGTAAGATAGCTATCACACTTGTTTCACCGATAGAACCCGGAATCAAACCCGTAACCATGTCCCATGAGAAAGCCGGATAACCGTTAGGATCAACCGCTGTTGAAGCCACCCCAAGAGAAGTAGCCGCAGTAAGTCCGTCGACCGATTTACCCAATCCGTAGATGCTTTCGCCCGATACCCAAACGGCATCACCCGACATCTTAGTCGGATAAGCGAAGAACAAAAACGCACGTGTCACCAAAGCCACGTTGAACACGTTCATACCCGTACCGCCAAATACCTCTTTGGCGAATATAACAGCAAATGCAGTAGCCACAGCCAGAATCCACAGCGGACAGTCAACCGGAACAATCATCGGAATCAAGATACCCGATACCAGGAACCCTTCCTGAATTTCCTCCTTCTTCCATTGAGCAATCACAAATTCGATGCCCAGACCCACTACATAAGATACAACCAGTTTAGGCAAAACAGCCAGAGCACCGTAGGCAAACATTTCCAAGAAACCGCCCTGAGCGCCTGTATGAGTAAAATGCTGGTAACCCACGTTGTACATACCGAACAATAGCGCCGGTATCAAGGCAATTACCACCATCGACATGATGCGTTTGCTATCAATCGCATCATGGATATGAGTTCCCGATTTCGCAGTGCGGTTGGGCACGAACAAGAACGTTTCAAACCCGTCGAACACCGAGTGAAATGCGTGGAACTTGCCTCCCTCTTCAAAGTTCGGCTTTATCTTGTCGAGATAATTTCTTAACGCTTTCATTTATAATTTTTCAGTTAGTTATCAATTAGTGATTAGCACATCTCAGCGCGAAGAGCATCGAGACCCTCACGAACAATGCGCTGTACGGGTACTTTCGACGAACACACAAACTCGCACAAAGCGAAGTCCTCGGGTGCCACCTCATAAATACCCAATTGCTCCATGCGATCGATATCGCCGGCAATGACAGCCTTTACCAGATACTCCGGCAAAATGTCCATCGGGAACACGCGATCGTACTCATTTGACATAATCATGTGCCTTTCACCCCCTTTGATACGAGCATCGAGCACATACTCACGTTTCTTGAACGCATCGAGAATCCAGCTGAAATAAGAACGATTCACACTGAACTGATTGAATCTCGGCATAATCCATCCGGCCAGTTCGTGCACCTCAGAACCTTCGGGAATCACAGTCAGCTGACTATGGAAAGCACCCAGGAACTGGTTTGGAGAAACCTGTTTGCCGGTAAGCACGTTACCGCTGATGTAGCGCAACTCGCGTTCCTTCTTCACATTGCCTGCAAATACGTTGGTAAGCAAAGCCCCAACAGCCAGTTTGCAGTATGCCGGTTTCAACACTTCAGATCCCGTAACGGCCACTGTGCGGGTAAAGTTCACCCGACCGGTATTAAATAAACGTCCGATGAAGATAACCTCCTGCGCTCCGATGGTCCACACCGTTTCGCCCTTGTTAACCGCATCGATATGATGAATCTGCACCCCTACGTTGCCGGCCGGATGAGGACCGTCAAACACAGTAACGGTTACGTTCTGTGCATTAGTAAGTGCAGCCGCTTTTTGTTTGGCACTGATGCCCAGATACGTCTTCGCCATTTTAGCCAACGCATCCAGTCCGGTTTGGAAATTCTGCTCCTCCCCTTTCAACACAAACTCAAAGTCGGGTGCCAGCGGACTGCTGTCGAATGCCGAAACGAAGATAGCTTTAGGAGCCACCGTAGGGTCAGCAATCACGTCATACGGACGCTGCTTCATAAAAGCAAACAAGCCGGCTTGCATAAGCGCGGCTTTCACAGCATCGGCCGATAGTTCGGCCACCTTCTTAACACCAAATTCTTCAAAATCCTGTTCCTCGGCAGCTTGCACAGTGATGCACATCACCTTGCGGCGTTCGCCACGCTCTACGCTGGTAACTACCCCGCTCACCGGAGAAACAAACTTCACTTCAGGATGATTCTTGTCTACAAACAAGGGTCCTCCAGCCATTACATACTCCTGCTCTTTCACCACAACTTTGGGAGTTATTCCGGGAAAGTCATCGGGCACCAGCCCGTATATCCCCGGTTCTTTGACAGAGAATAACTCTTCGGTTGCTTTTCCTTTCAGGTTTATGTCAAGGCCTTTACGTAACTTTATTACATTTGCCATGCTATATAAAATAATGGTTTCATAAATTTGCCCGCAAAAGTAATAAATAATAATGTGATTTGATAGCAAAACAAAAAGAATTAAAGAAATAAATCCTTAATTCTTTTCGTTTGCGTACACGAATTATAAAGTTTCGCTTAATACGCCTTAAATTCTATAAAAACGTCAGTACAAACCTATCAGCAAGTACCTGTTATCACTCCTTTTACTGCTCCGAAGCAAACATTGGGTCCCATGCCGGCAAGCGCACAGGTTTCTGTTTCAACACATCGAGCACCTTGGCAGGAACATATTTTTTCTCAACAACCAGGCGAAACATGTATTCATTAAACCACTCATCGGTCATAATGAGATGTCCCTGATAACCATTGGTTGCTCCCCAGCTGTTTTCCACCATCCACTTCTTCGGATTCCCCTGCTTGTCGATGTCTACAGCCATCAGCGTCATGGCGTGAGATGACCCGCTGGCAAACGTCTGTATGCGTTGCTTCTTATTCATGGCAAAATCAGTACCCATCAGTGAAGCATAGTCATAGTTCTTCACATCGAGCAACCCACGCTCCGAGTTCAGGAACTTACCCACATCACACGAGAAATACATCATGGTACTGTCTTTGATGGACGTAATGGCCATCTGCTTAATCTCCTCCACAGGCAAATTTACGTACGTCCAGTTACGACCGTCATACCGGTGCCTGTCAAAATCAATCTCGTAACACTTATAAAACTCCCGGCTCGGATCATTCATCACCATCACATAATTATTAGTGAGATCCTCGTTCACATACGCCTGGTAGAAAGAGAGCGGCGTATAAGTCTGCGTGTCAACAGGGTTTCCCTTGGCATCTTTGCGAGTCCAGGTAAATTCCGTGGGCGGCACACCTAAGTTCAGTACCAGCATGCGGTACACCGTGCCCAACATCTGCGTTTTGCTCTTAGCCAATGCGGCAGGCTTCGCCCCTTTGACAGCCTCATCGCGCAGCTGCAAGCCATATTCGCGTAACTTCAGCGAAAGCAAATCGGCCATGCGCGACGTATTTTCACTGCTATTCGTTTCGGGCATCACCTCCTTGGGCACCAGTCCGTACTTACTAACCAAATCGGACACCCCGGTAAACTGTCCGCCATCACTCAACGGATTTTTAAAGAGCCACTCCACCATCTTATCGTCCAGAGGCTTGGTGCGGGTGTCAATTACCCCCTGCAGAAACAAATTAGCTTTCTCAAGCTGATCCCAAAAGAACACGTACGACTGTGAGAACTCAAAGCTACCCAGGTTGTATTTGGCAATCATCTTGGCACGCAACACGTTGAGCCCCGTAAACAGCCAGCATCTGCCGGACGACTGCTGATTGGTGATTCCCTTCGACTCAACTTTATTAGAGAAATACGTGTCCATAGCCACCATATTTTCCTGATTCAGCGCCAACTTGCGTATGTCGTTGTTGCAAATGGCGTTGCGGATGGCCTTATCGGCAGGCGTACCCACGTAACTCTGTTTGATCTCTTTCAGCATCTGGGGCGAAATGCTCCCTCCGTCGGGCTGTGCTTGTGTCTGTAGGCAAAAACCAGCCAGAACAATTGACATTAAAATCTGTTTATTCATTATAACGTTTGTGATTAATACAAAAAAGAAAGATGCAAAATTACATTTTTCATCTTTTAATTTGTAGTAATACGGCATAAAATAATATCACTTAAAATTACGTAATAAGAAAAAAGGCGTATATTTGCAACAAATAATCAGATTATACAATAAAGCATTGACTCTATGAACCATAGAATACTGATATCTTTTTTAACCTTGCTACTATTGCAAACCGGTGCATTAAAGCTTATTGCACAAGAAATTACCGTAAGTGACTACTCCACTCTTCAAACCAATGACTATTTGAACTTAAAGTTGCCACCTTTGGATGTGTTGTTCGAAAATGCCAAACAAGGGCCTATATATCAAATGGCGACAGTGAAAG
>Ga0172377_10008221_pt1 | contig 10699 bp, 9 predicted proteins | sample Pumphouse3metaG_FD_119749 | JGI IMG/M metagenome (GOLD analysis project Ga0172377, IMG submission 119749) | Leachate microbial communities from a municipal landfill in Southern Ontario, Canada - Pumphouse #3 metaG | ecosystem: Engineered > Solid waste > Landfill > Unclassified | place: Canada... | reverse complement strand
TTTAAAGAATCTGAAGTTGACAAAGTTTTTTTCTCAACTTTTGTTAAATCAGAAATTTGAGCACTTACTGTTTTTAGTAATCTTGGCTCCTCTATATTAAATTTATTTAATACAAATTTGGTTTCCTTATTTAATTCTCCTAATCTACAAGATATTGCTTTAACACCTAATTTTTCTTTTAATTCCGCTAGAGCTATTGATGAACAAATTGAATCTGTATCTGGGCTTTTATGTCCAAAAATTAAAACTGGCTCCATTATATCACTCCTTTTTCATATTTTTATAGTATCGCCCTACTATTATAGCACATTATTTAATTTTTAATATTAATAAAAGATAAAATATGATATAATTTTAAAAGAGAGGTGAGAGATGAAAGAAAACATTGCTCTTATAGGTTTTATGGGGAGTGGGAAGAGTACCATTGGTAAAAATTTAGCTAAAAGTCTAGAAATGAAATTTATAGATATTGATAAAGAAATTGTAAAAATTGAAAAAAAATCTATAGAAAGCATCTTTAATTTAAATGGTGAAGAATATTTCAGAAAATTAGAAAGAAATATAATTGAAACTGAATCTAAAGATAATAATATTGTTATTGCAACTGGTGGTGGAGTTATCATTGATAATCATAATATAAAAAAATTAAAAGAAACTTCCTATGTTGTTTATCTCAAATGTGATATAGAATGTATTTATAATAGAGTTAAAGGTAGAAAACACCGCCCACTTTTAAATACTGAAAATGTTTATGAAACAATCAAAATTTTATATGAAAAAAGAAAACTTTTATATGAAATATCTTGTGATTTTAGCGTTGACATTAATAGTACTACAAGTATTTATGATACTGTATCTAAAATTAAAAAAAATTATATTTTAAGTTAATAATAATAAAAACACTTCTTATAAAGAAGTGTTTTTTATTTCCTTTACTGCATTTCTACCTGCTATTCTTCCAAAAGTTCCCAAATCAGCTAAGGCATTTCCACCTAACCTATTGGCTCCATGTATTCCTCCTGTTACTTCCCCTGCAGCAAACAATCCATTTATAACATTATTATTTTTATCAATAACTTGGGCTTTTTCATTTATCTTCACTCCACCCATAGTGTGATGAACACCTGGAGAAACTTTTACCGCATAATATGGAGGATTACTTAATTTTAAATTTCTCTTTAAAACCTTATAATCTGTTCCTATATTCTTAGATAATTCTGCTATATTTTTTCCTTTAATAAAATATCCATTTTCATCATATCCTTTAATAACATTTGATTCATCATACATTTTTTTATCCACTATAAGCCATGCAAAACCTCCCTTTTGGGAAATTTCTGCTTTTGAAATAACATCTCTAGTTTCTAGTTCATCTATAAAATGTTCTCCTTTATAGTTTACTAGTATTCCACCATCCCCTCTTAAAGATTCTGAAATTAAAACACCATCTTCTTTTCTAACAGTTGGATGAATTTGAATTTTGTTCATGTGAATAAAAGAGACACCTATTTTTTCACCAATATTAATAATATCTCCTGTTATTGATGGAGCGTTAGTAGTAATAAAACCTTTTAATTCTGGACGATATTTTGAGACCAACTTATTATTGGCACCAAAACCACCCATAGCTAAAATAACTGCCTTTGAATTTACAGTTAATTTAGTCCCATCTGATTTTATAGCTCTTACTCCGACTACTTTTCCATCTGAAACAATTAATGATTCTACCTTGGCCTCTGTAATTATTTTTACATTTAATTTTTTACAATGGGTTATTAATTTTTCAACCATAACTGTTCCAATTGGTAATTTCAAACCATTTGAATCAACAGGTCTATGAGCCCTTCTTACACTAGCTCCACCCATTCTACCAACATCTGTAAATTTAGCTCCTATAGAATCAAACCATTCTATTGTTTCATTGGAATTTTCTACTAAAGTTCTCACTAAATTTTTATTATTTAATTTATGTCCACCTATTATAGTATCTTTAAAAAACAATTCTTTTGAATCTTTTATTCCCTCTTCTTTTTGATACTTTGTACCACAAGCATTTATTCCACCTGTTGATCTAGCAGTATTTCCACCTAACATTTTTGATTTTTCTAAAATTATTACATCTTTTCCTAATTCTTTTACCACTGAAGCTGAAACCATTCCAGCTCCACCTCCACCAGCTACAACAACATCTGTATTTAATATCTCATACTTATTTTTTGAAAATATTTTGTTGTTTTCAACAATATCTTTTTCTTTTAATCCTGATTTTTTCAAAGCTTTTTTCAAAGCTTTTTCAAAGGATATACTTGTATATGTAGCCCCTGCTACTCCATCTACTTTTAGACTTCCTGTTTTATTAACTTCCTCTACTAAAATTAAAAGAGCTTCCTTTGTTATTATTTCTTCTTTTCCATGAACTAAAGCAGTTATATTTTTTATTTTCTTTTTCCCATCCAATGTTAATTTAACTTCTATTTTACTTTTATATAATTTTTCTTCTCCAGTATATGTTCCTGGTACATACTCTTTTTTCCCACATGCACTTAAAAATATAGAACATAGAATTAAAATTTTTAATAACCTTTTCACTCTATATTTCCCCCTCTAATTTTCTACCAAACATTCTGCGAACTTGCTCCATAACCACAACTAGTTGAATAATATTTAGCATCAATAGGTTTTCCATTATACAACATTACTTTTCCATATGTTGATTTTACAGCTTTTATAGTATCTTCATTAGTGTCTATTCTATTGTAAACTTGACTATATGTATCGTCTCTAACATGGAATCCCTCTTTTTTATATTTTGCTTTTAAATAATCATTTAAAGCATAAGTTCTTGCAGCTATAGCTTGAGCTTTTAAAGCTTCTAGTCCAAATCCTTTTGGCATTTCACTAGGGACAACTTGAACTAAATAATCTTCTAAATAAACTTCATTTATAACTCTTATTCTATGAGCATTAGTCTTAGACAAATGTGTTTCTATTTTCCCCCTATAAATTGGATATCTTGTTTCTCTTTGTGCTCTTCTTATACTTGTTATTACAAACTTTTTATTTGAACTTTTAAAATTTAATTGTCCAATTGTTTCCACTCTTTTCTTTCCATTAACATAAAGAATTTGTCTTCTACCATTTGCTATTACCTTAATTTTATCCCTTGGAGAAAGTTTTATTTTCATCCATCCATTCCAAATTTCTGCTTTACTTGTTGAAAACATTGTTAAACTTGTATGATCTAAACTTCCGAAACCTGTAGTAGTAAGACCAACTCTTATATTTTTAGAAACTCCATTTATTCTATACATATTTTTAAAAGTTATTTCTTTATAGTATGTTTTTAGAATTTTGCTATAGCTATATCCATAATTCTTTGCTAAATCATTAGCTCCATACTGGGACATTCCAACTCCATGTCCATATCCTCCACCATATATATTAAAATTATCTCCTTTTTTTTCAATAGCTAAAAATCCTGATAATAAAAGATTAGGATTTTTTAAAGATACTTTTTTAGAATATCCCCCTGTTCCACTTTTTGATAGATGAAGTTCTATTCTTTTTCCTAAATTTTCCCTATTTAGTCCTAAGACTTTTCTTACTGTATATTCTCCCTTTAGTAAATAAGTTCCATTACTTCCTTTTATTACTAAATAAGTTACTACTCCTGATTTACCCCTTTCCATAACGATTATATCTTTTAATGTTCCAAGAGAATTATAGTTTAAATTTTTATATATCCATTTCCCATTATACAATGTATATACACGATTATATCTTGATTTGGAAGCTTGAGCTAGAGCTTTTCCTATTCCTCTGCTATAGGTATCTTTATCAATTGTAAAATACCATCTCCAATAGTATGAGTTATCTCCATAGCCTTTAACATCTAAATCTTTAAAGAAATCTAAAATCTTTTTTTCACTATATCTATTTAAAAATTTTCCAGTTTTCATGTGGCTAGTCGCTTGTAAATATGGAAGTGCCATTCCTACCTTCATTGTAGGTTGGGGATACCCGTAATCTTCAAAATATGTTACCCTATTTTTCATATAAACTTCTTTAGAATTACTTTTATATTTAGTTGAATTATTAGAGCATCCAACTAAAAATACAAATATTAACGTGACCAAAACTCTACATATTTTTTTCATATATTACCCCTCATTAATATTTATTTTTTTTAATTTTATTACTTCTTGTACCTTTTCTAAATCTTGTTTTGTATCTACACCTACTATTTGAAAATTTGTTTCTAATACTTTTATTTTATATCCATTTTCTAAAACTCTCAATTGTTCCAGGGACTCTGATATTTCTAAAGGAGTTTGTGGTAACTTAGAATATTCTATTACAAAATCTTTTTTATAACCATAAATTCCTATATGTTTAAAATAATTATTTAAATTTTCTTTTCTTGGATAAGGAATTACTGATCTTGAAAAATATAGTGCATAATTTTTTTTATCTGTTATTACCTTAACATTATTTGGATTTTTAATTTCATCCATTACACTTAATTTATGTTTCAATGTTGCCATTTTTAATTCTGGTTCTATTTTAAATGCATTAATTAAAGAATTTATCATTTCTTTTTCAATCAATGGCTCATCCCCTTGAATATTTATTATAACATCAACTCCATCTATTTTTTCACAAACCTCTGCTATTCTACTAGTTCCATTTTCATGATCTTTCCTTGTGATCATTGCTTTTCCACCAAATTTTAAAACCTCATTATAAATTCTAATATCGTCTGTAGCTACAATAACATCATCTAAGTTAGATTTTTTAGCTCTTTTATAAACCCACTCTATCATTGTATGACCACAAATATCTTTCAAAGGTTTACCTTCTAATCTACTTGACCCAAATCTTGCTGGTATTACTCCTAAAAATTTCATTTTACATCCTCCTAGTTTTTGTGTAAAATATACTAAGTTAATCATAACTATTATACTAAAAATATCTAGTTTATAAAAGATATTTTATATTTTTATGGAGGTTATTATATAATATGATACTTTACTTTGTTAGACATGGACAAACTGTTTGGAATAAAAATAAAATTTTTCAAGGAATTAAAGACTCTCCCCTTACAGAACTTGGGAAAAAACAAACTAAAAAATTAAAAGAAAAACTTAATCCAATTGATTTTACACATTTTTATTCTTCTCCCCTAGGAAGAGCTAAGGAAACTTTGGGAATCTTAACTGAAGATAGAATAAATCCAAAAATAGATACTATTGAAAATTTTGGTGAAATAAATATGGGAGATATGGAAGGAGTTCCTAGGGATTATTTTGAAAAAACTCACCCTATACAATTTCATAATCTCTGGAAAGATGGAAAAAATTATGATCCAAAGGATTTTAATGGAGAATCATTTGAAAGTGTTTATAATAGAGCGAAAAATGGTCTTTTAGCTTTAATTGAAAAACATAATCCAAATGATAAATTGCTTATTGTTTCTCATGGAATTTTGCTTGAAGCTATTTTTGCTTTTATAAAAAAAGAAGGAATTGAATATTTTGGAGAAGAAAATGTCCCTAAAAATACAAGTTATACAGTTGTTGAGTATACTAATAACGAATTTAAAATTTTAGATTTTTCAAATACTTCTCATTTAGACTAAAACAAAAAGGAAAATTATGAAAAATATTAACGGAATCATACAAATAATATATGGAATGAGTGAATCTAAAGAAAGATACTCAAATTTAGTTAATTTTTTTGAAAAAAATAACTATTTAGTTTTTAGCAAGGAACATAAATATCATGGGAAAAAATTTGTTAATAATTTAGGAATGTTTGAAAATGATTTTGAAACTTTAGTTAAAGATCAAATATCATTTTCAAAACAATTAACAAAAAAATATCCAAATACTCCAATCTATATATATGCCCATAGTATGGGATCTTTTATAGGAGAGGAACATATGAAAACTTCCTCTAATATAATTAGTGGATATATTTTTGCAGGTTCATCCTATAAACCATTTTTTCTTTGGAAATTTGCTAGATATTTTTCATTTTTTTTAAACAAACTCTATAAAAATAAAAAAGTTCCCCTTATTCATAAAATAATGTTTCTAGGATATGACAATAAATTTAAAAAGGATCATCTTAAAAATAGCTGGCTCACTAGAAATCTTAACTCTGTTAAAAATTATAACTCTGATCCATTAACAGGCTTTATTTATTCTAGTAGTTTTTATAAGGATTTCTTCTTCTTCTTAGATACTCTTTATAATATTAATTCATTTAAAAATATTCGTAAAAATATTCCGATTTTACTCATCAGTGGTTCTTTGGATCCTGTTGGGAACTTTAAAAAAAATATTATTCCACTTAAAAAATTCTATTTTAATCTAGGGTTCAACAATTTAAAATTAAAGTTATTTGAAAATTGTAGACATGAATTGCATAATGAAAAAAATAACATAGAAATATTTAATTATATATTAAATTGGATAAAAAAAGCTGATTATTAAAATCAGCTTTTTATTTTTCTAAGATTGTTTTACTTCTTCTATTACTTTTTCAGCTACATTTTCTGGCATCTTTTCATACTTTAGAAAACTAAATTCAAAGCTGCCCTTTCCTCTAGACATTGATTTAAGATCTATTGCATATCCTAAAACCTCCCTATGAGGTACTTCAACAGATATCTTTTGTTCCCCATATGTAAGAGGAACTATTCCCAATATTTTTCCTCTTCTTTTATTCATATCACCCATTACATCCCCTGTGTACTCATCAGGTATAACTATTTCCATTTTTACAATAGGTTCTAATAAAACAGGTGATGCACTTTCCATAGCCTTTCTAAAAGCTATTATAGAAGCTTGTTTAAAGGAAATCTCATTTGAATCTACAGAATGATAAGAACCATCATATATTGTTGCCTTATAATTTATTACTGGATATCCAGCTAGAGGTCCTCTTTTAGATGCCTCGTGTAATCCTTTCTCAACTGCAGGTAAATATTGTTTAGGAACTACCCCTCCTTTTATTTTATCTACAAATTCATATTCTCCAGTATCAAGGGGTTCAAATTTTATATACACTTCCCCATATTGTCCAGCTCCACCAGATTGCTTTTTATGTTTCCCTTGAACAGATGTTTCTTTTCTAATTGTTTCTCTATAGGCTATTTTAGGAACAGTTAATTCAGCTTGGACTTGGAACTTATTATATAATTTACTTAAAACAACTTCCAAATGTTTTTTTCCTTGTCCTCCTAATAAAAGTTCCTTTGTTTCTGAATTCCTTATAACTCCTAGAGTAGGATCTTCTTCTATTAACTTTTGTAAACTTATACTTAGTTTTTCGTCATCTGATTTCTTAACAGGTATTACATTCATATATAAACAAGGTTTTGGAAACTTTATATTTTCATAAATTATAGGGTTATTTTTATCACATAGGGTATCCCCAGTTTTTACATCTTGAAGTTTTGTTGTTGCTGCTATATCCCCTGCAACAACTTTATCAGTATCTCTTTGTTTTATCCCTCTTACAAAATAAAGATTATTTAATTTTTCTTTCTTATTTTGGGTAGAATTTAATACTTCCATATCCCTTGTTGCAGTTCCTGTATTAACTTTAAATAATGAGATTTTTCCAATAAAAGGATCCACTATAGTTTTAAATACAAAGGCTGAAAAAGGTTCCTCTTGCTTTGCACTCCTAATTATTTCCTCTTTAGTCTCTGGATTTATCCCATGGATTAATCCGTCCTTTGCTTCTGCTGGTGTAGGCATATAGTCAAATATCATTTGAAATAAAGTGTGTATCCCTGTCATATTAGTAGCTGATCCAACTAGAACTGGTACTAAATCCCCATCTATTACACCTTTTCTTAATCCCTCATGAATTTCTTCAACAGTAAATTCCTCATTATTAAAATATTTTTCCATAGCTTCTTCACTGGTCTCAGCTACTGCTTCTAAAAGTAAATTTTTTATACTATGAAAATCTTCATGGTCAACTAAAGGCTGATCTTCACAATGATTTCCCACATTTATTCTACATTTATCTTCAATTACATTTATAAATCCTTTGAAATCTTCACCTTCTCCCAATGGAATAGAAAATGGTGCTATTTTTTTCCCAAACTTACTTTTTAAATCTATTAATATTTTTTTATAATTTATTGCTCCCTTATCCATTTTATTAATAAATATTATTCTTGGAATTTTTCTTTCTTCTAGTAATCTCCAAGCTTTTTCAGTTCCTACTTCTATACCCTCACTGGCATCTAATACAATTACAGCCCCAGCTGCAACTGTTAAAGCAGATAAAACTTCCCCTGAAAAATCAAAATATCCAGGAGTGTCTAAAATATTATAAATATGTCCGTCATAATCTAGAGATACTACTGATGTATTTATTGAAAATTTTCTAGATTTTTCTTCATCATCATAATCTGAAACTGTGTTCCCTTTATCAATATTTCCTAAATTACTTATTACATTAGCTCTTAATAATAATGATTCAACTAAAGATGTTTTTCCAGAGCCTCTATGCCCTAAAAAACTTACATTTCTTATTTTATCTGTAGTATAATTCTTCATAAAAATAACCCCCTGTAAAAACTTATTTATAAATATCCACACTATTGTATATAGCCCATAATTTTAAAATAAGCAAGATTTTTTTATGCATAAATTTAAGAAAATAAAAAAGAGGACTCTTAGTCCTCTTAAATAATTTGAAAATTAAACTAGTTTAATTTTCCTAATAAAGTTTTTCCTGCTTTAAATTTAACACTTTTTCTAGCTTCTATTTGAACTTCTTCTCCAGTTTTAGGGTTTCTTCCAATTCTAGGAGCTCTTTCAACAACCTCTAATTTTCCCCATCCTATAAAGTTAATATTTTCTCCAGATACTAATGTTTCTTCCATTATATTTAATACTGCTTCTAATTTTCTTTCAGCTTCAGCTTTTGAATTAAATGTTCCTCTTTCAAAAAGTACGTTTGCTAATTCTTTCTTTGTCATTTTTTATTCCTCCAAAATTATTTAATAAAATATCATACAGCCTTTTAGTTATATCATACTTATCAAAGAAATTCAATTATATTTTTGAAGAAGTCAAACTTTTATGATAAAATCTTAAGATAATATAAATAAATTTTAAGGAGAAAATACTATGCTTAAAGAATATTATTTTGATAATTCTGCAACTTCTAATCCAAAACCAGATATAGTGATAGAAAAAGTTACAAATGTTTTAAAAAACTTAAATGGGAACCCTGGTAGAAGCGCCTATAATAGAGCTATTAAAATTAATCGAGAAATTTTTTCAGTTAGAGAAAAAATAGCAAAATTTTTTAATATTAAAAATCCACTTGAAATAGCCTTTACAAAAAATGCAAGTGAAAGTCTTAATATAGCTATCAAAGGATATGATTTTAAAAACTGTCATATTATCACATCTGTTTTAGAACATAATTCAGTTCTTAGACCTCTTCACTTTTTAGAACAAGAAAAAAATGTAACACTTTCATTTATAACTCCTGAAATTTCTGAGGGAAAATTAGAAAAATCTATTTTAGATAAAATTAATGAAAATACCAAAGCCATAGTTATTAATCATATTTCAAATGTTACTGGATATATTTTTAATATTGATATTATTGGAAATATATGCAAAAAACATAATCTTTTATTTATAGTAGATGCCTCACAAAGTGCTGGATTTTTAGATATTGATGTTGTTAAAAGTAATATTGATATTCTCTGCTTTACAGGGCATAAATCTCTATTTGGAATACAAGGTGTTGGAGGAATTTATGTTAATAAATCAATTACTATTCATCCTATTTTGGAGGGAGGAACAGGTAGCTTCTCTAAATTAGAAAGACAACCTTTGATAATGCCTGAAACTTTAGAATGTGGGACCTTAAACACTCCTGGAATAATTTCCATTGGAACTGGCATTGACTATATTAATAAAATTGGTTTAAATAACATTCAAAAACACGAAATGGAACTTACTAATTTATTTATAGAGAATTTAAAAAATATTGATGATATTATAATCTATGGAGAATTAAATATTAAAAGAGGACCTGTAGTCAGTATAAACATTAAAAATATAACTAGTTCTGAGCTTTCTTCAATACTTAGTGAAGAATATAATATTTGTACTAGAAGTGGATTTCATTGTGCTCCCCTTACTCATAAATTTTTAAAAACTTATGAAATTGGAACTGTTAGATTTTCCTTTGGATATAAAAATACAATGGAAGAAATCAATTTTGCCACAGATAAAATAAAAAATATTGTAAATTTTATTAATAAAAGAAGTTAAAGAAATATTTGATATATAAGCTTTGTTCTCTTAACTAAAATATAGTTTCTAGATAATCTAAAATTTTTATTGACAATTTTTGTATTATTTGGTATTATATTTCTTGTTCGAGGGGATATAGCTCAGTTTGGGAGAGCAACGCACTTGCACTGCGTAGGTCAGCGGTTCGATCCCGCTTATCTCCACCAAAACACGTGCCTAGATAGCTCAGTTGGCTAGAGCATACGGTTCATACCCGTACGGTCGATAGTTCGAATCTATTTCTAGGCACCATACTTACAATTTAATATACTTATGGGGATATAGCTCAGTTTGGGAGAGCAACGCACTTGCACTGCGTAGGTCAGCGGTTCGATCCCGCTTATCTCCACCAAAAC
>Ga0172377_10008218_pt1 | contig 10700 bp, 7 predicted proteins | sample Pumphouse3metaG_FD_119749 | JGI IMG/M metagenome (GOLD analysis project Ga0172377, IMG submission 119749) | Leachate microbial communities from a municipal landfill in Southern Ontario, Canada - Pumphouse #3 metaG | ecosystem: Engineered > Solid waste > Landfill > Unclassified | place: Canada... | reverse complement strand
TCTGAAAGTTCTTGAATATCTGTCATTGTATCCTCTTTTGTTAATCTTCTTCTTTAATATCCATCAGTTTAGCGGCTAATTTCCATGTTTCGAGGTTCATAAAAGAATCTCTGGAACCACCCCCATAACGAGCGTGAACAAATTCATCCATCAAAGGCTTCCATTCTGGATAGTCCCCTTTTTGGATTCGAGACTCCAAAGACTCTTCTCCTAAATGAACCTTAGCCCAAGACAAGCACACTTTTTCTAATGCTAAAAGCCACTCACGGCTATCTGCTGCCTGAACTCTTTGCTTAAGCAAAAGAAAAGCTTCTTTATGTTCTTTTGTGACAGAAGACAGTTCTTCTTTTTTTCTTTGTACTAATTGCCGACGACGATTTCTCCAGAATGCAGCCGCCATAAAAACACATAAGGCAACAAATGCAATTAATAGTGGAAAAAAATTATAGGGAGATTCCACTATAATTGGCGTCGGTTCCGTTTTAAATTCAAAAGAACGTTCTTGAGAAATTGGAGCTAGAATTTTCATCGCAGGAATCGTAAAATGCCCCGTATCTGTGGCTACAATACGATAAATAAAATGATTTTCTGATAATTCCTTCCCTGCTTTAATGGAACGTCCAGATTCTTGACGTACTGAAATCTGATCTAAGCCTTTTACATTTACAGAATTGCCAGGTAGTAATAATAAACTACCTCCTTGAGACTGCCAAGAAACCGCAATGACTAAATCAAAGGTATCTCCTACATTTACTTTTTCAGGTACCTTTATCAAAGCAACGTGAGCACCAATTTCATCTACAGAGATAAATGGAGAAGACACTTCATTCGAATCCTCAGCTAACGTATCTAATATTAAAGAATCTTGTTTCATTTCGTTTTGAATATATAAAAAGCAAATTCGCAAAAAATCATAAAAAAATCAAAGAATTGTTAAAATCTTGTCAAAAGCAAGCATTTTTTGACCTAAATAGGAAATCATCACTTATTTGATAAGTAACTTGTGATTTATTATGGAATGCCTTTTTAGAATGACTCTTTATTTAGAAATAATACCGATAGTTTTGCATAAAAAAAGCCCCAAAAAAGGGGCTTTGGTCAAACGGGAAAAATCATTATTGAAGTAATTTTATTCGAATTGGGATTGTATAATTTTGTTTTTTTAATACAGCCATATAGAGGCCATTTGGCATACTCTTATCCAACAAAACAGAAGACAATCCTTTCACATTTATTTTTTTGACCACATTCCCTTTCATTGTGTAAATTAAGAGTTCTTCAAACGATCCATTAGGAATATTAAACAAACGAGATCTCGAATCAAAACTAAACGATTTTAAAATATGACTTGGTAATTCAAGAGATTGGAATGGCTCGTCTGTAATATTTAAGTTAACACTATCAGCAGAGTCAGCATAACCAATGGTAAACGAATCGAAATTCAAATCACCTTTCCAAGAAAACGATACTGTATTAGCTCCTACATTAGGAAGATCTATTCGACCTAAAAAACCGCTATAAGTAGTAGTAGAACCAGTACTTGAATATTCCACAGAATTAAGTGTTTCACCATCATTTACAGAATAAGAAAATGTCCCGTTACTATTAGATCCCAATCTCACGTACACGTAATAAGAGCCTCTTTCAGGTACATCCATTATAGTATAGGACAACATGGAGGTCGCAGATGCATTTTGTGCTGTCATATACATCTTATTCTGTGCTTTATCATTTTCTATTGTTTTAGCATTTGAAGAATCGCCATAATTCTCTGCTTGAAAAGTATAACCAAAATCACCGATACCTGTGCGTACAAATTCATATTCTGAAGGGGTATCTAAAATACTGCAACTGACGTTGGTTTGAGATAAGCCAACCGATGCTAATGACCCCCCCGAATTTAAGCCCTTAATCAAATTTCGGACATATTTACCTGAAGCCGAAATCTGTCCGTCATTCCAGTTTCCACCACTACCTGCTCCACCATTCAGAGCAGAAGAAGTTTCGCCCTTGTCGTTAATAGACCAGTTTGCCCAACTTACTCCAATGGACTCAATCCAATTCATCCAAGCTTGATTCATTTCTAAACTAAAATTACCATCACCGCTTGATTCAGATGTTCCCCATTCCGAAATAAATATTGGGAAATTATTGCACTTTGCTTTAAGTAAATTATAACGTAAAGAGGCATGACCACTTGTTGATGCATAATAATGTAAAGCATACATTATATTTTTTCCATTAATAGGACTCTGACGAGCTGCCTCTGTCGCTTGAGAATAATTAGGTGTTCCAACAATAATTATTCCATTTGGATCATTTGCCCTAATTGTAGAAATAACACCTTCGGCGTAAGATTTAATGGAAGCCCAACTAGTTAAAGAGCCACCCGATTGAGTGTCTGTAGAACCATTACAATTTTCATATAAAGGCTCATTGTAAAGTTCATATAAAACGTGTTTATACCCCTTTTGCTTAACGTAACTCGAAATATTTCCAAAAAAAGTTTTTGCTCCAGAAGCATTCCTATGAGCACAATGAGAATGATAGTCTACAATAACATAAATACCAGCGTTATTTGCTGCATCAATCATTGATTTAGCTCTAGATTCATCTAAATTGTGAATTGGCACACGCACTACATTGGATCCCCAACTACTGCTTGCTAGTGTATTAATCACATTTGTATTAAAAAAACTTTCAAACCCCCAATTATCCCAGAACAAACTCATTCCACGAAGAATAAAGGGATTTCCACTTTGGTTCACAATATTAAAACCAGAAACAGATAATTGACCGTTTACAGAAATTGGAGAAGCAAAAGCTCCCATCACAATCAAAGTAAGCCCTAAAATTATTTTTTTTATTTGCATATTAGACCTCACTAGAAATTGACTTTTTGAATAAATAAGCCATTCAAGTAAAGAGAGTAGAGTAACTGTAATGAGGGTTGAAAATATAATGTCGATGCAGGAAATTCTTTGGAAAGAACCACATTATTACATGCATTTGTACTTGTATTATATTTTACATCAGAACTAAATAGAGAGCAGAATGCAGCCTGATAAGCAATGCCTCCACCGCCCACACCTGTAGTTTCAATCGTTCCCTGATAAATATATCGATTTAGTACTTTTGTGACATCACCTTGAGTATATTGAAAAGCAAAATTAGATGCAATATCTAACATTGCTTTTGTACGAGGATCTCCAAACCAATGATAATCCCAAGCTAAACGAAGAGGAGTACGAACACCTTCAAGCCCAAAATAATTATTTAGCCTTCCTGTAGATGAGCCGTTTCCAGGATCCGTTGGAAGACCACTTGCATCACTCCAATCAGGCCATAAACCATTCCCAGCCAATTGAACATTAGTCATATAATTTATTGAAGCATCTAATACCACCTGCCAATTAGCACTTCGGGCAACATCGTATTGTATTAATAAACGTAAAGCGACTAAAGAGAAATAACTGATGTTATAGACATTTCCATCATGTAATTTGCCTCCTCCATCTGCAGGAACAAGTAAATTGGTAACTGGACTTACTTCATCTCTATAAATAGAGCTAGCGACTTTTATAGCATAATCTAGATATTCAGCATTTCCCCAGTCTCTATAGGCAAGTAATAATGCTGTTACAGCATCTAAATCAGCATCTGTTGCAGAACCATTAGAAGATGCAGGTGCTGTAAATCCATTTTTAATTTGCCACTGCATAAAATATGAACCACTCGCAGCACTTACAGCGTAGGCTGAATAAAATTTAAATAATCGATTAAAACGATCCTGATCTTGCATAAAATAAGTAATAAGCAATCCATACCCTATTCCTTCTGAAACAGTATGAGCAGGAGTATCCCATTTAATACGAGCCGAACCCTGTATTTTTGTTAAAAAATCACCTAAATATGGATAATCTTCAGGAGTCACTTCTTCTTCAAAAGTGACATAGAATTTTTGAATCCAATTATTGTACATCGTTTGCACTTGTAGTACATTAGGAGTTGGTAATGAAGCATAATAAGATGTTACAGGCGGATTCACCACTGGAGGATCAATCGGAGGCTCTACAGGAGGTTCTACTGGAGAAGAAATAATTGGATCTATAGAACTACTAGATAAGTCTACATCTTCTTGAGTTGGACTAGATGAATCACAAGCCCAAAAGAACATTAATGTTAGAACTAGAAAAAAACTTTTGAAAATCATAATAAAACCTCAAGAAGTGTATATCTTTACATACTAATTTAAGCAATAAAAATAAAAAAAACATCAATAAAATTCTTATAATGTATACAGTCGTCTACAAATACATTATTCTGTGTTTTATAACACAAACGAAGAAAAATATTTTATTTATGGTACAATATGTTACGTTTTTTTGTGCGCTTAACTGTCAAAAATCAACGATAAGTCATGCTATTTTTTTGTAAAATAATGTAATTTCATTAAAAATATAAAGACTAATTAAAAAAAATACTTCGTAAAACGAAGTATTTTTTTTATTCTCTAATATATACAATTATTTAAGAAGAATCTTTTGTGTGAGGTTGGCTGACTTACCAGCTACACGAACCATGTAAACACCAGCATCAAGATTAGTTAAATCCATGGATGCAGAAGTATTCACCATATTCTTCAACACAACTTGACCTTGAAGATTGATGACTTCAACAGAAGCAGCACCTTTAACGCCATTTAAAGAGAGCTGACGACCAGCAACAAGAAGTTTTGCTGCAGAAGCCTTCACGACATCACCAATTCCAACTCCTTCGGCTGTACAACCATCACCGCTATAACCGAAATCATGAATGGTTAGAGTGCCAGATAGTTCTGCTGGAGTAGGGTTTTTCAAGCGAATCTTAACAGAGACTGCTTGTGTTTGAGCTATACTGATTGGATGATTATTTTCCTTGTCCCAACCATCTTTATCGAACTTAGACCAAGGAAGATCTAAAGCTGTAGGTTTTGCAGATGCTGGTAGAGCTGTATAATAAGAATCATAACCATAACCACCTTCCGTTACTTTTTCTTTCCAACCAAGTTCAAATTGAAGGGATGTAGTACCAGTCCAAGTATAAGCAATGCAAAAGCCAGCTTTATCACTGAGATCAATAGGCTCTTCAGCTTTTGTCCAGTTAAAACCAATACCAGCAATAGCAGGAGTATTAGCAGCACCACCAGCAGCAGACATGGTCACTCGTAAACCAACACCTTCGATGAGGTTACCATTTGGAATAATAGATCCATCAGATTCGTCAGTGGTGATTAGCTTATAAGTACCGTCTTCTGGATTCGTTGTGATTGGGGTAAAGCTCATGACTTGGCCATCTGCTTCGTCACCGACATAAGCAAACCACCAACCACCTGTAGATTCATAACAAGCAGCACCATAGTCTTCACCGTTTTTATCACAGATTACAGTTTCTGGAACCTGGACTTGATAAGCAGTAACAGTCATATTCCAAAGTGTGCCTTGAGCAAATGAAGCAGTTGCTGCAACTAGGCCGAATAATGCAATTTTATTCATATTTTTTCTCTCTTTTTTGTTAAAAATAACATGTATATATAATATAAATCCAAAAGAAGCAAATAGCACGATAAAAATTTATTACATTTTTTTTTTGCGTTTTATCACTTCTTTTTTGTGTTGTACTTTATTTCTGGACGTAAAACCTGCCCTATTGTCACTAATAAAGAAATGATAGGATGAGTATCATCACCAGAAATATCAAATACAGCTATTCCCCCTAAATTCTGATCTTTAACAAAAGTTGCCAAAGATTTCATTGACGGAATTCCATTGAATACAATAGCTTCTGTTGCGCTAACGGCAACTTCACTATGCGTAGATTCATCAAAAGAGACCTTATAGTCTGGAGAATCAAATTTAGTCATTAATTCTTTATAAGTAATGATACCTTCATTACCACTTCCAATGCCATTATGAGATGTACCTAACCCAGTCGCATTCAAAAAGCTTTTACCATACATTGGAACCACTGGAACTAGTTTTTTACCTTCTACTCCCGCGGAGGTGTAGGCATTTAATACTTCTTGTGCAAATTTGAAATTAGAATTAGGAATAAGTACTGATTCCGATTCACTCATTTGATCAGTAAGCATCACATAAATAGTGCTAAGCTTATTCAATGTTTCAGCTGTATATAAAGCAGGAGCATCCACAGAACCAGTGGCAGTAGCTGATACGCTAATTCCTACAGAATTCAAAGAAGTAATCAATGTATCAAATAAAAGAAAATCAGGTTGTTCTATAGGCAACCAATCAATTTCCACCTTTGAAATGCCATATTTATCAACAAATTCTTTTGCTGTATTTGCAAAAGCTCCACGAGCACTCTCATTGGAAGCAACTGTTTTCATTAATTCTTCATTACCAGAACCACCAATTATAACAGAAATCTGGACTTTATTATCCTTTGATAGAGAAACAAGTTTTTCAAAATTTGGGATATCAGACTCATCAGCAAAAGCTAAAGAAGAACCATCTTCAGAAGGAATTAAATAGCCGTAATGAACATCCGTGATAAAATTAAAGCGGATGTTTTCTGGTGCAAATTGTGAATACTGTGCCCAATATGGGAAATATCCACCCACTTGAAAATCACTAGCAAAAAGCAATGAAACAGAAAAAACTAAAAGGCAGATAAGCTTTTTAATCATAATTATCGACCACCTTACTTAATAGCATAAATTGTTGACGTTGTAGAATCATAACAAAATAAATTTGCACTGTAGTCCAAAATAAAAGGACGTTTACCTAAGGTATCTGGAACGACCTGACTTTTTGGTAAAACAAGTTCACTGGCACCATTACAATACCTATAAGGACGCCCATTTAATAAACCAAACATGGTATAATGATTTTCAAGTAGTTCATTATCATACTTAAATGTAAACAAATAAGTTGTATCTTCTTGAAAAGAAGGTGCTCCATTTTGCTGCCTATTAAAACGAAGTATCATCTTCTTTTGTTCTGAATTCAAAGAATCTACATGTAACCAAGAAGATTCACTGTATCCAGCCATTTTAAAAATACGTTTCGTAAATGATGGATCCGTTTTCAAAAAAGCTAAATTATCTGCCTCAAAACTTGCCTTAGCGGCTGCCACCGTCGCGGCATCATTTTTTGTTGTTACCATGGAGTCGAGGCGTTCTGGATTATAAAAACTATTGTTTTTTAAATCCATAATAATTTGATTGTACTTAACGTCTGGATTTAATACCAAATACGTTTCTAAATCAAAATCACCTGGTGCAGAGTAAATGGCTAAATCAGTATTTGTGGTGGCAACCACAAAATCAGAAGAATTTGAAGATATGTCTGAACAAGACATAAAAGCTAACGAGAAGAAAGCTAATAATAAATTCATTTTTTTATTCATACAAATATCTCCCTTAGAAATTAACCGTTACGTCGGCCATTAAGATATTTTTATTAATTTCAAGTGTTTTAACGGCACCCGATAAAAGATCTAAATAATCCACAGCATTAATCATGTAACCATACTGAAGTGTGGCATAAGCACCAGCAGAAAACTTATAACGAACACCAGTCATCGCTAACTTTTCTGAGGTGTTATGAATAATTCCAAAATAAGGTTTTTCATAATCTCTATCAAACATCTGGAAACCCGTTAAAAGAGACCAATTCTTATAGGAAGCATCAAAACCAACCATCATACGAGAAACACTACGTCCCAAATACCCACTTTCATTAGTCATTTCATAAGAAGTCCCAAATTGAAGTCCTAAGTCTTTAGGAAGATTAACTAGTCTCTCGAATTCAATATTAAAACCACCACCGACTCGCAAATATTCAGAGCCACTGATAAACGAAAACTCTTCTGTATTAAGAATTTCATCAGCAAGATAATAACCAAATACAATCTTTGCACTAATCGCATCATTCCACTTTGCTGAGAGGTCCATATTACCACCTGTCCTATTTGGTGTAGCAAGGCCAAAAGGAAGAGCAATATCCGAAGAAGGATCAAGAGCATAAGAAGTAGACAATAACTCTGTTCTTGTTAAAGCAAAATTATGGAATCCATTGCGATAATACTGAGCATATTTAAAATTGTTATACAACCGATAGTATTCAGATTCATATACGCTTGGGTCTTTGACTAGTATGTTTGAAGAGTTCATAGGAACTGATTCATACAAAGAGAAATATAAGTTTTCAAGAGAACCTGAACGAATATTACTCATTAAAGGAGCCAAAGATGCATTATTAAATTCTGCATCGCTATTTAAGATAGGCATATTTGAAATAGTTGTTGGAGTCATAGCTAATTCAGCCTGAAAATCTTTATCAACCATCAAAACATTAGCATCTGCATTAATTTGGAATTTAGCAATATTTACATCTGCCAGAAAATTGATATTCAAAGCACCTTTATTATCTAAGCTTGTTATTTTTTCCGTGGCAAGATTATTGATTGTTTTATTTCGATAAGCTAAGTAGCCTGCATCTCGTGTATTAATGATTCCATCAACGATGGTGGTATCATTTACAACTACAATTTCCTTATCTACATAAGAGTGAATGTAATCTTTATAATAACTCCAGTTGGATAGAGCATACTCAGCCTTTACAGCAAAGTGAAACACATCTGAAAGAATATTCTTAGAATCAAAACCAAGTTCAACACTTAAGACATTATTGTAATCGTAATAAAGAGTATCAGAAGCAATAACAGGGGCTGTTCTAGAAGAACGAACAGGATTAAACGTATAGGCATCATTAACTCCTATAGTAAAACCTCTCCATTGCGCACCAATATTGCCTGCAAATAGATAGCGATCAGAACGGTCAAAATCAAAAAAGACCTGATCGCTTTTTTTCGCCATTGCTCTTAAACGAGCCATTGTACCGTGAGCAAAAATATCATCAAACAACCCTACTTTACCAGAAGTATAAGTAGCATTAATACCCTGCATCAATCTATTATTTGAACCATCTAAGTTTTTATCTTTCATCACATTTTCACGATGCTCTTGAAAAATAGATGGTTCATAAATAAATTCAGATAAAGGTTGGTAAACAGTAAAAGGGGTATAAGCAACACGCATATGCCCTAAATTAAAGGATACGTGCTTTTGCATAATGTCACCATCATAACTCCACCACATAGTGATTGGAGAGTTATTTCCTTCACGATGAGCATTTTGCCAATCTTTCTGAAAACGTAAGTCAAATTTGGCAACTGTTTCTGCACTTGGACGGACAGAAAAAATTAGATTCATTTGAGTATAAGCCGAGGCCTCGCTCAATTTTGTTCCACTAACGGTTTCTTCTGCATCAAGAGAGGAGTTCAAATAGCCTGCTTTCGCTGATCCGTTAATAGCAAAACCTAGTGAATTTGCTTCAAAGTCAGTAAGCTTTTCTAATAGGCTTTTTTGCCTTGACTCCACAGAAGTAGAATCAACGACAGTATCATTAGCAACAGCCGTTGCAGTTACAAAAATTAAAGAAAAAAAGGCTACCTTGAAATTCATTTTTTTCAATTCCTTATTCATAAGTACTTTCTCCCTTAGAATTCCACGTTAATGGTAGCTTGAATAATGTCTCGAGTAAACTCATGTTTAATCGTTTGGGCATTTGATTCAGCATTTATTCCAGAGATATAGTCAGGAAGATTCGTTTCTGAATTCACAACACCACTAGCATCTACAAGACCTGCGGTATAATATTTATTAGAAACCATCGTTTGTCCATAGTTTATAGCAAGCCATGCATGTGGAGCAAGTGTATAGTCTAAACCCACCATCCATTGTTTTTGAGTCCCTTTAAGAATAGGAGCAACATCTACTTTTAAATTACTCATTCGGAATGATTGACTTAGAGCTGCTGTAGTATTTAATTCTGAATTAATCATTTGGAACCCAGCGGCAATACCCAATCGTTTCAAATAACGTACATAAAGACCTACGTTAATAAAATCAGAAGTAAATTCAGCTTTTTCAATAGATCTTTCTGAATGTTTATAACTACCACTTAATTCTAGAGGCAAATCCACTCCAATTAAAGCAAACACATCAATTTTTGCCCCCCCACCAAATTCTGTGTAAGAAATTTTACTACTTCCCAATCCTTCGACTTGATCTAGTTTTGTATAAAGTCCCTGTACTTCAATCATGTTGTCTTTGCCATAACCAGCTAATACATTAGCACGAATACCTGTCCGATTTGCTGTTGCTAAGCCATTTGGCAAAGCCATTTGAATACTCGCATCAGACAATTGATCAATAAGAGCTAATTCTTTTCTTGTATAAGCGTTAGATCCCCAAGAGGTCTTTGAATATGGAGCGATGTTGTAGCTCTCGGTTTGTCCATTTTTCATACCATCATCATCATTAGTTAAGTATGTGGAAACAGGAGCATGCTTTGGAGTAAAGAAATATAACGCATCAAAAGAGGAATAAAGTGGAGCATAAACGCCGTATTTTGATAGATTTCCATCCTTATCTGAATTCATAATACGGTTCGCAATAAAGGATGGGGATTGAGCCAGAGAGTTATACCAAGAAGAATCGTTGTAAATGTAATCAGCAGAAACTTTGGCCATCCATGAATCCGTTTTATAACCCGCATTTATGTTGGCGTTGAATGCTAAACCGTTATCATTTTCTTCAATAGCACTTATATTAGCCCAAGAAGTATCATAAG
>Ga0172377_10008217_pt1 | contig 10701 bp, 10 predicted proteins | sample Pumphouse3metaG_FD_119749 | JGI IMG/M metagenome (GOLD analysis project Ga0172377, IMG submission 119749) | Leachate microbial communities from a municipal landfill in Southern Ontario, Canada - Pumphouse #3 metaG | ecosystem: Engineered > Solid waste > Landfill > Unclassified | place: Canada... | reverse complement strand
TGCTGGACAGCCTCTAGCATGCAAACAAGGAAGGAACAATGAATACGGAACGAATACCGCTACGAAACGAAATAGCACAATCGGATACTTGGGATCTGTCGTCGCTGTACCGCGACGATGCCACATGGGAAGCGGATTTCAAGCGCTTCACATCCATGATCGACACTGCAAAATCCTACAAAGGCAAGCTGGGATCATCCGCCGACGACCTCCTCGCAGCCCTCGCATGGCTGACCGAAGTCTCGATGCTCGTCGAGAGGCTCGGCAACTACGCGTTCCTCAACTACAGCGCGGACAGCAGCGACAGCGCGAATCAGCGGAGGCTGGGAATGATCAGCCAGGCGCAGACGGAGTTCGCAGCACAGACGAGCTACTTCGACCCGGAAATCCAGTCGATCGATGAAAAGTCGCTTCGGTCGTGGATGTCCGACGGCCGATTCGCGGACTACCGTGTGATGCTGGACAAGCTGATCCGTTTCAAACCCCACGTGCTGACAGAGAACGAAGAGCGGATCATGGCGCTCCATGGCGAAGTCGGTTCCGTACCGAGGGATACGTTCAGCGCGTTGACGAACATCGACATGGATTTCGGATCCATCGCTACCGCCGATGGGGACATGCCATTGACGCAAAGTACCTATAGCGCATTTCTGATGAATCCGGACAGAAACCTGCGCAAGCAAGCCTATACCCAATTCTACGGAGTGTTCGATTCCCACAAGCAGACGCTGGCGAAACTCTTCGAAGGCGGGGTGAAGAACGACATCTTCCGGGCGAAGGTACGGAACTATCCATCCGCCCGTGAGGCGGCACTGTTCCCCGACAACGTTCCGACAGCCGTCTACGACAACTTGATCTCCGCCGTCCATGACGGATTCCCCGTCCTCCACCGCTACTACGCCCTCCGTAAGCGCTTGCTCGGTCTGGATACGCTCGCCCACTACGACGTCTACGTGCCCCTGGTACCGGGAATCGAGACGCATACATCCTATGAGGAGGCGGTCAAGATCGTATGCGAGGCGCTCGTCCCGCTGGGTGACGAATACGTGAGGACGATCCATAGCGGGTTGACCGAACAACGGTGGGTCGACCGATACGAGAACAAAGGTAAACGTTCCGGGGCATTCTCCTCGGGTGCCTATACGGGGCATCCGTACATCCTGCTCAACTACAAGGAGGATGTGCTGCGAGACGTATTCACCCTCGCCCACGAGGGAGGCCACTCGATGCACAGCTGGTACAGCGTCCGCAACAATCCGTACCCACAGTACGACTATACGATCTTCGAAGCGGAAGTCGCCTCCACTTTCAATGAACAGCTCGTGGCCAAGTATCTGTTCGATACCGCATCGGACGACCATATGAAAGCCTATGTCATCGGAAAGCAGCTGGACGACATCGTGGCCACGCTGTTCCGGCAGACGATGTTCGCTGAATATGAGGCGATCATGCACGCCCAGGTCGAAGCGGGGGAACCGATCACGCTCGACGGACTTCGCGCCACATACCGCACGCTTCTCGAGTCCTACTTCGGACCCGACATGAGGTTCGAACAGACAAGCGATCTGGAAGGACTGAGAATCCCCCACTTCTACTCCGCCTTCTACGTCTACAAATATGCCACCGGCATCTCCGCGGCGATCGCGCTGTCGGATAAAGTACTGCAAGGTACTGACGCCGACCGCGACCAGTATCTCAATTTCCTGAAATCAGGGGGAAGCCTATTCCCCATCGAATCACTGAAGAAAGCGGGGGTCGATATGAGCACGCCGCAACCGGTGAGCAAGGCGATCGAGAAGTTCGCCATCCTGCTCGACACGTTCGAGCGACTGATGGAGGAAGCATGACTATATGGCAAGGGACGGAACGCCGGAATTCACGATTTCGGCTGTTCGGTTTGCTGGTGATGACGTTGGGAATGCTCGTTTCCACGCCACTGTCGGCGACAGGCGCAAAGGAGACATCCACGGCGGCAAGCGGAATAACCGTCGTCGATGCGCTGGATCGCACCGTGACGCTCGCGCACAAGCCGCAACGGGTGCTGATCGTCGGAAAATCATCTCCGGTGCTCGCCGACGCGTTTCTGCTGTTCCCCGAAGCGGCCGGTTCGATCATCGAGCTACCGAAGACCGACCAGGGAACCGGCGACTTGTATTCTCTCTTGCAACCGGAACTGGCCGACGGTCCGCGCACTCCGGAGATCCCCAGCGTCGAGGAAGTGATCGCCCGCGCCCCCGATCTTGTTCTGATGAAAGACTTCAGCTATTCGGGTCTCGGCGACAAGCTCGAGGCGATGGGGCTACCCGTGTTCACCATCTCCCTAGAGATGCCTGAAGACTGGCGGACGGAACTTGTGGAAATAGGAAAGATCGTCGAGGCTCCTCGGCGCGCATCGCAATTGGTCGAACTGTACCGGAACCGTCAGGATGCGGTCTCGTCCGCCATTTCCGTCGTTCCCGAAGAGAACCGCCCGAGCGTGCTCATGATGCGCGTCTCTTCCACCGACGGTCTGATGACCTACACGGTCGCGCCGGACATCTGGATGCAGACGCGGTTTGTCCAGGATGCCGGGGGAGTTCCCGTCTGGCTGGGGGCTGGATTCGCAAACAAAGGATTCGCCAAGATATCCTTCGAACAGATCGCCGCATGGGCCCCTGACTACATCTACATCTACAGCTACAAGGATCCGGCTCAGGACTATGTCTCTCGGCTGAAGACAGACAAGCGTTGGGCGGATATCCCGGCCGTGAAAGCCGGACATGTCAAGGCGATCCCCGGCGATTTCAGCAGCTATGCCCAACCGGTCAGCCGATGGATACTCTGTCTGCAATGGATGGCAGCGGACTTGTACCCCAACCTGTTCCCTGGCTTCGACATGGAACAGGAGGTACGTTCATTCTACACTGATTTCCACGGTCTGTCCGATGAATCTTCCCTGGAACAGATCATCGACCGATACAGGGAATCCGTCAGAGCGAACTGATTCAAAAACAAGAAACCCGTCCCCTGTCTGCCGATGCAGGTCGGGAACGGGTATCGGACAGCTGGGAAAACTTCGCTATCTGGAATAGTATTCGATGATCAGCTGGTCGTTCACTTCGATAGGAACTTCGCTACGGAGTGGATAACGAACCAACGTACCGCTGAACGTCTCCTCCGTCTTCTCGTAGTACGGGACATGGAAACCCGGAGAACCGAGGAAATTGGCTCGGAACTGTACATTGGACCGAGACTTCTCGCGCAACGTAACGACATCCCCTTCCCGTAGCAGATAAGACGGTATGTCGATCTTCTTGCCGTTCACCAAAATGTGCCCGTGGTTGACCATCTGTCTGGCAAGCCGGATAGAATTGGCGAAACCGAGCCGGTATACGGCGTTGTCGAGCCGCCGTTCCAAAAGCAGAACCAGCGCGTCGCCGGTTCTCCCTTCCTTCTTCTTGGCCATATCGTAGTACCTACGCATCTGTTTTTCCAGAATTCCGTAATACGCCTTGAGCTTCTGTTTTTCCGTTAGTTGCTTGCCGTATTCGGTCTGCTTCCTGCGCGTCCTGAACGCCGGAGCCCCGGCACGCTTCATTGCCTTGGGATGTCCGCAGACATTGACCCCAAGCCGCCTGCATTCCTTGAATCTCGGACCTCTTCTGGTCGCCATGAAATAATACTCCTCACTGATTGCCGCTACGTGGAACCCGTTTCATGTCCGCTTCCCCGTAAGCGTTTTCTTTCTTCTCGAAAGGCGGAGAGGATCACACCCCTCGCCCACTTGGCCTCCTGCGGTGTCAAAGACGGCACTCCTTCAAGCGGATAGGCCAGTCCTAGCTCCCGATACTTCGACACACCCATCGTATGATACGGCAGGACGTCCAGACCCACCACATTGCCGTATCCAGCCATCAGCACCCCCAGATCCCGCAGTTGTTCGGGAATGTCGGTGATGCCCGGCACCAGCACATGGCGCACGATCATCGGGACTTTCGCAGCCTCGACCTGCCGCGCGAACGCCCATGGCCCGTCCGGGGGAGCTCCTGTCAGTCGTATATGGCCTTCTCGCTGGCTATGCTTGAAGTCCATCAAGACCAAATCGACGAAGCGAAGCAGGAACGCGTATACTTCCCGCTTGCTTTCCGCATAGGATGCCCCTGAGGTATCGAGGCAGGTATGGATGCCCCGCTCACGGGCCTTGCGGAACAATTCTGTCAGAAAGTCGAGCTGCATCAGCGGCTCGCCTCCCGTCGCGGTCAATCCACCGTTCTTATAGAACTCACGGTTGCGTTCATACCCTTCCAAGACCGCATCTACGGACATCTCCGTACCGCCGGAAAACTTCCATGTGTCGGGATTATGGCAGTACAGACACCGGAACGGACAGCCCTGGAAGAACACGACATATCGGATGCCAGGACCGTCGACAGTTCCGAACGATTCTATCGAGTGTATGTACCCGACCTTAGAGTCCGCCATGGAAGGTTCTCGAAATCACCTCGTCCTGCTGTTCCTTCGTCAGCTTATGGAAGTTCACGGCATAGCCGGAAACACGAACAGTCAGCTGAGGATATTTCTCCGGATGTTTCTGTGCGTCGAGCAACGTGTCTTTCGTGAACACGTTCACGTTCAGGTGGTGTCCGCCCTTTTCCGCATATGCGTCGAGCATCTGCACCAAGTTATCTATCTGCGTTTCAGTAGCTTGCATCTCAAATATCTCCTATCTCTCCATGCCCTACCGGAAAATGCCGGCATGGCATGGCATTCATCGTTACTCACAAAAATCAGACATCCTGCGCCGGCAAATTCGGAACGCAGCAAGCGCAGTCCGGTTCGAGTTCGAACGAGAACTCCGGGTCCTCTTTTCCCAATGCGTCGGGAATGATCGAGAACGTGTTTGAAATTCCATCCTGGGCATCCTTGAACGGGAGCTTCGAAACGGAGCTCAAGCTCGCGATCGCACCATGGATATCACGATGATGCATCGGGTTGGCACCTGGCGCGAACGGTTGTCCCGCCTTTCTGCCGTCGGGAGTGGAACCCGTCGCTTTTCCATAGACCACATTCGAAGTGATTGTCAAGATGGAAGTCGTCGGAATCCCGCCGCGATACGTATGGTTGCTCTTTACGTACTCCATAAAAGTATGGACAAGATCGTAGGCGATGGAGTCGACACGATCGTCATCGTTGCCGTATTTCGGGAAGTCACCCTCGGTCTCGTAGTCGACGACGATCCCGTCCGCATCACGAATCGTCCTAACCTTCGCATACCTGATCGCCGACAGGGAATCGGCCACGACTGACAAGCCTGCGATTCCGGTAGCGAACCATCTCGTGACATCCTTGTCATGGAGGGACATCTGCAACCGTTCATAGCAATACTTGTCGTGCATATAATGGATGATGTTCAGCGTATTGACATATACGCCCGCCAGCCATTTCATCATATCGCGATAGCGGTCCATGACTTCGTCGTAATCGAGATATTCGCTGGTGATCGGCCGGAATTTCGGCCCGATCTGCTTCTTCGACACCTCGTCCACGCCGCCGTTGATCGCATACAGCAGACACTTGGCCAGATTCGCGCGAGCTCCGAAGAACTGCATTTCCTTGCCAAGACGCATCGACGACACGCAGCAGGCGATCGCATAATCGTCGCCGTGGGTGACACGCATCAAATCGTCGTTCTCGTACTGGATCGACGAGGATTCGATCGAGGTCTTGGCGCAGAAGCGCTTGAACGCCTCGGGAAGCCGTACCGACCAGAGGACCGTCAGATTCGGCTCCGGAGCCGTACCAAGCGTATGGAGCGTATGAAGGAACCTGAACGACATTTTCGTGACGAGAGGCCGACCGTCGATTCCGACGCCTCCGATCGATTCCGTGACCCATGTCGGATCGCCGGAAAACAGCTCGTTGTACTCGGGAGTACGGGCGAACTTGACGAGCCTCAGCTTCATGACGAAATGATCGACGAACTCCTGTATCTGCTCTTCGGTGAAACGACCGTCCGCCAAGTCCCGCTGTGCATAGATGTCGAGGAACGTGGAAGTCCTGCCCAACGACATAGCCGCTCCGTTCTGTTCCTTGACCGCCGCGAGATATCCAAAATAGAGCCATTGGATCGCTTCCTGGACATTTTCCGCGGGGCGGGAGATGTCGAATCCATAGATTTTCCCCAACTCTACCAGTTCTTCAAGGGCTCGTATCTGTTCGGACAGTTCTTCGCGCTCTCTGATCACTTCGGAGTACATGATCGTTCTCGTGGAACTTTTCTGTTCCTTCTTGTCCTCGATCAGCCTGGCCACACCGTACAACGCCACGCGCCGATAGTCGCCGATGATCCGGCCTCTTCCATATGCATCCGGCAAGCCGGTAATGATATGGCTGGATCTGCAGGCCCGCATTTCCGGAGTATATGCATCGAAGACGCCTGCATTGTGGGTCTTCCGATGCTTGGTGAAGAATTCGACGACCTGCGGATCGATCTCATAGCCGTTGTCCGAGCAAGCTTTCTCAGCCATGCGGATTCCGCCATATGGCTGTAAGGATCGCTTGAACGGTTTTTCGGTCTGGAATCCGACGATCGTCTCGTTGTCTTTATCCAAATATCCCGGCCCATGGGATGTAATCGAGGAAATGACTTTCGTATCCATATCCAGAACCCCGCCCGCTTCCTGCTCTTTCCGGCTCAGATCCATTACCTGCGCCCACAGCGCTTCGGTTCGAGGCGTAGCTTCGGCGAGGAACGAGTCGTCGCCCATATATGGACAATAGTTCTTCTGGATGAAATCACGGACATCTATTTCTTTCTTCCAAATTCCAGGAACGAATGTATTCCATGCATCTGACATCGTATGTCTCCTATCTTGTCGGGACCGGCGATCCGTTCGACGGCACCTGGTTCATCTTTCGAGTTAGTTCTTGCTAACCCAAATAGAAAATACGAATTGTCATGATGAGTGTCAATAGCATGTTTTCATAATTATCAGATATCTTGTCACAACATTCTTGTTAATAACCGATAAAAAGGTGGTATTTATTTCCAAAATTTGATTTATTCTGTTAATTATTGAATATTAATACCATTTTCATGGCATTATCACAAGTTTCACAAGCTCTCTATCAGCGAAATACATGACGAGATATGCATCAGCATGTTTTTTTGTACATTCGGACACGATGAATAAAGATCAGGAACAGAGAAATCCTAGCAGTGGATCAAGGGATTCTGGACGTTGAATAATCTTTCCGACATCCCTTGACTAATCCTTGTCCTATGGTGTATGTTGGCAACGTTCGCAAGAACACAATGCGGCAGTGGTGGAATTGGTAGACACGCTAGCTTGAGGTGCTAGTGGTCGAAAGGCTATGCTGGTTCAAGTCCAGTCTGCCGCACTTGCAAAACGGCTTCATCGTAGGATGGAGCCGTTTTTTCATGTCTCCGTGAAGAACATACCGCACCACAGGATCATGGGATATTTGGAATTCCGCGTCCTGCCGAAAGTCTCGTGGTTCGGCATGGTATTCCCCTCGCTCTACCGACGCACGATACACCTTCTTCAGGTCGGCGCACACCGTCTTGAGATCCTTGCATGGAACGAACTTGGTGATGTCACGCACCAAGTGGACGATGTACAAGTAGCCGTTGTGGCTTCTGCCGCTGTTGTTTCCGCAAAATCGTTCTTCCGATATCCGATGGTTATCTGTCGCCCACTTCAAGGGCATGGCGGATTTCTAGTAACACAAACCATCGCATACCCAAAAAAATGAGCGTATATCTTCCGCTTCCGCAGAAATCTGCCCTGAAAAACAGTGAATTTGACGCAGAGCAAAAGCAACGCCCCGCGGACTTTCCATTATGAGGAGAAACGAACGGTTCCACTCGTGAAGCCTACTGGTGGAACCCTGGATATCCATGAATGTTTTATAAGAGATAACTCAAACCAAAGCGCCCCGATATGTTGTACCTGTACTGTGCCTGCCAGTTCAATGAAATATCAAGCGACAATCCGTACGAAGCCCCGAATCTCCTCCGCAAGCCAAGACCTGCCGACCAGCCGATGTTTCCCAAACTCGATGTCCAGCCTTCGCCCTGTGCATCTTTCGAAGGATACGTCGTCAGCACGCCAGCAAATATGTTCGCCGTCAGCATATCGTTCAATCCAAAACTTAATTGCGGAAACAAGGAAATTCCGAAGATATGGCTAAAACGATGCCACGCTGCAAGATGCCAATCTACGCCTGCGTTTACGCTTCCAGTCGGATTGTTTGACCCTGCGGACATCAGATACGGCGTATATACGATGCTGGTTTCAAAACCGATCCCCACCCTTCCGGGGGAAATCACAAACAAATTTTCGGCGGAAATCCCTAAGGTCACTGTCGGTTGCAACCTGTCATACGCTAGATAATATGAGTCGTACGCTGGCCCTTCCGCCACGGCGTATTGCACCCCAGCCGTATACTTAAGCCATATCCGAGACGTTCTTTCTTCTTTTGGAAAAATTGTGTCAAGTACTTCCTCAGGAGCGGTGGCTACATTGAAATTTGCGAACGAGGGTGTCTTTGGAACCACCGACGACGCAAACAAGAAATTTAGGTGGAATGCGATCAGCATTTCCCGATGTCCATCATCCCCTGATATCGGTATACCACCTACATCATGACCAGCACGCTGGAGAGGGTCGACACTCTCATCGACCGAGCCACTTGGAACGACATGTGAATTACCGAAAATCGGCGGCTTAGGCATCCCTGTCACCCACTCCGATGTTTCGCTCCACCGCACTCTGTCGTAGCTCTGCTGGAGATATAGCCGCAATGGTCCGAAACCTGACTCTGCGCCGACAGAAAGGGTGTCTTCCGCTCCGATCTCTGTCCATTCTTCGGCATCCTCGCCTATCTTGTATCGGAACGCAACTATTCCAGGCTCATTCACCTCCCAGTTCCAGACATAACGAAACCGCACCGGCTCACCATAGATTGCAAGGCAAAAAAACAGCATCACCAATATCGCAACCATCACCTTCATTCGAATTCCGTCCATTCTTTCCCTTTCCATCCTTGCGATTTTTCAACCGCATATTCATAATCATCCATCAGAAATTCTTCAATCAGCCCTGAATAACAAGACCAGCCATCCGCACTCCTATATGTAGCCTTGGAACCAGAAGGAACGACGATACGTTTCAAGGAAGGTGTATTCAAGAATGCATCATAACCTAGCCACGGGGGTACCGTTCCGAGCATCACCACCGTTTCAAGGCATATGCAATCTTTGAAAACCCGGCTGCCAATCCCACGGACGGTCTTTGGAATAGAGATCAATGTGATTCCACATCCTTCGAACGCACCGGAAAAAATTTCATCAAGTATGCTGTCCTGCGGAAACTCCACCCGAACCAGGGACTCCACGCCTTTGAACGCTTGACAACCGATGACAGTCACAGAAGCAGGAACGCAGATTTTTGAAAGTCGCGTGTTCGAGAATGCGGAAGTTTCGATAGTAGCCAATCGAGTCCCCTCTTGGAATTCTACCAGCCTCAATGTCGCAATCCCCAAAAAGGCAAATGCCCCGATGGTTTTCACGTTCGAAGGAATCAAAACCGTTTTGAGTCCCGTATGAGAGAACGCGAATGAATCGATAGTTTCCAATTGGCTTTCGTCTCTAAAGCACACATATTCAAGTGTCGCAACTCGGTCGAATGCATTCTGCCGGACGACTCGTACGCTGGGAGGAATCGAAACGCTACGTAATCGGCGTCCTACGAAACCTCGGTGTGCTATTGCGACAACAGGGCTCCCGTTAGGACATGAACAAGGGATGTCGATCGCCACCATGCCACCAGCGAAAGGACAAGAGACAGCACTCCCGTCATATACCTCGTCCCGTTCGAAATTGAGCCGCTGTTCAGATTCTGCATCATTTATTGCAAAGTCAGGATTCATATGCCGAAATCCATCACCCGATTTCGCATTGAAAGATCATCGACAAGTACGTCCACATGGACATCCTTGATGAGCACTCCGTCGGCGTCGATATACGTAGGATCCATCCGCACATCGAGGATTTCCATCGGGATGTCCCCTGTCAATTCCAGAGAAACTCGAAATCGTTGGGCAGCATCTTCGGCAGGAACTTCCATGGAAATTTGTTTCTCATTGTCTTTCCCTGCGCTATTGGTATGAATACCTAGGGTAGCGGCATCCTCCCCTACGAAAAGGGTCGGAACCGAGGTATCAGCACCCTTCACCACCAAAGAAGAGGCGACAGCGCTCTCGCTCCAAAGCAAACCATCATACGATTGCTGAAGAAAGAGCACATGATCCACATTCCCATCTACACCTCTGATGGCATGGCTCAAAACCGAACGATCCACATAGTTCCAATTTTCCGGCTCTTCTCCGTCCACTTGGTATCGGAAGGTGGTAACCGCAGGATCATTCACCGTCCATTTCCACGTGATATCCACGGTTCCAGCGGAAATGGTAAAAGATATACATAACAGAAAAAACACTTCCAGCAACAGTCTACTCGATTTTTCAAACAACCGTATATCCATAAGCGTGTACCTCCAAGAATAATGAATGTTATAGAGCCAATTTCAAAACGCTGAAACCTATGTATAAAAATTCACAGATGTGTGCATAAAGATACAGAATAGCCAGAATGTCACCGCTCCGGTACAGAGGATATGCCATGAGGGTGAAAATCCG
>Ga0172377_10008215_pt1 | contig 10703 bp, 10 predicted proteins | sample Pumphouse3metaG_FD_119749 | JGI IMG/M metagenome (GOLD analysis project Ga0172377, IMG submission 119749) | Leachate microbial communities from a municipal landfill in Southern Ontario, Canada - Pumphouse #3 metaG | ecosystem: Engineered > Solid waste > Landfill > Unclassified | place: Canada... | reverse complement strand
CTTTAATTGCATTTTCATAATCCTGGATCTGCATAAAGTCCATTCCTCTACCGAAATAAAGATATGCATTATGGGGCTCAGACTCAATTCTTCCTGAATAATCTTGAATAGACCTGAAATGAGCCTGAATTTGCACTTCATTTAATGGAGCCTCATTATTAGTGACTTTAAGAATCCAATCTAGACTTAGTCTGTTGTTTGCCCTCTCCATCGTTTCGGAGTAGTAAACAGGTCTTCGAACATCAAAACTGCTCTCATAGTAAGTAAGCACAAATTTTGGCTCCAGCTCAACTGGCACGTTCATGTTCTGAACCCTACCCCTGCTCTGTCGCTGATACTTTGTTGTCTCTGAATCTTCTTCACCGGCTGTTACAAGTAAATTAAATTTTTCTATATCAAGGTCAGTTTGATCACGTGTCTCTTTCTTCTCAGTGGTACCAGAAGCATCAGCTAATTCAGTATTACTCAAAGAAGAGGTATGAGCATTAGCTTCCAGATTTCTGGCAAGGTTGTAATCCCTTTCCGCACCTCTCAAGTCATTTAATTCACGCTTCAACTGAGAGCGCATGTAATACCCCGTAAAAAAATCCGGGTGAGTCTCCAAAACTATATTAAGGTCACTTAACGAACCTTCCAGATTACCTATCTCATTATTTAAAATTGACCTGTTTAGATATGCAATAGTGTTATCCGGCTGTAATTCAATAACTTTATCGAAATCTCTTATAGCCCTATTATTATCCGCTACCTGAGCTCTAAGTAATCCCCGGTTGAAACGTGCAATAAGATTATCTTCGTCCATCTCAATCACCCTGTCATAATCAGCCATTGCCCCCCTTAGATCGTTAAGATAATATTTGACCAAACCTCTGTTTATATAGTTTCCTTCAAAATATGGATCCAGTCTGATTGCTTCATCTAAATCAGCAAGAGCCATATTATACTCACTTTGCTGAAAATAAAGAATCCCGCGTGTAGAGAAAGATTGTGAAGTATATGGATCAATTTCAATAGCTTTGTTAAGATCCGCCAATGCACTTGTTGTATCTTTCATCTGAAGATACATGTGTGAACGAGCAAGATATCCGGGTGTATAATCGGGAAAACGGCGAATTAATACATCAAAAAACTTATCTGCAATATCATATTGCTCCATCTCAATATTTACAATACCCATATTTACGAGTGTAATTTTGTCTTCAGGATAGAACTCCAGACTTCGCTGATAATCCGCAGCAGAATCTTCATATTTTTCCTGATTCTGCCGAGCTGCACCTCTGAGTTGATATGCAGCAGTATAGTATGGGTTGCGCTGTAAACAAGCTGAAGCATCTTCCTCAGCACCCTTAAAATCATCTAGCATAAATTTCGAAACAGCTCTGAAATAGTAAGGCTCCGCTAAATATGGTTTTGCTGTGATAATCTGATTAAAGTATTGAATAGCCAAAACATAATCCTCAAAGTATAACGCATTCTTACCAATAATCATTACACGATCTGTGTCAACCTGCGCAATTGAGGAAAAAGAGGAAATCATTACAATGAAAGCAACAATATATTTTTTCATTCTATATTTTTTGTAATACTAATATACAATATATTATGTATTTATATTATAGTTTTGTTTCAATAAGAGCTATATTTTACTTTTTCGTTTAAAACAAGGTTATATATTTATTTATATGCTTTTAATATTTCTACTGCCATCATCCTGTTCCTGTATTGATATTTTCACTGTATTCTCAGGTAAAATAGATTCAACCAGTTCCGGCCATTCAATAAAACATAAGTTGCCACTATAAAAGTAATCTTCATAACCAAAATCATAAACCTCTTCCAGTTTATTTATGCGGTAGAAATCGAAATGGAATATTGGTCTACCCTCACCATCTTTATACTCATTGATGATTGCAAAGGTGGGACTACTTACAGTTTCTATTACACCCAACTCCTCACAAACTGCTTTTATGAAAGTTGTTTTACCTGCACCCATGCTTCCGTGAAAAGCGAAAACCTTGTTGTCACCCATAACTTTAATAAATTCTTGGGCAGCTGATCTAATATCTTTTATATTTTCTATTACAATTTCCACAACGTACTATTTTGGATTTAATATAACAATAGGTATCATCATCTCTTCCATTGAAATACCCCCATGCTGAAAAGTATTTTCAAAATATGACTCTACTTGACTATAATTATTTTGGTAGACAAAAAAATCACTATTTTGCGCAAAAATATATCTCGTACTTATATTTGGTTCCGGTAAACCATAGTTACCCGGATGAATTATGTCGTAAACTTTTTTAGGATCATAAGCCAGACTCTTGCCAAGCTTGTAACGCAAATTAGTGTTTGTATTTCTGTCACCAACTACTTTCAAGCCATTTTTCACGCGTATTGAGCCATGGTCTGTCGTTATTATTGCTTTGTAACCGGCTGCTCTTAACTTCTTTAGGAGAGAAGAAAGAGGAGAGTGCAAAAACCATGACCTGGTTAGTGAACGGTAAGACACCTCATCAGGAAAAAGTTCTCTCAACATTTTCGACTCTGTCCTGGCGTGCGAAACCATGTCGATAAAATTATAAACAATTACGTTAAGGTCATACTTCTCAAGTTCGTGAAACTTACCTATAATTTTATCTCCATCTCTGTTATTGTTGATTTTATGATACGAAAATGTTTTTGTTCTTCCCGTTCTTTGCAGATGTGATCTGATAAGTTGTTCTTCTAGTTTATTCTTACCTTCTTCGTCTGTTTCTTCCACCCACATTTCGGGATAAATCTCTGAAATCTGAGCAGGCATTAGTCCGGAAAAGATACTGTTTCGTGAATAAGGTGTTGCGGTTGGCAGGATACTGAAATAAACATTTTCGTTACAATCGAAATCTTCAAGAGTTGTATCTTTTACTATTTCCCACTGATCAAGGCGAAAATTGTCTATTAAAATAAAAAACAGCTTATCACCCTTATCCAAAAAAGGAAAGACATGTTTTTCAAACAATGTGGGACTTACAACAGGATTGTTGGAATTTACCACATTAGTGTTTAATTCAGGAGTTATCCATTTTTTGTAATTTGCCTTTATGAACTTGCCAAAAGAAATATTCGCTTCTGCCTTCTGTAGCTTAGGCAGCTCTTTTACCGGATAATCATATCTCTCCAGTTCTACCTCCCAATACACAAGTTTTTTGTACACTTCTATCCAGTCATCAGCAGAGCGACAACTTTCAATTGCAGTATTCAACTTGCCATAATCTTCTCTGTAGCTTTCAGAGACATTGTCAGAAACAAGTCTTTTTTTTTCGAGAATTTTTTTAATTGTTGTTAGCACCTGTGTAGGATTGACAGGTTTAATCAGATAGTCTGCAATTTTTTTTCCGATAGCCTTATCCATAATGCCCTCATCTTCACTTTTTGTGATCATAACAACAGGTACATTAGGCGAATTCTCTTTTAATTCAGCAAGAGTCTCAAGTCCTGTCAGACCAGGCATATTTTCATCAAGGAAAATTAAATCATAGGTCTTAGAATTGCACTTTTCGATTGCATCTTGACCATTGGTGGCGCATTCCGTCGAATATCCCTTTTCTTTAAGAAAAAGTATATGTGGCTTCAGGAGGTCTATCTCATCATCGACCCAGAGAAATTGTGCTTTATTCATTTTTTATTACAACCAGGAATGCATGCTTACCCTTATGGGGCAAATTTATGCATTTCCAAACTATCTCACAATCTTTTTCGCTTTTTTAGTAGTCTCTGTCATAACAGTCTGAAGCATAATAAATCATATATTTAACACTGAACATTCATTTTTGTAAATAAAAAGTGTATTTTTGTGAATACTTGAATAATTAACATAATCAGATCTAAACAATTAATTAATATTTATTTCTTACGTATGAAATTATTAAAACTAAACACAACCTTTTTTTTGATGGTAATTCTGACAACAGCCTGTACGCAAAAATCAGGTGAGATATTTAATGGCAAAGACCTGTCTAATTGGGAATTTGTTGTGGAAAATGATGCAGTTCCTGCCGAGGAAGTTTATTCAGCAGAGGATGGCGTCATAATTGTGAAAGGCGAACCTCTTGGCTACATGTACACAATAGATAAATATTCCAATTTCACACTTGATCTGGAATACCGCTGGGCCGGTGAAGCAAGTAACAGTGGAGTATTCTTTCTTATAGAGGAACCTACTAATCCGTTTCCAAAAGGAATAGAATGTCAGTTAAAAGCAGAAAGAGCCGGTGATTTAGTATTACTTGCTGGGGCTGACCTGAACGAGTATGAACTACCCGAGGGAGTAGAAGAAAGACCAAAATTCCCTGTTTTACAAAAACAACAGTCAACAAGTGAGAATGCAACAGGGGAATGGAATAAGGTTCAGATTACTGTAGAAGATGGCTATATCACGATTTATATAAATGGAGTACTTCAAAATAGCGCGTCAAGCAATGTAAAGGAAGGACATATTGGCCTCCAGAGTGAAGGCAAAGAAATACATTTCAGAAATCTGGTTATTAGTTAATTGATAAAATGATGATGTCACCAAAATCAAAACAGTGCATTGATCAGGAAGAAAAGTACGGTGCTCACAACTATCATCCTCTGCCTGTTGTGCTATCACGTGGCAAGGGATGTTATGTGTGGGATGTTGACGGGAAAAAATATTTTGATTTCCTGTCAGCATATTCCGCAGTCAATCAGGGTCATTGCCACCCTAAAATCGTAAATGCACTTAAAGAACAGGCTGATACACTCTGCCTCACATCACGAGCATTTTATAACGACACACTTGGTCCGTACGAAGAGTATATACATGACTACTTTGGCTATGACAAAGTGCTTCCTATGAACACAGGAGCGGAGGGGGTTGAAACAGCACTTAAACTGGCCCGTAAATGGGGATATAAAAAAAAAGGCATTCCTGAAAATAAAGCAATTGTTGTTGCTTGCGAAGGAAATTTTCATGGAAGAACAATCACAATTGTTTCAATTTCTACTGATACTGATGCACGTGCCGATTATGGACCTTATACACCGGGCATAGAGATTATTCCATATAATAATACAGATGCACTTTCAGCAATTCTTCAGGAAAAGGGTGAATACATAGCCGGCTTTCTGGTTGAACCTATTCAGGGTGAAGCAGGTGTGTATGTCCCTGATGAAGGTTATATAAAAGAGTGCTATGAGCTATGCAGAAAACACAATGTTCTATTTATTGCTGATGAAGTGCAGACAGGAATTGCACGTACGGGTAAATTACTTTGCTGTGATCATGAAGGTGTTCGTCCTGACATTGTAATACTAGGAAAAGCCATTTCCGGTGGAGTACTGCCTGTCTCGGCAGTGTTGGCAGATGATGAGATAATGCTAACTATTAAACCTGGTCAGCATGGGTCCACTTTTGGCGGATTCCCGCTAGCTTGTAAAGTTGCTACTGCTGCTCTTGAAGTAGTTAAAGAAGAAAACCTTGCAGAAAAAGCTGATTATCTGGGGAAGATATTCCGTGAAGAGTTGGGTAAGATTGACAGCCCTTTTATTAAAGAGATCAGAGGAAAAGGTCTGCTCAACGCGATTGTAATTGAACCTCATGATGGAAAAGAAGCATGGGATGTGTGCCTGAAGATGGCAGAGAATGGTTTACTTGCAAAACCTACTCATGGACATATTATCCGTTTTGCACCTCCTCTGATAATTACTGAAGAGGAATTATTGGAAGCAACAGGAATAATATCAAAAACATTAAATTCGATGGTATAAAACTTGTGGAATGCAGACAACTTCTAAACTTCTAATGGTTCGCCCTGCACGTTTTTCTTATAATGAAGAAACGGCTCAGAACAATTATTTTCAGCAAAAAACTGAACTTTCAGATCAGGAGTCTGAGCAAGACAGGATAGCTGAAAATGCACTCAGAGAGTTTGATGCTTTTGTCAAATTACTGAAAGCAAATGATGTTGACTTAACAGTTGTACAAGACACAGCTGAGCCCAAAACTCCCGATTCAATTTTCCCCAACAACTGGTTCTCATCACATTTCACCGGAGAACTTGTTCTCTATCCAATGTTTGCTCCTAATCGTAGACTTGAAAGGAAGCCACATATACTCAATCTGCTAAAAAGAAATATGAATCACCGAAAAGTAGTAGATTTGACATTTTGGGAAAATGAAGGTGAGTTTCTTGAAGGAACAGGCAGTATGGTTTTTGACAGGCGCAAAAAAATTGCATATTGCTGCCGGTCACCAAGAACATCAGAGAAGGTATTAGCAGATTTCTGCTCTAGAATGAACTACCAACCGGTAATATTTGATGCCATAGATAAAAACAACAATCAGATTTATCATACAAATGTGATGATGGAGATTGGTATGCAAGTTGCCATAATTTGTCTTGAATCTATCAAAGATAAAGAAGAACAAAAAAAGGTAATATCCCAATTAACCTCAACTGGAAAAATAATAGTTGACATATCACTAGATCAGGTGTCACATTTTGCAGGAAATATGCTTGAAGTAAAAAGTAGAAATGGTAATCCACTTATGGTAATGTCTGCATCGGCACATAATGCATTAACTGCCGAACAAGAAAACATCATTTCTACATATAACAAAATAATCAGTGCAGATTTAGAAACAATTGAAAAAAACGGGGGTGGATCTGCAAGGTGTATGCTGGCAGAGATATTTTATTAATTTCATTTGTTATTAAATATTTTTCAACCTAATTAATCAAACAAAACTATGTCATTTAAAAAAGAACTAAAAGAATTTTTGATGCGCGGCAGTGTCGTAGATATGGCCGTAGGTATAGTAATTGGAGGAGCTTTCGGAAAGATCGTCACCTCTTTCGTGAATGATATCCTTATGCCTCCACTTGCTTTACTAGGTGGACAGGGACAATTCACTGACCTTAAACTTGTTTTAAGGCAGGCTGTTATGGAAGGTTCTGAAGTTGTAACGCCAGCTGTTACTTGGAACTATGGCGCATTTGTTCAGAGTGTTGTAGACTTTTTAATTATCGGAACAGCAATCTTCATGGTTATCAAAGGAATGAATAACCTTAAGAGGAAAAAAGAAGAAGCTCCGGCTCCCGAAACTCCACCTGAACCAACTAAAGAAGAAGTGCTTCTTACAGAAATTCGTGATCTGCTGAAAAACAAATAAAATTTAAGCGATACCGTAAGAAGATAACTTCATGTAAGAAATCTTATTAATAGTCCCGGCTAGTTTAGTCGGGATTATTTATTCCCTTACATAAGGGGAACATTATCCAGAGTCTCCTCATAAAAATATGTGGTGGCTATCAAGAGAATATGAAGAGAGTATGAAGAGGCTTTGGTCTATATACGGTTAATGTATGAGCCTTGTATTAGCCTGTATTTTCCAGATGTAAGTATTAAAAACGAATTACACTGAATCACTGAATATTGATTATAAATATTGATCAACTGAAAAATATTTCATTATTTTTGTAACCAATCCAATCAAGTTGAAGTCCTATTGATGTAAACTAAAAATTCACTTTTAAAAAATTAATAATTATGGGCGAATTAATTGGATTAGTAGCAGTAATTTGTATATTTGGATTGCCACTTATAGCAGGCATAGTTCTGGGATTGAGAGCAATGAAAAACCGGAACCAAGAAAGAATGGGCTTAATTAATCAGGGAATAATTCCACCGGATACTCCCAAAAAGAAGTCTGATCCCAATAAAATGGTCTCCTTGAGAAATGGAATAGTTTTAATTTCTCTGGGCATCGGAATAATAGTCGGGTTCCTCTGTTCTGAATATCTGGTAATAGGACAGGGAAATGAGTTTTGGGTTACTGGTGCAAGTGTGGTTTTTTTCCTCGGAGTCGGTTATTTGATATATTTTCTGGTAACTCAGAAAATGCCATTATCGAAGCAAAAAGAAGAGCTGGAACAGGAATAACTCTTTGCAATGAACGAGAATCAGCGAGTGCAACAAGTACTCACAGGCAATACTTCCGCGTTTTCATACTTTGTCGAAACATATCAGGATATGGCAATCACAATCGCCTATCGGATTTGCGGCAATATGCAGGATGCGGAAGATGTGGTGCAGGAAAGTTATGTGAAAGCATACAAAAACCTGCACAGTTTTCGCTCAGAGAGTAAATTCTCAACTTGGTTGTATCGTATAGTTTATAATACAGCAGTTACACAAACAAAATCACAAATGTGGTTGAGTACAAGAGAAACAGAAGTTGAAAATGCTGTACATATTGGTTCAAATACTCTTGAGGTTAAAATTGAGGACGTAGAGCGTAATGAAATGGTTGCTGACATCTTGCAGAAAATTCCAAAAGGTGATGCTCTTTTACTAACTCTCTACTATATGGAAGATAATCCGGTGAAAGAGATTGCTAAAATTACCGGCTTGAATGAGTCAAATGTGAAAGTAAAACTGTTTCGTGCCAGAAAACTGTTTAAGGAGTTGCTAACGAAACATTACCGGGATGAAACGGAAAATGTTTTTGTGAATTAATTAAAATGAAATGTTATAATGGAAAGAAAAGATAAATATAGTGAAGATGAATCTTTCAGGAAGATGATTGAAACATCTAAAATAATTGCTCCTGAAAACCTGAAGTATCGGATTATGCATCAGATTGAGACTGAAAAAGTATTCACCTCACAAGAAAGTAATAAACAGGTTTCAACCAGAAAAACTACAGGTAATGTTCTGAAGGATCTGACTTCAATTTTCGGGACTATGTATGCAGTGTTGGCTGTGATAATTGGTGTAGCCTACTTTTTACAGGGTGAAGAGTTTCTAAAGTCACCTCAGTTCTGGGGTACAATTATTTTAGTAGGCTTTATTTTCAGCCTGTTTTGGTTGATATCAAGACTTGATGCTAATATGAAGGAAAAAAGATTAAAGCAGTTGAGTCAAAAAAATGAAACTCAACAATAAGATTATTTCTTTTACCGTTAAAGCTATTCGTTTAAAAGCCTTTCACGAGCCTTCTGCAATAACTCGGGTGATTCTGCAGGCGGGTAATGAAGATCAAGCGATTTGAACAGCTCAAGTATAATATCACCTACAGCGACACGGGCAAAAAACTTTTTATCTGCCGGTATAACATACCATGGGGCATAATTTTTTGATGTTTTTTGAAGCATCTCCTCAAAAGCGTTTGTATAGTCTTCCCATTGCGACCGGGCACTCAAATCAGAAGAACTAAACTTCCAGTTCTTATCAGGTTCATCAATACGGGCAATAAATCTCTCTTTTTGCTCCTCTTTAGATACATTCAGAAAAAACTTAAGTATTCTCATACCATTTTGATGCAGATGCTTCTCAATTGCATTTATACTTTCATATCTATCGTCCCAAAACTTCTGATTGATTTCATCGACTGACCCGTATCCGGGAATTCGCTCATTCAAGATCCATTGAGGGTTAACTTTCGTTGCAAGTACATTTTCGTAATGAGACCTATTAAAGATCTCTATCATGCCCCGTTGAGGCAATGCTCTATAATGACGCCAGAAATAATCATGCTCCAATTCATTCTTAGTTGGAGTTTTAAAACTATGAACCATACAACCCTGAGGATTGATTCCCGACATAACATGTCGGATCACACCATCTTTACCGGCAGCATCTCGTGCTTGCAAAATAATTAAAAGCGAATATCGGTCATCTGCATAGAACATCTCCTGAAACTTTTTAAGCTCCTTGATGTTTTTCTTAATCTCTTCTTTTGCAGTTTTCTTGGTAAAACCTCCATCCTCAAGTGTCGGGAAGTCTTTAAGACGGATTTTTGAGCCCTCTCTTACCCGAAGCTTACTGTAATCTAAATTCATATCCTTATGTTTTTGGTAAAATATATTTCATTGGTAAAATCAGAAGTTAGTAAGCATTTAGTTTACTTATCTAACTTATGTTCCTTGCAACAATTCCTTGTAACGATTATCGTCGGAAATTATCTTAAGACCTTCAAGGTAAATATCATTTTCATCATTAATAATCCTGTAGAAAGCTGATGAATCATATAGGTCACGTGCTATCAGGGCTTTTAACTGAACAAACATCAGGTTTTGTGATTGCAGGAACTCTTCTTCGTTCCATTCAACGTCAACCTCATCGGCAATATTTTTTATTTTGTTGAGTAAATCTTCAGTAATTTCATACCCTTCATTGAAAGAATTCACATCAGGATAATTCATTAAAAGTTCTTTTCGGTTATTATCAACTTCACTAATTGCAACTCTGTTGATTACGCCTCTTGCATTTAAATTTGCATGCAACATTGTACCGGAAGTAGTGTCAATGGGCACAAAATAGTCAGGCATTATCCCGCCTCCACCATATACAGTGCGTTCGTTTATTAAGGTTTTATATTTTAATGAATCAGGAAAATGAATACTATCTACATCAAATAACTCTCCTTGATTATATCTGTTTATAAAATCCTGATTATACGCTTCAATATTGCCCTCTTCATACGGTTTCTGAATACTTCTGCCGGAAGGTGTATAATATCTCGCAACAGTAAGGCGTATCATTGTACCGTCGGGTAAAGGCAGTTGACGCTGAACAAGACCTTTACCAAAAGTCCTTCTTCCTACAATTACTCCCCTATCCCAATCTTGTATGGCACCTGCAAGAATTTCACTTGCAGAAGCAGAAGCACCATTTACTAAAATTACCAGATT
>Ga0172377_10008209_pt1 | contig 10709 bp, 14 predicted proteins | sample Pumphouse3metaG_FD_119749 | JGI IMG/M metagenome (GOLD analysis project Ga0172377, IMG submission 119749) | Leachate microbial communities from a municipal landfill in Southern Ontario, Canada - Pumphouse #3 metaG | ecosystem: Engineered > Solid waste > Landfill > Unclassified | place: Canada... | reverse complement strand
TTTGCAGTCCTGCGGAATACCCGAGCCCCTGCAATCCTGACGGAAACGGGATTTATCTCCAATCCCGCTGAAGAAAAGTTGCTTAAAACAAGTGCCTTCCGGGAAAAAATCGCTTTTGCCATTGCACGAGGGGTGGCAAAACATACAGGTAAGACACTCCCAGCACCAGCACCGGCACCGGCAGGGAAACTTTACAGGGTGCAGATAGGGGCTTACAGCGTGCGAGCAAATGCTGAAGCACGGCTGGCGAAAGCGAAGAAAGCCGGCTTTACGGATGCCTTCATAACAGAATAGTGAAATATCAAGTTTAGAGCCTCACTTTTGGGGGCTCTTTTTATTTGCCTACCGGCTACGTCATTACACATAGAGGAGGTGATTTATTTGTGGCATCGACTGCAGATCATGGTGACAAAGACGCAAGAGAAGTGGCTAAGAGCGGAGAGTTACACCAGAGGCAAAAGTATAGCAGAAGTGATACGAGATCTGATAGACGACGCAATGTCACCGAGGAAGAAATAGAGCGAATCCGAGAGCTCTACCAAGCGGGGATCCCGGTAAGTGCGATAGCGGCGCAAGTTGCCTTGAGTAAAAGCACGGTAGAGCGCTATCTAGGAGCAGCGACACGCAGACCAAGATGGACAGACGATGACAACCAGATCCTTGTTGACGGCTACCTTGAGAAAAAGCCAATCAAGGAGATTGCTAAGAAGCTCAATCGATCTCCGACGGCTGTCAGGGTAGCTATGTGTCGGTACCGAAAGGCCGTGAACTCTGACCCAAAAAAGAAGCGAGTGATGGGAGTGATGACCTATGTTTTAAGGGTGATGCGAAAAGCAGACATATTCAAGGAGTTAAATTCCGGCGTTTCTTCTACATCCCTCCCCACGCAGTCAAGCGATTCCGCGAGAGGGTAGCAGATTTGCCAACTAGGACGATCCGGGCAGTGATCATGTCGGCGCTCCAAGATGAGCGGCAGAAAGTGCTGGTCTCCATATGGGATCACGAGGCGCATCCGATCTATCGTGCTAGATATAAAAATATCGAATACCTGATCCCTGTCTGCAGGGAAAGAAAGAAAACGCAGAACCCGGCACCTGTAGTGAGAACCATTCTACTACCGGGGATGGAGTACCCCATCATAGGGGAAAGGAGGGGATGGAATTGGGACAAATCCTAACACCGACACAGTTTATACGTGAGGCCGCACTGAAAACAGGAACAGTTATCACTCCTACGCCATGGAAGCCAAGAAACCCCGAAAAGAAAGTTCGCAAGAGCGAAATGAACAAGGTGCAGGTGGGCGACTATACCGGCGTTGTGATGACAGATCCGGAAATGCAGGATGTACCGGATGATTATTGCTGGCTATGTGGCGGGGAAACGGAAGGCAAGGGCCTGCCGGTGAAAAAGGCGATCCTCGAAACCTTTACAGATTCAGATCTTGCACGATCTCCTACATCGCAATCGGTCTGCCAAGGCTGTGCTTTTTGCCTGTCGTTCACGTCGCTGAGAAACTATACCATACTAGCCACTCAGGACGAACTGAAGCATCCGTCACGGGCAGAAATACGAGATGTATTCCTCGATCCACCAGAGCCGCCTTTTGTGTTGTGCATCGCTACATCAGGGCAGAAGTGGCTCCATTTCAAAAGCGAGATTGCCTACAGCCGGAACGGATATCCGGTACAGCTAGAGGAAACCAGGATATATGTAGACACTGAGCAAATGAAAGACATCCTGATGATCGTTGAGGATCTTTACGCCGTCTTTTCCAAGGCAGAGATTCTCTCAGGCAACTACTCGCAAAACCGTATTAAGAAATACGGACTTGGAGAATTTCAGAAGATTGAGAAACAAGCCGCTAAATACCGAGGACAGCGGCTTTTTGAATTGGGTGTATTTGTAGCCCAGAAAAGAGAGGAGAAGTAACATGAATTACAACTTTGATACCGACGATGAGAACGCCGCAACCGGCGCTCTTTTAGTTTATGCCATCTATCGGAGCCGTAGCCAGAAACGATTCAAAATCACCCCTGATATGTGGGGTATTGTTGAGCGTGCAGTCAAAAGCGTTGCCAAAAGGGCACCAAACCTTGGGGAGTTCATCGAAAAACTGAAACCAAAACTAATGTGTTCCACCATCAATCCCCGCTGGCTAAAACCTAATCCCTGGGCAGATATCACTACTGAGGGTGGAGCGCAGATAGATGATGCCGCTGTCCGTTTTCAGGATGGCTCTTTTGCAGTGTTTGACAACCAGGACAAGCGTTATTTTCTGACTGATATCCTGCGTGAAGCTGACAATAAGGCAGTTCTTGACATTTTGTATCGGCAGACTGCGCTGATTGTTCTTCTTGTGCGGGACCGGCTGGAGCAGGAAAAACCCATTGAGGCTACTTTTAAGGAGGTAAAAACTGATGAATAAAACATTTGACTTGAGATTAGACGGCGTTGTTACCCTTTTAAGCCCACTTTCCCACATAGGGGAGTCCATAGGACCGGACAGCTATTTGAGCCAAGACATGATCATCGGTCCTGATGGACGGCCGGTAGAGTGTTTTGTGTATTCCGGTAATGCTTTTCGCGGCATCTTGAGAGATATGGCCGCAAAATACCTGCTGGACAAGCTCGGCGGGATCGCCGTGCCGCTGGAAACTTTCCATCTGCTCTTTAGCGGGGGGAGCATAGGCGGCGCACAGTCCATAAACATCGACCAGGCGCGGCTATACCGGAAAGTGCTGCCTGCCTTCAGTATTTTTGGTGGCGGCGTTGGTAATCAGATCATGGAGGGTAAGCTGAAGGTTGGGAGCATGTATCCGCTTGTCAGTGAATGCCAGCGCGTTATCCCGGAGAAACATCGCGACATCAATGCCCCTAGCTGGACAGAGTGGACATATGAAAAAAGCTATACCCGCCGTGATGACAGCAAACAAGAAAACAAAAGGCAGTATATCTTCGAGGCAGTGCAGGCTGATGCGCTTCCGCCAGCGCAAAAACAGCAAGAGCTTATTGCGGATGCCGAGAGGAAAGATGCCAAGAAAAAAGACGATAATAAAAAAGATGGTCCGGCTACACAGATGCGGTTTACGATTGAACTTCTTGCCGCAGGAGCGATCATGTACCAGCGGATCTATCTCCAGGATATGAGTGAGTTGGAGATGGGGGCTTTCGTGTCCGCCTTGCATGAGTTTCAAAAGGCACCGTATATCGGGGGCAAGTCTGCTACCGGGCATGGCTTGTGCGAGATCGAATACGAATGGAGCTATCCCGGAGATAAGGAATCACGCGGTACCTTTCTGCGTCTGTCCGAAAACACGCTGTATCTATCCAGACCGGCAGAGGATGCTAAACAGCAGTATGACGATTTCCTGCATACGCTGTATAATGGCTACCTTGAAGAAAAAGCTCCGGAGCTGAAGCAACTGTTAGCAGGCGAAGTAAAATGATGCGCCCTATGCGGATCAGAGCGTATCTTTTAGATGGGAGAATTGCGGGGACTGAAAGCTGGTTCCCGCTTGATTCTATCCTTGCATCGGCGTGGATGCACCTGCATCGTCCTGAAATATGTTATCAGCCCATACAGGGTGATCTTATAGTCGCAGACCTGCCCTTGGAGCGCAGGGGTAGCGGCGATAGATGGCACTGGGCTTGCAGTTTCAACGTCGTTAAGCCTATTGGCGAATATATCACTCACTGGCATAAACGCTTTGACGATACGCTTGAGAAGTATCTAGATTTCAAAGGCCGCCGCGGAAAGGTGGACGGGAAAAGCGGCAAATATAAAGCCTACCGGATGCCGCTTAATATCCTGCTGATGCCCTACCTTGAGTGGTACGCAGTAGGGGATATTGATGCGGTGAGGGATCTTTGTATGAGAATCGTATCGCTAGGCAAAAAACCATCTCAGGGATACGGGATGGTGGAGCGGTGGGAGGTGGAGCCAGTAACAGCGGATTACAGCGAAGTCAAGGATGGCAAACTGACCAGAGCGGTTTATGATCTTCCGGAAGGGGTTGCGGGTAATATCAGGATGCATGGTATGAGACCACCCTACTGGCTGCGGGAGAATCAGGCAAAGGTCTGGATGCCGTGAAGAACAAACCACTCGACTTGGGTATTATAGAAGAAATTAAAAGGCTCAAGGCACAAGGTTATACAGGATACGAGATAGCGGAATCGTTAGGTGTCGGCAAATCCAGTGTATATAAATACACGCGGGAAAAGTCATACCCGCGTTGGACTGAGGCTGAAAAGCAGATCGTCGTTGATGGCCTAGCAAAAGGCCTGACGGTAGCCAAAATATCCGAGAAGGTAGACAGAAGCGAGGCTGCAGTTAAGCATGCCATCCATAAGCACCGCAAGGCCGTAAGGGGCAATCCGGATATACAAATAGCCTGCCATCTGCTCAAAAGGTGCACACAGTCAGGACTTTCGGTAAAAGACGCTCTAAAACAAATAAGAAAAGGGGATATTTTTAGCCTTGCGAAAATGGAGGGTGAGGAAAATGTTTTATAAGCTTGCGCTAAACACCGACTGTCCGCAGGTAAAAAGAGATATAGAGAATGTTCACGAGATGCACAGAACAGTTTGCAGGATGTTCGATAAAGGTGCGCTCTGGCGGTTGGATCGGGACACCCTTTATGTTCGAGGCAAGCCCCTCCGTTATATCCCGCAGGGCTACGCTTTGTCGGTTGCGTCCATAAGCGATATATGGAGCGAACAAATGGAGTTTTCCTTGTTGGTTAACCCCACAGTAGCTAGGAGAATGGAAGGTAAAAAGCGTAGCAGCAGAATACCGGCCGACGATCCCCTTGAATGGCTTGTAAGAAAGGGTGAGGTGTCGGGTTTTGAGGTTACAGATGCGAGTATCGTAAGGCAGCGCACGATAACCGGCCACAAGCCCGGACATAGATTGGTCTTTAATGCGGTTGACTTCAGAGGAGATCTTCTGGTGGTAGATTGGTATAAGTTCACGGTGGCAGTAAAGAATGGGATTGGCTCTGCAAAGGGCTATGGGTTCGGTCTTTTGCTGTGCCGGACAAAAGGAGGCGGTTGCATATGATCACAGCTCCACAATTTATCTGGGATGCCTTGTTGAAAACCCCATCCGTGACGGTGCAAAAAGCGGGTAAGCCTAAAGTGATTGAGTATAAATGTCCTGACTTCGAGCAGGTACCAGACGCAAGATGTTGGCTATGTGGTGGTGACACCGGCGGGATCGGCAGGCTCAAAAAGAGACACATTACCAAGATGTTTTCCGACACGGAGTATGCGCAGGAAAATAGGAGCGAATCCCTTTGTGTAGGATGTGGTGGCTTGCTGTCCAATGCTTCTATGCGCTTTTACTCCCTGCTAGCCACAGAGAAAGGGATATCTCACCCAACCAGGCGTGAGTGGCGGGATATTTTGCTTGTTCCACCACAGGGGATATGGGCAGGAGGTCTAGCGATTAGTTGCCAAAAGCATCTTTTCTATAGAATGACGCTCAATTTCTCCGCTGTAAGGTGCATTGTCGCCCTTGAGGACTTCCGCGTGTTATACCAGCCGGGACATCTTGACTGGCTTTTGGGCAGGGTAGAGCCGATGCTGGCGGTTTTCAGCAAAGAAGAGATCCGGACGGGGCAGTACAGGCAAAATAGGATCAGAGAGTACGGGCTGAAGGCGTGGCAAAAAGCAGAAGCCATCATCCATCCCTTACGAGGCAATCCTTTGCTTGATCTGGTATTGTATGTGGCAGTTAAAAAGGGGGTCGATGCAGATGCAACCGCTGAGGATAACGGCAGAACTGGCTGAGGGTGTTATCTCCGCTATAGATAAGAGCCTGCCTATTGACGGACCGCTTGCCTGGGCGCTGATGAGGCAACAATCTCCGGGGAAGATGTATAGCCCCAACTACGGGACGGGAGAATGGACGGAACTGGATATGTCCGAGATTCTATCTCCTGTTACGGTGGACGGGGTGACATTTAACGCCTGCTCCTGGGCGATTTTTGAACCGCTGAAAGAATATATCAAGTATCGGCATCGGCGGTTTGATACGCACTATGCGGAGAAGTATGGTATAGTGGGGAAAAAAGGCAGAAAGATCATTACTGCCGGTGGGACATTCAAAACACGCCGCATTCCCCAAGTGGTGATTTGTACAGAAAAAATAACCTGGTTTTGTGTTGGTGACAGGGAACGGATAGAGGATCTGCTGCTTGGCATTGAGTATTTAGGCAGTCACAGGGCGGCAGGTTTTGGGCGGGTCGGAAAGTGGCTGGTCAAGCCATGGCCGCATGACTGGTCTGTGTACGGTCCTGACGGACACCTTATGCGGGCGATCCCGTCTCCACAAGGGGACAGGGTTTGCTCTGTCCGACCGCCTTATTGGACACCAGAAAAGCATAGGTGCTTAATCCCCGATTTGCCAGATGCGGTTATGGAGGACCTGTTATCATGATCATTACAGGAGGTGATTACTCATGCGCGGACCAGAAGATGAAAGATAGGCTTTACGCCAAGATGCCGGTTTACGTAAGAAGGGTATTGAGAGCAAAAACAATTATCCACGAGGGTCTGCAGGCATCAAGCAGACCCTACGTGGCTTTTTCTGGTGGCAAAGATTCTGAAGTTGTTTTGCATTTGATCATTCAGGAGCGACCAGATATCCCGGTGGTCTGGTTTCACCAGGGGGCTGAATATCCGGATACTGAAAAGATTATCGGGCAACTTGCTGGTGAGTGGAACCTGAACTTACATATAGAGTATGTCAGTCCGGGATTGCTTGAGCTGCTAGAAGAATATGGGGCATACGGAACCGTTGCACAGACAAAATATAGAAACGGAGATATAGCGCGACGGTTAATTTGCGAACCGACGCAAAGGCTTGTAGAACAACATGGCTATGATGGCGTGTTTATGGGGTTGCGCCGGGAAGAAAGTCGGGGCAGGGGTTTTGTGATGCCATCCCGATTAGTGAAAAGTGATGGCCTGTTGCATATCAATCCCATATATGATTGGAAAAAGGAAGATGTCTGGGCGTACCTGACGGCAAACGACCTGCCCTACAACACTGTTTATGATAAGACAAAGTTCAGGGAACGTGACGATATAAGGGTATCAGCCTGGGCTGGGGGTAACTTTAAAACTTTTGGCCGTTTTGTTGAGCTAAAATACTATTACCCTGAGTTTTTTAATGAATTCGCAAATCGCTTTCCACGGGTGCAGCAGTACGCTTAAGCAGGGAAGGCATCAGTGGTTCTTTCTGTAATCGTTTATACCTGGTATTTCTTTGGGGGTGAAATAATATAACTGATGAATAAAAACCGATATTTGTTTGGCTTAAAGCCCTATGGCACTGTCGCTATGGGGCTTTCTCTTGCCTCTGCTTGGGCGTGGGGCGTGTCGATCATTGTTGGTACTCAGGTTATTCAGGAGAAGGGGCTGACGGCATTTCTGATATGGGCCGCGGCTAACGCCCTTGCCTTAACGCTGTTTGGTTGGGTTGCGGGGAAAATATCGATCAGGGAAACTATTGCCGATGCTATGCCTGGCGTTTTAAGGCCGTTGTATCGCTACTTTACGCTGCTGATACAGTTCTTCTCGGTGCTGGTCAACATCACGGCGATCATGACGGCCTGCTCAATGCTGGGTCTCCCCGCTTATGCAGGGTACGCATTTACTTTTATTCTATTTATGGTTGTTCTGCTGAAAGGTTTCGATGCTAACGTCAGGGGCGATATTTTTTTTATCCTGGTGTGGATGGTTGTTTTGGCTGGAGTAGTGGCAATAATGCCGAAGGACATTCCTGTAGTAGTTGTCTCCGAAGGGAAAGATATTCTATGGGCAGCATGGGGTGCCGTAATCCTGTTATGCGGTCCTGTAGTAGATCAACAACACTGGCAGCGAAGGGCATCAATGCGAGATAAGTTCAGCATGAATCCGTTTTTGTTGGGATCAGCGATTTTTGCTGTTTATATGGCTCTCATCGGTCTGCTGGGAATATACGGAGCCAATTGCCCGGTAGCGGTAGCCGTCATCATCCTCTGCGTGGCAGGGTCAACACTACTAAGTGCCTTGTCCGCTCTTTCCTGCTATGGGCGAACTGTACGCGCCAGCAGGTGGATTATGGCTGGCTGTTACACTATCGCATCAGCTTGTCTGGTACTGAACCTATCCGTACTGACGATCTGGCAGGTGTACGGCTCCCTGCGGATTATTCCGGCACTGTATATATTTTGGCTGGCACTGAAAGGGAAAGGAAAAGGTGATAGAAATGAATGCGTATGATCGAAAGCGATTCATGCTGGTAGCTAAAAGCAGGAGATTTGCGAGGCGTGTGGCGGAGGCACAAGATGCAATCAAGCAAGCCGTCAGTCAGTGCAAAAATCCAGCAGTGAGTTTCAGTTTCGGCAAGGACAGCCTTGTCTGTTTGGATATCGCCAGACAGATCAAGCCAGATATTCTGGTGATCAATATTGACCGCGGGGAAGGCGGGGATCTGAATGAGGCAGTTGAGATGTACGGCAGATTTGCCAGCGAACACAGCTTGAATTACCACCGCGTAAAGACACCAAAGGAGATCTTTGAAATATACCGGGAGGCAGGATGTATCGAAAATCTAGATTTTAAAAAGCTAACTCAAAACCTTATGGCTGGAGTAAAAACAGCACAAAAAATATTTGATATTGACTGCCAGATCTTAGGTTTGCGCGCCGAGGAAAGCAGGGAACGAATGCACCTGCTGAAGTATGGAGTATTCCACTATGCCCAAGCTGAAAAACTATACAAGTGTAAGCCGGTTCTTCACTGGAAAGGAGATGAAGTTTGGGCATATATCATCAGTCGCGACCTGCCCTATATCCCCTATTATGACAAGGAATCCCGTTTCTGCGGATACGAAAAATCGCGATACAGCAATTGGGCGGGGCTGGCGCAAAAAACTGCAGGTCGGTTCGTAAGATTAAAGATGAACTATCCTGAAAAGTTTGGCGAATTAGCTAGAATGTTTCCTGAGGTGAGCCACTATATCTAGCATGCAAAACCCGCGGCCACCACCTGCCGCGGGTCTTTTTTATTTCGCATGAATTAACCTAGCCACCCTAGTGAGTATAATATCCGTATTTGTTCCCCTCGAAAACAAAATCGGCTTGTCCATATCAATAGCCAGTTCCTTCAGCCGCCACATTGCTTCGTGAGAAATGAAGCGTGTCAGTACTACATACACATCGGCATCTAGCGCCAGCCTCTCCAGTGCCTGATCAACCTGATCCCCATCGTGCCAGACTACCCGACAGGAAACATCACGGCGCTCTCCCAGGATTCCGAACATAGCCACTGTCTTTCCTTTTAGGACATCCAGAGAGACCGGCTCTTCCTTGATTATCTCTTCGGCAGTCTCCTCAATTTCTTCCGGTTCTTTCTCAGGTTCCGGCAGTAGAGATTCCAGCCGTTTCACTTCCGTGCGCAGCTCCCTAATCAGCCCCTTAAACTCCTGTACTTTTCGGATATCGTCAGTGTCCCGCTCATAAACAATCTTTTGATTTTTGATTGCCTGAATCTCCCGGCGGGCACGGCCTAGATCTTCCTCGACAGCGGCTTTTTCCAGACGCAACTCCAGGAGTGCCGTGCTCATTTCTTCTGACCGTCGGCGCTGCTTGTCCAACTCTTTACCGAGATATCCAATCCGCTCGAAGAGAACTCCCGTATCCCCGGACTTCTTGCGGATAACCAGGCTCAGTTTTTCTGAGCGCACGCTTTCTAGTTCTTCGGGTAGAGGGAAATGTAGCACGATATATGTTACCCTGCTCCTGCCAAATTCTTGTGCCCATTTCTTCACCGGCCAAGAAGGAGCGTCACCATCCCAAAGAAATTCTCCGATCAAGTGAAGATTGGCCGCTCTCCAGAACGCCGCTCTATTTTGATCAGAAGTCAGTCTTTTGGATGCGTCTCTGCGCCATGACGCCACACTAGCCGTATCTGAAAGCGGTTGCCAGCCTATCATCTGGTAGGCATCTGCAAATTCATTGGGAGTTAATTCGATCAGGTGTTCCTTCCAATTTTCTAGCGCAAACTTACAGTACCCATCCCAAAAATTCTCCCCCTGTTTCTCAAAAAGCGGCATAACCTTTGCCATACCGCGCTCTAACTCCGCTTGCTCTTCGTGCGTGTGAACTACGCCGTAAGGCACATTTCCTCCTACTATCGGTAATTCTCGTGAGCCAATCTTGGCTCTGTCTATCGGCTTATCCCCGTCATACAAAGTCATGTACTCCGGAAACCCTTCTTGTCCGCATTTAGGGCACTTAATCGGCTGGATTATAAGGTCGTTCATGCCGAACTTTTCGTTAAAGTTTTCCGGAGTTATTTCTCCGTAGTCATGCAGGAGCGCTGAAACATTTTTCTTGCACACCGGACATCGGCGTTCAGCGTAGGTACGCATATGAATTTTCTGAATTTTGACCACCTCCTAGAATAAGTATACAGAAAAATTGATGCATCTGGAGAAAAATAAAATAAAAAAACAAAAATATTTCAATAAAAATAATAGGAACTTTTGTCGAAACCCGCTAACCCTTGCCACCACTGGGTTTTAAGGGGGTAATTTTTATTAATTATTTTAATTATTCGTGTTTATTTCCTTGACACTCATGGAAATACATGATAAGATTAGGTAACAAATAAATAAAGAAGAAAAAAGAACCCGCCAAGACCGAAAGCGAGCGGGG
>Ga0172377_10008208_pt1 | contig 10710 bp, 12 predicted proteins | sample Pumphouse3metaG_FD_119749 | JGI IMG/M metagenome (GOLD analysis project Ga0172377, IMG submission 119749) | Leachate microbial communities from a municipal landfill in Southern Ontario, Canada - Pumphouse #3 metaG | ecosystem: Engineered > Solid waste > Landfill > Unclassified | place: Canada... | reverse complement strand
CGAACGGAACGGACGGCATCATCGTTGGCCGGAATTGGATAATCTAAGACATCGGGATCAGAATTAGTGTCGACGATACCAAAAACCGGTATCTTGAGTTTGCGCGCTTCGCGGACGGCATTGCGTTCGACTTCAGGGTCGACGACGATGACGGCTTGCGGAAGGCGGCGCATTTCTTTAATGCCCGATAAAGTATAAGCTAGTTTTTCTTTTTCTTTACGTAGGAGAGCGGCTTCTTTTTTAGGAAGGCGTTCGAGGACGCCATCGACTTCTTTGCCCTCTAACTGTTTGAGATAGCGAATGCGACTTTCGATGGTTTTATAGTTGGTTAGCGTTCCGCCTAACCAACGGTTAGTAATATAGAAACTACCAGAGCGAAGCGCTTCTTCGGTGACGGCTTCTTGACATTGCTTTTTCGTTCCGACAAAGAGAACTTTGCCGTTTTGGCTAACGATTTCAAACAAGGCTTTGTAAGCGACGCTAATCGCTTCGGCGCTCTTGGCTAAATCGATGATGTAAATACCATTGCGGGCACCGTAGATGTAGCGAGCCATCTTCGGATTCCATTTGCGAGTTTGATGGCCGAAGTGGACACCGCCCTCTAACAGCTTCTTCATCGTGATGATTGGCTGCGATTCGTCATGGAGAACCATCTTCATGACATCTTCTTGTTTTGGCGCCGTTTCCGCTACTGCTTCGACGGCAACCTTTTCTTCTTCACTCATTGTGAACCTCCAATTTGTTTTTCCCTCCACTACTTCCAACAACGATCCCTCATCGGTGCCCCGTGGCGGTGATGAGACTAGGACGTTGAATCCATAGTGTGTGTAGTCTCTCTTTTGAGAGCCGATTTATTATAACACACGCGCCCCAGCATAGACAAGGAAAGAAAAAATGAGCCATGATACTTTGTATCATAGCCCTGAGATAGCGTCTTTTTACTTCTTTTTAGCCCGAGGGTGAGAGAAGAGATATTGATTTTTCATCGCCTCTTGCGAGACATGAGTGTAAACTTGGGTCGTATTTAGACTTTCGTGACCGAGCAGTTCCTGAATGACGCGGAGATCGGCACCCCCTTCGAGGAGATGGGTGGCAAAGGAATGCCGTAATAAGTGGGGATGAAGGCCGAGGTAAAGACCGGTCTTTTTCTCTATCTCTTTAAGGATGTATTCAAGACCTCTAGTCGTGAGTTTTCGCCCCTGAGAATTAAGAAAAAAGAAGCGGATATCGCGAAGTAATTCATCTTTGACAAGAAGGTTTTCCCGTGTTGTGTCTCGATAGTTTTCCAATGCTTCTTTCGCGTTAAGCGAAAAAGGTACGATTCTCTCTTTTTTTCCCTTGCCGATGACGCGAATGGCCCGAGTGCGAAAATCGATATCCGCCAACTTGACATTAATCAGTTCTTCAGCTCGCATTCCCGAGGCGTAGAGAAGTTCGATGATGGCAGTATCGCGAGGGGCCAAAAAATCCTTGCGCTTGCTGTTTTCCAAAATGAGATTTTCAACTTGTTCAAGATATAAGGTCTGAGGGTAGCGAATGTCTTTTTTGGGCGTCTGGATAAAAGCAAAAGGATTGCGAGGGAGATATTTTTTGTTCTTCATGAATTCAAAATGGTGGCGAAGGGCGGCGATGCGCCTCGCGCAAGAGCGTTTTGATATGCCGTTTTGGAGTTCAACCGTCAAAAAATTGCGAATTACTCCGGAATCGACTTGATCAGCCCCGAGACCTTCTTGATGAAGATATTTGTAAAACTTATCGATATCGCTCCGATAGGAGGCGATTGTTCGCTCCGAAAAAAGTCTCTCACCGCGCAAATGGTCGATAAATTCTTGCGTCTGCTTATTCATTGGCTTCCTTCCAATATTTTTCGATATCGACAAGCGAACGCGCGATGTCGTTTTCGCGGTGACGTTTATTGGCATTTTCGAGGATCCCAAAATTGGCATTCATCGGCGAAAAATCTAAGGGGTTGGCTTTCGTGACATAGCGAATGAGCGAGCCGACTATCGTCGACGTCGGCGGCAAAATAGGCTTTTTAGCAGCGAGGAGGCGATTGGCAATTATGCCAGCGATAATTCCTGTCGCGGCGCTTTCGACATAGCCTTCGACCCCAGAAAGTTGTCCGGCGACGATAACATTGTTTTTGTTCTTTATAGCAAGATGTTCATCAAGCACTGCCGGGCTATTGATATAGGTGTTGCGATGCATGAGCCCAAAGCGGACAAACTCGGCGTTTTGAAGACCGGGAATCAGACGAAAGACGCGCTCTTGCTCGCGATAGGTGAGATTAGTCTGAAAGCCGACGATGTTATAGAGGCTGCCGATGAGGTTGTCTTGACGGAGTTGGACGACGGCATAGGGAGGCTTCTGGCGATCTAGTGCGAGGCCTTTTGGTTTTAAAGGTCCATAGCGAAGTGTGTCGATGCCTCTCTTGGCAAGAACCTCGATCGGCAGGCAGCCCTCAAAATATTGGCTTTCAAAAGCGTGCAGTTTAACCGTTTCGGCCTTGCTTAATTCTTCAACGAAGCGATAATAGTTCTGCTTATCGAACGGGCAATTGAGATAGCTATCGTCTCCTTGCTCGTAACGGGATTTATAGTAGGCGATGCTCATATCGACGCTGTCTCTGTTGATAATTGGGGCACTGGCATCATAAAAAGACAGGGCCTCAGTTCCGATAATCCGGACTAATTCTAAGACCATTTCATCGCTTGTCAAAGGTCCGGTAGCGAGGATAGTCAACTCATCCGTCAACGATTTTACATCCGCTTTATGAATAAAAATATTCGGTTTTTGCCGTATTTTTTCTGTTATTATCTGTGCAAATAACTCACGATCAACACTGAGGGCATTACCGCTTGGAACTTGCGACGAGGTGGCGGCTTCCATCGTCAGGGAGCGCATGATTCGCATCTCTTCTTTGAGGAGGCCACAGGCATTGTCGAGGCGGTTGCTCTTAAGCGAATTTGAGCAGACCAATTCGGCAAATAAGCCGCTTTGATGAGCGGGGGTCATGTGTTCGGGACGCTTTTCAAAGAGATGAACTTCATGGCCTTTTTCGGCGAGATAAAAAGCGGCTTCGACGCCGGCTAGACCTGCTCCGATGACATTGATTTTTCCCATGTGTCTATTATATAGCAAAAGCAGATGGTTGCCTCCATCTGCTCTTTCATTTTATTTGTAGTTTTTGCTGTAAGCGCACTTCGGGTAGTTGCTGCAACCGATGAATTTTTTACCGCGATAGGTTCGAACCTTTAGGTCACCACCGCATTTGGGACATAATCCGACCACTTCTTCTTCGTGGTCGTGAGGATGAGTGTGATGGGTCACCGCTTTCGATTTGTCATTTCGTGAATAAGTGCAAGAAGGATATCCGCTACAAGCGATAAATGATTTATTTTTCCCGTATTTCCGACGCAGGAGAGGCTTTCCGCAAACCGGGCAATCTTCGCCAATATAGTCAGGCGCAACCGGCTCGGGTTTTTTAATGTATTTGCATGTCGGATATGAACTGCAAGCAATGAATGTGCCATGTCGGCTTTTTTTCACGACGAGCGGGCTGCCGCATTTTGGACAAGATTCACCTGTCTCTTCTTCCGGTTCTTTGTACATCGCCTGATACACTTGTTGGACTTTTTGTTCAAACGGACCATAGAAATTCGAAAGCATTTCAAGATGCTTAATCTTTCCAAACTGAATTTGATCGAGTTCTGATTCCATTTTTGCCGTGTATTTTAAATCGGCGAATTCCGGAAAATATTTAGCGATGACCGTCGCCGTCTTGATGCCTTGTTCGGTCGCGCGAATGCCTTCTTTGCTCATCTCGATATATTTTCTGGTGAGCAAAAGTTTGATTGTCGAAGCATAGGTCGATGGTCGTCCGATGCCGGCTTCTTCCATGAGCTGCACGACTTTAGCTTCGCTATAACGAGCGGGTGGCGTTGTGAATTTTTGCACTTTTTGTTTCTTAAGTATCTTAAAGCTGGTGCCTTTTTGCATGAGTGGGGTGCAGATGATATCAGTTTCCTCATCTTCATAAAGACGGCGATGACCATCAAAAAGGACCTTCTTGCTGTCGAGCTTGAATTCTAATTGTCCGCTTTTTAATATGGCGGTCGAAATTTCTTCTTTGGCATCTGTCATCAAAGAGGCCAAGGCGCGGTTGTAGATTAAGCGATATAGTTTCAATTGATCTGATGATAAGTATTTAGCGACGCTTTCGGGCGTCCGGTGATTGGCTGTCGGGCGAATTGCCTCGTGGGCATCTTGGCCAAGGGGTGTCGCTTTTTCCTTTTTGACGACGCCGATGTATTCAGCGCCAAAATTTTCGGTAATATATTTGCGCGCCCTTTGAATATAAGTGTCGCTTAAACGCGTCGAATCGGTGCGAATGTAAGTGACGAGACCAACGTGTTCTTCACCGACGGTAAAACCTTCGTATAAACTTTGGGCAATCGAAGCTGTTTTGGATGTCGAAAAGCGAAAGCGATTTGATGCTTCTTGCTGCAAGGTCGAAGTTTTAAAAGGCGGTTTGCTCGAAACGCTACGAATCTTTTTAATGATTGCGTCAACAGTCAAAGTATCGCCTAGCTGAGCAAAAATTTGCGAGGCGCTTTTCTCATCTTTTAAGTCGAGGTTAACGCCTCCCGCTTTCGCGAGTTTAAGGGTGTAGATTTTTCCGCATATTTCGACATCGACCAAAATTTCCCAGTATTCTTCGGGAACGAATTTAGCTATTTCTTTTTCGTGATCGGTGATAATTTTCAAAGTCGCGGACTGAACGCGTCCGGCAGATGGCGAACGCAATTTTTTCTGCATCAAAGATGACAGTTTAAAACCGATGACGCGGTCTAAGATACGCCTCGTCTCCTGCGAGTTGACGAGATTCATATCGATGGTGCGAGGACTTTGTATGGCGGCTTGAATCGAATCGCGGGTAATTTCGTGAAATTCGAGGCGCTTAGTCTTTTCGATTTTCAATTTAAGCATATCGGCCAAGTGCCAAGCGATGGCTTCGCCTTCGCGGTCCGGGTCGGTCGCCAGTAAAATTTCTTCAGCTTTTTTAGCCTCAGATCTTATTTTTTCCCAAATCGCGCTCTTTTTGGGCATCAATTTATAGTTAGGTTTGAAGTTGTTTTCGACATCGATGCCGAGACCACCTTTGCCGGAGGTCGCCAAGTCACGCAAGTGACCTTGGGTCGCCAAAATATTAAAACCGGGACCGAGATATCGGCTGAATGATTCACTCTTTTTTGGCGATTCGACGATGACGAGTTTCATGGTAGTCCTCAGTTGTACAATTGATAAATATAGATATCGTCACCGACTTTGTCAATCGTTTTGGAACGGCCAATTTTTCTTAAAGTAAATACTTATTTCCTTTAAAGATATTAGTTATATTTTTGGACGTCGCGTAATTCTTGACTGCTGACTTCAATTCCCATTTCTTCATATACATCATTTGCGTTTTCGACGAGTTTTGCCCCTTGCTTGATGAGGCTGTTACATGCCGATGAAGCGTCTGCCGGGTAAGGTACACAGCACACATCTCGGCCTTGTGAGAGGGCATAACTGACGGTGATCAGAGTTCCGGACTTCAAGTCTGCCTCGCCGACCACCACCGATTTGGCGAGCATGGCGATAATTCGATTGCGGAGGGGAAATTGGCTATGGTCAGGTTCGACGCGATTAGGATATTCGCTGATTACTAAGTGGTTTTCTTTCATAATTTTGTAGAGTTCAAGATTTTCGCGCGGGTAGCAATAGTCAATGCCTGAACCTAACACCGCGATTGTCTTGCCTTTGACATTTATTGCCGTTTCGTGCGCGACGGCATCGATACCTTTGGCCATCCCTGAGACGATAATCATCTTTTTTGCTAAATCGGTGACGATGATACGCGTCATTTTCTTTCCGTAATCACTCGCCTTTCGGCTTCCGATAAAAGCAACCGTCTCCTGCGGATGCTCGATAAGGCTCAGGTCTCCGTAATAGAAAAGAACAAAAGGGGGCTTGTGGGTTTGCTTCAGGTGATCTGGATAGTTTTTATCAATGATTGTGATGGCGTTGGCTTTTAACGTCGCAAGCAGATCGTTAAAAGAGGCGTCATCGATTGGCTCTTTGCGCTTAATCGCTCCATAGATATCGTCCCAGTTGCCTTTATACTTAATCGCTAAGTAAATTAAAATATCTCTTCCGGTCATAAAAAACCTCCACTTGATATATAAGGGAGGATTTATCTGTTAACTGCTATTTTTTTATAAGAGGCTGACTCTATCAAAAAGTAGACGGGCGACGGGTCTATATGAGTAGCGATGAATTCCTTTTATCGGTCCGTTGCGCATGAGTGCTTGAATGTGGGCTGTTGTCGGATATCCTTTATTGTTTTTAAATCCGAAATCAGGGTATTGCTTATCTAAATCGAGCATAATATCGTCGCGAATGACTTTGGCGAGGATCGAGGCGGCGGCAATCGCCCGGACCTTAGCATCGCCTTTGATGATATTTAAAACCGGAACATCATGGCCTTGTAGCGGCATGGCATCAGTCATAATCAAATCAATGGGAACGGAGATTTGATCCAGCGCCATTTTCATCGCTAATTTCGAAGCTTGGTAAATGTTGATTTCGTCAATTGTCTCGGGGCTCACAATGCCTATTCCATAAGATAGGGCATTGGCGATAATATCGTTAAAAAGAAGCCGCCTTTTTTTAGCGGACAATTGCTTTGAATCGTTAACCTCATTATTTAAATACATGCGCGGGAGCACGATTGCGCACGCGACAACCGGACCGGCTAAAGGACCGCGGCCGGCTTCGTCGACCCCGGCGATGTTTTGAATCTTGTCAGAATAGTATGAATCTTCGAACGTCAAAAGCATATTAAAGTTTCTCGAGGCTAAGGCGGGTGATCTTGCCGTTGCGAAAATCGTTGAGGAGCGTGCTGATGGCGCGGTTGAGATCCGGCTTCCCACCATCGATGATGCCGATGCGCGAGCCGATTTCCGCAATGATCTTCGCTTCGTTCTTTTGCTGGACATCGGTAAGCGAATAGGCTGAAGAAAGAGCGGTTAAATGGTTCTTTTTGAGGTACTGTATAATTTTATATGCGAGCTCTTCTTTGGGCAGAATGTCTTCTTTGACCATGCCTAGAAGGGCTAAGTTAATCGCATAATCAGGATTGTCGAATTTCATCGGTAAAATTCCTGGCGTATCGAGCAGTTCAAACTTATTATCGACTTTGACCCACTGCTGGGCTTTCGTCTTGCCGGGGCGGTTTTCAACTTGAGCGACTCTTTTTTTAACCAGCTTGTTGATAAGCGTCGATTTACCGACGTTTGGCACGCCGACGACCATAATCCTCAGAGGCTGAGGTTTGAGTCCTCGCGCGGCTTCTTTTTGCCGTTTTTCGCCATCGGATGAGCAGATGGCCTTGACGAGTTTTGCCAAATCTTTTGGCTCCGTGAGATTGACGCTGATGGCGCGTTGACCTTCAGCGACAAAATAGTCGATCCATTTTTTAGTCTCGGCTTCAAGGGCCAAATCACTCTTGGTTAAAACGATGAGGCGTTGGCGCTTCTTGATTTGATTTAGGACATCTTGATTTGTCGAACTTAAAACGGCGCGAGCGTCGCGAAGTTCGACGACGAGGTCGACAAGCGCGGCTTTAGCGCCGATTTCGCGCAAAGCGCGATTCATATGCCCCGGAAACCAGTGGATGTTAGGCATCTCTCCACCTCAGCGACTGGGGCCACGAAAAGTTGACGCGACCGGCTTGGCATGACTGCCCGGGTTCGCAGACGAGGACACATGTACCTTCAAGAGCGATGGCGACGCCTTCAATAAAATTGTATTTAATGATGTAGCCTCCGCTTGAATCGCTGCTGTGCTGACGGTTGTCGCCTAAGACATAGTATTCATCGTCGCCGAGCGTTTTGGGGCTATCTTCTTTCGGGATGTTTGCGCCGCTATAATCTTTTTGCCGCAAGATGGCCTCTGAGCCAAAAGTCTGAGGGATTAAAACGCCTTCGCTCGCACCTTCGGGAATGAGATAGAAGTCACCGTTTGTCGCTTCGTTGGGCGAGGTGCTCACAAAGTAAAAAGTCTCACCTGGAAGAGCGATAACTCTCTTGATTTTATCGCTGATATCGTCTTCGCTGTACTTGGTGACGATGATATCAAAGCGCCGAATGCCTTGCTTGGTAAACTCATGAGTATCCATGATGCCGTAATCGACAGTTGCACCATTTAACGATTTTGAGTAATTAAAGGTTTGCCCGATGAGCGTGCCATCGCTATAAGTTGCGTTGCCGTTTAGTGTCGGATACATCGATTGACCGTTAACAAAAAAGGAGCGGTAGTAGAGGTTATGAAAGATGACGACATTGCCGACGATGAGGGCCGAGACGAAAAAAATCGTAAAGAGAATTTTTAGAAAAACGCGCAAAGGGTTGCGCTTAATACCCAATTCTCGGCGAATTTGGCGATCATTTTTGGGGTTGCCTGTCGGCTCTAAATATGTGTCGACCATAAATACCTATGATTTAGTATAATACGGATTAATAATTTTACAATAAAACCATTTTGGTTTTAATAAACGGAAGATAAGAAAAGGCCCTCGAGATGTGAGAGCCTTTTTCGCTGGGATTAAAGAATTTCTTTAATGCGAGCCTTTTTGCCAGATAGTTGACGCAGATAGTTGATTTTGTTGCGGCGAACTTTACCCTTTTTAATCAACTCGATTTTAGCGATGGCTGGCGAGTGGAGCAAGAATGTCCGTTCGACACCGACGCCTGACGAGATTTTTCTGACGGTAAAGGTGGCGCTGACACCCGAGCCACGGCGTTGCATGACGACGCCTTCGTAAGCCTGGAGACGTTCTTTTTTGTTTTCGATGATACGCACGAAAACCTTGACGGTGTCTCCGGAGCTGAAATCAATGAGGTCGGATTTGAGTTGTGAAGCGGTAACTTCGTTAACGATGTTGGAATTCATTGTTTATTCCCTCCTTTTCATGTGGTTTCTTAAGGCGTTCATGTCCCGATTTTTGACAGCGGACCGTCCGCAGCGCATTTTTACGCGCTTAGTTATATTACCAAATAAGTATTTGGTTGACAAGAAACATTTATTGAGTGGTGCTGTTAAGGATTTTTACTTGACACCTTTTCTTATTTATAATAAACTTACGACGGAAAAAGGAGAAAGCAAATGTCAGTAAAAATAAGATTAACTAGAGTCGGCCGCCACAAAGATCCGTTCTTTCGCATCGTCGTCGCCGATTCACGCTATTCACGCGATGGTCGCTACATCGAGCAACTCGGCTTCTTTGATCCCGCCAAGGGCATCGAAAACGCTGTTATCGACGAAGAAGTGACACTCAAATGGCTGCGTCAAGGCGCCACTCCATCCGACACGATTCGTACTCTCTTTACGAAAAAGGGTTTGATGGCTAAGCTCGCCGAAAGCAAGAAAAGCGTCAAAGGAGATAAATAATGGATTACGAGAAGATTATTCACGCCTTGATTGATCCGATCGTCGAAAACAAAGACATCATCATGATTCGTGAACTTCCCAGTGACTCTTCGCGTGAGATCGTCTTGCTCATCGTCGCCGAAAGCGATGATACCGCTCGCCTCATCGGTCGCAAGGGAAGCATCGCTAATGCCCTTCGCGAAATCATCTCGGTCGCCGGCAAAAGCGAAAATAAGCGCATTCACTTAAAATTTGAGTCATTTGAACAAAAGGACGAGGATTAATCCTCGTTCTCTTTTATAAGATGGAACTAGTCACAATTGGCAAAATACTAAATACCGTCGGGCTCCGCGGTGAGGTCAAGGTTTTTGTCATCACCGATTTTCCGAGCAAACGTTTTAAAAAGGGTCAGCGCGTCTTTCTTTCTTTTGAAAATTCGCAAGAGTATTTTGAAACCATCATCGCAGCTTCTCGAAAAAGCCAAGACCGCTATATATTGACTTTTGAAAATATGACTGTCATCGAGAATGTGCAAAAATATGTCGGCTGTCTCATTTTAATCGATAAAAAGGCTGAGAACCTACCTAAGGATTTCTATTATCACAGCGACTTGGTCGGCTGCGCTGTCATCGATGAAAGCAACCAAGTTATCGGTCGCGTAAGCAAAGTCGAGGACTATCCCGCCCACCGCACACTGCGCATCTCGCGTGACGAGGGCAGCGATGTCCTCATCCCTTTTATCAATGTTTTCATCAAAGGTGTTAATATTGACAAGAAAGAAATCGTCGTTCACATTATCGAAGGCATGCTATGAAGATAACAATACTCACCCTCTTTCCCCAGATGTTCGATGGCTTTTTAAGCAACTCGATCATCAAGCGGGCAATCGCTAAGAAGACGGTGAATATTTCCATCGTCAACATTCGCGACTACACCAAAGACCGCTACCGCCGCGTCGATACACCGCCGGTTGGAGGTGGAGCGGGATTAATCATGAAAGCTCAACCGATCGTCGATGCTATCAAGGCTATTAAAAGCGAGCAAAGCCGTATTGTCCTATTAAGTCCGCGCGGTAAAAAATATTCGCAAAAAACAGCTAAAAATCTAGCAAATTTCCAAGAATTAGTGTTTATTTGCGGACATTATGAGGGCGTTGATGAACGCATTAATTCATATGTCGATGAAGAAATTTCGCTCGGTGACTTCATTTTAACCGGCGGAGAAATTGCTGCGATGGCT
>Ga0172377_10008207_pt1 | contig 10710 bp, 7 predicted proteins | sample Pumphouse3metaG_FD_119749 | JGI IMG/M metagenome (GOLD analysis project Ga0172377, IMG submission 119749) | Leachate microbial communities from a municipal landfill in Southern Ontario, Canada - Pumphouse #3 metaG | ecosystem: Engineered > Solid waste > Landfill > Unclassified | place: Canada... | reverse complement strand
GGCGGTTATAAGCTCATAAGTGTTGTCGGCTGAGGAATTTAAAAACTCAAAAACATCTGCTTTTTGAAGATTTTTTACTCCTCTTTTTTGTGCTGCACTTAACATAGAAGCGTTTAAATCTATGCCGTGTGCATCTATGGAATTTTGCTGTAGAAGATGAGTCCACTCACCTCTTCCACAACCAATATCTAGTGCTTTTTTAATATTTGGATTTAGATAGATTAGATACTCTTCATATCTTTTTGTAATTAGTTTTTGTGAACCTCTAAATCTATCTTCAAAGCTTAAATAATAATCATCTAATATAGCTGCTTGAATACTCTCTTTTGGCGGTTGTTTTTGCTTTGGCAACTCTTGTAGTTGTGCTGATATTTTTTCATAGAGTGTAATTGAAGTCGATGAGATGCCTCTATCTAGTTGGTATTTTATTGTATCTTGGATGTGTTGATAACTTTTTAGATGAATGAGGTTTTGCTCTTGAAGATAGTTGATTTTGGAGTCTTGTGCTTGTAGAGTTAGTTGCATCTCTTGAATCAATGCTCGCATCTCTTGGGTAAGTTGCTGCTCCATAAAGAGTGTATGTCTCAGGTTGTTTAATCTTAAAAGATTGTTAAACCATCTTAGTAAAAATCCTAAAATGGGAATATTTTTTAGTTTATCTTTCATCTTTTACCGCCTTAGTTAATAAGTAAATCTACAAACTCTTTAGCACTCTCTTTAGAGCTTAGATAGTTTATGTTTTGTGATTTTGGATGAATATCTTTAGAGTGTAATTCTAGCCATATTTCAATAGATTTTGCTAGATGCAAAGCATCATTTGAGTCTTTAAAATAGTGAGCATTAGATGCAGCTACTTCACGGAAAATGGCAATATCTCTTGCAATGATTGCTAAAGAGTGTTGCGCGGCTTCGATAAGAGGAAGTCCAAAACCCTCTGCATAACTTGCAGCTATGAGTGCAGAGGAGTTTTTATAGAGTTGTGTTAGATAATCATCATCTGCATTTTCTATAAAAAAGAGCTTTTTGTTTAGTTGCTGGTGATTTTTTATCTTTTGGAGTAAATCTTCTACTAACCAACCTGCTCTTCCTACGATTAACAAGTTTACATCTATGTTTTGACTCCATAAAACTTCAAAAGCCTCTAAGGTCTGAGCATGGGCTTTTCGTGGTTCTAGAGTTCCTACCATTATAAAAGTAGTGGAGTTTTTAATGGTAGTTAAGAACTCTTCTTGCTCTTTTTTTGGCAGATTGGTGGTGGTTTTAAAATCTGCTCCTAAAGAGAAAGAGTCTATCTTTAACGAGGGATTCTTTGTGCTTTTGTTATGGTAAATATAGTCCTTTAGTTGTGAAGCTACATTTTTTGATATGCTTAAAACTGCATCAGCTTTTAGGAGTTCTTCTAACCAGAGCTTAAAATGTTTTATATCTTCATCGTTGAAAAATAGAGGTGAAGTTATGGGAAGTAGGTCATATAGTACAAACTTTACTTCAACACCTAAAATCTTTAAAAATGAGATATAGTCTGATGTTGAGCTTATTTGAAGAGGGGCTAAATCAAGGGCTAAGAAAATATCATTTTTTTGTGGTTGTATTGGTTCATCTAGTAAAATATTTTCATCTGCACCGATAAAAGAGAGGGTGAATTTTCTGGCATAAGAGTATCTGCCACTAAGAGAATAAACTGGTTCAACTCTATATCCTGATGGTGGATTGTATAGAAGATGCTCTAGTATGTTTTTTACAACTCTTTGAATTCCTGACTTTGCATCTACTTGAACAAGGGTGCTTATATCTACAAATATCTGTTTTAGAGATAGAGTTAGAGGGTAGTTATGTGAGAGTGCTACTGAGGTATCTAAAAGAGTATTTTCATCTGGAGTATTTGAGATTTTAGATAGTGTTTTAATGGTCTCTTGGAGTGTTTGAGTGTTAGTGTAGAACTCTTCTATGGCTTCATAGTAGAGAGTTGCACACTCTTTAGGGTTATGCTTGGTTCTTAAGATTTTTTGGGCGTTTGTGGAGATTTTATCTCTTAGGGTGGCATCTTTAAGAAGTTCTAGAGATGAAATTAGTTCTTCTATTTTAAACTCATCTTGTATCATTAAAACGCTATCTTTGTCTAATTCTGACATAGAACCGTTGGCATTTACTATGGTCGGGATTTTATAATTCATACAATCTAGGGCTGCTGCTGATGTCTCACCTCGCCAAAGAGTTCTTAGTTGCAAGGCTACATCTGTTACGCTTAAATAGTTTTGGTAAGTTGGATAGTCTATCCAGCCTGTAAAAATAATCTTGTTTTTAAACTTAGCACTTAACTCTTTTAAACTATCTTTATAAAGTTTATCTGTACTCTCGCCAACAAAAATAAGATAGGTGTTTTTATCATTTACTAAAGACGAATTTGTAAATGCCTTTATACTTTGATGGTTTAGTTTAGTCTCACCAAGTGTGCCAAAACTACAAACTAAAAAAGAGTCTTGGGGAAGGTTTAAGAGAGCCTTTATGGTTTTTTTATCTTTTTTTATAGGAGTTTTTCTTAGCAAGGGAATAATTTTTAAATTTTTTAAATCATCTATATTGTAATATTTTTTCAGAAGCTCTTTTGGCTTATGAGAGTGCATTATGATGCCATTTGCTTGTTGAATGATGTCTAAATTTGTAGGATAATCCCATAACATATCATAGAGATCTTGTGTTTTGTATCTGTGAGCGAGTGCTTTATAGCCATGAGAATTATACAAGGAGAGATTTAAAAAGTTTAACTTATAGTGAGTTAATTCTATATGTGCGACTATGTTTGAGAGATAAAAATCATGAAGGACTACAACACCGCTGTATTGTTTTAGAAGTAAAAACATATGTTTGTGAAACTGTGAATTTCCTATATGATATAAAACTCTATCGTATGAGTTATAGTTTTGTTTAAAGTATTCAATATTTTTAACACTATATGCAAAATCTAGCTTTATATCTTCGCCTTGAGTTATTAAATCTATGTTGTAGTGGTCTCTTAGTTCAAAAAGAAGCTCATGACTATAATCACTTATACCGCTTTTTTGTGGAGGAAGAGGTGATAAGTACGCTAGAGATGGTTTTTTTGGTTTATGGTTTTTTATGGATGGTCTTTTATTGTATAGATTTTGCATAGCAGCTATTGCTAGTTGGGCTGATTTTTGCCAAGTGAATTTTTTTGAATATGATTTATTGTGTTGTATGAGTTGGTTTTTTAACTCTTTGTTTGTTAATAGTTCTTCTATTTTGTCTCTTATAGATTCAATTTTAAATGGGTCAAATAGTGCTCGTTCATCTCCAATTACTTCAGGAATGCTTGTAATATTTGAGCCAATTACTGCTTTACCACAAGACATCGCTTCTAAAATAGGTAATCCAAAACCCTCATGCCAAGATGGAAATACGAAAAGATCACACAGGTTATAAAAGTATAATAATTCACTATCTGATACATAGTTTGTAAAGATGAGTTGTGATTTGTCAACTCCATTTTTTTGTGCTAAAGAGTAGAGGCTCTGTTTTTGCTCTTCTTGTATGGAACATACTATTGCTAACTGATAAGATAGTTTAATGTTTTGGGGAAGTTTTGAGTAAGCTATAATAAGGTTGTTTATGTTTTTTCTAAAGTCTATACCACCTGTATATAGTATAAATGGCTGTTTTATGTTAAATTTATTTTTGATATTAACTTCATCTTCTAAACTGATATCTACTTTTTGAAAAAAGTTTTCACAGGCACTTGATATATTTACAATATTTTGCGGATTTATCTTTAGATGCTCAATGGCTTCTTCTCTTGATGATTCTGATATAGAGAGTAACAGATCGCTATTTTTTAAATTTTGTATTCTTTGGTGATACCACTCTTTTACTTCTTTATCCGCAAGATAGTGCTCATGATGTATGTAGGGAATGAGATCATATAAGATTGTAGCTGTTAGATATGGCAAATTTTTAGAGATGCTAATTGTTGAATCATCAATGTAGCCCTCTATTAAACTTGTATTTAACACTATATCAGGGGAGAGAGTTTTAATAAAATCTTCTCTTATTTGTTCTGTGTATTTTTTATTTGTACTATATGAATTTTGCAGGTATGAGATATTTGGTAGTCCATGCCATATCTTTATATCTATGTTTGGTACTATCTCTTGAAGTTGTTTTTTTATATCTTCAATACTCTCTTTGAAGAGTGCTGAGAGCAAAATAGTAATATCATGTTCTTTTGAATGATTCTCTAAAATGGCTTTTATTAGTGAGAGTGAGTATCTGCCAATACCTCGATTTCTTGAACCTAAGCTTTGAGCTCCCTGTAAATCTATAACAATTTTCATGATTTTTTACTTTTTGTATTTGTATTTTTTAACATCTCAAATATATCTCTTTGTCTTGAGCTTATACTGTGAAGCTTTAGAGGGATATTTTCATAATTGGTATATTTCATCTGTTTTAATCTATGTTTTATCTTTGGAAAATGATTTAAGACTACTAATAGAGTCTCTTTTATAGAGTTGTTTTTTAGACTAATAGTGATTAGAGAGAAGATGAGTGATTTTGCCACTCTTCTTGGTCTACTGCTTGGTGCAAATGTAATCCATGCAATTGTATTACCCTTAAACCATGTTAGAAAATTTTTCATAATTCATTTGCCTTTTTAAACTCTATAGTTGGCTCAAGTTTACAAACTCCTATAAACATATCACCTTTTATACCTGCTACTTCAAAATTTGCGGCATTATCAAGCCAGTGTGAACAATCTTCAAGGTGCGTATCATTTGAGTGTAATGCTGCTGTTATACTATACTTTCCAACGCCTATATTTAGTGCCATTTTGTAACTACAAGTATAGTAAGAGTTGGCTTTAAAATCTATATTTAAGTTATGATAGTAGGTGTTTGTACCAAAAATATCTTGAGCAAATTTATCTCTTATAATAATTCCAACCGTCATGTTGGAGATATCTTTGTTAGACTTTATCTCTATCTCGATAGTTGCATCTTCGCCTGAGCTAATAACATTTGAGTTTGAATCTTTTCCTATAACCTTGACATTGGTAATCTCTATATCAAAAGTACCAAATGAACTTTTATCATCTTTTATGCTTATTTTCTCATCTGCATCATTTAGTTTTGAGATAAGAAAGTTGTAACTGTTTATGACTGGTTCTGGATTACCCTCATGTACAACAGTTCCATGGTTTAAAAGAATAACTCTATCGCAAAGTAGTTTTAAGGAGTTTAAATCATGCGAAACATAGATGATTGACATATTTTGCTTTTTTTTCTCTCTTAACGCTTTTGTACATTTTGCACCAAAGTGTGCATCTCCGACTGAGAGGGCTTCATCTACTATAAACATTTGAGGTTGTGAGTGGATGGCGATGGAGAATGCAAGTCGCATCTTCATGCCTGATGAATAGGTTAAAATAGGCTCATCTATATATGAACCTAGTTCGCTAAAATCGATAATATCTTGAGCTTTTTCTTTACACTCTTTTTGGCTCATACCAATGAGCGTGCCATTTAAAAAAATATTTTCATATCCTGATAATTGTTCGTTAAAACCTGTTCCTAACTCCAGTAATGCGGTTACTCTTCCTCGTCTTATAATCTCTCCAGAAGTAGGTTCTGTAACTCCTGCTATGATTTTTAAGATGGTTGATTTACCTGCACCGTTGATGCCAATGATGCCTAGTGTCTCACCTTCATATAGGTCAAAGTTTATATTGTTGTTTGAGATGAAATCTTTATGATAAGTTTTTTTTGTAAAAATCTCTTTTAGTCTGTCAAAGTTTGATTTATAGATTTTATAGATTTTTGTTATGTTTTTTACTTCTAAAACTTTTATCATTTCGCTAAAACCTTTTGTAACACTTTTAAATGTTCTAATGCTGATTTGTCCCATGAAAAAAGTGCAGCTTGAGCTATACCTTTTTGAGAGAGTACCTCTCTCGACTTTTTATCATGTAAAAGTGTTAGGATTTTATCTTTTATATCTTGTAAATCCATCGGGTCTATATACAAGGCAGCTTCACCACACACTTCAGGAAGAGATGCTACGCTTGAGACAATCGTGGGAGTGCCACACGCCATAGCTTCAAGTGGTGGAAGTCCAAAACCTTCATAAAGAGAGGGATAAATAAAAATAGTGGCAAGATTGTAGATGTGTGCTAGTTCTGTATCTGTTACAAACCCTAGGTAGCGAATATGCTCTTGATTTTTTTCTATCTCTTGCATAATTTCTTTGTTTTGCCATCCTTCGAAACCAACTAAAATAAGGGGTAATCCATCTTTTTGCTCTTTTGTAAGAAGTGTATATGCTCTTAAAAGTGTAAGTAAGTTTTTGCGTGGTTCGATGCTACCTACAAAGAGTAAAAATTTATATGGTAATTCAAACTTAGTTTTTGTTTCTTGGAGTTTGGCTTGTCTATATAGTTTATAAATATCGTGGTCTACTCCGTTGTAGATTGTGCTGATGCTCTCTTCTGGTATCTGCAAGTAATGAATAATCTCTTGTTTTGTGAAGTTGGATACTGTAATGATATGATCAGCATTTTTTATCGTCTTAAAGTTTTTGTTTAAGTAGTCTATGCGTTCTTTTGGATGCCAATGAGGTTGAAGCTTAAAAGACAAGTCATGAATAGTAGAGATAACTTTTTTAGCTTTTATGTTTGGATTTAAAATGAAATTTGGTTGCCAATATAAATCGTAAATATTCGTATCTAGTTTTGCAATAAAAGTATAAAACTTTCTTGCAAGTTTTTTTAATAAAGAAGATTTTTTTATTATTGTTTTGATTTTTTTTGTTTTTTGTTCTAGATTTTTTTCTTCTTCTAGCAGTCCGTAAAGTTCCTGTGAACGAAAACCATAGTTAAAAAATATCTCATATCTATCTGAAGACAACTTCTGCAAGCGTTTTGACACTTCATAGGTATAGCGTCCTATACCTGTTTTTGGAGAGAGTAGTGAGAGTGCATCTACAAGTAGCTGTTTCATCTAGATAATATCCTTGATGGTGCTTATCATTTTTTTATAGAGATATGCAGCTATTATTAGAGTTATGATACTCATAGTTAAAATAGTTGCTATTGATGTAAAAGTTGGCACTTTTGAGTAGAGAAATATATCTTGGTAGATATAAACAAAATGATAAAATGGATTAAGGGTTAAAAGCAGTGGATATTTATCTCCTATCATCTCTTTCATATAGATGATAGGTGTCATCCAAAACCAAAGCTGAACTACTATGGGAATCGCCTCTTTGAAATCTCTAAAAAATGGGGTAAATAGTGAGAGAATTGCACCAATAGCAAAAGCAAAAATGGTTTGAATGAATAAAATAGGAACAAGATATAAAAATGTTAAAGTTATAGGATGATTTACTAAAAGTAAAAAAATAAGTGCTAAAGAGTAAGAGAGCATCAAGATGCCAAACTCTGTGATGACAATGCTTAGTTGATAGACATAAGCTGGTACATTTATCTTTTTTATAAGGTTTGCTTTTTCTAAAATAGAGCCATTTAATCTCATCAAAATAGTACTAAAAGAAGTCCATGCTAAAAGCCCTGGAACAAGGTAGATACTATAAGAGTAACTGTTGTCAACAATGTCTAGTTTCATCTTCATAAAGTCTGAGAATACAACTGTATAGATAAAAATAGTTATGACAGGAGAAAGAATATACCATAACTGCCCTAATCCTGTTCCTACATAACGCTCTTTAAAATCTCTCTTTGCAAAACTAAATGCTAGTAAAATAATATGTTTCAATAACTCTCTTCTCTTTTGTAGTCATCTTCTACTCTTAAGATATCATCTTCGCCTAGGTAGTCGCCGATTTGCGTCTCTATAAGAACAAGTGGGAGTTTTCCTGCATTTTGGAGACGATGAAGCTCTCCCATGGGAATATAGATAGACTCATTTGCACGAAGAGCTTTTTCCTCTTTGCCTAGTGTTACTATAGCTGTTCCACTTACTACCGTCCAGTGTTCGCTTCTATGAAAATGTTTTTGCAGTGAGAGTCTGCCGCCTGGTTTTACTTCTATGCGTTTAATCTTGTACTTTGGAGTGTCTTCTATCACTGTGTATGTGCCCCAAGGTCTGTGTGCAGTTAAGTGAATGTTATGAAGCTCTGTATTTTGACGTACTTGTTGGACTATCTCTTTTACTTTTTGAGAGGAACCTTTTTTTGAGATAAGAAGTGCATCCCCTGTGTCAACAATAATAAGGTCTTCTATATCAACCGTAGCTATTTTTCTCTCATTTCCATATATGAGGTTATTTTTACTATCTATTTGAACATAGTGTTCATTGAGGGTATTGCCATTTTCATCTTTAGCTAGTTCTTCATAAAGAGAGTCAAAGCTTCCTAAGTCTGACCAACCGATATCTGAGGGAATTACTTTTACTTTGGATGACTTTTCCATAACTGCGTAATCGATGGAGTTTTCGGGGATGTTTAGCATATCTTCTTTTTTGATTTTGATGACATTTTTAGGCGAGGTTAAAACCTCGCTTCCGAGAGGGCTTGACGAGGTTAAAACCTCGCTTCCGAGAGGGCTTGACGAAGTTGAAAGTTCGCTTCCGAGAGAGCTTGACGAGGTTGAAAGTTCGTTTGCTTGGGGGTTTGTGTTTTTAAAGGCTTGTAGTGATGCTTGGTAGATATCTGGGGAGTGTTTTTGCAGTTCTTGTAAAAACACTCCAGCTTTAAAGCAGAACATACCGCTGTTCCAGTAGTAGTTTCCAGCTCTTAGATACTCCTCTGCCCTTTTTAAATCAGGTTTTTCATGAAAAGCTTTTACATCTTCGCCATCTGCTTCTATGTAACCAAATCCTGTTTGTGCAAAGGTGGGTTTTATACCAAATGTGACAAGTGAGTCTTTCTCTGCCGCTTCTTTTGCACGCATTATTACAGCTTGATATTCTTTTTCATCTTTTATAAGATGGTCTGATGGAGTAACTAGGACTATCTCTTGTTTATCTAGTGCCATGCAAGCTAGAGCAATAGCTGGGGCTGTGTTTCTTGCTGCTGGTTCTAAGAGGTAGTTTATAGAGTGATTTTCTTTTAGTGGTGTTTCTTGTGTTTGATCTTGAGCTAAGAGATACTGCTCTGAGCTAGATACTATAAAACTTTTTTGACAAAAGATGCGGTTTCTATCGAGAGTTAGTTCAAAGAGAGACTTGCCATTAAAGAGTTTTACAAACTGCTTTGGCATAAGAGTTCTACTTATGGGCCAGAGTCTTGTACCACTACCACCGCATAAAATAATATTTGTCATTTTTGTTCCTCTTTTTAATGCGGAATTTTAGCACTTTGATGCTTATTTGTCTATAAACCTCGCTTCCGTTTGGAGTCGATGCTTTAGCTTCATTGTGTTACGAGGTTGAAACCTCGCTTCCTTGGTGTGTTTGTGCTGTTTGGAAGCAAGGTTTTAGCCTTGCATTGGACGAGGTTGGAAGTTTGTTTCCGAGAGGGCTTGACGAGGTTGGAAGTTCGTTTCCGTGGGGTGTGTTTGGAAGCAAGGTTTTAACCTTGCCTAGGATTGCTTGTTATGCTAAAATAAAACATGAAAAAATATAAAAAATTATCTCATATTGACGCGCTAGATTATTACCAATTTGTGACATTCAGAACTCACGATAGTGTTGATATGTATCTTACGCAACTATTAAATAACAAAGATTTAAAAACTAATATAAAACAATACCAAATAAACACTCATCTGGATAAATCTTTACATGGAGCATATTTAAATGGTGAAATATTAAAATATTTGTACAATTTTCTCAAAACCAATAATGCTCTTATATATGAGCTAATCTCATTTGTAATTATGCCAAACCATGTACACATACTTTTTAAGCAGACTCAATCTTTAGCAAATACTATCAAAGTTTTAAAGGCAAAAAGTGCAGTGGATATAAATGTTATGCTTAATAGGTTTGGTAAATTTTGGGCTAGTGGTTATTACGATAAGGTGATTAGAGATGAAGAGCATTTTAAAAAGGTTTATATGTATATTGAAAATAATGCGTTGAAAGCTGGATTGGGGTTGGATGGTAGGTATTTTAGTGTTTATGGTGATGTTGGGGTTTAGGGCGAGGTTGAAACCTCGCTTCCGTTTAGAGTTGATGCTTTAGTTTCGTTGTGTTACGAAGGTTGAAACCTTATTTCATTGATGTGTTTGGAAGCAAGGTTTTAACCTTGTGTTGGGCGGGGTTTGAGGTTTGCTTCCGTTGGTCTTTTACGAGGTTGAAACCTCGTTTCCAAAAAAGTTGCACAAGGTTGAAACCTCGCTTCCGAAAAAGTTGCACAATGTTGAAACCTCGTTTCCGAAAAAGTTGCACAAGGTTGAAACCTCGCTTCCAAAAAAGTTGCACAAGGTTGAAACCTCGTTTCCAAAAAAGTTGCACAATGGTGAAAGCTCGCTTTCGAGAGGGTTTGTTACGAGTTTTGAGAGATTATTTCCTTCTTTTATTTTGCTCCTACTTTTAGTAAGACTACTTTTGTTGTTTTTAAAAAGATAACAAAATCCATCCATAGAGACCAGTTTTGTATATACCAAACATCTAAATCAACTCTTTTTTTAAAAGTTAATTTGCTTCTTCCACTTACCTGCCACAAACCAGTAAGTCCAGGCTTAACTCTAAGGATAATATCTTTATTGTCTTCTCCCATATTATAGAGTTCTTGAGG
>Ga0172377_10008205_pt1 | contig 10712 bp, 8 predicted proteins | sample Pumphouse3metaG_FD_119749 | JGI IMG/M metagenome (GOLD analysis project Ga0172377, IMG submission 119749) | Leachate microbial communities from a municipal landfill in Southern Ontario, Canada - Pumphouse #3 metaG | ecosystem: Engineered > Solid waste > Landfill > Unclassified | place: Canada... | reverse complement strand
TTTTATACTAATCAAATGCAGATGTCATAATATTTAACAAATAACAGGAGAAGTGAAACTATTATCTGCTTTATTATTTTTTAATTTATGATCCATAAAAATGTCATAAATACTTACCGAAAAGACAGTAGTTGAGTTCGGAGGATGTTTTAGTCTCTTCTCAAATTAAGACTTTTCATTAAAAGAAACGACAAAAGGGTAATTCCTAACTGTTGCTGATTCTCCAACTCCATCCATTCCTTTGTCTAAAATGGGTTGCACGAATGCTTCTAACGTATTAAATTCCATTTTGTGATAAGTCCTTTCATTTTGCAATTATTTTACAAGAACAATAGCTCTATGGGGAAATTATCACATTTTTTAAAAACTTCAACCTAAGCTATACACAGCCGGCGCGCCGGCTGTGTATAGCTTACCGTTTTTACCTTCAATGTGGTAAGTCAAATTACACGGTAACTCAAATTACAGAAAGAACGGTACACTCCCGATAATCCATATGCTAGAAAAAAACGAAGAACAACAAATATAGTAGAATTTCAGAATAAAAGAGTTGAAAAAACGAACAAGATGCATTAAAGTATTCCCGAACAAGGAATCATTGCTTAGAATTGCGACAGCACTTCTAGTTGAATTAGATGAAACTTGGCTTGGAAATAAAATCTATATTAAAAATTGTTAATGGCAATATGGGGAAATTACAGAAAATTCGGCACGTAGCCATATTTTGAATAAAATCTTACAATATGAAATAAAAATGGAAACGGCAAGTCAATTTTATGAGCCTTCTTATCAATCTTAAATTTAATTATAATTTTGCTTAAAAATGTCCGGTGCTGGTCAGGTGCCCTTATTTGTATAAAGAAAATAACAATTCATGAAAAATAACACTGAAAAAAACTCCCTTGTTGTTACAACTCTAATTATCTCTTTTTCCATTACTGTTATCGCAGGGTATTTATGTTTTAATCATGATATTGTACGTGATGTCGCGCAATATTATGCTCCCATGGCTGACGCATTTGCAGCGCATAATCTCCATGATGCATTCCCCTTAGACATTCCAATTTTGTTATCATTTTTAGCCGGGATATTATGTTTTTTCAATATGAGTTCTTTTTTAGCATTATCTATTTCATCAAGTTTTTTTTATTTTTTAACAATTTTCCCCCTTTATAACATCTGCAAGCATTATGTATCCCCGACTTTAGCAAAACTCGGATGCCTACTCTATCTTATTGTACCAGCCGTTGTTAAAAATAGTTGTAATGGCCAAATTGATTCTGGCCGAATCTTTTTTATTATTTGGAGTATTTATTTAGTTTTCCGAATGTGCGATCGAACGAAAATCTCCGATTATTTATGTTTTTCGATCGCACTAACTGGGTTATCGCTTGTCCGCGGCGAAGGAATTATTATCGCATTTATTTTAGGTCTATGGAGTATTTATTTTACCTTAAAAAACATAAAATCATTTCAAAAAGGACTTCTTCAACGCAAAATTTTATATTTAGGTATCACGGTCATTCTTTTTCTCGTTTTAATTTCTCCGAGAGTCTATCAACTTTATCAAGGAACTGGGTCTCCGGCATTAGATTACCGCCAAGCTCAAATGATAAAAGCTCATTGTCCTTCTATAACAAATCAACATTTAACCACACAGCAAAAAAATAACATTCTTCATCTTCTTCCACCAGGGGCTATTGCTAAAAGCACGATTACGCATCATTTCCCCCTTAACCTTAAAGAACTTTTTCATGATTTTTTCAGAGGGTCTTTTGAATTATACTTTCCGTTCTTTCTTTTCGGTATTTTCTTTCTCATAAAGAAACATCAATTTTCAGATAAAAGCCTACTGCTGATATCTGTCGTTATAATCAACAGTACCATTTTCTATTTTATTGTTATCGCTCATCGGTTTTTTCTAATAAATATTCCCTGTTTAATGCCATTTTTATTAATTGCCCTAAAAGAAATTTATGATTATTTTGAGAAAAAAAAGAACCACAAACATTTACAAAAATCTTGTTATGCGATTGGGGTTTTATTGTTACTTCTTTGTTGTTTTGATATTGGAAAAGATCTTTATAAGAATTATCATTGCCCCTATTATTGGAATGCCAAAGCAACGCATCAGTATTTGCAAAAATACAAAACAAACAACATTCTCTGTTTTTCTAAAGATGCTCGTTTTGCCTATTGGTACAAATATACCAGAGCTCCACTGGATGACTACCAGCAACTATGTGAACTTTCTTCAAAATTTTCAGCCTTTAATTTGCAAGTTGTAACAATCTGTAAATCCAAACAAAAAGAAATAACCGAAAAAATAAAATCAAATCCTCATTTTACGCGTATTGATCCTATGCCTGATTCAAAAATACTAGTATATTATTCCCATAAACAGGAAATATAAAATGCCATTATCCGATTTAACAATTATTATCCCCTGCTATAATGAAAAAAATAACATACCAATATCAATCCCCCCTATCATTGATTTTTGCAAAAAGAAAAATTGCCATCTTATTATTGTCAATGACGGCTCAAAAGATGACTCGTTATCAGAGCTAAAAAAATTATCGAATCCTTGCATGAAAATTATTTCTCACAAAGTGAACTGTGGATACGGTGCTGCGATTCAAACGGGTGTGAAATTAGCCAATTCAAAATATGTTGTTACCATCGATGCGGACGGGCAGCATAAATTAGAAAATATCGAAAAACTTTATAACAAAGCAATTTCTGAAAATGCTGACATGGTTGTTGGGGAACGGCAAATTGGCAAATCGGAAGCATCGTTCTATCGCTTAATCGGCAAATTTTGTATTCGTTTAACCATCTCAATGCTCATGAAAAATGAAATTAAAGACACAAACTCGGGCATGAAATTATATTCACGAGAAATCGCTATAAAATTATTTCCATTATGCCCCAAAAACATGTCCTATAGCGATATTATTTTATTATTATTTCTGCATTACAAATGTCGTGTTTCTTCTGTTCCAATAACCATCAACCCACGAACAGGAGGAGTAAGCACAATTAATACATTTACTGCTATTAATTCACTTTATGAAATGGGATTGATTATTATGTTATTCCATCCCCTAAAGGTCTTCAGTAGGATTGCGGTGCTATTTGCAACGATAGGAGTTATCTGGGCAATACGTTGCTATTTAATTAGTAGTATCCTTTCAGCGATAAGTTCTACTTTATTTGCCATTTCCACCATTATCTTTTTTGATGGAATTATTATAGAACAAATTTGTCGTCATCGAAAACAAATGATTGACATAAAGAACTATATCCAAGAAAATAGTTAAAAAAATCATTGAAGAAAGAACCTAAAATCCAGTTCAGTTTTTATATCAAAACGTTTTGCCAAAAGCGTAAGACGCTTTCAAAAAAAGAACTGCTTTCATAATAATGAAATACTTAATTAGTACTTTCCCAATCAGTGGGACGATATCATGATTTTTCGCGGCCGTCCACGTTTTCGTTTGGGCGATCCCTCCTTTTTAGGAAGAAGTCCTAATTTTCTGAGTAGTTCCACATGTGTGGGATTGAGTTTGACCAGACACCATTCTTCGCTGGGTAACTTGTTTTTTTGGACGCGCCTTAAAATGGACATTATTTTAAGGCGCGTCGAGAAATTTAAGCACAAGTGCGTATTTATTTGTTATTTATTTTTCGTATTTTGAGCGTGTTTTTAACAATTTAATATTTGATTATTTATGATGCCCTGCTTATTGGGTAAAATTAAATGACAAAAGGGACTTAAACCTCGTCAAAATATGACATAAATTCAAGTGCTCACGTAGTTTATCTCACGTAGCTAAATTCACAAGTTGTTGATAGAAAAGATAGTATTATCGGATATAATAAGAAGTTACACGCCGTCAGCGTCCCGACTCCAACGAGGTGGTGTCCCATTCTCGTCAGGCCGATACCTATGCATAACTTTTTGCTCTTGATTTAGATACGTTTCTGATATTCAATCAGGGCAAGAATCTTGAGGTTACCCATTAAATTTCCTGATGCACCAAAATAAAACAATGAGAATATTGAAAAAATAAGTGAGAAATGTGGGTTTAGGCAAAGTTATGAGTAGAAAAAATGGCAAAACTCAGATATATTATCTAAAATTAACGGTTTACCATTTATTATAAAATGAGCGTGCCTAAAATATGTTCTACCACTAACAGTGGTAAAAAACAGGGAGTGTACTGTGCATTTTTTATATACCATGCACTTTTAATAATGCACCTACCTTAGTACTTGTAACTGAGAATGGGTACACTATAGATATTAAACCTAACAGCATACAACGGTATGAGTCGATCAATAAATAACACTTTATAGTAGGAAGAATATATATGAAAGTAGTCATTTTAGCGGGCGGACTTGGAACAAGGCTTTCAGAAGAGACAACACTTAAACCAAAGCCGATGGTTGAAATTGGTGGATATCCGATCTTATGGCACATTATGAAAACATATTCTTCATACGGTTTTCACGAATTTATTATTTGCGCTGGATATAAATCATATGTCATAAAAGATTATTTTTACCATTATTATATGCACTCTGCCGATATGACAATTGATATGGAAAACAATAAAATGACATATCATAATTCCGATTCAGAACCGTGGAAAGTGACAATTGTCGATACCGGAATGAATACAATGACAGGCGCGCGTATAAAGTGTGTGCAGAAATATATTGGCAATGAGCCCTTTATGCTGACATACGGTGACGGTGTGAGCAACGAAAATATTACTGATTTAATAAAATATCATGTCGCCCACAAAAAAATAGTTACCATAACGGCTGTGCAGCCCAGTGGTAAGTTCGGCTCCCTTGAACTGAATAGTTCGGATGCAATTTGCTCTTTTCAGGAGAAACCGAAAGGTGACGGCGCGTGGATTAATGCAGGATATATGGTCCTACAACCAGAAATATTTCAGTACCTTTCAGATGATGAAAATTGTATATTTGAACGGACTCCACTTGAAAACATAGCAAAAAAAGGACAACTTCAGGCTTATAAGCATACTGGATTTTGGAAACCGATGGACACACTACGAGATAAGGGAGAACTGAACGATTTTTGGAATACAGGGAAGGCTCCTTGGAAGGTATGGAAGTAAACAATGGAAAATCTTTCTTTTTATAAAGGTAAAAAAGTATTTATTACCGGCCATACCGGATTTAAAGGAACATGGCTTTGTCGCATATTGTTTTTTGCAGGTGCCGATGTAACCGGATACGCCCTTGAGCCACCGACAAAACCATCGCTTTTCGAAATGACAGAGACCAAAAAAGGAATGCTTAGTATTACAGGTGATGTGCGTGATAGCAAAAAACTTGCCAATGCCGTACAACAAACACAACCTGATGTTATATTTCATCTTGCCGCTCAGCCTTTAGTACGACTTTCTTATGACGATCCAGCTTTAACTTATGAAACAAACGTCATGGGGACTGTAAATATTCTGGAAGCGGTACGACAATGTGATTCAGTAAAATCTTTTATTAATATAACGACGGACAAGGTTTATTTTAATAAAGAATGGAGGTGGGGATATCGTGAAGATGAACGTCTTTGCGGATTTGACCCTTATTCCAATAGCAAAAGCTGCAGCGAATTGATAACGTATAGTTATAAAAATTCTTTTTTTTCAGATCATAATTCTACAGCAATTTCTACGGCCAGAAGTGGAAATGTTATTGGCGGAGGTGATTATGCAAAAGATCGTATTATCCCTGATTGTATACGTGCCGTACAAAAAAAGGAACCGATCATTTTACGAAATCCAAATTCAACAAGACCGTATCAGCATGTTTTAGAATGTCTTTCGGGTTATTTATTGTTAGCTCAAAAACAAGCTGAGAATAAAAATACTTATCATGGATCCTATAATTTTGGGCCAGATGATCTCAGTTGTATCACAACAGGTAAATTAGCTGAATTGTTTTGCTCTTCATGGAAGGATGGCGCTGAATGGAAAGTTTTGGGTGATGGTGGACCTCACGAAGCTAACTTTTTGAAACTAGATTGCACGAAAGCAAAAACGATCCTTCGCTGGAAACCTAATTGGAATATAAACCAGGCGATCACGAAAGTTGTTGAATGGCAAAAAACTGTAGATGATAGGTTGAGTGCAGCAAAAATAACAGATAAACAAATACAAGAATATTTTGGAGAGTCTGATGTTTGAAAATATGACAAAAGAACAGGCAAATGCACAAATTCTTTCAAGTGTTAAAGAATATTATAAAAATTATATGCAAAAGCCTGAGTATAAAGAGGGCGATAGAATTTCATATGCCTCTCGTGTTTTTGATGAAAAAGAAATGATGAATCTTGTAGATTCTTCCCTTGAATTTTGGCTTACCTCAGGGCGCTATTCAGACCTATTTGAAAAAAAACTCGCAAATTATTTAGGTGTAAAATATTGCTCGTTAGTTAATTCTGGCTCTTCCGCAAATCTTCTGGCATTTATGGCGCTTACATCCCCGCTCTTAAAAGAAAAAGCAGTAAAACGCGGTGATGAGATTATTACAGTAGCCTGTGGTTTTCCAACAACAATAACACCGATGTTACAGTTCGGAGCAGTTCCTGTTTTTGTGGATGTTACGATTCCTCAATACAATATCGATGTTTCGAAATTGGAAGCGGCATACTCCCCCAAAACAAAAGCAGTAATGCTTGCCCATACACTTGGAAATCCATTTAATTTAAAAGCAGTCAAAGCGTTTTGTACAAAAAAAAACTTATGGCTTGTCGAAGACAACTGCGATGCGCTTGGTTCAACATATACGATAAATGGAGCAACAAAATATACCGGTACGTGGGGGGACATCGGAACATCGAGTTTTTATCCGCCTCATCATATGACGATGGGTGAAGGCGGCGCAGTTTATACTTCAAACTCATTATTAAATAAAATTATCCGTTCATTCCGCGATTGGGGTCGAGATTGTGTATGCCCACCCGGTAAAGATAACACGTGTGGACATCGGTTTACGGGGCAGTATGGTGAACTGCCAATGGGATATGATCATAAATATGTATATAGTCACTTTGGCTATAATTTAAAAGCAACCGACTTACAGGCCTCTATCGGTTGTGCACAACTGGATAAATTTCCGTCGTTTGTAGAACGAAGAATTCATAATTGGCATTATTTGAAACAAAATTTACAAGAATTACAAGATGAAATTATTTTACCAGAAGCCGCTAGAAATAGTGTGCCTTCATGGTTTGGATTTCTTCTGACTTGTAAAAAAGAAGGAATGCGCTCACAACTTGTCAATAAACTCGAAGAAAATAAGATCCAAACAAGAGCACTCTTTGCTGGAAATTTAATCAAGCATCCCTGTTTTGATACGATAAGAGGAATGAATACGTATCGTATTGTTGGCAATCTTGATAACACGAACCGAATAATGAATGATACGTTTTGGATCGGCGTTTATCCAGGGATGAGTGATGAAATGCTTAATAAAATGATTCGTGTAATTAAGAATGGTATATAAAAAATTTAATTAACAACAATGGAGACAACATGAAACAACGAGTCGTAGATTATATAGCAGATTTTTTTGTTAGCAAAGGAATTTTAGATGTTTTTACAGTTGTCGGTGGAGGTGCGATGCATTTAAACGATGCATTTGGACATAACAAGGAACTCCATTGTACTTATAATCATCATGAACAAGCCTGTGCCATCGCAGCAGAAGGATATGTACGGATTAACAATAAATTACCTATTGTTTGTGTAACGACAGGTCCCGGGGGAACAAATGCACTTACAGGAGTTGTTGGTGCTTGGCTTGATTCTATTTCTATGTTTGTTGTTTCGGGTCAAGTTAGATATGATACTACCGCTCGTAGTACAGGATTAAATATTCGTGCAATGGGTGATCAAGAATTTGATATTACGAAAACGGTAAAAAACATGACAAAATATGCAGAAATGGTAATAGATGCTAATGATATAAAATATCATCTTGAAAAAGCATATTTTTTAGCAAAAACTGGCCGTCCTGGCCCCGTTTGGTTAGATATTCCTTTAAATATACAAGCACAAATTATAGAAACGGATCATCTAAAAATTTTTGATGCTAAAAAAGAATTTTCTAAAAAAACAGGAGTAAGCAATGCAACCGTTTCTTTTATTTTGAAAAAGATAAAAAAAGCTAAAAGACCTGTAATTAATGCTGGGAATGCAATTAGAACTGCTGGTGCTTATGAAAATTTTAAAAGACTTGTTAAAAATTTAAATATTCCTGTTGTTACTGGTTGGGATAGTATTGATTTAATTGAAGATGATAATGAACTATATATTGGTCGTGCAGGTATTATGGGCGATAGAGCCGGAAATTTTGCAATTCAAAATAGTGATTTAATTTTATCTTTGGGGAGTAGATTAAGTATTCGGCAAGTTGGATATAACTACAAGACTTGGGCTAGAGAAGCATATACTATTGTTGTAGATATTGATGAAGATGAATTAAAAAAGCCAACGTTACATGTTTCTTTGCCGGTGTGTGATGATGTTTCAAATGTTATAAATAAATTAAATGCAACTATTAATGAATGTCCTCTTTTTATAGATACTAACTGGATTAAAATCTGTAACAATTGGAAAAAAGATTATCCTGTCGTTTTACCTAAACATTATAAAAATACTGATTTTACAAATGTTTATGCTTTTATAAAAACGGTGAGTAATTATATTCCGAACGATGCAATTACTGTTGTCGGCAATGGTTCTGCTTGTGTAGTTGGTAGTCATGCATATACAATAAAAAATAATTCTAGATTTATTATAAATTCTGCTATAGCATCGATGGGTTATGGCTTGCCAGCTGCGATAGGTGCTTGTCTCGCAAATAACAAACAACAAATTATTTGTATAACAGGCGATGGAAGCATCCAAATGAATATACAAGAATTACAAACTGTAGTTACTAATAAATTACCAATAAAAATATTTGTGATAAACAATCAAGGTTATCATTCTATACGTCAAACACAAAATAAGTTTTTTGGCCCTGTGACTGTTGGAATTGGTCCTGAAAGTCATGATTTAGATTTCCCTTCTATGAAAAAAATGTCAACTGTTTACGGTCTTGAATATTTTTCATGCCGTTTTAATTCTTTGTTAGATGATTTTATTAAAGATGTATTTAAAAATGAGGGGGCTTGTATTGCTGAGGTTTTTGTAGATACGAAACAAAAATTTGAACCAAAAGCGGCATCAAAAAGATTAGATGATGGAACCATAGTTTCTGCCCCACTTGAAGATTTAGCTCCATTTTTACCCAGAGAAGAGCTTGCAAAAAATATGTATATCCCGTTGGTAACAGAATGAAAAAACTAATGATAAGCGGTGCGACAGGGATGATTGGCAGTGCCATTGTAAGATTAGCTCTTAAGCAAAATTATAAAATTTGTTGCATCGTCAGAAAAAACTCGACACGGATTGATCATTTACCAAAAGATAAAAATTTAACAATTGTCGAATGTAATCTAAGGGACTATAAATCTTTAAAACTTACTCTAAAATATGATATCTTTATTCATTTAGCATGGGATAAAACTTTTGGTGTCTCACGAGATGATGTTTCTATGCAAATTAATAATATCCAATATACATTCGATGCTGTAAACTTAGCAAAAAGATGTGGGTGTTCGGTTTTTATCGGTGCTGGATCACAGGCTGAATACGGTATAAAAACAGAGCCGCTTACCCCTGAAATGACGGTTAATCCGGAAAGTGGGTATGGAATTGCAAAATTCTCGGCTGGGAAATTAGCGAGACTTTTATGTAAGCAATTAGGAATAAGATTTAACTGGTTGAGAATATTAAGTGTTTATGGTAAAGATGATGCTTCACATACACTTATATCTTATGTTATATCTGAATTAAAAGCTGGACGAAGTCCTAAATTAACAAAATGTGAGCAAAGATGGGATTACCTTTTTTGTGACGATGTTGCGACAGCATTTTTTGCTGTTGCCGAAAATGGTATTGATGGAAAGTCATATCCTTTAGGAAGTGGACAAGCAAAAAAATTAAGTGAATATATAGAAGAGATACATACTATCATAAATCCTTCTGTTCCCATTAAATATGGACAAAAGGATTATTATCCACATCAACCGATGTATTTAGTTGCAAATATTACACAATTAACAAAAGATACCAATTGGAGCCCAAAAATATCTTTTCAAGATGGAATTAAAAATATACTTGGACAGAACAAATGAAAAATTACAACAGATAATTCATTTTTATTTTATTCTACCTTTATTATTTTATAAAAAATATTTGTTAATGTGCAAAATTTGGTGATGAACACTTGTAGTTACCAACAGAAATCACTACGTTCCCAATGACATTCATTCGCTCTATCCACTCTTTTTCCCATTCGTTTGCATTGGCAAAACGCTTGAGAATAATGCCCGCCACCTTTTTGGCACCTTTGTCACTCCACCCGTAGGCAATGTTTTTCAAGCGCCTGCCCAACTCTCTCATTACCCGTTCTACCATGGATGATGCCTTATGGGAAATGAGCCCCCATTTCAGCCACCTTCTGACGTAACCAAACATGGAGTGCCTGGCGTTATTGATGTAGCTGGCTGCAGCTGAGTAACCTTTGCCTTCAAGGTACGAGACCAGTTTTAGCATTACCCG
>Ga0172377_10008204_pt1 | contig 10712 bp, 8 predicted proteins | sample Pumphouse3metaG_FD_119749 | JGI IMG/M metagenome (GOLD analysis project Ga0172377, IMG submission 119749) | Leachate microbial communities from a municipal landfill in Southern Ontario, Canada - Pumphouse #3 metaG | ecosystem: Engineered > Solid waste > Landfill > Unclassified | place: Canada... | reverse complement strand
TTTTGATCATAAGTTCCTAAGAACAGCCCGCAGTATCAATAATTTTATGCCTCTTTATACTGTGGAACTTCTCCAGGACCTATTAAATGAGGTAAAAATGCCAATTAATGGCACTTCAATAGGGATTATGGGTCTTTCCTACAAAGCCAATGTTGATGATCTCAGAGAGTCCCCATCACTCAAGATCATTGAATTATTAAAGAAAAGAGAAGCAAAAATAATTACCTTTGATCCCTATGTTCCCAACAAATCCAATGCTAAAAATTTGAATGATTTTCTGAAAAGAACCCAGGCTATCATTTTAGCCACCAACCATAAGGAGTTCATCGAAATGGATCTGACATTACTTAAAAAAAATGGCATTCAAGCAATAGTTGATGGAAAAAATTGTCTAGACGGACAGAAGATCAAAGCCCTTGGCATAAAATATCACGGCATCGGAAGAAGCTAGCTAATCGACTAAATTTGACGCAAAACAAAATAAATGTTATCTTTCTTCTAGAAAGCAATCTTTTTTGTTTTAAGTTAAAGCCCTCACTTTAGTGAGGGTGTGTAAAATCAGAATAGAAAGTTTTATTTTTGTATATCGCGGGGTAGAGCAGTGGCAGCTCGTCTGGCTCATAACCAGGAGGTCGCCGGTTCGAATCCGGCCCCCGCAACACTTTTAAATTCTAAATAATAAGCACTAAATTATAAATAAACTCTAAACAATAAAAACTAAATCCCTAACGATTTGGTTTTTGTAGTTTGTGATTTAGGTATTTTTTAGAGTTTAGTTTTTAGAATTTGAAATTTTACCTTGCCGGGATAGCTCAGTTGGTTAGAGCACGGGACTCATAAGCCCGGGGTCGTGAGTTCAAATCTCACTCCCGGTACAAGAGAATAAAAAAGGGCCGAAAAACGGACCTTTTTTTGTCTAAAGAATATCAATACCGTTTTTCCTGAGCGTGCTTTTGATCCTGGACTTGGCATACGCCGTTTTAACAAAATTCAACCAGTCACGATTAGGTAACCGTTTTTGTTTTGAATTTATGATCTCCACTACATCACCATTATGAATGACCGCATCAAGTGCTACCATTTTGCCATTGATCTTTGCCCCAACCGCTTGATCACCTACGCTGGAATGTATCCTGTAGGCAAAATCGACCGGTGTTGCTCCCTCCGGAAGATCGATCACGTCACCACGTGGGGTAAAAGCAAAGATATGGTTCTTGAAAAAGTCGATCTTCAATGAGGCCCAGAACTCATCCGTTCTTCCTTGAGTTTCTCTGTGCCACTCCCTAAGCTGCTTTACCCAATCTAACTCCTCTGCCGGCACAAAATCATTTCCTTTTTTCTTGAAGATAAAATGCTTCCAATTTTTCTTTTCTGCATATATCCAATGAGCGGCAATACCAAATTCTGACTCATAATTCATTCTTTCTGTCCTGATCTGGATCTCAAGGATCTTTCCTTCCGGTCCAAAAACAGTGGTATGAATAGACCTATAACCGTTTGGCTTTGGAAGGGAAATATAATCCTTTATTCGACCGATCATAGGACGATATTTTTTATGAACTATTCCCAGTGTTTCATAACAGTCAACCACCTCCGGAACAACGATCCGAATAGCCGCCAGGTCATAGATCTTGTTCACATCCATATCATGTTTTTTCAATTTGAGAAAGAAGCTGTAATAATATTTTGCCCTCCCGTGAATATCAATGACTTTGATCCCCTCTTTTTTTAGTTCAGTCCTAAGCTCCTTGATGGCCCGTTCAACATACTTCTTGCGTTCTTCATAAGCCTCCATTTCCAATTTAACCGTTTTCTTATAATTCTCGGGATCAAGATGCTTGAAGGCCAGATCCTCAAGCTGGCCTTTGATCTCGCCGATTCCCAAACGATTGGCGATCGGCACAAAGACCTCCATGGTTTCTCTGGAGATCCTTTCCTGTTTTTCCTTGGGTAAAGCGTAAAGCGTTCTCATGTTATGCAACCGATCTGCCAGCTTTATCAACACCACCCTGATATCCGCCGCCATAGCCAAGAACATCCGACGTAAGTTTTCCAAATAATACTCCTCTTCAGCAGTCCCTTTCAAACGAATATGGCCAACCTTGGTCACTCCTTCCACAATAAAAGCCACGTCTTCGCCAAATTCTTTTTTGACTTCTTCAAGCGTCACCTCCGTATCTTCGGGAACATCATGCAATAAAGCTGCCGCTGTAGTTATTGATCCCAAACCCATCTTTACCAGAGTTGCCGCTGTTTCAACACTATGGGTGAAATACTCCTCCCCGTTCTTTCTCTTCTGACCCAAGTGAGCTTTCCTGGCAAATTCATAAGCCTTCGATATTCTATCGATTTGATCTTGCTCAAAAGGTTTTCTGCGAATAGCCAAAAGCTCTTTCAGGGTGATCATAGTTGTGATTTAACACTTACCAAAAAAATATAAAAATATTCTTGTTCCGTCAAGTTACAGGTCAGTCTTTCTAAATAATAACCGCAAAGAACTTTTTTATCAAAATTTCATAGACCTATTTTTTTCTGATCTTCTCTGTTACCCAAAATTCCCCAAAATATTTAGCCAACATTATTCTGGTTTGAGCATCAATAGCCGGCATAGCGCCCAAAAAGGGCGCGATCAAAGGCGCCAAAAACCACTGAGAGAACATATAGATATATCTTTTTTTTGAGTATCGTTCAGGACGAGGAGGCATTAAAAGAAAGCTCAAGAACATAGAGATAACAATGCCCAGGGTAGCCAAGGTCATTAAAAATCTGGTTATGTATGGCAAATTATGAGCTAAAACCGACTCGTTGAACCGCTCATTCCCTAATATTAAAGGCAACCACCCCAACAAAGCCAGGATCAAAGGCGCAGTGGCCCAGCTGTGATGACCTTCCAGCATCACCAAAAAATGCTTGATCTTCTTGCGTAATTTTATTTTTTTGTTATTCAGGAAGGCCCTTGTCAAAAGAGGCAGGTTTTCAATACCATAGGCCCAACGCCTTTTTTGCTTATACTGATTCTTAATGGTATGCCAGTAATTCTTTCCCAATACAGCGTCCAGGGAAACCGGTAAATAAATAGGCTTGACCTTATAATCTCCATCATAATAAGCATACCCTTTCCAAAAGATGACCGAATCCTCGGATATGACATTGACCGGCCAATAATTCACATCGACGATCGTTTTAAAAGGCTCACTATGTGAGGAAAAAGTTACCATATGTTCAGGCCGCATTGATTCGACCATATGCCAAAAGGAAGAACCGGTGACGATCACTCGAACCGGTGCGATGGTGTCCCACAAATTATTATGATACATCGGCAAGGGTTGATAGGCGAACTTTAAACGATCGGGTTCGGTAACATATTCATAAGTAAGTGCCGCCAAATATTGAGGATGTATTTGTGTATCACAGTCAAAATTTGAAAGGATGACGTTTTCCAACGGAATTTTTTTATCTTCCAAATATTTTTTCAGTTCTTTAGCAGCATAGGTAGTATTAGAGGCCTTGCATTTCATCTCTCCTGTTTTGACCTTGTGCACCGTCACTAAAAAATCAAAGAATTTGTCACCATATTTTCCATATAGGATATCCCGCTTGGCTTTCCTGGCCTCAACCGGTTCCCGTTCTTCCATAGCCAAGAGAATTATTATTCTATCTTTGGGATAATTGGCACGATAAACAGCCTCAATAGCCGGTTCGATTATCTCCGCCCCTTCAGTGGCGTTGGGCAACATAATAACATGATAGATATCCTTCCAATCAACAAAATCCTTTTTGTTCCCCAGATCCATTTTGGCTCTTTTAATAAAATTCTTCCTCTCAATGATATTTTGTCGCAGATCCTTTCTTTTGCTAAATTGTAAAAAATTGGTGTTTCTCAATTCCTTTCTCAATCCTTCAAGTTCACTCTTCATTTCCTTTAAAAAATCATTACCCCGATAGATATTATGCAAACGATAGAACCAATCAACCTTCATCCAACGTTTCATTTTTCGATAGGCCATTATGGAATAAGTAGATATATAGATGGTTCGATGTATCCAATAAATATCATAAAGAATAATGAAGATCGCCATCCAAGTTGGGATCAACCAAGAAAAAAAGAACATACCGAATATTGTTGTCCAAGTTAAAAAACCGGGAAGGAATTCCACTATTCTTTGTATTTGATGTTCCCGGGGATCGCTATCTCGAGGATCAGGATAGCTCCAATTTTTTTTAATTGTTGTTCCGTCAACCATAACATAAAATAAAAGATAACTAGCCATTAACCCTGATAATAGCCAAAATGTAAATCAGTATCCCTAGTTGAACCAGAATACTTGATATCAAGAGCAAGTAACCACCCATTTGACGTTCAGCTGCCTCCTGCCTCCTTTCCTCTTCCAAGAACCTATCCACTTGCTTAAAAATCAGAAAACTTAGGATAAAATTGGCTATGCAGATGATCAGCCCAACAGCCGAAACGCCAAATAACTTATAATAATCGTCTTCCAGATCAAAGTCAATGATATCAATACCCAAAAAAGAATTATAATGGAGAATAACAGCCGAATCTGTTGGTTTTATTTGATACCAAAGCAAAAAAGCCCCTAATAAATTCAGTGAGATACCCAGTACAAACAAGATCCAAAAATAATTTTTTTTAGGTGCTTTTTCTCCTTCTTCAAATCTTTCTTTTATCTCAAGGCTCTCTGCCTTTTTTTCTTCCATTAATTAAAATTTAGACTTCTTGATGGTGCCTATTTCCTTGGTCAAATTGGGAACCTTATTGACAATGATCTCATGTGGTTCCTCGAATATTTCCAGAATAAATTTATCAAACATATTGGCTCGATATTTGAATTCTTGAAAACTAAGCAGTGAATAATTGATCTCCCTGCCCAATTCTGCCTCCAACTCTTCCAACAGATGATTGAATTTAGCCTTGGAAATAAGGTCTCCCACCACCAAAAGATCAGTCTTAGCTCTGGGATAATTAATGAAAGCACCTGAAACCAACGCTAGCTTAACTTCTCCCAATTTCTCTACCCTCCTCAAACTGGAGCATTGAGGATAAACATTGGACTTGATAACAAGGTTTTTTAGTTCCTGATAAAAAGGATACCGGCTGTTGAGATAATAGATCTTTTGTTTGTTCTTCAATCGGCTAAAAAGAAAACGTGCCTTGATGAGCTGACCGATAACAGTCGAACTTTCTGACGCGCTAAGTTTATTTTTGGTTTTTATCTCATTGACAGTCATGGCTGAGTTATCATTCAAAATAAAGAATTTGATGATCCTCCACCTTGAACGACAACCAAATAATGTTTCCAGATCGTTTTTCATTTTAGACTTCTTTAAAAATAGATTGCTTCAATATGTTTGATTTCTTCCATTTGTCCTTCTTCGTCAAAATAAACTTCTATCAGATCCAACCTCCAATTCTTTCCCAGTAAATTATTCTTAGCTAAAAAATAATTTGCTGTTTTCGTCAATTTTTTGAATTTGCTGAAAGTAAGATTTTCGCCCGGCACTGTCTCGCCCCGCTTGCCCTTCCGACTTTTTACTTCGCAAAAAACGATAGTTCCCTCCCTATCTTCTGCGATCAGATCAAGCTCACCTATCCGATAGCCTTTTTGATTGAAATAATTCCTATCCAATATCTTATAGCCTTTGGACCTTAAATATTTTTCCGCCTCCTGTTCTCCATTTTTCCCGATCTCATGAAATTCCATTTTGGAGATCAATCTTTTTAAAAATTATTTTCCTCTTCGATCTTTTTGGCAATATTCAAGATTCCCTGCTCATCCCACCATTTTCCGATCAACTGAACTCCCAACGGTAAATGCTGACCATCATCCTCGACTTTGATCGTTGGCACGGCGATAGCCGGCAACATTGCCACATTGGCAGAGACAGTGAAGATATCCACCAAGTACATAGCTAGGGGATCATCGGTCTTCTCTCCTATCTTAAACGGCAAACTGGGAGAGACCGGAGCTAAAATAGCATCCACTTCTTTGAAAATATTCGAAAAATCTTTTTTTATTACCTCCCTGACCTTTTGGGCTTTCTTATAATAAGCATCAAAATAACCGGCTGACAGGGCATAGGTTCCCAATATTATCCTTCTCTTCACTTCCGAACCAAAACCCAGCTCTCTCGATAAATTATAGACATCTAGAATATTCTTACTTTTCGAATTAGGAAGACTGGCTTCGCTTAGGCCATATTTTATCCCGTCAAACCTGGCCAGATTAGAGCTGATCTCTGAAGGCACCATTAAATAGTAGACTGCCAAAGAATGCTTGATATTCGGAAGATCCAATTCCACAACCTCTGCACCGGAATTTTTGAGTTTTTCCAATTGATCCTCAAGATCATTCTTGATCCGCTTATCCAAACTTCCATCCATGAATTGTTTTATTATTCCGATCTTTTTGCCTTGTACCTGCGAATTGAGCTCCGTCTGAAAAGAATGTTCCCGATCAATAGTGGTATTATCTTTCTTGTCTTGCCCAACGATCGCATCGAGAACAATGGCTGCATCCTCCACTGTCTGAGTCATAGGACCGATCTGGTCATAGCTGGAAGCCATGGCCATTAATCCATAACGCGAAACCCTTCCATATGTTGGCTTCATTCCAACAATACCGCAAAAATTAGCTGGCAATCTTATTGAACCACCGGTATCCGAGCCTAATGCCCAAACAGCCATTTCATCAGCTACCGCTGCCCCGCTTCCTCCGGATGAACCGCCCGGCACCCTTTTTTCATCATGCGGATTTTTGGTTGGACCAAAGGCTGAATTTTCCGTTGAAGCGCCAAAAGCAAATTCATCCAAATTAGTCTTGCCGACGATGATCGATCCTTTTTCCAATATCTTATCCACTACCGTGGCGCTATAAGGAGCAATGTAGTTCTCCAAGATCTTCGAGGCCGCCGTTGTTCTTTTTCCCATTACACATAGATTGTCCTTGAGGGCACAAGGAATACCTTCCAATACATCCAATTTTTCCCCTTTAGAGATCTTTTCATCCACCGCTTGTGCCTTTTGCATGGCCTCTTCTTCATAGACATCCAAAAAAACATTTAGCCGCTCATTATCTTTTTTTATCCTATCCAAATATTTTCCAGTCAGTTCACTTGAAGTTATTTCTTTATTCTTCAGTTTTTCATGCAGCTCCTTTATCATCTTATTTTTTCATTTTATCAATTTTTTAGATCGTCAGCTTTCCAAATTGCCAACGAATTACAACACTGCCTTCACTGACAGACATTCTCCTTTTTCTTGAGGGAAATTATGCTTAATAGCGGCTTTTTCTGTTTCTTTATTTTCTTCAAAAAGATCTTCTCTGGTATGATTTTCCTTCAGATCATAGTGATCAAAATTTTCCACACTCCCTAGTTCCAGTTGGCTGATATCCTTGAAATGATCCAAAACAGAACCGATCTCTTGGGCAAATTTTTCCTCTTCTTCCGGCTGCAAGTTTATCCTAGCCAATTCAGCCATTCGTTTGACCTCTTCTTTTGAAATAAGATTGTTTTTTTCCATTATATTTATCTAATATTTCGATATTTTTTATCCTAAAAAATATTCAAGACGGTTGCCACTAATTATCATTTAATCCTTTTTAGCCTCTATTGTCAAACTTATGTAATTTTTCTCCAAAAGCCGAGATTTTCCCTTCTTTAATAAGTATCCCATCCTTTCTAAGCCGTCGTATTTTTTCTTTACTTCCCAAATTATATCCGCCCAACCGGCCGTTGGAAGCCACCACTTTATAGCAAGGATAAGTCTCGGGCCTATCATTGTCACGCATGATCATCCCCACTGTTCGCGGGTGAAGACCGACCTTCTTTCCTAATATAGCATAAGTTGTCACCTTGCCCTTAGGAATTTCTTGTAAAAGTTTTAGGACCTCTCTTTTTTTATCTATCAATATTCTAAATAAAAAAATAATATTTACACTCCGTAAGAAATCAAAATTCACATCCCCATGAGATCCCCCCCCCTGTTTTCATTTAAATTTTCTATTTGATCATTTTGAGAAATTCTTTTTCATCAATGATTCGTACTCCCAATTCCTTTGCTTTGTCATATTTACTGCCGGGATCCTCTCCTGCCAAAAGAAAGTCCGTTTTGGCACTCACTGATGATGCCGGCTTTCCTCCCATCTTTCGGATGATATCCTTGGCCTCATCACGGGAATATTTTTCCAAACTTCCTGTTAGCACAACTGTCTTGCCAAAAAATGGCGAGTTTTTATTTATCTTCCCTATGCCGTCATTTCTTTTGAAGACCACTCCGCTTTCAGATAATTTTTTCAGTAATTTCTTATTATCCTCGTCCTTGAACCATCCTACAATACTTTCCGCCATTTTTTCACCCACCCCGTTAATTTCCAGCAAATCATTGGTCTTAATTCTTTCTAACACGCCAACTAATTCTTGAGGATTGGAAATTTGCTTGACAAGAACTTCCTTTTTTATGAGTACGGCGCCTTCCTCTCCCAGATGCCGGATGCCCAGAGCAAAAAGAAATTTCTCCAATGCGATCTTCTTGCTATTTTCAATTGCCTTGATCAAATTATCCGAAGACTTTTCGGCAAATCTTTCCAGTGGCTCCAGGTCGCCCTTCGTTAATTCAAAAATATCACTGACCTTGGAGATCAAACCCTCATTCATCAATTGTTCCACGATCTTCTCGCCCAGCCCTTCAATATCAAAACCTTTACGGGAAACAAAATGAATGATCCTTTCCTTTTCAATAGCAAAACATTTAGGGTTCTTGCAATAATGAGCCGAGCTTTGATTCTTCTTCTTGTCTATGATTTTTTCTCTCTCCACTGGTCCGCCACAGATCGGGCATTCAGACGGCATTTTGAATTTTTTTTCCCGACCGGTCCGTAATTTTTTGATCACCTCCACCACCTCCGGAATGACATCCCCCGCTTTTTGCAACACTACTGTATCACCGATGCGAATATCCTTTTTGTTTATTTCATCTTCATTGTGCAAGGTAGCCCGGGAAACCATTGAGCCGGCCACTCGCACCGGCCGCAAAACCGCCACCGGCGTGAGCACTCCCGTCCGGCCGATCTGGACTTTTATTCCCTCCACCACCGTGGTGGCTCGTTCCGCCGGAAATTTCCAAGCAATGGCATAGCGTGGAGATTTTCCGGTATGTCCTAAGGTTTCCTGAACCTCAATGGAATTGATCTTCACCACTAGGCCGTCCACTCCATAATTTTGTCTATTCCGCTTAACCGACCATTCTTCATAAACCGCCTGAACCTCTTTCAGGCTGACGCAAAGTCGATAGTTTTTATTCACTTGAAACCCCAAGTCTTCCAAAAATTTCAGTTCTTCGATCTGTGTTTGAGGCAATTGCATTCCTTGTTCTTTGATCTCATCTTTAGTGTTTTGAATAAAGTCCAGATCATAGATGAAAGAATCCAATTTTCTGGAAGCTGCCACCTTGGGATCCAGCTGACGAATGGATCCGGCGCCGGCATTACGGGAATTGGCAAATTGAGGCAAACCGCTGGCCTGTCGTTCCTTATTGATCCGACCAAGCTCTTTGTTGGAAAGCCAGGATTCACCAACCACTGACAAGGTCAAGGGTTTTTTCAAACGCAATGGCACACTATGAATGGTCTTGATGTTCTCCGTCACATCTTCACCGATCCGACCGTCTCCTCTGGTTGCCCCTCGGACCAACAGTCCATTCTCATAATCAAGCACGATCTTCAAACCGTCGATCTTGATCTCAACTGCATATTCAAAATGATATTTTTCATATTTTGTCTTTTCCAAGATCCGCCGGTTACGTTCTTCCCAGTCTTTCATTTCCTCAAGATCAAAAGCATCATCCAAGGACCACTGGCGCGTTCGATGAGCAACTTTTTTGAATTTTTCCAACGGCTTACCGCCCACTCGTTGAGTAGGCGAATCCAGTGTTTTCAGTTTGGGATATTGCTTTTCTATTTGCCGCAGTTCGCTCATCAAAGAATCATAGATCTCGTCCGTGACGGTCGGATCATCCAAAACGTGATAGCGGTAGCGGTAGTCGTCCACTACTTTCCTTAGTTTTTCCGCCCTTTTTTCAGCGGCTTCAAATTTCAACATAAATTAATAAGTATATTTATATCCTTTATTATACCTCAAAACAGCGCAAAAACAATGCCCTTTCTACCTAATTAAACAAACATTCCAATGGGTAATTGGAATGTTCAATTGAGATTCATTGCCTTTTTTCAAGGAAGCTATTCTAATCAAATTTCTAGATATCTCCCAAAAAGCTTTTTTACCAGCCTCCTCCGCCTCCTCCGCCTCCGCCTCCTCCGGATCCGCCGCTTCCGCCCGAACCGGACGGAGAAGAAGTGTTAGCGGCAATACCGGATGACAAGCCACTCATAGCATTGGAAAAACCATCCGCATCAAAAGAGGCAAAATTCGAAGACACATACCAAGCCGGCACGTGGGAATTGAAATATTCCTCCCCGTAAACTTCCTTCATTCTTTTTATCCATTGATCAGTGATGCCGAAAATGATCGCATAAGGAAGAAATTTTTCAAAAATATTCTCCTTCTCATAGAAAGCCGCTCGATCCTTGTCAACTGTCTTCATGAAAAGCTTGAAACCTTTTATCTGATGATTGGTCTTGACGCCCAGCTCGGTTCTTTTGGGCATAAAGAAACTAAAAACGATCAGGATCAAGCCG
>Ga0172377_10008203_pt1 | contig 10713 bp, 12 predicted proteins | sample Pumphouse3metaG_FD_119749 | JGI IMG/M metagenome (GOLD analysis project Ga0172377, IMG submission 119749) | Leachate microbial communities from a municipal landfill in Southern Ontario, Canada - Pumphouse #3 metaG | ecosystem: Engineered > Solid waste > Landfill > Unclassified | place: Canada... | reverse complement strand
CTTGATATTTATAATATCTCCAGGATGAACCGGGCGTTTAAATTTTACATCCAGACTGCCGCCCGAGCTCCACAAATCTCCAAAATAACGCCTGTGCATACTTTCAACAAAACCCAAAAGCAGCATGCCATGAGCAATTGTGCCCTTAAAATCAGCTCTCCTGGCATACTCTCCGTCAATATGGATCCGGTTGAAGTCACCGCTAGCTATGGCATACTCAAGGATTTCTGTCTGGCTTAACGTTTTATGAAATTCAGGCAACTCGCAGCCTTTTTTGATTTCTGACAGACTTTTCATGATTTGCATTAACCCTGCTCAGCCTGCTGGCCGGGCAGCTTGAAGGTCATTTCAGCTTTAAGCAAATCCCTGTAATTTGAGCTCTTGACTGTAATTCTGACTGTCATCGCTTCAATTCCGATTCGTTTGACCACACTGGTAATGACACCTTCGCAAAAAAGCTTGTCTCCAATATTTGCCGGTGAAATACTTTCCACAACCGCTTGCGTGTGAACCACGCCTGAAGGCAGGTTAAGTGGCTCAAGCAGTTCCATCAAAGCTTTGCCGGCTATCGCGGTTGCCGGAACGGCTGAATTATTACTCGCCGGATAGCTTGATCCAACAGCCTGGTAATAGTAATGCAGCCATTCTGGTTGGACTTCCAGTTCTACAGGCGGCAGTATTTCTCCTGTTTTCATAAATCGGTTCCGGTCTGCAATTGGAGTTCAGATAATAATCGGTCTGCCTGGAACACGGGAATTGTTAGATTATATGCTTCCAGACAAAGGGTAATGCAGCCTCTTTGCCTTGTTCTTCCTGCTGTTTGAGTTTTGACAATTCCTTGTCCATGGTTTTCAGTGATATCTGTTTAATCCTGTTGCCGATACCAAGCCACTTGATATTAACTGCCCAGTATATATATTTGCTGAAAAGCCAGGTTCTTCTTCGGAACCTGGATACATTGATCCGGTTATTGGCCAGGTCAACATGCCACATTTTTGGGGCACGTACTTTCTTCCATTTGCCGGTAAGGTATTTTACAGCCTCAATACTTGCCAGGGCAGTTCCGATCCAGACTGCAGGGCAGAGCTGGGTCAGCGTGTTCTCACCCTTGCACCACTTGCGAAACCAGTCGACACGCATCTTTCCCTCAGTAATATGCCAGCGCCTGCCGCTCCGGTTTACCGGGTTATTCTGAAACTCTTTCAGTTCATCATATTGTGAGATTTTTGGACCACCAAACATATCGGTTGGATCGTAAATCCGTGGAAGATCGGGGGGGAAAACCATAATATAACCCGCCATGCCCATCGGCATATAGGAAATTGACATCACCTTCAATTTCTGGGCGAGTAATAATGAACATGTTGAATAAGCGAGGTCATCGGCTTCGGAAAAATAAACGTCTGCCTGAGTCAGCAATTCCTCCATTTTTTCAAGCGGCACTATTTTATTATATACCAGCACGCCTGCCAGGGGATTAATGCGAAGTATTTCTTCTTTAATTACTTCAGCCTTGCTTCTTCCAATTGTATCCACAAAACAGCCAATCTGGCGATTGATGTTACTCAGGGTGTATACGTCAGGATCTATTAAAGTAAAATGGCCAACTCCGCTGCGGGCAAGCATTATCGCGATTACACCCCCGGCACCACCTGTGCCGGCAATGAGCACCCTGGCATCCCGCAACCGGTGCTGTTCCGTTTCGGAGAACAAACCAAGATTGATCCGGAAAGCTTCCGTATAATTAAAATTCACGGTGTCTTTCATCAGTCACCTCGCTAGCCTGGTCAAGGAAATACTATTATTTCCACAATTTCTTGTCAACCATTTCCAGCCTTGAATGAGCCTGTCAATAAAACACTGGTTACATGGATACTGGCATGATTACATTTTTTGAGGATATAATTGAAAAATGAGCGTCTTGTTTTTTGGTTATCTGTTATCATAAATTAATTAATGACAATATTGATGCAGGAAAAAATGCCGGGAGATTTTGAAGTTAATTACACTGTTAGGCGCGATGAGCCTGATCGATATGTGGTAGAAGATATCGAGATTGGCGGAGCAACAGTCTCTCGTACTACTTTATTTGCCGGAAAATTTACATTCGGCCACTGCCACCCGCATCCGGAGCTATATATTTGCATAAAAGGTAACGGTATTCTGAAAATTGGTGATGAAGAGCTTCAGCTAAGCCCCGGGTCAGCTTATTGGACTCCTGCTGACAGTTACCATCAGGTTTATAATCCGAACATCCAAACACTGGTTTTTTTGTGTATATGGAAACCGATCCCTGGATAAAGGAAGCAATAATCGGGGTTCGAGTTAATAAAAGAAAGAATCTGTTATGGTTAGAGACGTGACGGCGAGTATTTCTGCCGAACAGTATTGGCATCAATGGCGACCCCGAGGGGATTTGAACCCCTGATCTCCACCGTGACAGGGTGGCATGTTAGACCGCTACACCACGGGGCCGTGCCCAGTACCGATGAAGTTTATCAAGAATGGCAAATAATTGTCAACCGTAAACAGTTGTGGTTGTCAGGCTTGATCGAGCAGTTTATCATCATTTGGTAACCAGCAGTGCGAACAAGAATACTTTAGCGAAGCTGCAGGAAAAATTGTTTGTAACAATTACGTGTGTTATAATTAGCCAAAATTACGTTTTAATGAGAAGAGGCACAAGCGTGGCAGTTAAAGAAAGTAGAAGGAAATCAGAAGCAGCAGATACTCAGGTCGCTGAAGGACAGCCCCATGATTATGAAATGGTTGTGGTGCTTAGACCTGCGGCAGCTGACGCGGAAAATGAAAAGGCAGTAGAGAATTTGCAGAAGATGATCGAAGGCCAGGGTGGCAGTATAAAGCAGATGGAGCCATGGGGAAAGAAGAAGCTGGCTTATCCTATTGCGCACCTGAGCGAAGGTTATTACATTCTTGTCCGTTTCAACCTGGATCCGGCTAAAACCAGAGAGATAGAAAACAAGCTAAGGATCAACGAGCAGGTTCTTCGTCATCTCCTGGTTGTAGACGAGAGCTAGTTGTAAGGAGAGAGCGTAATGGTAAGTTTGAACAAGATAATGCTGATTGGTAACGTCGGAAGCGATCCAGAGATGCGTTTTATTGCCAACGGCAATCCGGTAACATCATTTAGACTGGCGACCAACCGTTTTTTTACAACCCCGGAAGGAGAACGCAAACAGGAGACTGACTGGTTCAGTATAGTGACCTGGAACAAACTGGCAGAGCAATGCAATCAGTTTCTTGCCAAAGGGCGCCTGGTATATGTAGAGGGCAGGCTTCATAATCGGAGCTGGGAGGCCCAGGATGGTCAGAAAAGGACCCGCACAGAAGTAATTGCCAGCCGTGTGACTTTCCTTGACCGGCAATCTCAGGGCGGTACTGAAGATAAAGCAGATGACATCTATAATGACGAAATCACTCCGGATGACATCCCCTTTAGTTAAGGCAAGATATACGCAAGTCAAAAGATCAGAGTAAACCAAATCTAAATAAGGAGATATAACATACCTGTGGCAAGAGAAATAACCACAAAACCCAAAGGTAGAACTGGCGGCAAATGGGGCGGTAACAAATTTGTTGCCAGGAGAAAAGTTTGCACTTTTTGTGCTAATAAGAGTACCCGTATAGATTACAAAGATGTAAATCTGCTGGGGCGTTATCTTACCGACAGGGCAAAAATACTGCCCAGAAGGCGGACCGGTAATTGCGCAAGGCATCAGAGAGCTTTAGCGGCAGCAATTAAACGAGCTCGATACCTGGCGCTTCTTCCCTATACTGCCGAGCATATATATGAAATGGGGGCGACCTATGAAATGAGCCGTCCGCATTACAGGAAGGATTATCATAAACCGGTTGCCGAAGCGGCTGCTTTACCTGAAGCTGCTGCTGAGACTGCTGAAGCTGTAAATGCAACTGCAGAAAACGAGGTTGTGGCTGAAGCAGAAACAGAAGCGGAAGTTGTAATAACTGCAGATAAAGAAGCGGAAGAGTAAACATCAGTATTTTGTTTTGTAATGAGGAGTAATTGTGCCTAAGAGAACATATCAACCAAAAAAGATTCCCAGAAAACGGGAGCATGGTTTTATGGCGCGTATGAGCACCCGGGGGGGACGTGCGGTATTAAAGGCAAGGCGCTTGAAGGGGCGTAAACGGCTTACCGTTGTCTAGAACAAAGCCGATTGAAGCCGGTTACCGGAAACACACCGGCACCGGCTTAACCTTTCTGTACCAGTGAAAGGAAAGCAATACCTCAGGGATACAAAAGAATACAGCAGGGTCCATCAGCAGGGTGCCGTTTTCAGGAGGCGAGGGCTCAACTTGAAAGCGGCCGAAAACGGTATGGAATATTCGCGCTGGGGTCTGGTGGTAAGCAAAAAGGTTGGCTCTTCGGTGGTCAGAAACAGGGTCAAGCGAATGCTTAGGGAGATATTCAGGCAAACGCATATTAAATCGGGATGGGATCTGGTAATTGTTGCCCGCCCTTATATAAACAGTATGAGTTATGAGAATATTAAAAACCAGGTAAATGCAATGCTGGAAGAAGCCGGTATAATTTAGAAAGGGGAAAGTAATGAAAACACTTTCACTGGCAATGATACGCTTCTACCAGAAATATATTTCAACCGTCCTCCCTTCCTCCTGCCGCTATACACCGACCTGTTCACAGTATACATATGAAGCCATAAGCCGTTTTGGATTGGGCAGGGGGGTATGGATGGGAGTAAAGCGCATTGGCCGCTGCCACCCCTTTAATCCAGGTGGCTACGATCCTGTTCCGGAGAGGAATCAGTAATTATAAACTAAGGAAGAACGGTGCATAATAGAAAAACCTTTAAATTATTTTCATTAATAGTGCTGCTGATACTCGGTTTGACTGTTACCAGTTGTGTTGGAGTAGGTACTGCCCGGTCAGGGTGGTCCGGGGTGGTTGCCGGAGAGGAATCGGTATACCTCGGTTCCGGCGCTGGCAAGCTGGTTGCCCTTAACTCCAGCAACGGTTTTTACCAGTGGCAGGAAGCATTGGAATCAGCGGCTTCCGGAGGAGGTTTGGGGTGTTCCGGAGCCACAGCGGCGGTTATTTATTCCACCCCGGTGTTATACGGTGAAACAGTATACATTGGCGATGGTAACGGGAGACTCTATGCCTTTAACGTCAGCGACCGGCAATCAAAAAATGTCACTTTGAACGCGGACAAGCCCGGTGCTATTATCGGAAATCCGTTGGTTGCTTTCGATAGTGTTTATGTAGGGTCTACAGATGGTAACCTTTATGCATATGATGCCGCCTCCCTTACATATAAATGGCATTACAACACCGGCGGCGAGATTTGGGCATCTCCCGCATTGTGGCAAGATAGCGTTTTCGTTGCTTCGTTTGATAAAAAGCTATATTCGGTGGACGCCGAAACCGGCCAAGCAAATTGGGAGAAACCTTTTGAAGCCAACGGGCCCATCATTGCCTCTCCTGTTGTATTTGGGGATACTGTGCTGGTTGCCTCGCTGGACCGTCATATTTATGCAGTAAATGCGGAAACCGGGGATTTGCAGTGGAGTTACCCGGCCGGGGAAACAGACGGAGAAGCACCCAAACGCTGGCTGTGGGCTACTCCCCTGGCAGGTGAAGGTAAAATATACGCCTCCTGCATGGATGGCATTGTTTATATTCTTGACCAGAACAGCGGGGATTTAGTCGATATCATCGATATCGACGAACCTATAGCTTCGACACCGGTATTTGCTGGCGACCGGCTGGTGATTGCTACTGAAAGCGGTAAGATATATTCAGTCAACACCACCAGTTACCAAAAAATTGAGCTTAGGAATATAGATGCCGAACTGGCATCGCCCCTTGGGGTGGATGGCACAACTGTTTTTATTCATTCAACAAAGGGAAATGCAGTTTATGCCATAAATGGAGAAACCGGAGCCTTGCTGTGGTCAACATCCCTGAGTTAGTAATGCAAAATTGTGAGGTAACATTCAGTTGGATATAGGAGCAATTTGGGACCTTATCATCCTGAAGCCGATGATAAACAGCATGATCTCCCTCTCACAGGTGTTGTGGGGAAGTTTCGGGCTGACTATCATCATATTGACTTTGATTGTTCGCGGGGCAATGTACCCGCTGACTTTAAAACAACTAAGGGCATCCAAGGCCATGCAGTCTCTTCAGCCAAAACTGGCTGCACTGCAAAAGAAACACGGCACGGATAAAGAGAAGCTTGCCCAGGAGCAGATGCGCCTCTACAAGGAATCAGGAGTCAGCCCTACCGGTTGCCTGCTGCCGATGCTTATCCAGATGCCAATCTGGATTGCCCTCTATCAGGCGATTATCAGGGTTATGGCCGTCAATCCGGAAAGCTTTTTAAATCTTTCTCATTATCTTTATTCCTGGCCGGTGGTGTATGAAGCACTGCCGCTGAATAACCAGTTTCTGTGGCTGAACCTGGCAACTCCGGATTACTTGCTGGCGATACTGGTTGGCCTTTCCATGTTTATCCAGCAGAAGATGACTCAGGCGCCGGCAGCGGCGGGTGCGTCTCCCGCCCAATCGCAGGCCCAGAGTATGACAGTTATGATGCCGCTGATGTTTACCTTCCTGTCCATGTCATTCCCCAGCGGTTTAGCCCTTTACTGGGTGACCTCTAACATAATCAGTTTCATAATGCAGTATTTCATTACCGGTTGGGGCGGCCTGGAGCCAATGAAGAACAGGCTTGTTGAGCGGATTGCCGGGATCTTTTCCGGCAAATCCACAATCTCTTTGAAGAACCGGCTTATTTCCAATGGTGAGAAATACGATGATTCTGCCGGTGATGAAAGTAAGGGGCCAGCCGGCGATGATGGCGATCAGGAAAGTGCGTCACGGCAGGAAACTGGGGAACAAGAACCGCCCGGCCCCAAAAAACCGGGCAAGGAAAAAGGCAAGGCCCAGGGGAAAAAGAGCAAGCGCGGTAAACGTAAATAATGGTCTAAGCACAGGAGGCCGGTACCAGTGATTGAAGAAATGAAAGTAAACGAACAATTAATAATAGATATCCAGGGTATTATTGAAGAACTGCTGGATAAAATGGGAATAGTGGCCGCTGCGGAGTATAAGGAAGATGCTATCGTGCAGGAAGTTGAGCGAATACCCAGGCCTCTTCTGTTTGATATTGATTGTGCCAATCCCGGAATACTAATCGGTCGTGCCGGTCAGACACTGGACTCTTTGCAGTACCTTTTGCGTACTATGATAAGCCATATGCTGGATGAGGAGATCCCGCCTATTGTTGTGGATGTCAGCGGATACAAACAGCGCCGCTATAAATATCTGAAAGATCTGGCCGTCAGGGCTGCCAGCCAGGTTGTGGAAAGCGGTGAACCTTTGACGCTTGAGCCTATGTCTGCATATGAGAGGCGTATCATACATACAGCTCTTAATGATGACGAGCGTGTCATTACTGAAAGCACCGGATTTGAAGATAGCCGCAAAGTGGTGATTAAACCGGCAAAATAGCGGTGTTTTTGATAGGCAATCCCGGATTATGTTATTCTCAATCCCGCTCGGGTAACTTCAGGGCGGGATTGATTATTAGAAAGGAAGATATATGGGTCAAGTCTTTCAACCGGTAGATACCAGGATAAATTTTCCCAACCAGGAGGAAAAAATTCTTGAGTTCTGGAAAAGCCGGGAAATATTTAAAAAAAGTATTACCAGTCGGGAGGGAGGAGAGCGCTTTGTGTTTTACGAAGGCCCTCCAACAGCCAATGGCAACCCTGGTATACACCATGTGATATCCAGAATCTTCAAGGACGTTATTCCGAGATATAAATCCATGCAGGGATACTATGTGCCACGTATTGGCGGCTGGGATACTCACGGGCTGCCGGTTGAGCTGGAAGTTGAAAAAGCCCTGGGATTCAGCTCTAAAACTGATATCGAAAACTATGGGATCGATCGCTTCAATGCCAGGTGCCGGGAGTCGGTATTCAAGTATCTCAAGGAGTGGAACGCCTTTACTGATCGCATTGCTTTTTGGGTAGACCTCGATAATGCCTACATTACCATGAACAACAGCTATATCGAAAGCTGCTGGTGGTCGATAAAAAAGATGTGGGATGATGGACTGGTATACAGGGGGTATAAAACAGCTGCGCATTGCCCTCGTTGTGGAACATCACTGAGTTCGCATGAAGTTGCACAGGGGTATGAAGAAAATACCGTCGATCCTTCTGTTTACATAAAGTTTAAACTGACACCTGATAGTGTCTCCCGAATCGGAATGGAAGAGATTGCTGAAAGACCGGTTTATTTACTGGCATGGACAACTACACCGTGGACATTACCGGGAAATACCGCTCTGGCAGTCGATGCAGGTTCCACCTACACACTGGTCGATATGGGTGAATATCTAATGATCGTCGCTGAGAAACTGCTGCCGGTGCTGGATCTTTCCGGAAGTGACATGCTTGGCAGAATCAGCGGGGAGAACCTGTCAGGGCTGGAGTATGTGCCACTCTATAATCCGCATGAGTATGGAATTGAACGCATGCGTTTTATTGCCGGTACCAGTGAACTTGAAAACCAACCGGAAGTAAAGGACCTGAAATACCGGGTTATCGGGGCGGATTTTGTATCGATGGAAGACGGCACGGGAATAGTGCATATAGCGCCAGCTTTTGGCGAGGCTGACTTTGAAGCCGGCAAAGCCGAAGCTCTCGATTTTGTTCAGCATGTTGACCTGAGCGGAAAAATAACCGGTAATTTTAATTTTGCCGGGCTTTTTGTCAAAGAAGCAGACAAGCTGATATCGCGCGATCTGGAAGAACGGGGCTTGCTTTACAAAGAAACTACTATCACTCACACCTATCCGTTTTGCTGGCGCTGTTCTACACCACTTCTTTACTACGTCAAGCAATCTTGGTACATCCGGACAACTGCCTGCAAGGAACGGCTTATAAACCTGAACCAGCAGATTAACTGGTATCCGGAGCACATCAAGGATGGCCGCTTCGGTGATTGGCTGGAAAATAATGTGGATTGGGCATTTTCCCGCGAGCGGTATTGGGGCACGCCGTTACCGGTATGGACCTGTGAAGCGTGTGGAGAATTCGATTGTATCGGTGGAATAAAAGACCTTGAGACCAAGCCAGGCTTTTCCGGTTTTGAAGGCGAGATAGACCTTCACCGGCCTTACGTTGATAAACTGACATACAGGTGCCAATGCGGCGGGCTGATGCGCCGCCAGAGCGAGGTAATCGACTGCTGGTTTGACTCCGGGAATATGCCGATAGCGCAATACCATTATCCATTTGAAAACAGTACGCTGCTTACCGATGGCCGTTTCCCTGCCGATTTTATCTGTGAAGCAATTGATCAGACTCGCGGATGGTTCTACAGTTTGCATGCCATCAGCTCCCTTCTTTTTAACAGTGTCGCCTATAAAAATGTCATCTGCCTTGGACATATACTGGACGAGAAGGGTGAAAAGATGAGCAAGAGCCGCAACAATGTTGTTCAGCCGGCGGCCGTAATAGATAAATATGGCACTGACGCCATGCGCTGGTATCTCTACACTGCAAGCCCTCCCGGGCAGCCGCGCCGCTTTTCCGAAGGATTGGTTGGCGAGGTTATGAGGCAATTCATGCTGCCCCTGTGGAACGTGTATTCATTCTTTGTTACCTATGCCAACATAGATAATTACAACCCGTATACTTCCACCCGTCCTGAACCGATTGCCGAGCTGGACTGCTGGATTTTATCAGAACTCAATAACCTGGTGGCGAAAGTAAGAAACGATCTTGACGGATACGATCCCACATCCGCCGGGAGGCGTATAGAAGACTTTGTTTCCGGTCTTTCCAGCTGGTATGTCCGCCGCAGCCGGAGGCGTTTCTGGAAAAGCGAGAACGATGAAGACAAGCTGGCTGCATATGATACTCTGTATCATTGCCTCAACACGCTTTCCCGTTTGCTGGCACCGTTCATGCCCTTCCTGGCTGAAGCGATGTACCAGAACCTGGTACTTTCTGTGGACAAGGGAGCACCGGAGTCAGTCCACATTGCCAGTTTCCCCGAGGCTGACTTGTCCAAAGTTGATAACGGACTGGTTGAAAGTGTGCAGTTATCGATAAGGCTTTGCAGTCTTGGCCGGTCCGCGCGAAGCCAGGCCGGAATTAAAATCCGCCAGCCTCTTTCAGTGTTAAAAGTACTGTTACAGAATTCTGGTGAAGAAAAACGTCTGGCGCAGGTGAAAGATCAGATTCTCGAAGAATTGAATGTTAAAGAGATCGTTATAGCGACCGTTAAGGAAGAGTTCGATGGCGACAATATGTGCATCAGTTCTGATAATATGTATACAGTCGGGATTGATACGCTGATTACACCGGAGCTGGAATCCGAAGGTTTGGCGCGAGAAATTGTGCGCCGCATACAAACTCTCAGGCGCCAGGCCAATTTTGATATAGCTGACCATATCATTACCTTTTTCCAGTCGGACGAACGAATTGAAGGGGTGATGAATGAATATCGAGGCTATATAAGCAAAGAGACGCTTTCTGATGATATTTTTAATCAGGAAGCAGGCGAAGAGGCATGCTCCGAAAGTTTCAAGCTTGATGGCCACCCGGTTGAGCTGGGCGTAAAAAGACAGGTTTAAATGTATTCAGACAGGGTGACTGTTGCCGTGTGCTGCAAACCGCCTCGATAAT
>Ga0172377_10008202_pt1 | contig 10713 bp, 6 predicted proteins | sample Pumphouse3metaG_FD_119749 | JGI IMG/M metagenome (GOLD analysis project Ga0172377, IMG submission 119749) | Leachate microbial communities from a municipal landfill in Southern Ontario, Canada - Pumphouse #3 metaG | ecosystem: Engineered > Solid waste > Landfill > Unclassified | place: Canada... | reverse complement strand
CGGATGGGTAAATATTTCTTTTGAAACCACTGAAGCACCTGTTAAGAATGCACAATTGATACTTACTAACGATAGCCATAATCCGGTAACGCCTGAGTATTCGATTCATTTTACCATACAGAAGTTCATGGATGGACACTTTACGACCCTTGACTATGAAGGAAGTGAATTGTTAAAGGAATTCCCCGCCACTCTTGATCTGGAACCGGGCTATTACTTGTTAATGACCGGACACAGACGGGATGACGGCAGTGTATTGATCCGGTCAGATTATTTCAATCTTAACAAAGGCGACCAGTTGACCATGCCGGTTATATTGGAGCCACTGGAACAAAAGCTCAATGTTGCGGGCATCATAGGGATGGAGCAAAAAGTAACGGATTGGGCAAAAAACATCAAAACTCTTCAAGAGCTGGCGGGCGATAAGGGATTGGTATTGGCATTCATTAATCCGGCTAACGAACCTACGCGGCATGTAATGAATGATATACCATTGCTGAAGGCTGATTTTGAAAAATGGGGCGGTCACTTCCTGTTTATGATACCTCCTGCAAATATGAGCAAAGACTTCCAACCTACCGGTTATAAGAACCTGCCTTCGGGTAGTTTATTTATGGTTGATGAAGGCAATAACCTGATGAAATCTTTACTCAAGACTACCGGACTGAAAACGACTCCGCCATACCCGTTTGTGATGTATGTGAACAGTAAGGGTGAGATCACCTTTATGTCGATGGGATATAGAATTGGTATAGGGGAGAACTTATTAAAAGCAAGCAAAAGTTTGTAGGGTCAAAGCATCAGGTCAACGATTGCCTTATAATCCTCCTGATTCAGTGGGTGTACAAAAGTAGCTGCTTTGTTAAGGGTCATTATCCTGATAATTTCGGCAGGATCGGGATTCTTAACTATATCAGTAAGACGTACCGGGCAGTCAATTAGCCGGAAGAAGCTTTCCAACCTTTCAATAGTAAGGTCCACATCTTTAGTGTTGAACACGTTTTTACCAAGATAAGCTATCCTGTCAGCCAGACGGTGCTTTTGTAATTTAAGCCAAGCGGGGTAGACCACGGTCAGTGAAGCGCCATGCGGCACATCATACATTAGTGAAAGAATATGCCCTATACTGTGCACACCCCATTCACCGGAAGCTCTTCCCTGCATAGTCATTCCATTGAGCGCCATGGTAGCGGCAAACATTATCCTTGCTCGCAGGTCGTAGTTCTTAAGATCCTTGAGTAGTGCCGGGCCGTTCTCCAATGCTTCCTTGATAATAGAAAAAACAAACCTGTCGGCCAGGGTTGCTTCTCCTTTACCGAAGTATGCTTCAAGGCAATGGGCAATCAGGTCAGCTATTCCATAAGCAGTATAATCATAGGGGACAGAAACAGTAAACTGAGGATCAAGGAATGAATGTTTGGGAAACATTAAGGGTGTGGTAAAGCTACCTTTAGCCTCAACCTCATGATTTGACATTACAGCAAAGGGATTCATTTCAGAGCCGGTAGCAGCAAGTGTCAGAACAGCAATTACAGGGAGAGCAGTTTGCGGGGTAGCTTTATGTTCAAAGAAATCCCATGCTTTTACCTGATATGGAATGGTGATGGCAATGACCTTTGAAGAATCAATAACACTGCCTCCTCCAACAGCAAGAATTACATTAACTCCTCGTTTACGGCCAAAATCAGATGCAGCATCCACATCTTCTATAATCGGGTTCGATTTAATGCCGCCATATTCATACACTTCGGCATCAATTTTATTGAGTTGGCTGATAATAAGATCGTAAAGGCCATTTTGCTTTATTGAGCTGCGACCATAAACCAGTAAGACCTTCTTCCCGTACCTGTTGATAACCATTCCAAGGTCATTCAGCACATTTCGGCCAAAGTGCAAAGCGGTGGGGTTATATGCAATAAAGCTTTCCATAGCTTAGGATTATTTAGAATTATCAATCATAAAGTCCATTTGCTTACGTTGCAAATCAACACTCTGTACTTTAATACGGATAGGATCGCCTAATCGGTATTCTTTACCTTTGTGCTGCCCTACAACACGGTAACTATCCTCATCAAGGTAGTAGAAGTCATCATCCATATATTTGATGGAAACCATGCCTTCACATTTATTGCCTTCAAGCTCTACATATATTCCCCATTTGCTCACACCGGAAATAAGGCCCTGGAATGACTGACCGATTTTATCCTGCAGATACTCAGCTTGTTTATATTTAACGGATGCTCTTTCAGCGTCAGCAGCTTTACGCTCCATATCAGAGCTGTGGGTGCAGAACTCTTCATATTCATCTTTATCTACCGAAGGACGCCCCTGAATATACCACTCAAGTAAGCGATGTACCATCAGGTCAGGATATCGGCGGATAGGGGAGGTGAAGTGTGTATAATACGGGAATGCCAATCCGTAATGCCCTATATTGACCGTTGAATAAACGGCCTTTGCCATAGTTCTGATAGCTATTGATTCAATCATTGGTTCTTCACCTTTGCCTGCTATTTGCTCAAACAGGGAGTTGAAAGATTTAGAAAGTCCCTTACGGGAACCAATATTCATTTTATAACCAAGCTTTAACAAGAACTCAGCAAACTTTTGAAGCTTTTCATGATTAGGCTCATCATGAATACGATAAACAAATGTTTTAGCTTTGGCTTCATCCTTCTTTTTGCCGACCTTTTCAGCAACCATTCTATTGGCTAACAACATAAAGTCCTCAATCAGCATGTTTGATTCTTTCTGTTCCTTGATATAAGTATCAATAGGTTTGCCTTTTTCATCGAGAATAAACTTGACTTCCTGGCTGGTAAAGGCGATGGAACCTTTTTTATAGCGTTCTTCTCTAAGCTTTGAAGCAAGATCATTGAGGGTTAGTAATTCCTTTTTAAAATCACCATTGCCACCTTCAATCATAGCCTGTACTTCCTCATAGTTAAAGCGGTGGTTACTTCTGATGATGGTTTTACCATACCATTCGCTTTGAACCCTGGCCTGGTCATCTAATTCAAACACGGCAGAGAAACAGAGCTTATCTTCATCAGGTCTTAAAGAGCAAACTATATTTGATAGTTTCTCAGGAAGCATAGGAATAGTGCGGTCAACGAGATATATTGAAGTGCCTCTTATATAGGCTTCTTCGTCAATAGGAGTTCCGGGAGTAACATAATGAGATACATCCGCTATATGTACACCTACTTCCCACAAGTTATTCTCTTTTTTAGTCAATGATAGCGCATCATCAAAGTCCTTAGCATCGGGAGGGTCAATAGTACATGTCCAGGTATCACGGAAGTCTCTTCTCTTCTTTATTTCTGCTTCGGTTATTTCGACAGGTATTTTTTCAGCCTGTTGAAGGCTGCTTTTAGAGAACTGGAGTGGGAATTCAAAGGTAGCGAGGATGGAGTTCATCTCCACGTCGTTGTCGCCCGGATCACCCAGCACCATGGTGATTTCGCCAAAAGGGTTTTTAGAACGTTCAGGCCATTCCGTAATTCGGGCAATAGCTTTCTGGCCGTTCTTCCCTTTATTTAACGATTCCAAAGGGATGAAGATGTCAAAAGGCATATTAACCTCATCAGGTACCAGAAAAGCGAATTTACCTGATAATTGAATCTTGCCTACATATTGGTTTCTGGCTCGTTGTAAGACTTCTATAATTTCACCTTCTGTTTTATGCCCTTTTCGCATAGGGAATAACCTTACTTTTACCATATCACCATGAAGTGCATGCCCTGTATTGTTTGCTGCAATAAACACATCATCTTCGAGTTCTTCAGTAATCACGTAAGCTTTACCTGTTTGCTTCATATCAACTTTACCCTTTATGATGACATGCAGCACTTTTTCAGCCATTAACTCGGGGTTATATTTGTATTTGCCTCGGTTAAGTAAAACTATGGTCTCTGCTTTAGCAAGAGATTCAATAATTTTTAAGACAAGATCTTTACTAACTTTGTCGGTAATCCCCAACATATGAGATATCTGCCTGAAGTTATAGGCTTTTTGAGGATTAGAAATAAAAAGCTCTTCAACCAATTTAACGAATGGGCTTTGAGATGCCTGGGTGCGTTTACCTGTTTGCTTGCGAGTCATGTGATTTAGTATATTTATATGTGTAAAGGTATGAAATATTGGTATTATTTTTTACATTTGAGGGTGTTATAAGTCTGGACAGACCTATAACAGATAAATAGAAAAATTTCTTCAGAAATAGGGTTACTTTTAACGTTATGAGTGATAAATTTAAAGGGTTTAATTTTACATGTTCGAATTATTCGACAGAGTCTCCGACCATACTATGAGAAAGAAGAAAATACTTTTAGCTGAGGATAATCTGATTAATCAGAAAGTAGCACTGTTAATGCTCAATAAGTATGATCAGATAATTGATCTTGCTGATAATGGCCAGATTGCTGTTGAGAAATTCAAGAACGATTTATATGATGTTGTATTGATGGACCTTCATATGCCTGAATTGGATGGGTTTGAAGCCACTATGAAAATCAGGGAAATAGAAGAAGAACAAAACAGATCAACAAAAGTAAAGATCTATGCCATGACTGCAAGTTCAGTGATTGATGAGCGTGAACATTGCATTGAAGTCGGCATGGATGGTTACCTTAGTAAACCTTTCAGTGCTCAGGATGTGATGAAAATATTGTCGAATTGACAGACTTGCCCGGTATTGCACCGATTAGTTGACGCGTGTACTCCTGATCGGGTTTTTCATATAACTGATTTGCATCACCTCTTTCAATGATCTGACCACTTTTCATTACCAGCATTCTATCTGACATGAATCGTACTACTGATAGATCATGAGAGATAAAAATATAGGTAAATCCATATTCCTTTTTCAAATCATTCAGCAGGTTTAACACTTGGGCCTGTACGGAAACATCAAGTGCTGAAACAGATTCATCACAAATGATAAAGGCAGGATTCAGGACCAGTGCCCTGGCTATACAAATACGCTGGCGTTGACCTCCTGAAAATTGATGAGGATACCGGTTATAATGTTCCGGCTTCATATTCACCTTTTCCAGTAATTCAAGTACCTTGTTTTTACGTTCTTTTTGTGAGCTGAGTAGTTGATGTGCTACCAGGGGTTCAATGATTGATTGGCCAATTGTCAAACGTGGATTCAATGAAGAGTATGGGTCCTGAAACACTATTTGCATGTGTTTTCTGATCTTACGCAGCTCGGTATTATTAAGGGATCTCATTTCATGACCTTCAAACCAGATTTGCCCTTCGGTTGGTTCAATCAGGCGTAATAATGCTCGTCCCAATGTGGTTTTCCCGCATCCTGATTCTCCTACGAGGCCTAAAGTTTCACCTTTGAACACATCAAAGCTGACATCATCAACCGCTTTAAAGTACGTTCTGCCTCTCTTAAACCACGGTTTAGGCAATGGGTAAAGGACAGAAAGATTTTGTACTTTAAGTAGTGGGTCGCCATCATAAAGATGGCTGTGTCGGAGCTTTCGTTCATCGGATGTTTCAATGTTAACAGGTGGTGCTTCTCCGTTTTTCATGAAATCATCCACTGTTGGTAGCTTTAGCAGTCGTATGTTCATTGAAGGGCGACAAGCCATTAATCCTTTGGTATACGGTTGTTGAGGACTTTTAAATATATCGGCAACTTTACCCTGTTCAACGATCTTACCTTTACTCATCACTAACACCCTGTCGGCGATTTCTGATACTACTCCAAGGTCATGACTGATAAATATCAGGCTTAGTTGAAGCCTTTGCTGAAGCTCTGCGAGCAATTTAAGTATTGACTTTTGAACTGTTACATCCAAGGCAGTGGTTGGTTCATCGGCAATTAGAATTTCAGGGGAACATGCAATAGCCATGGCAATCATGACCCTTTGTTTCTGTCCGCCAGATAATTGATGCGGGTAAGCATTGAAAGCATACTCAGGATCAGGCAACAACACATCTGAAAACAGTTTGAGGGTATATTCACGTGCCTTTGCACGGTCATAACCCAAGTGAAGCCTGATAGATTCAGTGAGTTGTTTGCCGCATCGCATGACCGGGTTTAGTGAAGTCATGGGTTCTTGAAAAATCATAGCTATCCTGTTGCCTCTCATTCTACGGATACCTGATTCAGAAAGATTTAATAAGTCAGTATGGACTCCATTATTGTTGAATACAATTTCACCTGAATCAATGTGGCTCATTTTATCAGGTAAAAGTTGTAAAATGGACAATGAAGTAACGGATTTACCTGAGCCACTTTCACCAACTATTCCGAGGGTTTCGCCTTTTTGTATTGAGAAGGAAATGCCATCAACAGCTCTGTTCCAACCACTTTCATCTCTAAAAGAAATGCTAAGATTGCTTATGCTGAGTAATGCTGATTCGTGGTTGTTCATTTATTGCTGGTGTTACATTGACCCCGGTATTATTTTCTTTAAATTATGGATAAGAATATTCCGCAAATTTAAGAAATCAATAAGATGAGGGCCGCTATTTAAATACTTGTTACAGCAATGCGTTCCGGTTGGCATCTTGTTTTATAAAAATGAATAATAGGATAGTAAAAGCCCAAAGAGACGAACCGCCATAACTGAAAAAAGGCAGAGGGATACCAATCACTGGTACAAAACCAATGGTCATACCAATGTTGATCATAAAATGGAAAAACAGTATAGAGGCAACACCATAGCCATAAACCTTGCTGAAGTCCGAACGTTGTCGTTCGGCCACCATCACAATTCGTATCAGCAACAAAAGGAATAGCACAATTACAACTGTTGAACCAAGAAAACCCCATTCTTCTCCAACAGTACAAAAAATAAAGTCAGTACTTTGTTCGGGGACGAAGTTATATTTGGTTTGAGTACCATGTAAGTAACCTTTCCCGAAGAAGCCTCCTGAACCGATAGCAATCTTTGATTGGTGAACATTATAACCGGCACCTTTAAGATCTACTTTATTTCCCAGAAGTACATCTATTCTTACTTTTTGATGTTCACCTAAAAGCTCCGACACACAGTATTTAACACTGTAGGTTAGTCCTACTCCAAGCACTACCAGACCGATTAATGCTATAATATTTCGCTTAGTTCTTTTAATAAAAAAGAATAAACCAGTGGCCATTATCAGGATCAGTGCCACCACATATATAGGCCCCGTCATTAATGTTGAAACGGCAATAACTATAATTAGCAAACCTGCTAACAGAAAGTTACCTGACAAGCCCATACGGTATAGGACCAGAACAAAGGAGCTGTACACTAATGCTGATCCTGTATCGTTTTGAAGTAGAGTTAGCCCGGCAGGAAGCGCCATTAAGATAAAAGGGACAATACGGTTCTTTGAAAGTTCAAGATTCCGATTTTGGCCACTAAAATATTTTGCTATAGCCAGGTTAGTTGCAAATTTGGCAAATTCAGACGGTTGAATACCAAAGTTGCCAATTTGAAACCAAGATTTTGAACCGGACACTTCAGTACCTACCCCTAAAACTATTAATAACATGATGATAGTTATGCCATATATGAGATAGGCAAAGGCACTAAAGAACCTGGCATCTGTAAGTAAAATTAATAATGCGATAAAAAAAGCAGTAATAATCCATAATAACTGTTTACCATAACTCTGGGTTATGTCAAATATGTTGCTATAATCTTCATTGTATACCGCTGCATAAATATTTAGCCAACCCATAAATACCAAGACCAGGAAGAGAGAAATAAGCTTCCAGTCGATGTTGTTAAATACATTATTTCTTTCGCGCACTTTATCAATAAAGTTTATCGTTCAACATACTTTCCTCAAGTTCAGGGCGAGTTATCTTACCTGTGAGATATTTTTCAATCATCAAAGAGGCTATAGGTAATGCCCACTTTGATCCGAAACCTGCATTTTCAATAATCACTGCAATCGCAATTTTAGGATTATCAACCGGTGCAAATGCAATATAAAGAGAATGGTCTTCGCCATGTGGATTTTCAGCAGTACCAGTTTTCCCGCACATTGTAATACCCTCAACCTGGTACCACCTGGCTGTGCCCAAAGTAGCTACCTGCCGCATTCCTTCTACTGCTACTTCAAAATTTTGCGGACTGATAGTTGAGACTACCCTGTTAAACGATGTATTACGAAGTTTTTGGTTACCTACTGATTTGACTACATGAGGGATAATATAACTGCCTCTGTTAGCTAATAGCGCAGTATAATTGGCAAGCTGTAACGGTGTGACAAGGATTTCTCCTTGTCCGATTGACAGGGACCTGATGGTCATCGCATTCCAATGACCTTTACCATAAATAGCATCATAACTCCTGGCAGTAGGAATGTTACCTGATAGTTCAAATTGCAAATCAGTACCAAGTTTATGCCCCAAGCCCATACTAACTACGTGCTTGCGCCAGGCGACATAGTTATCACGAATACCGCCATGCCCAGAGTTATTGATAATGGAACGAAACACCTGCCAGTGAAAAGGATTGCATGATTGCTGAATGGCAACATAAACATCCAGAGGTGACTGGTGATTATGAGTACAACGTATAGGTGATGATTCAGGTCCTTGGCAACTATATCGGGTATTAGTGTTTAAAACACCTTCCTGAAGGCCGATAAGGTCATTCACCATCTTAAAAGTGGATCCTGGTGGGTAAGTACCGGATAATGCCCGGTTTAGAAGTGGTTTTACAGGATCTTTATCCAATAGTTTAAAGTTGTGTCCACGCACTCTTCCAACCAAAAGGTTAGGATCATAGGTAGGACTGGAAAGGAATGCAAGGATCTCACCTGTTGAAGGCTCAATAGCTACTATACTGCCCATTTTATTAGCCATCAGCTTTTCGCCATATTCTTGAAGTTCTCCATCAATACTCAGGTAAAGGTCTTGTCCCATGACGGAAGCAGTATCATATTTACCATCGGCATAGCTGCCGACTTCACGATTGTGAACATCAACCATTTTAATTTTCAGGCCTTTTTTACCTCTCAGTATTTCTTCATAAGCTTTCTCAATGCCGTTCACACCAATATAGTCACCTGATTTATAGTAGGGGTCTTTATCAATTTTGCCTTGAGTAACCTCCCCTACATAACCAAAAAGGTGGGCACCAATGGGTTTAGGATACTTGCGTAATGTTCGGGGTTGGACGAAAAATCCTTTGTAGCGGTACATTTTTTCTTCAAGATACCCATAGGTTTCTTTTGATATTTGTTTCTCGAAAAGACTGGGTTTGTACCGTGAATATTTCTTTGCTTTGGCTAATCGATCCCTGAAACCTTGAATGGGTATTTCAAGTAATTTACAAAACTCGGCAGTATCAATCTCTTTAATTTGAGCAGGCAACACCATGAGGTCATAAACCGCCTCATTAAATACAAGCAGCTTCCCATTACGATCATAAATCAGCCCTCTTGCAGGATATTGGGTTACATACCTGAGTACATTATTATTTGCTGAGAGTGCATAACTTTCATCGATTACCTGAATGTAGAATAGCCTGGCTATATAGATAATTCCTGTAACGAGGAATATAGCTATTATTGTTTGTATGCGCGATGTATTTGACTTCTGCGCCATTGACCCTTTTTTGTAATGCTGTTATTATACGTGCGCAAAATTAACCATTTTAAGTTTGGTAAATCAGGCAGTTGCAAGTAATAATCACCTATTATATTAGGTGATTCAAATTTCCAATGCGGATATAAGCTGGTGATTTAAAGCACCATTCCAACGCCAACAGTATTATTAGTTGCTTCATCAATTATGATGAGTGAACCCGTACGGCGGTTCTTGTTATAAGGATCAATATATATGGGTTTAGTTGTTTTTATGGTAATACAGGCAATGTCATTTAACCCTACCTTATGATCTTCCATTTGTTCCAGATTATTGACATTAACTTTGTATTTTACTTCTTTAATGAGACATCTGACCTCGTGAGTGGTATGTTTCAAAGCATATTTACTATTGATTTGCAAAGGCTTTTCATTCATCCAGCAAACCATGACATCAAATTCCTGTGAAACAGATGGCAGGTTATCAGGCTTAACCAACATATCTCCTCTGCTGATGTCAATATCATCCATTAAAGAGAAGGTAACAGATTGTGGAGGGAATGCCTGGGACAAGTTTCCTTTGTAAATATCAATTGATTTGATGGTAGTTTTAAGCATGGAGGGTAAGGCAACTACTTCATCACCCGGTTTGAATACTCCCCCTGCCACGCGCCCTGCATATCCTCTGTAATCGTGATACTCATCCGACAGAGGCCTGATAACATACTGAACGGGGAAGCGCGCATCAGTAAGATTGTAATCACACCCAATCTCTATACCTTCCAAAACTTGCAACAGCGTTCCATTGTTGTACCAGGTCATTTGAGTGGAAGGAACCACAACATTATCACCGAGCAATGCACTGATAGGGACATAGGAAATATCCCTAATGTCTAATTTCTTGGCAAATTGTTCATAATCATGCTTAATTTTTTCATACACCAGCCTGTCAAAATTCACAAGGTCCATTTTGTTTATACAAACGATAACATGTGGAATTTGCAGTAATGATGAGATATATGAATGACGGCAGGTTTGCTCGGTTACTCCGTTACGGGCGTCAATGAGTATGATAGCGGCATTTGCAGTGGATGCCCCGGTCACCATATTGCGGGTGTATTGTATATGACCCGGAGTGTCAGCAATAATGAACTTACGTTT
>Ga0172377_10008198_pt1 | contig 10715 bp, 4 predicted proteins | sample Pumphouse3metaG_FD_119749 | JGI IMG/M metagenome (GOLD analysis project Ga0172377, IMG submission 119749) | Leachate microbial communities from a municipal landfill in Southern Ontario, Canada - Pumphouse #3 metaG | ecosystem: Engineered > Solid waste > Landfill > Unclassified | place: Canada... | reverse complement strand
CCGGATATCCTGATCCTGGGCAAGGCGATCTCCGGCGGCGTGCTGCCCGTATCAGCCGTTTTAGCGGACCGCGAGATCATGCTAACCATCAAGCCGGGACAGCATGGCTCCACCTTTGGCGGTTTCCCGCTGGCCTGCGCGGTAGCCAAAGCAGCCCTGGAAGTGGTGAAAGAAGAAAATATGGCCCAGCGCGCCTATGAACTGGGAATCAAGTTCCGCGCCGCCTTGGAGGCCATCGACAATCCGATGATCAAGCTGGTGCGCGGCAAAGGCCTGCTGAACGCGATCGTGGTGGAACCCACCAACGGTTACGAAGCCTGGGACGTCTGCCTGAAACTCAAGGAAAAGGGCGTGCTCTGCAAACCCACCCACCGCCACATCATCCGTCTGGCACCGCCTCTGGTGATCACCGAAGATCAGCTTCGCGAAGTGGCGAAGATCATCGAAGAAGTGTTCAACTCATTATAAGCGAATATGCAGCCGCAGAGGGTGGGCATCCGCTCCACCCTCAGGCTTTGCCAATGGACAGACCTGATTTCCGCAGCGGCTTCGTTGCCATCATCGGCAAACCCAATACGGGCAAATCCACCCTGATGAACCGCATCTTGGGTGAAAAACTGTCCATCACCTCGCCCAAGCCCCAAACCACCCGCTACGCCATCAAAGGCATCCTGAACCGGGAGGACACCCAGATCATCTTCATCGACACGCCCGGCTACCTGAAACCGCGCTACGAAATGCAGGAGCGGATGCAGAGGATCTGGAGCGATGCCTTCAGGGACGTGGACCTGGTGCTGTTCATGAGCGATGTGCAAAGATTCCCCACCCAATTCGACACTGAGGTGCTGGACCATCTGAAGAATGTTCGCACCCCCCAGATCGCTGTATTCAACAAGCTGGACCTCCTTCCCGGCGTTGACAGGGATCTTTTCACCAAGCAACTGCCGGGATCATTTGCCGCCTCAGTGTTCATCTCCGCCGCCACCGGGGAAGGCGTCCCGGAACTGCTGGAAACCCTGCTGCGGTACATTCCCTACCACGAGCCCTACTATCAGGAGGACCAGCTATCGGACCTGCCTCTGCGCTTTTTCGCCCAAGAGGTGATCCGGGAGGGGATATTCCACTTGTTCGCGCAGGAGATTCACTACGCGACAGCCGTATTGATCGAAAAATACAGCGAGGAACCAGGCAAGGTGGTGATCGACGCCGTGATCTGGTTGGAGCGGCAAAGCCAGAAACCCATCATCATCGGCAAAAGAGGGGAAAACCTGGCCCGGATCCGCGAACACGCCGAAACCCAGCTCACTTCCTTTTTGCAGACGGAGGTGCAGGTGCATCTCTGGGTGAAGATCAAGCCGGGCTGGCGAAAAAAATCAACAGCTTTGAAGGAATTGGGTTTCGATTGAGGGCTTGGGCTCCGGAATTCTGTTGACACAAAACAAGACTCGTCAATTGTAGTTATCCAAGCGAATCAGGCTATGTTTTTTGTTTTTCCAAATCAAACGACGCGTGGAGAATATGCACCCAAATCGAGCAGAAACAGCCACTCTGGTAGTGGACATCGGGAATACGAACATCACCTGCGGAATCTACCAAAGCGACCAAATGACCTGGTTCGCAAGGTTCTACAGCTCGCACAACCGCACCGCGGATGAGTATTACGCCCTGCTGAAGCCGCTGCTGCTCGGCATCAGCGAGCAACAGATCACCTCGATCGCCCTGGCCAGCGTGGTTCCGGAACTCACCCGCATCTGGGGTCACCTCTTCCAGAAATACCTCCAGGCCGAAGTGTGGGACCTCACCGCCCTCAGCGTGCCCGGCCTCAGCTACAAGGTTCCGGATCCCTCTTTCATCGGAGCAGACCTGGTGGCCAACGCTTACGGGGCCTGGCAAAAATACCGTGCCAACTGCGTTATCCTCGACCTGGGGACGGCGACCAAGATCCAACTGGTATCCGCAGACGGGTGTTTCGAAGGCAGCGCCATCGCGCCGGGAATCAAAACCGGGGCGGACCAACTCTTCGAAAAAGCGGCCCTGCTATCGCCCATCGAACTCACCGCGCCGCCCGTACTGCTGGGCACGAACACCAAGGATGCCCTGTTATCCGGGATCGTGCAGGGTCACGCCTTTATGCTGGAAAACTACATCCAGAGGATCAAACAGCAGCACTCCGACCCCCGGGACCTCCGCGTGATCCTTACCGGCGGAATTGCCGACCTGGTGAAACCGCTGGTCCCCTCCGCCGAGATCGTGGACAAATCCCTCACCTTGGACGGGATACACCGGGCCTGGACCAACCGCCGCTGATATCACCCCATGAGAAAAGCCTTTGCCCTGCTATCACTGCTGCTGATCGTGTCAGCACTGGCCGGGACGCCTGAGTTTTATCCGCGGCTCTGGATCGAGGGCTATCAGCCCCTGGTTTACAATACAGTGGATATCTACAAGCTATACAGAGGCAACAACTTCCTGAAGCAAAACCCCTACTTTATCTCCGCGTTTGCGCCCACCCTGGATGAGCTGATTGATTTTGACACCCGGAAGGTGGTGTTGGTAACCAAGGTCGGGGATTTTGAACTGATCCCGGGACGCACCCTGAGCTTTGACAGCTATTTTGCCAATCTCAAAGGCAAAGCCTTCCGCAAGTCCCTCTTCGAGCAGTACCGCGACCAGGCCACCCAAACCGAGATCACCAACACCGGCCTGATCAAGGAATATGTGTTGGAACTGCCCAACATCGCGGTGCCCAAATCCGTTCAAAGGGTGTTCGGATCCTCGGCAGGGAAGCTGAACCTGGACGGCACCGAGAAAGTGACCCTGGAAGTGGGAAGCACCAAGCGCAAGAATGTGGCCATCTACGAAACGGACAACGCCAGCCAGTTCGACATCAAGATGGAGCAGGAAACTAACCTGCGCCTCACCGGCACCATTGGCGAGAAGATCGGCGTGAACCTCAAGTACAACAGCAAACAGGACGAACAGCTTTTCGACCCCAACAACATCAGCATCAAATACACCGGCGACGAGGACGAGCTGATCCAGACCATCGAGGGCGGAAACATCACCCTCGCCCTTTCGGGATCGCGCTATATCAGCTATTCAACCGCATCACAAGGCCTCTTTGGGGTAACCTCAAAGCTCAAATACAAAAACCTCGACCTCACCCTGATCGCCAGCACCGAGGAGGGGCAGAAGAACACCCAGAACTACGTGGGCACCAGCCAGGCGGACTCCACAGTCTTCCGCAGCCGCGATTACGCGCCCCGCACCATGTATTATCTGGAAGACCCCTACGAACTCTATGAGCTTTTCACCCAGGACGAGGTTTCCAACACCGTTCCCCAAGGCTGGGTGAACAATGCCGTCAAGACCGATCCCACCGGCGCCTGGAGGATCAAGAATCCCGATCTTTTGCCCGCCGACGGCAGTGTCCGCGTCTACCTCGATGACGCCAACACCACCAACAACGTGGCCGCAGCAGTTGGCGACACCATCTATTTCAGCCAGTCAGATTTCTATACCCCTTATTACGACGAACTGATCGAGGGCACAGACTATGTTACGGACTACAACGCCGGGATTATCCGGCTGAACAAGACCATCGACCGGCGTTACACGATCGCGGTCCGCTACGTTCGCCGGGATGGGCTGCCCGTACCGCTGAATAGCGAAGCCGAGGACGGGGTGCTGCACGCCAGGGTGATCCGCCGCCGCAACCAGGAATACGATCCAGGCGATCCGAACAACGTTTGGCACTACCAGATGCGCAACGTTTACAACATGAACAAGACCAACATCAAAAACGACGGCTTCACGCTCAACGTCTATACCGTGAACGTGGACCTCACGCGCAACTATCTGGTGCCGGATTCGCTTTCCACCCCCAACATCGTGACCTACACGGATTACCTGCGCATGGACAGCACCGGGGACGGCCTGATCAACGGGGACGACAACACGGTGAACCTCACCAGCGGCCTGGTGGTGGTGCCCTTCCTGGAACCTTTCCGGCCCTTGGGCGACCAGATCGTCTATACCGACGAAGGCGAAAGCATCAGTTACCTGGACACCAAGCTTTTTATGTCCATCAAAGGCAAGATCGGCAGGGAATCGGTGGACCTGGCCCAGGGCGGCATTCTCAAAGGCAGCGTGCTCGTAAAGGTGAACGGCTTTGAACAGAAAGAAAACGTAGACTACATCGTGGACTACGATTTTGGGCGCATCACTTTCCTTACCTCCGCCGGCAAGGACCCGGACGCCAAGATAGAGATCGATTACGAGTATCGCAGCGCCTTTGAAGTGGCCAGCAAGTCCCTCGCCGGGGTGCGGGCGAACTGGAATATAACGGATTGGGCGAAACTGGGCGGAACCTTCATTTACCGCTCTGAAAACGTGGCCGACCGCCGTCCTCGCGTGGGTAACGAAAACATCGAAATGTACATGGCGGATATCGACGGCACCCTCACTTTCAAGCCTGCCTTCATCACCCGCTGGCTGAACGCCCTGCCCCTGATCACCACCAGCGCGGAAAGCCGCATCACCCTCTCCGGCGAAGTGGCTTACACCATCCCCAATATCTACGGGGATCCAACCGAAAAGCGCAAGGAAGCCTATCTGGACGATATGGAATCGATCATGGATTTCTATCCCATGGGCGTGACGATCGGCTCCTGGTCTTTGGCCAGCAAACCCTATAACAGCTCTTTGGCCCGGGGCCGCACCAACTGGTACAACCCCAAAAACATCCGCCGTGAACAGGTGGAGGATCCCTCCACCCTAACCGACGCCGAGAAGCGGGAAACCGTGACCGCACTTGCCCTGAAGGTCTTTCCCGCCAATCTGGGAATCCCCAATTCCGATGTCTGGAGCTGGGGCGGGGTGATGAAATACCTCGGCAACCAGCTGGATTTCTCGCAAAAGAAATATATCGAACTGATGGTGAAAGTGGTGGGTAACGACAACGGGCCACAACCCAACCCGATCCTGAGGATCGACCTGGGAGACATCAACGAGGATTTCTACACCGGGTTCGGCGGCCTGAACGTTCTCAATTCGGAAGACGTGAACAATGACGGCGTGCTCACCCTGGAAGAGGACACCGGCCTGGACGGCATCTTTTCCGGAGAACCGGGAGCCGACCCCAACGACTTGGCGGACAATGAGATCGACCAGTATGGCGATTATCCCCAGATCAACGGCACCGAGGGCAACCGTGTGCTGGATACCGAAGATCTGGACGGCAATGGCGTCCTGAATAATCTGGACCGCTATTTCAGCTATTCCTTCGCCCTGTCCGACTCCACCTTTCTGCAAAATGTGAACGAGGACGGCTGGCGCCTGTTCCGCATCCCCATCACCGACCCCAATATCTACGAGACCGTGAACAACTCCTCCGCCGGGGTTTCGCCCTCTCTCAAAAAAGTATCTTTCGGGCGCCTCATCATGGAGACCAACGTCCCCGCCAAGGTGCTGATCTACGATTTCAACGTGGTGGGCAACAAATGGGAGGACTTCCACGTCCGCAACCTCGAAAACCAGATCGTGCCCGAGGTGATCCTGAATACCTACAACACCAACTATCTCTCCGGCATCGTTAACAACCAGAAAAACAGCTCCCACTACGTTTCTCCGGAAGGCACCTTCTATATCGAGCTGCGCCGCGAATCCAGCGAATCCGCGCTTACTTTGGCTGTGGAAAACCTCCAGCCGGGGAATCAGGTGCTGCTCCGACAGAGGCTGTTCGATCCCTACAGCCTGCTTTCTTACAACAAGATCAAATTCTGGGTCTATCCCGAAGCCCGCGAGGGCAGCCAGATCTATCCGGATTCCGTGGACGTGGTCTTCCGGGTGGGGGCGGACAGCCTGAACTATTACCAGATCCGCCAGCGGGTGCCGGTGCTGCCCTATCTCAGCAAGATGGAGCGCGAAGCCTGGATCGAACTCGTGTATGACCTGCAGGCAATGACTTCGCTTAAGGAGGATTTTCCGGACGAAACCTCCGGCGAAGCTGTGGAGGGGAACACCATTTACAGCTTCCGTGGCACGCCCACCCTCACCAACACCCGCGACATCTACTTTGGCGTCTATTCGCCTGCCGACATCCAGGCTCCCTTGCCCTACAACGGGATCTTGTACCTGAATGACCTCAGGGTGGCCGAACCCTATGAAGACATCGGCGTGGCCAAGCGGGTGTCGCTGAATACTGTCTTTGCCGATCTGAGTTCGCTGGATATCGATTACGAAGACAAGAGCGAAAACTTCAACACCATCATCCAGCGGGGACGCACCAACACCTTCACCAGCTCACGCACCCTGAATATCACCAACCGCTATTTCCTGAACAAGCTGTTCCCCAACGCCTGGGGCCTGGATATCCCGGTGAGCCTCACCCGCAACTACACCTTGGGAATCCCGCGTTTCCAAGCCAATTCAGACCTCCTGCGGGCCAACATCGAGGATCCCGAGGACAAAAACCGCCAGCGCAACGAATCCCTGGTCTATGCGGCTGATTTCGGCTTCAGCCAGCGAACCGCCCCCAAATCCAAGCTGCTGCAATACACTATCTACCGCACCTCCCTGAGCGGCCGCATTGAGAAGTCTGAGCGCTTTACACCCACCGCGGCTGACACCACCCTCACCTGGCGCGGAACCCTGAACTACAATCTCAGTTTCCCCAGCGACAAGGTCAGCTTCAGGCTGTTCAATAACTACCGCCTGGGCTTCTTTCCCACCACTTTCAACAACAGCTTCACCATCAACAACACCGATCCCCTCAGCTGGAACTGGGAACGCCGGGAAGGGGTTTACGGCTGGCATCCGCGCGCCCAGACCGTTCCCACCCGGGTCTTTACCACCGACACCAACGTTAGCTGGGGCCTCACTTCCGACGTCGCCCTCACCCTGCGCCTCAATTCCGAGCGCGACCTTAAACAGGAGGTGCTCTGGCAAAACTTCAACATCGGCAAACTCACCAAATACGTTCAGGATATCGGCCTGAACTACAATCCCAACTTTCTGCGCAACATCTTCAGCTTCACCGCCAGCGGAACCTCCCGTTTCAGCGAACAGCAGCGTAAGTATTACCAGAACACCGGCACGGGCCAGGAACCCTATTTCGAAAGCGACGGCAATTCCAACCGCACAGTCCGCGCCAATTTCACCCTGATGAACTCCAGCCTTCTGGCTGCCTGGGCTGGGAAGATAAAAACCGCCCACGAGGCCAGGCTGGCCCAGCAACCAGAAGCAACCAAAGAGCCTCATGACGTGCCCAAAGGCGATCTTGGCGATGAGGATAAGAAGCTCTTGGAACAAGAAGGGCTCAGCGATGAGGATAAGAAATTCCTGGAAGGCCTCACCGATGAGGAGAAAAAGAAGCTGGAGGCGGATGAACGCATGCGGGAAGAAGCGCGGATGCTCCTGGAGAAGATCAAGGAAATGGAAAACGGCGGCAAGGAAGGCTTCGATGGCAGTGGGGAAGAGCTGAAACCTGAAGACAAGGATGGCTTCCCGCCGGAAAGCGATAAACCAGTTGAGGGTGACAAGCCGGATGCTGGCGATAAAACCGGAGATGGAGTCAAACCCGGCGACGCCGAACCCAGAGAAAGATTCTACTTCCCCTACGCGGCGGTGAATTTCCTCTCCAAGATCAAGAACATTGCCGCCACCTATCAGAACTCCTATGTTCAGACTTACTCGCGCAAGCAGGATACCCCGCCCTTCCTCTTCCAACTCGGCGTGCCCCACAGCGTTCCGATCGATTCCCTGGATTCAGTGGCGGACAACAACACGCTCTCCCTGGGCAGCGGCGTTACCTTTTCCCGCACCCTGGACAGCGTGCTCAGGTATTCCCTTACTTTCGACCAAACCCGCTCCAGCGCCTCAAATCAGGCGGTGGCGGTAACTTTCCCGGATCTTACCGTCTCCCTGATGGATTTCCAGAACTGGATCGGCCTGGGCAAGGTGCTCACCGGGGCCCGGCTCAACAGTGGCCTCCAATACACCACCCGGGCCACCGGCGATCTGGATTGGGAAACGCCCAAACAGGAGGCCGCGACCCTGGCCCTCAACCCCCTGCTGGGATTCACCGGCACTTTCTTCAAAAACCTCAGCACCAACCTCAGCTACTCACTGTCCACTGGTGAAAACCCCACCGACATGGATAGCTATGATATAATCAAGACCACCCTCACCCACTCGCTGAATGGCAATCTCTCCTACTCTTTCCGCAGCGGCCGAGGCTTCACCGTTCCCTTCACCAAGAAGAAGATCCACATCAAGAATGAACTCACCTCCAGCCTGAACTTCCTCTGGGAAAAGAAATTTGATGAAACTTTCGGCCGCGACGACGCTTCCCAGATCGATCAGGACAACAACCGCATCGCCATTACCCCCAGCGCCACTTACCAGTTCGACGCCAACATCCGCGGCGGCCTCACCGGAACCTGGGAAAAGACAGCCGACAACAAACGCGATACCGGGCTCCGCACCTTCCGTATCGGTATCTGGGTGGAGGTTAATCTCTAGGTTCTGTGTTTCGGAAAAGAGCTGTAAGGGTGGAATGCCATTGGGGTGGAAGACATGATACCATGCCATCCCGTACAGGGTGCTTCAGCGTTTTTCCGCTACCAATTAGTAAGAGGCTGCAACCGCTGCCCGCATCCGCCGGGCTTCATTCATCCGGATAGTACTCATATTCATAGCGGGTTATCTCTTCCAGGATCTCTCCCTCGCCATCTCCGTAATCTATGAACTTCAGAGAACCGAGGATGTTTCCCAAGGGGTCGAATTGGTATTCAAAGCGGGTCTGGATGAACTCATCCTCGCTCTCTTGCCACTCTCGGGTTAAAAGCGGGTTTCCCTTCTCATCATAGGTGTGGGTGCTGTATCCCAGCCGGCTGTAGTGAGACGCCGGGCGCAGCGATTGGATGATCCGCCCCTGTTCATCGTAGCTGTAGCTTTCCACCCAGACCAGGTCGTTCCATTCATGGATCGTGCCCAGGATCTTTCTGCCCTTTAGATCCCAGAAGGTCCTTTCTGTGAAGAGCAGCCCTGCGCCTTCGGAGGATTTAATGGAAAGGAAGAGGCGGCCCTCCTCATCATAGATAAAATTCTCTATCTGCTGGTCCTCGTTGGTGGGACGGGTGATGGTAACCACCCGGCCGGCTTCGTCGTATTCATAGCCAAAATCGTCGTCCGCGAACACATAACCCATGTCCAGGATGAAGATGTGGCTATAGTATCCCTCTTCATCAAAGCTGATGGTCTCGGTGTATTGAAATTCACCCTCGCCGGTGGTTATGGTTACAAACCTGACCCTGCCCTGAAGCCCCATTTGCTCCCAGCCATTGATGGCCGGGTGCGCTGCCAGGGCAGACAGTGCTGCGGCCACAATCAGGGTAATTGCCAGTTTCTTCATTGTTCACCTCACCTTTTGGACATTTATCATACCATTAGTCAACTACCGGCAGCTCAGCGCTTCTGTCAAGAATTCATTTCCTGCCAATTACAAACAAGGCCCGCCGTGAAAGCGGGCCTTCGTTTATCTGCCTGTTACGCTGATCTGTTAATCGGTGCCCCGCACCCGGAAGAAGCGGCGCGCGTAGCTGCCGGGGGTGCTGAAGCTGTTATAGCCGCGTCCGATGGGGATGAAAACCCCGTCGTACATGTCGGATTCCTCGATTATATAGTCATTGGCGCCCTCGATCTTGTCCCAGGTGAGGACCACGTTGCCACCGCTGGCAGTGGCCTGAACGTCTGCCGGATAGGCGTTTTCATCCAGATAGGGCCAGGTGGAGAAGATGCGGATGTTGTCGATGGCCGCGGGAGGTTGTTCGCCACCTCCGCCGTCGTTGCGCCAGCTGAAGATCAAGCGCTTGGTAAGGCCGGCGTAATCAGCCGAAAGCGGCAGAACTGCCAGCTGCCAATCGCCGCTGGAGTGGAACGGGTCGCCTATCTGGCCTTCCGTGAAGGAGGTGCCGGCGGTGGGAATGAAGCTGGTGTCGGTGATGTGGACTGTCAGGTAGTCGTAAAGTGCTTCGCCCATGCCTTTCCACTGGAATCTCAGCGTCATGCCGGTCATGTTCGCGGGGAAGGTTACGTCGTGGTAGAAATGCACGTAGGAACTGGCGCCCGGGTTGTAACTGTGGGTGGCGCCGCTGTTTGTGCTGATATAGGCGGCGTAGCCATTGCGGTAGGTCATGGCGCTGCCCAGTTCCCATTTGTTGGTTTGGGTGCCGTTCACCGTGATCCAGTCGATCCAGCCGTCCTCGAAATCCTCCACGCAGGGCGGCACCAAAGGCCCGATGCCGCGTCCGGAGAGCGGGATCTGGTTCAGTGCCCTGCCAACGTTGTCAACCACGGTCAGTGTGGCTGTTTTGGCCCCCAGGCTTTGGGGTGCGAACAGCACATAGAGGTTGGCGGAGTTGCCGGGCGCGATAGTGAGGTCGTCCGTGAGGTCGGTGAGGATAAAATCGTCTATGTCCGCACCGTCCAGGTAAACTTCATCCTGCAGGATCACCAGGTTGGCATCGCCGGTATTGGTGATCACGAAGGTTTTCGCCGGTGTGGCCTCGCCCACGTTCACCATGCCGTAGTTCCAGGATGCGGGGTTAATGGAAAACTCAGGGTAGGGTTCATAGTAATCGATACTGATGTCGTCGATGGAGATGTAGTTGGTGGTTCCGCTGCAGGTGCCGTGGATGCCCAGATACCAGATG
>Ga0172377_10008197_pt1 | contig 10715 bp, 11 predicted proteins | sample Pumphouse3metaG_FD_119749 | JGI IMG/M metagenome (GOLD analysis project Ga0172377, IMG submission 119749) | Leachate microbial communities from a municipal landfill in Southern Ontario, Canada - Pumphouse #3 metaG | ecosystem: Engineered > Solid waste > Landfill > Unclassified | place: Canada... | reverse complement strand
TGGTGCCCACCGACGACCGGGACGGCGTAGCGGAGGTCAGGGCTGACCACTACGACTGCCGGGTCCCGCCACTTGTCGACGAGGAGGGGGGCGATCCCCCGGACCGCGATCCCGGCCGACATCAGGGCGACGATCCGGCGGTAGCCGGCAAACGCTTCCCGGAACGCGTCAGGGCCGTAGGGCATGACCTCCGCGTCGAGCGCGCCCGCTATCCGGCGTGCATCGGGGAGGAACCGCTCGAGCGCTATCACGACAGTCCCGGTCATGAGTAGAGGACCGACCTCCCGAACCCGGACGTCGCCGGATCGACCACCTTCCCGATGACGATCAGCGCCGTCCGCTCGATCCCTGCCGCCCGGGCCTTCGCCGCGATATCGGCCACCGTCCCCCGGACGACCTTCTGGTCGGGCCAGGAGGCGTGGTAGACGACCGCCGCCGGTGTATCGGGGGGACACTCCACCCGGGCGAGGATCTCCTCCATATGCTCGGTCCCGAGGAAGACCACCATCGTCTGCCCGAGCCGGGAGAACTCAGGGATCAGGTCCGCTTCAAGCGTCGCCCCCGCCGGGCGGGTGACGATCAGGCTCTCGGAGACGTCGCGGAGGGTGAACTGGGTCTTGAGGGCAGCCGCGGCCGCGAAGAGCGACGAGACGCCGGGGACGATCTCGGCCCCGATCCCGCGCCGCTCAAGTTCCGCCATCTGCTCGACGATCGCCCCGTAGAGTGCCGGGTCGCCGGAGTGAAGCCTGACGACAAGTTCCCCGGCCCTGACGTGCTCCTCGATGGCGTCGACGATCTCGTCAAGCCGCATCCCCCAGCTGTCGAGTTTCAGCCCCGCGGGAGACTCCTCCACGAGCGCCGGGTTCACGAGCGAGCCCGCGTAGATGAGGACGTCTGCCCGCCGGAGGAGGTCCATCCCCCTGACTGTGATGAGGTCGGGCGCCCCCGGCCCCGCGCCCACGATGTAGACCTTATGCACCGGACCGCCTCGCAAAGAGGATCGAGAAGTAGTTGCTCTCCTCCGGGAGGTCGTCCCCCCGGTAGACCTGCTGCTCAGGCATGTACATCCGTTCCACAAGGACAAACTCAGAGTAGCCCTCCGCCTTCAGGCTGGCCGCAAGCGCCGCCGGTTTCCTGACCTTCATGAAGATCCGCGACTCAAGCCCGCTTCCGTCAGAGACAAAGAACCCACCCGCCACCGGGACGTTCGCCACCGAGGCAAACGCGGTGATGGAGCTGATCCCGGGCTCGGTCGCAAACGCGACCTCCGGGTAGTGCTCGCCGATGACCTCGCAGAGCCGGGAGAAGGTCGAGTAGAAGTTCGGGTCCCCGATGATCCCGAAGACCACGAGCCCGTCCTTCGCCTTCGGGGCTATCGCATCGGCGTTCTCCTCAAGGCACTCCCTGATGTAGTCCTCGTCGCTCGTCATCGGGAACTCGAGGATGACGGCGTCTGGGCGGTAGGGCCGCACCAGATCGTAGGCGAGGTTCCCCGGGACAAAGACTGCCGCAGCCTCGCGGAGGAGGCGGACCGCCCGCAGGGTCAGGAGTTCCGGGTCGCCGGGCCCGAGTCCCACCCCTACGAGCATCCGGCACCCCCGACGATGACGTAGACCGGGTTCTGGGGTTTGAACATCACCCCGCCGGCGATGGCGGCGGACCGGGAGACCTGCAGGTGGACGGCCTCCACGAATATACCGAGGCGCTGCATGCTCCGGATAGCCTCATAGAGCGTCTCGACCATGACGGCGTTGACGACGATCCGCCCCCGCACCGTTGCGGCGAGGAGGTCGAGCACCTCCGGGAGCCTGCGGGACCCCCCGACAAACGCGGCGTCGAGCCGGTCGATGCCCGGAAGGATGTCTACTGCATCGCCCTCGAAGAACTCGATGTTTCCGGCGCCGGCGGCTGCCGCCTCCCCTCGGGCGTAGGCGACCGCCTCCGGCCTCCGGTCAATCGCGTAGACGTGCTCTGCCACCCGTGATGCCGCGATTGCGACCTTCCCGGTCCCGCACCCGACATCAACCACCCGGTCGCCCGGGCGGATGCCGAGTTTTGCGAGCGAGACGGCCATAACCTCGTCTTGCGTAGGTCCACCCTTCAATCCCATAGAATCTCCAGTTACCAGATAAATTTGTGCTAACTCCTATAAAATGACCCGGTGAACGTTGGCGCTTCCCGCACCGGGAAAGAATGGCGCTCTGGAGATGCCGGCGACGTAAAAGTTTTTGCGATGACAACAACAACATGAATACAATGCTCAGGATAAACCGAGATAAGTGTGGATACTGCGGCACCTGCGTCGCAGTCTGCCCCGAGGATGCGCTCGAGCTGATTGATGCCTATCTCAGTCTGGAGCGGGAGTGCATCGCCTGCGGCATCTGCGCACGGGCGTGCCCGCTTGGTGCACTGGAGGTCGTGCATGAAGAGTAAGTATGATATGCTCATCGTCGGTGGCGGGCCCGCCGGCGCTCTTGCAGCCAGGACGGCGGCCGAAGCAGGAAACACGGTCTGCCTCATCGAGAAGCGTCCCGCCATCGGCACGCCCATCCGGTGTGCGGAAGGAATCGGCAAAGATATCCTGAAAGAGTTCATCAAGCCCGACCCGCGCTGGATATCGGCTGATATCGAGCGAGCCCGGATCATCGCGCCGAACGGCACTGCTGTCCGCCTCGAGCAGGATAAGGCCGGGAACGAGGTCGGCTATGTCCTTGACCGGAAGGTCTTCGACCGGGAGCTCGTCTGGCAGGCGGCCGAGGCCGGGGCGGATGTCTTCGTCAAGACCCGGGCGACCGCGCCGATCATGGAGAACGGGGCTGTCCGGGGCGCGAAGGTGATATCTGCCGGGACGCCGGTTGATATCAGGGCAGACGTGGTCCTCGCCGCCGACGGCACGGAGGCACAGTTCGCCCGCTGGGCAGGGCTTGACACCACCGTCCCCCTCCGGGAGATGATGAGCTGCGCCCAGTACCTCCTCACCGACATCGACATCGACGCGGCCTCGACAGACTTCTACCTCGGTAACGACGTCGCGCCTGAGGGTTATCTCTGGGTCTTCCCGAAGGGCGAGCGGACGGCAAACGTCGGGATCGGCATCTCGGGCAGGAAGAGCCGGGATGGCTCACGGGCAAAGGATTACCTGGACCGGTTCATCGCGAAGAACTTCCCGGGAGGTAAGACGATCGAGGCGATCGCAGGTGGCGTCCCGGTCTGCCGGCCGCTCCCGTGCACGGTCGCCGACGGTCTTATGGTCATCGGGGACGCGGCCCGGGTCGTCGACCCGCTCACCGGCGGCGGGATAGGGAACGCCATGTTCACCGGGAGGCTCGCCGCCCGGGTAGCCTCGGAGTGCATATCTGCGGGTGACTGCTCGAAAGCGGCTCTGATACCCTATGACGCGGAGTGGCGCGCGTCCCGCATGGGCAAGTTCCTCGAGCGGAACTACAAGGTCAAGGAGTTCTTCATAACCCTCGACGATAAGAAACTCAACACCCTCGCTGACTCGATCGCGAGCGTCGGCTTTGAAGAGCTCTCGGTCTCGGCGCTCATCAAGGAACTGATCAAGCGCAACCCGAAGATGCTCTTTGAACTCAAAGCGCTCAAAGACGCGTTAAGCTGACCGTTTCAACTGCTTGTTGAGGGTCTTGATCGTCTCCCCCTCAGCCTCTTTTTTCGTAAAGACCGTAATGACGTCCCCCGGCCTGATACGGACCGCGCCGCTCGGTATGATCAGGTCTCCCCCGGCACGCCGTATAGCGATGAAGACGAAGTCCCGGACGTCGAGTTCCCGGATCTCGCGGTCGACGATCGGCGCACCAGCCTCGGCGACGATCTCGAAGATGGTGCCGCCGGGGATCGAGGCGACCTGCTGGAGGTTCGGGCTCCTTGCCCAGTAGTAGAGCCGGGTCGCCACCAGTTCGTCCGGGTTCTCGCTGATCTTCACCCCAACCTCGTTGAAGAGGTCGGAGTGCTCTTTTTGGTTGACGATCGAGACGACGTTTCTCACGTTGTAGCGTTTCGCGAGCCAGCAGGTCATCAGGTTCACCGCGTCGTCGCTCGTGGTGGCGACCAGGGCGTCGGCCCGGTCGATCCCGGCATCTTCCAGCACCGACTTGTCGGTCGCGTTCCCGGTGATGGCGAGGACGTCGTAGTGCTCCAGGATGTCACTTGCGCGCTCCTCGTTCTGGTCGATCACGACCACGGAATCGCCGGCGTTGACGGCGATCGCGGTCAGGTTCCGGCCGATTCCGCCCAGGCCGACGATGATGGTGTACATTCCATCTGGAGTCAACCGTTGCCATTGAAATACCTTGCGAAGAAAACAGAAGGGTGTGATATGCGGGGTAGATGAGGCGGGGAAGGGGTCGGTCCTGGGCCCGATGGTGGTCGCCGCTGTCGGCTGCCGGGAGGCCGGGGACCTCGCGCCCCTCCCTATCAGGGACTCAAAGGCCCTCCGGCCGAAGCAGCGGGAAGCGATCTACGAGATCCTTCTTCGTGACTTCGCGATATCGATCGTCACCATCGACGCCGCCGGGATCGATGAGGCGCGGAGCAGGATGAGCATGAACGAGTGCGTGGCCGAGCTCCACGCCGAGGCGCTCATGGGGCTCCAGCCCGAGTCGGCCTACGTGGATGCCTGCGACGTGAACGCGGAACGCTACGGCCGGACGGTCGCAGACTACCTCGACTTCCCCTGCGACATTATCTCCGAGCACCGGGCTGACGCCCGCTACAAGATCGTCGGCGCGGCAAGCGTCGTCGCGAAGGTCACCCGGGACCGTGCGATCCGGGACCTCGATGAGCAGTACGGGAATGTCGGGAGCGGTTATCCCTCCGACCCGGTGACGATCGAGTTCCTCAGGGGCTATGTCAGGGACTACGGGAACCCGCCGCCCTGCGCCCGCCGGAGCTGGAAGACGGTGACGAATCTTTGCCAGACAACGATTGCGGATTTCCTGTAGGGCGTTCCATCGGACCGGGGATCTCAACCGGCCCATAACGCGGAAGATTTTATGCTTCGTGCGCGCTAATCGTGAGTGATGAGCTGGCTCCAGGTACTCCTTCTCCTCATTCTGGCATACGCCCTGATCGCCGTCTATATCCGTGACCGCGGGCTGTTCTCCGATCGCATCATGTTCTTCGGCCCCATCATGGCGATCAAGACCGAGAGGGTCGGCTTCTTCGACTGGTTCCAGAAATTCCGGCGTCTGCTCCGGGCTTACGCGACGCTCGGCGTCGTCATGGTCGTGGTGGTCTCGGCCTTCATGACGCTCGCCCTGATCCTCGCAATCCCCCAATTCCTGGTGCATACCCCTGAGCCGACCGGTATCTATGATCCGAGGAACATCCTCGCCATACCCGGGGTCAACCAGGCGATACCGATCACCGCGGCCGTCTTCATCGGTCTTTTGCTCACGATCGTCGTCCACGAGTTTGGCCACGCGATCCTTGCCCGTGTCGAGGATATGCGGGTGCGGAGCATGGGGCTTTTGATCGCCGTCATCCCCATCGGCGCGTTCGTCGAGCCCGATGAAGAGGATGTCGAGGCGGCGAAGGGGATGCCCAAGATTCGGATGTTCGGCGCCGGTATCACCAACAACATCGTCGTCGGCCTCGCCTGCTTCGGACTGATGTTCCTTCTTATGGGGATGGCGACGCCCCTCTCGGTCCCGCTTGTCCAGGGGGTCTACAAGGACTTCCCGGCGGCCGATGTGGGACTCCAGGGCTACTCGGTCATAACGGGAATAAACGGCGTCCCGGTGACGAGCCAGGAGGAGGTATCGGCGTTCATGGACGGGACGCGGCCGGGAGAGACGGTCACCCTGACGGCCGAGAAAGATGGGGTAGAGAGGACGTATACCCTCACCCTCGCCGAATGGCCGGAGGCCCTCGCGAGCGACCGGGACTCCGGGTTCATGGGGGTCTACTACTACAACGCGCCCCTGGTAAAGGAGCACCTCGGGAACGTCGCGGACCTCGGCCTTCTCGCGCCGCTCTACCTGACGATAGCACCGATCGACGCCTTCATCCAGGGCAACACCCAGCAGCTTGCAATCCTGCTCGCCGATACCCCCGAGCAGGTGGCCTGGAAGGAGCCGTTCCCCTTCTTCTGGGGCACGGTCCACCTCGCCTTCTGGCTCGGGTGGTTCAACCTGCTGGTCGGTATGTTCAACGCCATCCCGATCGTGCCGCTCGACGGCGGCTACATCATGAAAGAGGGCGTGGAGCGGTTCTTTGACCGGCTGGGGTGGTCCCGGTACGCGCACCGGGTCGTCGCCTCAATCAGCGGGTTCGTCACGATGATGCTGATTCTCCTCATCACGATGCCGATGATGGTCGCGGCGGTACGGTTCATCATGACCGTATCATGATCTCTTTTTTTCACCAGGTATGCCTGTAGTGGGGCATTTCACCTAAATTTCCCATGGAAACCACCCTGGTTTGGCGGGTGGGGGAATCATGGCCCTGTTTGTGCCCCGGCCAGACAGTTTTTTCCCCGGGCTATCGCCACACACTGCCCCCGCCCCTGGGGGGCGGGGGAGGAGGCCGGAGGCCGGGCGGGGTGGGGGCTACGAGGAGGGATCTACGGGTTCCGCCGCCTTGTGCGGGGAGGGGGCTCGCGCCCCCTCCCCGGTCCCCACCCCCCAGGATGATAGCCACCACGGTCCACTGCCCGGGTGAGCCGGGGGATACTCCGCGTCCACCAGAACCGACATGGGGGTTCAACCGAGCTTGCACCTCGCCGATAGCCAACCCGGAACGCAGTGCACCCATGGTTGCGTTCACGCCAATGGGGGCAAGCCCCCTCCCCTGCCCCCACCCCCCGAGGAGATTCCCACCACGGTCCACTGCCCCGGGCGAGCCTGGGGAATAGGTGCTTTCATGCGTACAGCCTCTCGCGCTCTCACGCGAAGGACGCGAAGTTCGGTTGCTGGACGGTATAGTCCACTTCGCGCACTTCTGCGTAACGCAACAGTCGCGTGGAAGTATGGCCCGGTAGCCACACGGTCATGTGGTCCTTTGCCGGGAAGCGTGGGGAAAAAAGGGTGGGGTTGGCCTAATCGCTGGAGAGGTAGTCGTAGAGGAATGCTGCGAGCACCGCACCGATGATTGGGCCGATGATGTAGATGGGGAAGAGCCCCCAGAGGTTCTGCCCGCCAAGGAGCCAGTCACCGAGGTACGGCCCGAACGTACGGGCGGGGTTGAGCGATGCGCCGGTCAGGTTCCCGGTCGTTGTGATGATGCCGGCGACCGTAAGACCTACCGCGAGGCCGGCAAAGCCCGGCGTAGCACGTTCATCCACGGCGGCGCCCATGATGACGAGCATGAGGAGGAACGTCCCGATAGCCTCGATGACGATCGCCTGCAGGTAGCCGATGCCCGGGAAGGGCGCTGTTGCCCCGAGGCCTCCGATCGTGACGGCGTCCGGGCCGACAGCCCAGGCGAAGAGCAGGCTTGCCGCCGCCGCACCGATCAGCTGGGCGACGATGTACGCTCCTGTATCCCGGCCCGGGAACCGCCCGGTCGCAAAGAGACCTATCGTCACCGCCGGGTTGATGTGGCAGCCGGATACCCTCCCGAGGGCGTAGATGGACCCGGCAATCGCGATGCCGAAGGCGAGCCCTATAGCGAGCCAGTCGCCGAGGCCCCCGAGCGCCCCGATTCCTATGTTGAAGGGTGTCGTCGGGGAGGTTCCCGAAGCCAGCATCAGTGTGACGGCCGCGGCCCCGGCCCCGAAGAAGACCAGGATGAATGTGCCGACAGCCTCGGCGATGGACCGCTTTCCAAGAGATACAGTCATGGTTTCACCAGTTAGTCATACCATCCTTTTAGGGTAATGGTTTTGCCAAAATGATTTGAGAATGTGCCTCACTTCCCATACAGGGCAGCATAGCACTCGGGACAGAGGATCCGCGGCAGCGGAGCCTTCACGCGCCTGCTGGGGAGCGGGTAGCCGCCTTCCCAGACATCGACATCCTTCCGGACAGCGTGCTCCATGCAGAGCCCCATCCCACAGACGATGCAGATTGCCACTGCCTCGCTCTCTCCCCCCTCAAGGGCGCAATAGTAGCACTTCATGGCAACTCCCTTCCTCTTCAGACCGCCTCTTTCCACTGGCAGTACTGGTGCCGCAGATCAACCAGACAGGCCGCTGCGCAGTTCTTGCAGGCCCGCACCGGAGCAGCTGCCGTCTCCTTCTCGAGGGCGATGATGTTTGTCATCATCGTCGCGGTCACGGGCTCGCTCGTCAGGAGGCACGGATAGTCAGCAAGTCGCATCAGTGCGGAGAACCGGACCGATATTGCACAGGCCGCGTAGGCGTACCACTGCGGGTTCATCAGCACCTCGTTTTTGTGGATGGGCGCAAGATCGATTGGGTACTTGCCGACCATGGGGACCAGTTCCTCACCGGACCCGTTCCGGAGCCGCTCCGCCTTATCGAGGATCTTCCATCCGCGGTAGATTGTGTCCATGAAGTCGCAGTTGTGGAGTTCTGCTGCCGCTCCCCTGGCCGGGTAGACCTGGACGTAGTTGTGGAACCTCTTCGTGAGCAGGTCGACGATCATAGGAGCGTTGAACCCGTCGAGTTCGAGGATGTACTCGGTCGCGGCCGCCGAGGCGCCCGTCGCAAGCGAGAGGACGTCCCAGTAACTCTTGAACGAGTCAAGCGACTTCCGGAGCGTGGACTCCATCACGTCGGTGACCGCCTCGATCACCGCCATGATGACGTCGTCCTTGCACATATTGAAGGTCGACTGGGCTATGTGGTGCGAGACGTCGCCGACGCTGTAGGCGGGTATGGTCAGGATGTTGCCGTAGTGGACGCCGTCGTCGATGGCCGCCTTGACGGTCGCCTCCATCCGCCGCCGGTACTCGCTCATGTACTTCCGGGCATCAAACGACGTCATGCCGGCATCATCCATCAGTTCCACCTGGGCCTCGACCGGTTCGCGGTAGAGCTTCTGCATGATCTCGATCTCTTTGACCGTCGCCTCAGCGGGGGTGGCCCCTGCCTCGAGGGCGTGGGCGAAGGCGTCGCCGAAACCGTAGGAGGTGTTCATACCCCACGATTTGGCGGCGAGGATAGCCCGCTTGTGCTCGACCGGGATATCGGTCTTCGTCAGCACGCGGTTCACCACGTTGCTCGTGCTCCCTGGCATCAGCGCAAAGTCGACGACGCAGGTGGGGCCGTAGAACCCGCCGTAGTGCCGCACCCCTTCAAGGCCGATCAGTGCTTCTGCATCAGCGATTGCCTGAACGAAGGTATCGACACTTTTTGCGAACGCCTCGTCCTGACCTTTCAGGATCTCAAGCACGACCGGCGTCTGGTAGTGCTCAACGAAGGGGTCGTCTTCGGGGCGGACGGTCTTTGTAAGGCCCTTTAAGATCTCGTAGTGCGATATCACCGAGTTTTTGTGGAGGTCGATGACCGCCTGGCTCTGGTTGCCGATCGCCGTCATCTTCCGGGCCACGTCGACGTAGGGTTTTGTGTCCTCAATGACGAATTTCTGGCCGCGTTTCGCCTTTACTGTCTCCACGTCCGCTCGCTGGGCGGCCATGGCCTCGTTTATCATCTTCTCGTAAATTTCTCTCATTTCAGATCACCTTTTGATATTGTTCCCTGCTTAGAGTCTCAGCTGCTCATAAAACGATCCCTGCGGTGGCCCGATCAGGAGCACACCGGGTTCGGCAAAGCGATCGGTGAGCGAGGTACGGAAGTAACGGCGGGATGCAGCAGGATGGGTTAGCGCCGCCGGGAGAACGGTGGGTAATGGCCAGGAATGCCCGGGAGATTGCCGGGACACCCGCTGACGCGGTCGCTGGTTCCCGTACCTTTCATCTCACATCAGAATCCTTGTACTGGTATTACAATTGCTTAATGTGTCCCGGTACTTTATATCTATTGTGTCGTTGACAAACCGCCGAACCGAGCCTGATACGGGGTCTTTTCCGGGATGACACGATTTTCATTGGGTTTATGCGGGCGGTGTACCAGGGCGTGTCCAACGTTCCGTTATCCGGGTACCTGATCGGATTTCGTCTGGGTAGACTCCATAGCCTGCTGGATGCGGGAATGGACCTGGCCTGCCGACGCGGCTGCTACCGCCACAGGGGTGCGAGCGGCACCGGCCCCCGTTCCTCCCCACCCCGTGGTGCGTCAGAACCAGGCATCAAGCGTCTTCTGCGTCGCCTTCACCGAGACCTTGGTAAGAGCGTTTCTGACCCGGTCTTCTGAGAAGTCGTAGCGCCCGCAGAGCATCTCCACAACCTCTTCGACGTCCGGCGTCCTCCACTCGAGGGCGTAATCGTCGGTGACCGGCGGGTTCTGGAAGAACTCCCGGATCGGCCCGGGATCGAAGTCAGGCTGCTTCTCGGCGATCAAGGACTCAAACTCGCCGTTACGCACGACCTTTAAGGCCGTCTTGCCGCCGACGCCCCGGATCCCGGGGTTGAAGTCGGTCCCCACCAGGATGCCGATCTCGATGAGCTGCTCTCGTGTGACACCGAGGCTGTCGAGGACAGAAGAGAGGACGAACCGCTCGGGGTTTACTGTGATCGTCCTGCCGCGTGCCTTCCTCCGGCCGCTGACCGTGAGGTTGCGCACGAGCACCGGGGAGCCGAAGAGGAGCGAGTCGTAGTCCTGCGAGACCGCGTAGGTGACGCCCCCGCTCCGTACCATATGAGCCGCCTGTGCTTCGCCTTCGCTCGGCGCC
>Ga0172377_10008195_pt1 | contig 10717 bp, 12 predicted proteins | sample Pumphouse3metaG_FD_119749 | JGI IMG/M metagenome (GOLD analysis project Ga0172377, IMG submission 119749) | Leachate microbial communities from a municipal landfill in Southern Ontario, Canada - Pumphouse #3 metaG | ecosystem: Engineered > Solid waste > Landfill > Unclassified | place: Canada... | reverse complement strand
GCAGCGCGTCGGATCGGGCGAGTGCGACTTCTGTCGGATGCTCATCGGCCGCGGCGCCGTCTACTCCGAGAGTACGGTCCGATTCGCGAGTCACGACCACTGCAATTGCTCAGCGGTCGCGGTGTTCAAGGGCTCCGAGCCCGTCCCGGTCCGCGAGTACGAACGCTCCGAGCGAAGCGAGCGAAGCGACGACGAAGCCCGTCGCGAGAGCAACGAGCGCGTCCGCGCCTGGCTCGAAGCCAACCCCGACGTCGGCTGACTCCCAAGACTTCCCGCCGCACAGCGGAAGAACCCCCAACCACCCGCCTCGGCGGTCCGCACGGGCTGCCCTGGTGATCCTGCACAGGAGGACCGATGAGCACCACCCCGGACCCGACCGCCGCCGCCACCGCCACCACTTCGACCGTCACCCCTGAGCCCGCCGAGGCCGCCGCTGTCGAGACGCCTGCACAGGAGTCGACCGACTGGAAGGCCGAGGCTCGCAAGTGGGAGGCGCGCGCCAAGGAGAACAAGGAGGCGGCCGAGAAGCTGGCCGAGATCGAAGAGGCGTCCAAGTCCGAGCAGCAGAAGCAGGCCGAAGCGCTTGCGGCCGCTCAGGCGCGGATCGCCGAGTTCGAGCAGGCCGCTCAGGTCGCGTCGTGGACGCAGGAGGTTGCCGAGGCGACGGGCGTTCCCGCGTCCGCTCTCCGCGGCTCCACCAAGGAGGAGATCGAGGCGCACGCCACGACCCTCAAGGCGCTCATCGCCGAGCCCGAGAAGCAGCCCGAGAAGCAGCGTCCGGTCCCCACGATCGGGAAGGTGCCGGCGACCCAGCCGAACATCCCGATCGGCGACCAGATCGCCGCTGCCGAGAAGGCCGGAGACATCACTCTCGCCTCCGAACTCAAGGCGCTCCTGCTCAGCGCTTCCTGACCACCTTCATCCTGAAAGGGGCCAACTATGGCCGGCATCACTGGTGCCATGGGCACCACCTACAACCTGCCCAACTACGTCGGGGAGTTGTTCTCCAAGTCCAAGGAGGACACCCCGTTCCTGTCTGCGATCGGCGGCCTGACCGGCGGCAAGAGCGTGGACGCCACTCAGTTCGAGTGGCAGTACTACGACCTGCGCGACGCTGAGGACAACCGTCAGCGCGTGGAGGGTTACGCCGCGCAGGCTGGCGACGAGCGCGTCCGCGCGAACGCCACCAACGTGGTGGAGATCCACCAGGAGTGGGTCGACCTCTCCTACACCAAGCTCGCCGCTTCCGGCCAGCGCGCCACCAACTCTGAGGCCACCGTCGTGATCGGCGGCCAGCGCATCCCGGCCAGCGAACTCGCGTTCCAGGTCGAGGCTCAGTACAAGCAGGTCGCCCGCGACGTGAACAAGTCGTTCATCACCGGAACCTACAACAAGCCCGCGAACAACTCCATCGCACGCCGCACCCGCGGCCTGCTGGAGGCGATCACCACGAACGTGGAGTTCTACAACGGCGTGACCTTGGGCAACAGCAACTCGCTCAAGGCGTTCAAGGCCAAGGTCCTCGACCTGATGCAGGAGGCCTGGGACAACGGCGGCATCCGCGAGACGGAGACGCGGACCATCATGGTCGGCTCGACGCTGAAGCGCGCGCTGTCGGAGGCCTTCATCACTGAGGCCGGGTACAGCGAGTCCACGCGCAACGTCGGCGGCGTCGACCTCCAGACGATCGAGACGGACTTCGGTCGCTGCAACATCATGCTGGAGGCGGCCATGCCGTCGACCTCGCTCGTCGTGGTGTCCCTGGAGGACTGCGCTCCGGCCTTCCTGGAGATCCCGGGCAAGGGCCACTTCTTCGCCGAGCCGCTCCCGGTGTCGGGTGCGTCGGTGAAGGTCCAGCTGTACGGCGAGATCGGCCTGGAGTACGGCAACGAGGCCAAGCACGCCAAGTTGGTTCTGGACGAGTCCTGAGCCTTCTGACCGAGGAGAGGGGGCGACATGGCCGCGTTCGCCACGTTCTGTGATCTGGAAGCGCGCTGGCGCCCTCTCTCCGAGGCGGAGCGGACCAGGGCTGACGTCCTTCTGGAGGACGCTTCGGAACTGGTCCGCTCGCTCAACCCGAACATCGACGAGCAGATCGCCGTGGGCATCGTCCGTGAGGGCGTAGCCAAGGCGGTGGCCTGCGCGATCGTGAAGCGCGCGATGCAGTCGGTGGGCGACTATGACGGCATCACGCAGATGAGCGAGACGACGGGCCCGTTCACGCAGTCGGCCTCTTTCGCCAACCCGACCGGCGACCTCTACCTGACCAAGGATGAGCGCCGGCGACTGAAGATCGGCAGCCAGAAGGCAGGCTCGGTCGACCTCATTGCAGTCGAGGATGAGTCTTGAGGGGCGAGCGAATCACCCTCGCCAGCGTCGCGGTGAGCCGTGACGAGTTCGGCGATGAGACGCGGGCCTCGACGACGCAGGACTTCGAGAATGTCCTTGTCGAGCCGGTGTACGCCGACGAGTCGGATGGCACTGCGCCTCCGGTCGTGATCGCCCACCGGCTCTACCTTCGTGGCCTAGCGGTTTCCGCTGACAGCGATGACCTGGTGACGATGCGCGGCGAATCGTGGCGAGTCCAAGGCGCGTCCGCAATCTGGGCGTCAGGTGGAACCGTGATCACCGTGGTGAGGGGGTCGGCGTCGTGAAGCCTTTCACCGTGCACGCAGTCGACGGCTCCAACTCGGACCTCGCACGCGTTCTCAAGTCCGCAATGATGCAACGAGCAGTGCGCGCGGCCGCCGACGCGATTGCTTCCGCAGTCAAAGAGCAAGGCCAGCAGGTCGGCGACTTCGAGGGAGCTGGCCGCATCGACATCCCGGTCGAGGTCGTCGACAGCGTCGGCGATCGAGCCCGCTCGACAGTCCTCCTCGCGCATCCGGCCGGAGCGGCCGTCCAGGCCAAGCACGGCCGACTCACCAAGGGCGCGGCGGCTGTCGGCCTGACCCCGAAGGCGTACCGGTGACTGGCGACGTCATGTTCGGCGACGCCGAGCGGATTGTGATCGAGGCGCTCGGCGACTTGCTCGCGACCGTCTCGACCGAGCCTCCTACTGGCCCGCTCAGCAGCACTCCGCATGTGCAGGTCGAGCTGGACGGCACGCCGGAGGTGGTGGAGGCGTGGGGCGGCAAGACTGTCGCCGAGCTTGCGACCGTTCGCCTCGTCGCCCACTGCAAGCCTGGCGACCGGACGGCGGTCAAGGCCTTGGCGTCGCAGGCTCTTTCGGCGGCGCTGCTCATCCCCGGCGCTTCCACGCTCGTGGGCCGGTCCTCAGTGACGCCTGATCCGACCACGAAGAACCTCATGGTGTGGGCGCTCCTGCGCCTCGCCGTTCCGGCGCAACGCGCCTCCTGATTCCCGGTCCGCCAACAACGTCTCGGCTGGCTGGCAAACCGCGCGCTCTATCCCTCTCTCAAAGGAGATCATCATGGGATCACACGGTGACCCGACCAACGCGAACGTCTGGGCCGAGGCGGATGTCCTGATCGGCTCCGTCAACGCCCCGATTCCGACTGGCCTCGCGCCGTTCGACATCGGCTCCGGAGCCAACCAGTGGCGCTACGTCGGCGCCCTGGACGGCGGACAGGGCTTCAGTGAGTCCTTGGAGGTCCAGTCGACCGACCACTCCCTGTGGGGCTTCGGCGTCGTGATGACCACGTACGCGGGCCAGAAGACCACGATGTCGTTCACCACGGCGGAGAACATCGAGGAGGCCCTCAGCCTCGCCTACGACACGTCCAGCATGACGTTCGACAGCGACGGCCACCGCGGCTACCTGAAGGTGCGCGACTTGTCGGAGCGCCTCCGGATCGCGTTCGTCACCTACGCCGCTGGCTTCGAGGAGCGGTACATCTCGGCGAACTACGCGACGGTCGCTCCCAACGGCGCCGCGTCCAGGACCGAGTCGGCGATGGGGCTGCGCCCCTACATCGCGACGATCGCACCCGACGCGAGCAAGCAGCTCTGGTACCACGCCCGCGGCCTCGAAGACGAGAGCTGACCTGAGCGCCCGGCCCTAGGTTTCGCGCGGTTACCTAGGGCCGGGTCACCCGAGACAATTCCGCGCACGCTTGCCGGCGGGGTCGGCGGGGCTGACATCGAACTGCCCCTTGTCCGCATCAGGCCAGTCGGTGAACTGCTTAGCGAACCCGTCGACGGCGAGGTACGGACCTTCTCCGTCGAGGTTGGTCGCTAGCCAGACGCCGACGTTCTGTTCCCCGTCGACCTCGTATCGCATGGCAACGAAGTAGGCGTCACCCGTGAAGTCTGGCGAGTTGACCGCGGCGGCGCCGAGTGGCGTCATCGTCCACTCGTTCGATCCGCCGGCTAGTGACTCCTGGACCACGGCGGGCACGTCGATGCAGTCCAGGCCCGCGTACCGCTCGTCCAAGTCTGATCCGCATCCGGCAAGTAGGGCGACGACGAGCGCCCCGAGAGCAATCTTTCGCATCCCCCAACCGTAGCGCCGGAAACCGTCCGGCGTTCTCGACACAAAGGAAACCGCGCATGTCTAACGAGGCACGAGCAGCCGAGGCTGCCGACCAGAAGACCGCGACCGTCACGTTCAGGGGCATCGAATTCGAGGTACCCCGCACCTACGACGACTGGCCGATCCAGTTCATTCAAGCGCTCGACCAGGGCGCGTCGCGAGGCAAGTACCTTCCGCTCCTGCTGGGCGAAGCGACGTGGGCCCGGCTCGTGAAACTCAACCTCAAGGGCAGTGACCTGATCGAACTCGACCAGGAAGTCGCGGTCGCGCTCGGGTTCAAGAACCCGGGGGAATAGCCGCTCTCGCCCAGATCATCGAGCGGTGGGGCGACGAGCTGGAAATGACGCTCGCACAAGCCTCCGGAGGCCCCGACCTGGTCGACCTATGGAGGGGCACCTTGACGCCAAGGCGACTGCTGGTCCTGATTCGAGCCGCTCCGGTCACTTCCCCGCTGTGGGTCGCGATCCGCGAGGACGTCGACCAGGGCGCCGAGCAGAGGCGCCTCGATCACATCACTAGCCGGGCGGAGTTCTACGCCGCGCGCGGACGCAAGGAGGCCTGATGGCTGAGCGCATGTGGGCCGCCCTTGACGTCGTTCCGTCGCTGCGGGGACTCAAGAGCACGCTGGAGCGCGAAGGTGCTTCGGACGCCCTGACGGCCGGTCGCACGGTCGGTCGCCAGTACGGCGATGCGATCGGCGACGAGGCGGGGAAGCGCGCGGGTTCGGGCATTGCGCTCGGGATCAAGCAGGCACTCCTCGTCGGGGGCGCTGGCGCGGCCGGCGGTCTACTGGGCGGGCTCCTGCGTTCGGCCAAGAACCTTGCGTCCGAGGCCGAGCAGGCCGTCGGCGGCGTCGAGGCGGTGTTTAAGGAGCACGCTGACGGCATCCTTGCGGCATCGGAGGCGGCCGAGCAGGGGCTGGGCCTATCGCGGTCGGCGTACCAGGAGTTGGCGACCCTCTCGGGTGCGCTGTTGAAGAACAAGGGGATCGAGGACTTCGCCAACCAGGCGCAGCGGCTGATTGACCTTGGCGGTGACCTGGCTGCGCAGTACGGCGGCTCCACGAAGGAGGCCGTCGAGGCGATCAACTCGGCCCTTCGTGGCGAGAACAACCCGATCGAGCGGTACGCGATCACCCTCAACGAGGCCACGATCCAGGCCGAGTTGGCCGCGAAGGGCATCACGGGACTGACGGGCGCCGAGCTGGAGCAGGCCAAGACGATGGCCCGCGTCGACATCCTGATGCGCCAGTCGGCGGACGCCCTGGGCGCCCGGGCTCGCGAGGCCGGGACCGCTCAGGTCGCCGAAGAGAACCTGCGCGCGCAGTGGGAGAACCAGCGGGCCGAACTGGGCCAGAAGCTGCTGCCCGTCTACACCGGCTTTATCCAGACGATGAACACGGGCGTGCTGCCTGCGATGTCGAAGTCGGCCGGAGTTGCCGCCGACCTGGCGGGGGCGCTCAATGATCTGCCAGGGCCGCTGAAGGCGATCGCGGGCGGCTTCGTGGCGATCAAGGCCGCGAGCGCGCTGGGTATCACGTCCGCGATCGCGTCTGGCGCGCAGGCGGCTGGCGCGCAACTGAGTTACATGGCTTCGGCCTGGCAGCAGGTGGCGGCGCATTCCGGACGCGGCACGGCGACCCTTCAGGCTGCGCAGTACGGCATCGGCCAGTTGACCGGCAAGGTGGGCAAGGCGACCGGCGCGCTCCTGGCGTTGGCGGCTGCGTACGCTGCGGTTCAGCTGCTCGATAAGGATCTCGGCAGCGGTGAGATTCGCCGCTACGTCGAAGAGGTCGACGCCCTCGCGGGTGTCGAGGTCGAAGCCAAGATGAAGTCGATCCGCTCCGAGATCGAGAAGCTCGAAGCGCTCGACAAGAAGAACGAGGGCGGATTCTGGAACGTCCTTAAGCCGCCGGACTGGATGCGGACCAGCGACGAAGAGCAGAAGATCGATGCCCTTCGTGAGCACTTGGCCGAACTTGAGCACCAGCAGAAGATGAACGCGCTGTCGGCGAGCGACGCGGCCTCAGCGAACCTGGGGCTCCAGGATGCTCTCGGCGGCGTTCCCGCCTTCGTGGAGTCCGGCGTCGGCGCGATCTACGACCTCGCCGACGCGATGGGCTTGTCGAAGGTCCAGTCGTCCGAACTCCAGTCGATGCTGGACGCGCTGCCTAAGAACGTGCGCATCCAGTTCGAGACGAACGCCCACAGCGCGATCCTGGAGATCGCTGCGGTACAGCGCGCGATGATCGCGCTGGCTGGCTCGCAGGCCGCGATCGGTGGCGCCGCCGTCACAGGTGCGGCGATGGCGGCCGCGACGATCCGGTCGAGCCAGATCCTCAACTCCATGCGGGTGACGGGCGCGTCGGCGTCCGGCTCGGGTTCCGGCGGCTCGTCGTCAGCGTCCGCGTCCAAGGCCATCCGCAACGCGCTCAAGAAGTACGAGGGTCGACTGGAGCGCCAGGAGGAGTCCCTCGACCGTTACCGCGACGCGATGGACGATGCGACGGACGCCCTGCGGAGCGAGACGGCCAAGCGCGACGACGTTCTCAGTGCGATGGACGACCTTGCGGCGTCGATCCGGTCGCAGTACTCGACGAACCCGTTCGAGGCGTCGGGCTCGATCTGGTCGACGTCGTCGGCCGGTTCGGACTGGCGCAGCGCGCTCGCTGATGACATCGCTGACTATCGTGCGCTGGACTCGGCTCGGGCGTCGTTGGCGAAGACGTTGGGCCCGGAGGCGTTGGAGTATGCGCTCCGTAACGCTGGCCTGGGTGACCTTCAGGCGTTGGCTGGCAGTCCCGCTGATGCGAAGGCGTACAACGCGCTGTTCTATGACCGCGAGGGCTGGGCGGATCGTGTGGGCGCCGCTGCTGGCCAGGACGTGTATGGCGCCGAGCTGCGGGCTCAGACGAAGGCGATGCAGGGCGCGGAGGCGTATCTGCGTCGTGTCGAGGGCCAGATGGCGACGGTGGAGAAGGCGATCGCGGGGACGAACAAGATCCTGGATCGGGTCGAGGCGTTGGCGAAGAAGAACCCGTCGGCGACTGGCTCGGCGGTGGCGTCGGCGATCAACAAGGCCAGCGGCAACGCGGCCAAGAGCACGAAGCGTTAGGAGCCTCGGGTGACGTCTCTGAACTTCGGCGGCCTGTGCTTGGACCGCAGCGAGTCGGTCGCGCAGGGCTTGGGCTTCATCCTGGATGTGTCGAGCGATGGCACGGAGTGGGGTAACGCCGAGGCGGTGGTGACTGCGATCCGCGCCCAGTTGGGCGACGGCGACCTGGGCGAGGTCACGCGCCACGAGAACGCGACGGCGACGATCCGGGTCCGGGTCGAGGCGGATTCGTCGGATCTCCTGGCTGCTGGCGGCGAAGCGCTGTGGGCTGAGGTTCGCAAGGGTCGCAACGAACTGGTGTGGGTTCCGCCTGCGTGGGATGCCGAACCGACGGTGTTCGACATCGTGTGGGCTGAACTGGATTTCGAGTTCGAGGACTGGTCGGAGGCGTGGCTTCGGCGCGAGTACGTGCTGACGTTGTCGCGGCTTCCGTTCCCGCGGTCGGCGGTAGAGCAGACGGCGACGTTGCAACTGTCGGAGCCGGGTACATCGTCGGTGACGGTGCTGGACGACGGCGACTCGTTGACCGGCTGGTCTGCGGGGATCGGCCCTGGCGTGGACGTTCTGGAGGCGGTTTCGCCGACGCTGTCGTCGGGCGTGCGTGCCCAGGCGACGTCGGGTGCCCCGGCCGCGCGGATCAACCGGATCGGCACCCCGTCGTTCGAGACGAGCGTGGCGGGCTGGTTGCCCGGGCTTTCCGACTTCTCCCTGGCGCGGGTCGGCGCGACTGGCGCATCGGGCAGTTTTGCACTGCGGGTCACGCGCGGTTCCGCACTTCCCGGCGTCCTGGACATGTACGTCCGGGCCGTCCATTCGGTCCCGCCGGGTCCGTCGACGTTCTCCGTGTCGGTCCGGAGCGTGTCCGTCGCTCGTCGGTACCGACTGCAGATCGTGTGGCTTTCGGCAGCGAACGTTCCGATTGGCTTCATCGACACGCCGTCCACCATGGGCAGCACGTCGAGTTGGACGCGGCTCTCCGTGTCGGGCACTCGGCCGAGCGGCGCGGTGCGCGCCCAGTTCACGGTCTACGCCGAGGACACTAACTCGGGCGAGCAGCACCTGATCGACGCCGCGATGGTTGAGGACGCGAACACTGCGGGCACCTACTTTGACGGCTCGTTCACCTGGTCGGACTGGAAGGCCGCCTACTCCTGGGTCGGCACTCCGCAACTCTCCCCGTCGGTCCTGACGCCCGTCTCGTCGTTCTCCCTCATGCTCACTCGCACGTGGGGAACGCCAGTCGATACGACGTCGGCTCCGATCGTCCGGATCAAGGGCTCCGGCTCGCAGACGTTCCTGATCAACGGCGCTCCCGCCACGGTCCTGCGGACCGAGCTCGACGGCAGCGACACCGTCTCCTACCTGCGATTCAGCGGCGACCTGGAAACCCTGACGATGCGCTCGGCTGGCGGCCCGACCGCGACGCTGACGAACCGGATCGCCGAGATCGCGCTCCTGGACCGGATGCCCGATGCCGGTACCGGTCGCCAGCGGTCCGGTCAGATGCTCGTCGCTGGGTCCGCGCGCACCGGCGGATCGCTCACCGTCGATGGAGGCGCTTCCGCGTTGGGCCGATCCGTCCTGGTGTGGACCGGACCCTCGGGTGCGCTGCTGTCCGGCTTGCGCCCGCTGCGCGTCGCAGGGAGCGCCGGAACCACGGACTCCGACTGCGCGTCGGGCTCCTACAACGCGTTCAATACGACGTCGGCGTTCGAGATCCCGGCTGCGATGCTCCCTGAGGCGGCCTATGACCTGGTGCTCAAGTACCGGCCTGTGGCGCTGACCGCGAGCAACTACACCGTCGGCGTGCAGGTATACCTCACGCCCGGCGGCTCGCTGGCATCCGATGCGCGACCTGGTGCGACCCAAGGCGGCAACGCTCCCCTGGCGCACCCCGGCGGCGTCCCGGCACTGCATCCCGTCGCGCGGATCCACCTTCCCGGCGGACTGAAGAGCCCTGACGGCTGGAAGGTCCGCATCGAGATCACCGCCTCGTCGTCGCTGATGGAACTCGACGACGCGTACCTGTTCGACGTCGAGAACGGCAGCCTCACGATCATCGAAGCCGCCTCCGGGAACGACCCGCTCGCCGACGCGACGAAGATCGCGATCCAGCAGCCGTCCCTGGACGATCCCCTGCCGTCGATCCTCGCGACCGACTCCGGCCTGGAATGGAACGTGACCCAGCGTGCGGCCGCGTTCCCGCCCGGACGCGGGCACATGCTCGACCCGGGCCTGAACGACGTCGTGATCCTGTGCTCGGGCGCTGCGGCCTACACCGCCTCCTACGCCTACTACCCCCGCTGGCACTCCCACGCCCGGAGCGTCTGATGGTCGCGCTCAAGGTCAACGGCCAGTGGGCTCACTCCCTCGCCGGGGTCGGCAACATCGTGATGACCACGCGGCGCAACGGACCGTTCTCGCTGGACTGGCAACAGGCGTTCAACCTGCGGACCCGGCCCTACAAGCGAGGCGACCTCGTACAGGTGTACGACGGTTCCATCGTCGTCTGGTCCGGCTTCCTCGGTGAAACCGATTGGGAGGCAGGATCGTTCACCGCCCACGGCCTGTGTCGTGAAGCCGAAGGGGCACCGGCGCTGGACTCCGGTGGACTGACGACCTCAACTCCGGACACTGCGATCACCGAGGGCATCACCTCGGGGTACCTCCACTGGCGGATGACACCGACCGGCCTGAGCAGCAGCGTGTTCGGCGAGGTCGAGCACACCGACCAGGTGAACCGGATCAGCGACCTCCTGGATGCGTGGGCGACCGAGAACGACGTCAACTGGCGGGTCAGCCCGCACGGCATCGTCCAAGCCGAACCGCTGCCTACCAAGCCCAATTGGCTGCTGCTCCCCGACTCCGGAATCCTCGGCGTTGCCGACGACGACGAGATCACCGACGTGGTCGCCCGGTATGTGACCGCGAGCCGAACTTACGCGACCGCGACCGCGACGACCGGCCAGACCGCAGGGCGGAAGGCGCGGCTGGTCAGCCTCGCACCGAAGGGTGCGCTCGATCCGGCCAGAGCCCAGGCGACGGTCGACGGCATCCTCGCCGAAGCCCAGGCCGCACGCGGGTGGGCGAACAACCTTGCCGTGACCG
>Ga0172377_10008194_pt1 | contig 10717 bp, 13 predicted proteins | sample Pumphouse3metaG_FD_119749 | JGI IMG/M metagenome (GOLD analysis project Ga0172377, IMG submission 119749) | Leachate microbial communities from a municipal landfill in Southern Ontario, Canada - Pumphouse #3 metaG | ecosystem: Engineered > Solid waste > Landfill > Unclassified | place: Canada... | reverse complement strand
TTATAATCTTCCATTTGCATAGCCTCTTCCTCCTATTTAGATACCTATTGATTTAAGCCACATTTTCACGTCAAAAGATGGACAAGCCTTTGCCGCAACCTGATTATGACCGATAATTTTTACGTCCGGAAAGCGCCGGTGGAAGTCTTTCACATAATTCGCCAACGACAAAAGCTGAGCCGGAGTGCGCGTGTCTTTTGGTTTCATCGACAAATCAATGCCACCGACATACACGATGTGCCTGCTAACAGAATTAACGCCTCTAGCGCCATTTGTCACTTCCCAGGGATCGACATTGGCGTCCTCGTTATTTTTAACGAGGCGCTCAATGCGACCATCAAGATGTATCATATCGGTATAACCCACCTGCTTCCATCCACGTCCGCCCTTGCTTACCGGGCTTGTGTGCCATCTGCGTATCTCCTTAGAGCTTACTTCACGACCTTCAGGAGTGGCTGTGCAGTGTATTACAAGATATTTTAACATTCCCATCTTTCTACTTTTTAGGCTCTTTAGCGGGTTCTTCATAGAGAGACACAAGACCTCTCTCTATAAGAGCTTCCGCACGCTTATCTTCAAATTCAACAACCTGTTTCGGTTGGTATGCCTTCTTTTCATCCTCTCTGTCCACAAAAGGCTTTTCTATTACAACTTTCATTTTTAACCTCCTTATCCGTTAGTAGGTTGAGTCAATGTGATAGTAGCCGTTTTGGTTACATCTTCAACCAAAGTCAATACAAGAGATACCGATTTAGCGGTACCGGCACTGTTGTCCGGTGCTGTTATCACCAGATTACTCCCGTTCTTCTCAACAGTAAATCCGTCTACATCTCCTACCAGGTAGTCACTCGTAGCCTTAATTGATACCTGCGACATGCCACCTGTTGATGGGAAGTCGATAGAATCCGGTACAGCGACAATGGAAGGCACGTATTTAGCCGAATAAATAGCTCCGATAGCTTCCTGTTTTTTTGGAAGAGCAATGAAATAGTGACGGAAATTACAGGTAGACTCCTGCATCGTAGGACTTGTTGCAGCATCGGAATAGTAGAATTTGGTAGTTCCTGTTGCTTTAAACATTCGCTTTGCGTAAAACGCAACAGAAGCCTGATACTCATCCGATACTGGAATAGCCTTAAATGCGAGTTTCGTTCCGATTGTAGAGTAGTACGGATTACTCTGGTACTCATACACCTGGAAGCCATATAAATTGGAAATCCTGCCGGTAGTATAATTATGATATTGTTCAGCAAATTTTTGATCAAAATTAAGCATATCGGCTACATGATCTGAGCAGAGAACCAGGCGACGATTACCATCTGCAGGTACTCCCATCTCATCGAATTTCTTTTTCAACAAGATAATATCCGCACGGGTAATCCGTCTGCGTTCGTTATCGTTTTCTCCGGTAGTCGCAATTACAGGCGTTTTAGCGTCATTTGATTGCGGCGCGAAGGCATGTATTGATTTTCTGTATTTAACTGTAGCGATGCTTTCCTGATGTCTTTCAATCACACTAGACATCTTGTCGTATGAAATAGCGCGAAGTTCATCGTCCGTAATACGAGTTACCTCCGTCTGGAATTTATCCAGGGAAATAGGAATATCGCCATCCGTAACGCTCACCACAGGAATAGGATATGTCGTGTTATTAATCAACACATCCGGATCAGCACCAATATCAACAAGATGTATTACTTCATTCTCCGAATACCCTGAATAATCAGGAATACCATCCAGCCAGGGAGCTGTATTGTCAGCACGAAGAGCCTTAACCATTTCGCCTGTCCATACCTCCGTATAGACACCGGCAGCCGCTACACCATGAGGAAAGAATCCTCCAAGAGCAATACTACCACACACAGCAGCCACTGCACCGACCGCCGGAAGAATACCGAACGTGGTGGCCACAACAATACCCATTACGGCGTTAAAAAGCACACCGGAAAGGAATTTAATTCTTTTTTTCTGTTTCATAATTTATTCTGGAATTACACAATCAATACCATACTCAGCCTTATACAGCTTCTTATACAGCTCAAGGTTTTTCTCTCTCAGATCAGCCAAATCAGATGAAGGAACGTCACTCAATTTCTGTGCTTTGCTAAGTTCCATTCCACCCTCGCTTTTACCTGCTGCACCTCCTATAATTTCAGTAGGCTTAAGCGGCTTCTGAAATAAAGAAAGCGTTTGGTCAAGAAGAGAAGCATCCAGCTTTCCCAACTTAATCATACTGTCTTTCTTGTCTGCCGGCAACCGCCCTTCGGCAATAGCCGCATTCACCTTCTGTGTAATACCGGCAAGCTTCAGGCTCTCCAACTGGTTTTTCAATTCCGACACCTCATCGTCTTTATTTTTAAAGCGAGAAGCGAGAGTCAGAATATCCGCTTCCGTAGCTGATTCCGTCAGTCCGAAAGCCAATGCAATCTTTTTTAAATCCATCTCTTTTGCTTTTTTTTGTTTATTTGAATGAAGAAGGGGAATGTCGGGACATTCGCCACCTTCCGATAATTTCAGGGTTTTTCCATTATAATTAAGCTGAAGATTGTCATCATTGCCACCGATATCAACGATTGACACCTCTATCAATTTAGCTTTTGTTACCGTGGCACGTGTCTGCCCGGGAAGAGCAAGCTGCGGAGACTCATCAACCGCTATCACATCGAAGTTCGGCGATACCATCCGCAACACACCATCATCCCATTTCTGAGAAATTTGCTTCTCGAAATCCGTAGAAGCCTTAAGTGATACATCTCCAAGGATGTCATCACCCTCTATGCGTATATTCTCCATGATGCCAATCGGTAGAATTTCATTATTCGTTCCTCTCCAGGCTCTGCTATGCATCCATAAAATGATTGGATTGCGCTTGTATTGCTCGAAATCAACACCTGAAGTCAGCACTCTTGTACCGTAACAATTCAGGCTACTATTACTTATTCTTACTGTTTTTGCCATAGGCTCTGTTTTAGTAATCCTTTCTAAATGTTGAGCAAACTTACTACGTATGTATCACAGCATCAAAAAAGTGTGTAACGATTCCATGTAAGTATGTAAAGGCTCTGTATTAGTATGTAACGGGTTCCTCGTTTTTTTTTAATGAGATTGTTTTGGAGCAATTTTGTCCTATAAAAGATAAAAATATGGCAAGAAAAGCAGATAACGGAAAGAAGGATCTCGCACGTATATTATATATGTCCGGGCTTGGTCAGGAACAAATCCTGCAAAAGGTACCAGTGTCCAGACAGACCCTCAGCCGCTGGATCAACACAAATGGATGGAATGAGCAGCGTGCTGCGAAAACCATAACGCGTCCGCAACTTATCAATGGCGTGCTTACCTCCATATCCAAAATGATGGAGGAGGCAAACAAACCGGGAAACGAAGAAATGCTTGCCGGATTGGGCGACAAGCTGATTAAAGCAGCTACCGCTATACAAAAGCTGGAAAAAAACTCAAACGTCGTAGATCGAATAGACTCCCTAATTGATTTCGAAAATTGGCTGATGAAGAACCGAGATAACTACCCGGAAATCACATCCGACATGATTGCATCCATCAACAAGCTGCACTCTGATTATCTTAACGCTCAGTTCGGAGGAACCAAAAAATGACCGAAGCGGATAAAAAATCGGCACTTATTCGGTGGCAAGAACATTGCAAACGCGTGCAGAAGCTTACCTCTCAGTTTGCGGCAGAAACCGAAGCCGAACGGAAGAAGAATGTAGCTCATGCCTTAAAAGACTATGAGTACTTCTGTAGCCGATACCTTTCGCATTACTGTATATGCAAGAATGCAAAATTTCACAACGATGCCGCAAGGTATTTAGAGACGCACTCAGAATGTCGAGCGGTGTTCAAATGGCCGCGCGGACACGCAAAGTCCGTACACCTCGACATCGGCATACCTCTTTGGCTGAAATTCAAAGGAGACCTTCATGTAATGGTGCTAGTTGGCAAAAGTGAGGATGCCGCCGATACCCTTCTTGGAGACTTACAAGCAGAATTACAATTCAATAATCGCCTGATATCCGATTTCGGAGAACAGTATAACAGTGGCATGTGGCAAGAAGGCGAATTTGTGACACAAGATGGATGCGCTTTTTTCTCAAGAGGCCGCGGACAGTCACCGCGCGGATTAAGATTCAGAGAAATGCGTCCGGACTACATCGTAATAGATGACCTTGACGTCGACGAATTGTGCCGTAACGAAGCACGTGTAAGAGAGCTTGAAAATTGGGTAAAAGAAGCGCTGTTCGGCTGTTTTGGAGGTAAAGATGGACGTTTCATTATGGTCGGAAACTTAATATCCAAGAACAGCGTGTTGCAGAAGATTATCGACTCGCCAACCGTACACACCAGTACTGTTTTTGCCATCGGGAAGGATGGCCTTCCCGCCTGGCCCGAATGCTACACCTTGCAAAAACTCCGTGATAGAGAAAAATTCATGGGGTACCGAAGATTTCAAAAGGAATACATGCACAATCCAATAACGGAAGGTGCCGTTTTTCAACAACGATGGATACAGTGGAAAAAAATGCTTCCGTTACAACGATATGAAAGCATCGTTCTTTACATAGACCCTTCTTTTAAGGCGTCATCTCAGAATGACTACAAAGCTGCAAAAATATGGGCACGCCCAAAGCCTAAACTGAAGACAGCAAGCCACAACGAGCTGCATCACTTGCGTGCTTTTGTTCGCCAGTGCAGCGTGTCCGAGATGGTCAGGTGGGTGTACGACCGCTACGAAGAATTACCGGAAGACGTCACAATGATGATCTATATGGAAGCCAACTTCATGCAAGATACGATACTTGACGAATTCGAACGCGAAGGAAACTTGAGGGGATGGCAATTACCCATCACCCCTGACAAACGCAAGAAGCCGGATAAGTTCGCTCGTATCGAAGCGATAAGTCCCTTGTGGGAGCGCGGATACGTATGGTATAATGAAGATATGAAAGACGACGTAGACATGAAGGTGGGCATAGATCAGACGCTCGCTTTTGAAAAAGGGAGCCGTGCGCATGACGATGCACCCGATGCCGATGAAGGCGCAATCTACAAGTTACAAAAGCAAATCAGAGAAGAAAAATTCATTCCGCTCTTCGGGCGCCGGGGAGCAGCAAAAAATAATTGGTAATATGGAAAAGAAAAGTTTAATGCATCGTATTTTCCACGCACTGGCATGGTTAATAGTGAATATCGACAAAGTAGCATTTTCGTATTTTAAAAAAAGACTGTTTAAATGGCGTTTAAACAGGGCTAAAACGGAAGCACTGAATCGGCAGGCCCAAACCGGAAGAAAACAATTTGTTATTGTGATGAAGAGTAAACCGGTAGTTGTGAGTAAAGCAAACCTTCAAATTCTTATCCGTCGCAGATACTTCAGAAAGGGAACTACCATACAAGACATCGAGAAAAGAGCCTTATTCGTGACAGAAACATTCTCTAAAAGAAAAGCCGTAGGTTTAACCTATGGGCGAACAATGAACCAATATAAACAAGAAGTATGGTAACCTTTATTACACAAGAAGATTATATCATGATTGGCGAATCGGCACTCTCCATTGTCCAAAGTTCCGATTCTCTAAATCGTGAAAACGCAGAGAAAGAAGCTATTGAAGAGGTGTCCGGATACCTCCGACCTCGCTACGACACAAAAGCTATCTTTGCAGCGGTAGGGGATGATCGCAATAAGGTGATCGTTATGCGCTGCTGCGACATTGCTCTTTATCACCTTGTCTCCAGCCGCAATCAGCGACAAGGCATGGAGATACGCAAAGAACGCTATGAGAGAGCTGTAAAGTGGCTAGAAGATGTACAAAAAGGGAGAGTCTCTCCCGACCTTCCTACACCAACGGGACCCGATGGTGAAGAAGATTACTTAAACCCAATCAAGTTCGGATCAGAAAGGAGAAATACGTATGACTGGTAGAAGTAAGATTAAAGTGAACAGCGCAGGAGAATTACCGGTATCGGTAACATCCGGAGATAAGATTGCATTATCCAAACAGAATAGAGCACACAAGCTTGTCGTGGAACTTATGCAACAAACTGAGATGCTCACCAAAAAAGACATCGCGGATTGGCATAATGCCTGGCAAGCAGCCATAAACATTGATTATCCACGCCGGGCAAGACTGTACGATATTTACACGACCGTGGACACCGACTTGCAAGTGACAGGGGCGATTGCTCAACGCAAGAACATGGTACTACGAAAAAGTTTTAAAATAGTCGACAAAAAAACAGGAGAAGAAAAAGAGGATATCTCTGAACTTTTCGAACGCCCATGGTTCAAAAATCTTATAAGCTTAACCCTCGACACGCCATACTGGGGTCACACACTTGTAGAGCTTGGCGATGTCATTGATGTCGCCGGAGTCATGGCTTACGACGGCGTAAAGCTTGTGCCACGCAGACATGTCATGCCGGAGTTTCATTGCATTATCAGGAACCCGTATGATACTCAACTTAGCGGGTTTGATTACCGAGATCCAGCAATGTATAACTACCTTATAGAAATGGGCGGGGACAGAGACCTTGGCCTGTTCCTGAAGCTTGCTGTACAGACTATTCCAAAGAAGAATATGCTCGCTTTTTGGGATCAATTCGGCGAAATTTTCGGTGCGCCTATTAGAATAGGCAAGACAACCAGCCGGGACCAAAAAGAACATGCGCAAATGGAAAAGATGTTGAGTTCCATGGGTGCAGCAGCATGGGGGCTTTTTCCTGAGGGAACCGAAATCGAAATCAAAGAGACGACCAGAGGAGATGCCTTCAATGTGTATGATAAGAGAATTGATAAAGCCGACTCTTATATCAGTAAGGGGATTCTGAATCAAACCATGACAATAGACAACGGATCATCGCTATCTCAGTCTAAGACACATTTAGAAATCTTTAAGCAAGTGGTTGACACCGATGCGGACAATATAAGAGATATGGTTAATTTTCAGCTTCTCCCGCGGATGGTGTTACATGGTTTTCCGGTATCCGGATGCCGGTTTGATTGGGACGAAGGCGTAGAATATACTCCGGAAGAGCAAGTGGATTACGAACGTATGATTGGAGAGCAATACGATGTGGATCCGGAATACTACGTTAAGAAGTACAACGTTCCTATACTTGGTAAAAAAGCCAATCCACAACCGCAACAGCTAAAGAATTTTTTCGACTGAGCCCTGCCGATTACGCAGGGCTGCACGAACGGGCGCAGTTATTATATGGGCTTGACACTCTTAAATTGTCGGCGGACAACACCGCGGACGAAGAGGCATATGCCTTTTTCAAAATATTAAGCCGCAAATGGAGTAAAATGATGGAGTGGTTGCACGGAAAGCAACCTCAAGAGTTTACACCGGAGATGCTTAAAGAACCTGCCGTAGCCGAATTCATACACGCTACCACAAAGGTACTCAATGATGCCGTAGACGAAGGACTCAAGGTGACTCCCCTGGACGAAGTGAGCGTGCAACGCCTGCAGGAAAGCAACTTTGTTTTTTCCGGGTATAAAACGTTTCACGAACTTAATGAAGCATTCCCTTCTTTGCTTGATAAAGATGGCAACATAAAGCCGTTTGACCGCTTTTTGAACGACGTACAAAGTATCAATGTAAACTATAACAAGTACTATCTGAAGGCGGAATATAATTTTGCCGTGCAAAGTTCACTGATGGCTGCACGTTGGAAATCGTTCAATCCGGACAAACGTTATAACCTGCAATATAGAACGGTGGGAGATGAGCGTGTACGTATCAGCCACCGCGCACTGGATGGAATAACATTACCCATGACCAGCAAATTCTGGGACTCATACTTCCCACCAAACGGATGGGGATGCAGGTGCACCGTTGTGCAAGTACGTGCAAAAGATTACGCGATATCAAATGAACGTGAGGCGATGAATGCAGGCAGCCAGGCTACATCAGGAAAGCATCAAGAGATGTTCAGATTTAACCCGGGCAAACGGATGGCTACGTTTCCGGCTTACAATCCGTACAGTGTAAAAGCTTGCGCCGGATGTGAATATCGACGTACCAAAAATCCGAAAAATGATCAATGTGCAGCATGTAAGGTCATCCAGGAGATGGCTGGATATACGGTACACCCAACTACCAAAGGAACAGTACGAATACATGAGCGCCATGGAAAAAACGAAAGAAGAGAAAATCTGAATATTGCTACATACCTGGCGAATAAATACGGTTACGATATTGATTTGCTAGAAAATATAGAAGAAAAGAAGACTGCAGACACCTATAACCGCACTATTGGCACATATCAAGAATACAAGAGGTCTGAAACAGCAACAAAGAACTCCATAGACAGATTGTTGCGGAATGCCAAGAAACAAGCCGGCGACATCGTTTTATCGATAGAATCGGAAATTAAATGGGAGGACTTAACAGCAGCTCTTCGCCCTCGAGTGAAACGTAGCGACAGCATATCCTATGTCACAATAATCCGTAACGGCAAAGACAGAAGATACAGTAGGGAAGAAATTCTAAAAGATGGGTTTAAAATACATCAGGCAGACCTGAAATAATCAAATCTGCCTGAGGGGGGCTCCCGGCCTTTCGGCTTAGAACCGGTACAAATATAGGTTTAAATATTTAATTATCAAAAGATATGGCAAAATTAAATTTAAATGTAGATATGCCCAAACTGATCACTCAATGCCTGAGCGATGTCCAAATAAAGCTATCAGAAGAGTTTGATCGTAATTTTGAGCGCCAGGCGTTCTTCAGTGAAAAATGGAAGAGACGTCGCTATGATCCACCCGGATCGGAACAACGTGGCATACTTACCAAGTCAAGTGATTTACGTAAAAGTATCCTCTCCAAGGTAGAGGGGCGAAAACTTATATTTACCAGTTCCATGCCATACAGTAAAATACACAACGAAGGTGGAGCCATCACCGTAACACAGCGAATGAAAGGTTACTTTTTGCATAAATACAAGGAAGAAAAGAAACGTATGAAAGGTAAGGAAATGACAGAGGAGGGAGCCTTCTATCGCGCCATGGCATTAAAGCGTCGTGGAAGCAAAATACAGATACCGCGGCGCATGTTCATCGGGAAGTCTCCGGAGGTAGAAAAGATTATTCGCGAAGTGGCAGAAGAGTGCTTGGAAGAGTATTTTAATAACGTTCAATTTACATTAAAATGAGAAAACAAATTTATAACACACTCATCGCTCAACTAAAAAGAGCGGTATATGATGCCAATGGCAGATTTCGCATTCTGACCGAAGCTGAACTGGAGTCTGCACAACAAGCCGAAGAATCCGGAGGAGAAAAAGTCAATTACGTATTCAAACACTTCGATCTATGGAATCACAATGTAGAATTCATTGAACAGGAAATTGCTTGGGACACACCTGCCATCTTTTTCGACTTTCAAGATTTGAAATATGATACAGGGCAAGGCATTCGTCGTGCGAATTTCGTTGTACATCTACACGTTGTGTCAAGTGTAGAATTCAGGTACGACGGACAGGATGAAGCGAACAGTCGGTTCGATTTACTTGATCTCCCTTATAAATTGTTGCATTTTTACAATGGGAATGGATTATCGGGAGTAGCACAATTGGGTAGTCAGACTAATAACGATCACGAGGAATTAGTAGAAAGTATAGAGAGCTTCGGTGGTTTTGCTGTGGGTTAGCCAAACAGCATCATTTGCAGCTCCTGCTGCTGCGCCTGCACATTTGGGTCTGCACTGGCATTTATCAAATTGTAGAACGTTTTTTCGCACATAGGGTAAACCGGCCAGATATAACGGCGTAAAATTTCACGGTTGGAAAGTCCTGATCGCTCGTATTTTTCGTATATAGACAGCACTTCTGCAACTCTATGCGCGTACATTCTACCTACTATTTTAGTACGATGCTTCTTCATTTGTCCCAATTTATCCTGATTCTTTTACAAAATTAAAAGAAATGACACATATAAACAAAATATTATATTAAAAAAAGGCCCTGACACTTACGCGCCAGGGCCTTTTCTACCATATGTTAACAAAAACCTCTCTACTTCGCAAAAGTAAGGTTAATGTTTTCTTGCCGCAAATAATGACTTAACTTTATTCAAACCTTTTTCAATACTACTTTTTTTTATTGCTTATACAAAATTTGCATTCTGAGCGCAGCGTCTCATATCTTTTCCCATTTCTCACGTATATGTGAGGATAGAAGTATTTCAATCGAAAGAAGCCGCTGCATAGAGAACACTTTTTATACAATACGCCGTTCACAATTTTATAATTTGACTTTTTACGGTGATACGGCATTCCGTTTTTACTTAATATCATACCTCCTCTTTGTCACTATCGGAAGGCACATAAGGATATACATCCATAATTGCCGTCTCTGCAACGGAAGCAATCTGATAGTCTACCATCGTGCCTCTCATACCATCATCCAGTTTTTTCACTGCATCACGTAAATCAGCAGCTTGCACAAGCACGCAAGTCACTGTTTTCTTTTCTGCTCCGCTTTTCTCATCCAGAGTAATGAAAAACAGTTTGCACTTGAACCAACGATCAGCCGCTTCTTCATCACTGTAAAACAATTCGCTGTAATTAGCGCGCTTGATATCTGATACTGTAAATTCTCCCGAAATAAAAGGAGTCATCTCCTCTATGATACGGGCTTCGGCTTCCGTAAAACTGAGCGCATCTACTAAGTAAGGTTCAGTGACCTTCTTATTCAT
>Ga0172377_10008193_pt1 | contig 10719 bp, 7 predicted proteins | sample Pumphouse3metaG_FD_119749 | JGI IMG/M metagenome (GOLD analysis project Ga0172377, IMG submission 119749) | Leachate microbial communities from a municipal landfill in Southern Ontario, Canada - Pumphouse #3 metaG | ecosystem: Engineered > Solid waste > Landfill > Unclassified | place: Canada... | reverse complement strand
GTTGCATTGACACCCGGTGATAAGATGCCATTCCCAACATCAAAGCAAATCCGTGTTTCGCTTGGTTTGTTCCAATTACTCCATATTTCACTAGAAAAGGTAGGAATCGAGTATAAATAGTCGACATTCGTCATCTGGCGGCTATATTGTCCGTCTAAAGAAGTAAAGAATAAATCAAGTTTCAAAATTCTTAAGGTGAAATTGCCAACTTTAGAAAATTTTTCATTAGAGAAGAAATACTGATTTGAGGAATTGACGGTCCAATCGCTGTCGCTCCCGTCAAGGGCTGAGCCAACACCCATCCCCAACATTAAATGGTAATCGGTTGAAAGAGAAATCTTATTTAGATTGAGTTCAAAAGAAATTTCGTGCTCGACGACACGATTAACAATCGGGTCATCGTTATCATCAAGTTGAATAATCGGATAATCATTCGGATTATAAATAGGGTTGCTATCATCGTCTGTTAGTGTCGTAAGGTTTCGCCAATGCGAATAGGCGACGTGCTCACTAATCGCAGGAATACCAGCTGCGCTCGGATTCCAACCATTAAAAAGAAACTGGAAATTATTACCTTGATCGCCAGAAGCCACATAAGTGACCCTAATTTTTGCTTCATATCGATTTGTTTTTCGCGAGAAAAACCCGCCCCAACCGGTTGCCGAAGGAGCACTCAAATACATCCATATACCATTTCTTAAGAAAAAGTTATTCTGTTCTCTCCATACGTATAACCATGGTTTATTAAAAACATGGGCCGACAGTGGCTTGTTATCTAAAGATAAGGCATCTTGTGTTATTTGTATTTCATTATTATATTGATCAAATTCGCCTGTGTAGTAAGTTGTTGATGCATTAGATAAGGAAGGATAAAAACGCATGTAATCTAGTTCATCATTTGTTAATGAGTAATAGTTTGAAAGTGAACGTGAACGATTATTAATCGTCGTCATATACGTATTAACCCCATTGCTTGATGTCGGTTCACTCGGCAAAGTAAAAATAGCGGGGTCAGATGGATAGGTTGTGTTGTCAATGATGTAGTCAAAATCAAAATCGCGACTCGCGAATGTGCCATTCGCATCGTCTTTGAGATTATCATTTAAGGTCCGGCCAATCAGTGAAGAAAAAGAACTGACAGGGCGACCCTGGACGATTAATTTAGCATTACTCGTCGTACTGCTACTTGTTCCGCCATATAGACCAAGAAAATAAGCTTCGCCGTCAAGGTGACCGATAAAAAAACCAACATAAGTCTTATGCGGACCGAGTCCTTCACCGGTCGCGGCATTTAAAGTTTTCCAGTAACCAATATTAATATCGTTGTCAGGATTGGCAATATTAATATTTCCATCAAAAGTAACATTTATATGCCATCTTTCTAACGTGTAAGAAATAATTTTGTTTTGATAGACGCCGTAAACTCTCGCGGATAATTGGACAGGATAAAATTTTCCTTCTTCACCATCAACGGGAACTTGCACTTCCCAGCGGTTGTTTTGGTATGTGAGGAGATTTTCATTTGTACTTTTATAGTAAATACTGTAAGTTGTGCCACCTGCACTAATCGTTGACATTGTCGTTGTGAAAAAGGCGGGAACTGATCCTGATTTTTGCGTCAGATTTAAGCCTAAAGTCGCTGCAAGATTATTGAGGGGGTTGGCAAACACTTGCGCAAATGGATTCATGTTTGAAAGAGCGGACGGATTATTATCCGCGGTTACGCGAACTATCGGTGAAGATAGGAGAAAGTTTTCCACTCTGCTCCCCATCGCCACATAACCAAACATGCCAATATCATTCGTTTGTGAACCAGTTACAGAAAGATTATTGATTCGTTTACCGTTTCCATTAAATTGACTATAAAATGGATAATCTTCGCTGCCTATAGGCAGAAGATCAACACTATCCCAATCCATCCCGCCAGCGGGAATGTTATCGTCAAGTTTGAAATATGTGTTTTCACTAAAGACGCCGAGAACATTTAATTTTTGTAAATTTCTTAATTGTTGGGGATAGCGAATCGAATATGGATACGATGATGTGCCATCGCCACTTTCGAAGTATTCGTTTAAGATACCAGAGTTAAATTCAACCGGCGTTTGATAACGACTGTTATAAACATACGAAGCATAAGAAAGACTGACTGCCGTCGCCGTTCCAACAACAATGCTCGAGACGAGATAAATTGCTAAAGTAATGCGCTTTTTCATTGTTATGCTCCAAAGGGAATAAGTGAAAACTCAAAACTTATCGCCAGGCGGCATCCTAGTGTTTGCTCATTATTAACGAGTTCGTTCGTTTCTTTTAAAAAGAAAGATAAAGCTATTGGATCGGGAGTAATTTCGATTACTGCACTTTGTGCAAAGTTATTGCTATAAAAGTCTAACTGCGTAGGCGGAATTGTAATTTCCATATAACTGTTAACGCCATCGCTAATTGAAATGCCCGTTGAAGGATTGAAACTATCTTGAATGCTGTTAAGGGTTTTAGAATTTAATAAAGAAACACTCAATGGTGTGGCATAAGTAATTGGATCTTCGATATTATTATCAACAATGTGGTAGCGATAATCAAAGTCGCTGAAATCCGGTTCCGTTTCACCGCCTTCGTAATCATCAAGCCATAGTGCGATGCGAATATATGATTGCTCGACAATTGTTTGAACTTGAAGTTCAACATAATAAGAAGGAATTGCCGATGCATTCAGGCTATTTTCGTCATAGTACAAATCGTCAAAATCGAAATCACTAAATAAATTTCCAGTCGTATCAGCAAAAGTAAAAATCAATACATTGCTCGAAACAGGAAGCTGTTGAGCAACTTTATTAGGGGTGGGGTTGACAAAGGTTGAAAGACCGTTATGCTGCCGCTTGAACATATAGCCATTTACTTTAGCCTCAGCCCGACCGGCAACAAGAGTAATCGAATCGATATTGCTGCTTAGATTTATCCAGGCAAAAGCGATACCAACGATTAAGCCGGCACTGGCAAAAAGAGTTACTGCGCTTGTTAAAATGAGCTTATGTCTGTTTTTCATCCTCGCTTAGCGACTAAAAAATAGCCACTTTACCTCTTTCCATCAAGTAGGTAACTGGCTACCTTAATTTTTTAATTAAGACCCTATAGCTTTGCGTCACTAGATCGCTCTAGTTTTGCCTTTTTCTAGACTTCATAGTATAGATAAATATATTTCCTGTCAATATTTCATGCGCTTACATGAGAACTTTTTTTCTAATACCAATACTAACGAGGGAAATTCATTGCTGAAGAGAAAGAAAAAAATAGTAGCGGAAAATGAAAAGTATTGATGTAATCAAATTATTTGTACCATATATACATTATATATGCCTAGATGAGCAAAAATAATTCTACCAATTTATTGATATATGCTATTATGTCTCCACATATACGTATCTTTCATTTCTTAATGAAAATTCAAAAAAATACATTCTTGGTCGGGGGATACAGCATGAATCCGTAAGAGGACTTAGCGCTACATCAAGAAAAAAATGGAACCATTTACAGCGGTATTGAACAACATATTCCTAATCACGATTCTCGTCGCGGCTTTTTGCTTCATTCGCCGGCAACTGACAAAAGGCGATTTCGCTCATCGGACAATTAAGTACATGTTTCTTCTAGCTGGGCTGCTGTTAATTGTTGACGCCATCATGCGTCTAAATCATTCACTCGGATTGTATAACGATCTGCTATGTGATGTGATGATTACGATAGGAACAATTCTTCTTCCTCTCCTTGGTTTTTTGTGGTTTTTGTATACCTGCTATGTGACAAAAATAGTTATTAAAAGGTTTATTATTGTCATAGTCACTTCGGTTATTTTTGTACTTAATGGCATTATTGCCATTATATCTGTTTTCCCAGATTCAAACATTTATTATTCGATAGCCGAACATGATTTTCACTTCGGGCCTCTATATTTTGTTTACACTATTATTTTACTTATTCCTTTTTTAGTTTCATTAGTCGTTATCTTTTCGAACTGGAATACCATGCACCGCCGTCGCAACCCTTTAACATTCTTAAATTTCAGTCTTATTCCCATTATCGCAATTATCATTCAATATTTTTTTGCCGGATATTCAATTTCCCTAATGGGTGTCGTAGCTTCATTTATCATTATCGTTTTAGATATTCAACATCAGTTTGCGGTAACTGATTTCCTTACGGGCTTATGTAATCGGCGCAATTTAATCAAGTATGTTGAATTAAAAATTAGAAGGTTACGCAATGGCGATAAGTTTGCTGGTTTCATGCTTGATATCAATAATTTTAAAAACATTAATGACAAGTATGGTCATTCCTTTGGTGATAAAGTTTTAATCGATGTTGCCAACATGCTTATTGATACGACCAAAAAACAAGATTATCTCGCTCGTTTTGGCGGTGATGAATTTGTTTTAATCATCGATTTAAATAGCGAGGAAGAGATTGAAGAATATAAAAATAGAATTCGCCAAGCTTGTCAGGAATATAACTCTCGTGAGGGCCATGCTCATGCAATTGATTTTGGAATTGGTTCAGCCTTATTCAGTAAAGAAGAAGGCATAACTCCAACACGCTTTTTAGAAATTATCGATGACCGTATGTATATTGATAAACAATCGACAAAATCAATCTAAAAAGAACACAATAATTCAATAATATTCGCTTTTTGCGGATTTTTTATTTTTTCTTCGGCTTATAAAAGGAACGATCATCCATCGCATAAATACGACTTGAAAACTCGCCTTCTGGCGTCTGATCATAAGCTTTATCAAGAATCATCATTTTTGCATCAAGATCATCAATCACGCTTAGTAAATATGCTTCTCTAGTCAATGGCAAAACCGGTGAACCATATTCAAATTTACCATGATGAGAGAGTACCATGTGCGATAGAAGGGTTGACACTTCGCTGTCGATTTTTAATTGTTCGACGGTTTTTTGAATTTCGGCGTGCGTAATTGAAATGTGACCGAGAAGTTTCCCATCAAGAGTATATTTAGGAATAATCGGTCCACTAAGTTCTAGAGTTTTACCAAGATCATGAAGAATGATGCCGGCAATTAACATATCGCGGTCAACACTTGGATATAACTTGGCGATAGCTTCACCGAGATCGGCCATTTGCACCGTGTGATGGAGAAGACCGGAAGCAAACTCATGATGATTTCTGACCGCGGCAGGGTAGGTAACATAACTTTTATAATATTTATTAACTAATGTTCTCGTAATTAATACGACATCCGAATCCTTTAATGAATTAACATAAACATCGAGGCGTTTTTCTAATTCTTCAAGTGGAATGGGCGAAGACATTGTAAAGCGGGTGATATCAAATTCACCTTCATTTACTTGATTGACACTGCGAATTTTCACTTGGAGATTATCGCGATAGTTGAGGACATCGCCATCAAGATAGATGACGTTTCCCACGCTAATAATATTTGAATCTTCCTCACTTAAGTCCCATTTCTTCGCTTCAATTGTTCCGGTTTTGTCTTGCAGGGTGATATTCATATAAGCTAAACCGTTATTCGTAATTCCCTTATTGGCATTAACGACTAAAAGTGCTCCACGAATTAGATCGCCTTCTTGCAGTTCTTTAATCCATTTCATCGATTTTGTCCTCCTCCATAATATTTATTATGTCTTTATATCGATAGCCTTTTGAAAGTAGAAAGTTCATTGTCTTCTGGCGGTTATTCCCGAAATTCATCCGCTTTGCCAAAGCGTAATCTCTTATAAGGGCATCAGCTTCTATCTTTTCATCACCCTTTTTAATTTTTTCCATGACTTTTATCGCAATCCTTGAGGAATAACCTAGCCTCATCAACGAGTCATAGATACGCTTTCTTCGTTGCACATAATCATAGCGCTTAAATTTAGCTTCCAGACTAGAAAGCATTAACGTCGCACGCTTAAGCTCCTCCTCATATTTGAAATCGAGGGTTTTTATTAGATATCCAGGCACGCCTTTTTCGTATAATCCTTGAATAATTCGCTCTTGACCATAACCCTTATTTTTCGCGTATTCTAAATAGTCATTTACAAATTGCTTATCATCGATAAGACCACTTTTTGTCAAGATATCGATAATTTTATCGATTTGGATTTTATTCGCGCCTTTGGCTTCGAGCTTCGTGATTAAGACTTTCTTGGTTGGATGACCTTTGGTAACTGACACTAACGCACTTTTTAACAACTTATCAATCTCATCGCGGTTTTTGATTTGGTGTAACTCATCGCTTGATAGTATTTTACCAGCATAAAGACGGAAATCAGTGTATGTATCTGGACTTATTTTTATTTCTTCGTTGCCCAAAACAAGCGTTACTTTCGCTTTGCCAATTTTAATTTTTAAAATCTCATTACCACTTTTTTCTAATCGCACGCCGATACACCTTTATGATATTTTGATAAAAAGTCTCGATTGAATAAGGTTTGATCCCGTCTTTAGCTTTCTTAACAATCGCTTTAACTTTTGTTTTAGGAAGCGCTAATACTTTTTCAAACACTTGTGGAAAATCATCGGGGCCTTGATAAAAGAAGCCAGTCTCGCCATCATTTATCACACCGATGAGGTTAGTATCATAGCGAGTGATGACCAATAGGTCAGAGGCCATCGATTCCATAAAGGTCAGGCCTTGAGTCTCGCTTAGGGAAGCACACAAAAAGTAATCACCAAGACGATAGAAATACTGAACATCATCAGGGGAGACTCTTCCGACAAAGGTTGTTGATTGTGAAATGCCCAATTCTTCAGCCAGCATCCGTAGTTCTTCAAGGGCTGGACCGCCCCCGACAATGAGTAACTGCGTCTTTCTTCGCGGTTTGGTTTTCAAAAAAGCGGCATAAGACTTCAAGCAAATATCGATGCTTTTCTCTTTAGCAACGCGTCCTAAGACTAATAAAGTTGTAATACTTGGATCAGGTCGATATTTTTTCATCAAGGCATCTAGTCTTGTTTGATCGATGTGTTTCATTGAAAACTTAGAAAAATCCGTGCCCGTTGGTACAACATTAATATAAGTATCAACACCGATATAACGCATATAATCTTTGGTCTTGACGCTAGGAATTATGAATTCGTCAACACCGGAAATGATGCTTTTTGTAAAGGTTCTCACCGCACTTTTAGCGAAACGGTCAAAATAGCCTTTCGTCGCATAATGGGTATAATCTTCATACATAGTATGATACGTATATACTTTTGGAAGTTTTAAAAGTCTGGTGACGATATGACCAAAAGCTCCGATTCCAGCATCAGTTTGAATGTGAACGACATCAGGTTGAAAGGCACGAATGATTTTCATCGCTTTGGAGTTATAAATCCATGACATCCGGTAACCATATAGTTTTTTTAACTCTGCTCCAGGAATACGCAAAATACCATCAATATATGTAACTTCCTTGCTTGTCGGATTAGTCGTGATGACTAAGACCTGGTGACTATTTGTCACCAAGGCATTAAAAAGCGAACGAGTTGAAGTGGCAACGCCGTTTATTTCTGGGGGATAAGTATCGGAAAAAAGTGCTATATTCATATTTATTTATTACTTAATTTCAATGCTGTCCCAAGGTTCATCACTCTTCTTCTTGGTGAGCGGTTTCTTTTTCTTAGATGTTGGTTTTTTCTTAGTGGGCGACGCTTTATTTTTCGTCGGTTTTTGTTTTTCCGTACGAAGCATCACTTCCTCACCTAGAGCTTCCTCAATTTCGTCACTCTTTTTTCCAGAAGTTAACATCTTGCTTAGACTACGTAACTTATTTTGCACTTCTTTACGCGAAAGTCGAGCCGTCTCGTACAAAGTATCGGCACTGCGTTTTCTTTCCTCATAAGTTTGAAGTTGCAAATCGATAAATGTTTGACGGTCGGCTCTTTCGAGATGTTCCTTCGGAGAAGAACGGTAGAAAGCCGTAACTAAGCCGGCGAATAAAATAACGAGATGAAAAGTTGCGGTCCGCCATATGATTTGAGCGGCAATCGTATTTGCATACGTATCATAAAATCCATTAAAAATAATAAGAAAGAAATATTCACTGACACCAGCCGATCCCGGCAAGGGAATGAGGCCGGTAATCATCTGATGATAACTTGATAAGAAAACACCATCCCAGAATCCAGTAAAAGAAAGTGCACCAGTAACTGTGTCGTTATAGGCGTTTAAAGCAATACCGGCAAGCCATGGAATCGAATATTTACTAACAATCGACAAAGTAAAAAGAAACATAATCAGGATTGTAACGGGAATATTTGACTGTAGACGGCGAAGTTCAATTTTGAAGTTTTCAACCTGAATTCGCAGTGATTCTCTTAAATGATCGGGGTTTTTAACGATTTTTAACCTACTAAGTAAACCAATTCCGTAATGCATGATAAGGTTATGAAATTTATGTGAATAAGACATCAAAACCAAAAGCAAGATGACAGACAAGTTAATAACGAACCCCAATATCGTAAATACTATAACTGGAATCTCTTTTATTGAAAGACTGCCAAGTTCGATATTAAAATTTGCCATACTCGAAAGAAGCGGCCATTTAATCGAAACGGCTACCGCTCCTAAAATAACTAAGACGATTTGATAAAGAATGAAAGCCATCACCATGATCGAAGCGCCATTTGATGGTTCAACACCTTGTTTGCGCATTGTATACACTTGCATGATCTGTCCTCCGGAAGCCGAAGGAGTAACAGCGCTAAAAAATGCGCCAACCATCGAAGTCGCCAGGCCTTGATGATATTTATATCTTCGCGTATATAGTCGCGCAAAAACAAAAATAATTAAGCCATCAATAAAATAGCTAGATATGACCATACCAATAATTAGTAGTAATATTTTCCAATCACTCGTGCGTAAAGCAAGAGCGGTTTCAGCAAAATTATCTTTTAAAGATAAAAAGATGGCTAAAGTAGTAACGATAATAATAAGAAAAAGATAAATGAGATACCGGTGTTTGCCGCCTTTTTTCTTTTCGTGAATCGGAGACCCGAGTTTAATTTCTTCCATACGTTGGTAACATTGGTAATTTTAGCACAATCCCATTTATTTTCGTATTCATAATACGACAACGCAAAAGCAAAAGGTAAGAAAAGCCATCAGGGAATCATTGTTACTATTGATTTCTAAATAATAAGGAGAAGAATGCCCACGAGTTGTAAAATCGTGCCAACTAAAACAAAAAGATGAAAGATGCCGTGCATCCACTTTATTTTATGGCCAACGGCATAAAAGATAACACCAACGGTGTAAGAAATACCCCCAAACAAAAGAAAGAGCATAATTGTTAAAGGAATAAGGCTCATCGCGGGGTAAAAAATGAAGAGAAACCAACCCATCACTACATATAAGATAACAGTAACGACTGATGTGACTTTTCCGCTTAGGCTTATCATATTCATAATTGTTCCGGCCAAAAGACCAAATATTTGAACACTCATGATGATCAAACCATAATTCGTTCCTTTGAAAGCAAAAGCGCAGATTGGGGCATAACTACCGGCAATTAATAAATAAATAATGTTATGGTCAAGCAGTCGGAAAAGTTTTTTCCAAATGCTCTTGGGTGAAATCGCATGATAAATAGTTGAAGTTGCATATAAAGTGATCATCGAAACGGAAAAGAAGATTAATGAGAACGTTTCCCAGATGTTATAGTTAAATAAAATTGCAAGCGCAATAAAAGAACCAAGACAAATGAAACCAAGCGCGATGCCGACTGCATGACTTATATAATGAAAACGCTCTTCACCTTTTGAATAAGTGGGGAGTTTTTGTTGCTCAATGTTCTCTTTAATTTCAGCGACTGTCATTTAGCTATTTCCTTGCATCACCACTATATAAAAAGGGCAAATGTTAATAAACCTACTCTTTTGCAATAAGAAAAGAGAGAGAATTCCATCTTGGTAGAAATATGAATTTCGGTCAACCGTGAGTAGATACGCCTGATGCGGTCGTTCTTTATTGTTCGATATGTAGAAAAAATTTGAAAAATCTTGATGGGTTATATTTCTTTACGATACTTTAATAGATTGGACCGAATATTATTGAACTATCCGTTATTACATCACTCATTATTTAATATTTATGATTCGATGCGCAAATTATGATTTCCTTAAAATAGAATCCACAAAGCGGGGACGATACCGAAGTAGGTGATAATGACATATCCGCTATCGTGGATATCACCATTATTGTTCACGTACTTCGCGCCACCATCGTAGGTGTTATGCGGCGAACGAAGCCACCAGAAACTGTTAGCGCCTTGAGATTGAGCGTATGCACTTGGTTGAAGCATTCTTGAGGAATTTATATTCAATTCGTAAGCCGTACTTGTGGCTTCCGCATAACTTAGTAGAAATACTTTATCACTTGTATTAGTACATGCATATTCGTTGCTATCATAACCAGTGGAGATTGTACTATTTTCTACTGTTGTGTTGATAATTTGCTCTTTTTCATTTAAAGAAAAGGCTGTGTTATAGAAATTATCATTTAACCATGAACGAATATGAGAATGTTCATAATTATTCGAATAGACGGTTGAACCGCCAACTGTTCTACCATCATCTGAATAATGATAATTTTGAGAATCAAGAACGAGGTCTGCCATTAAGAAGGCTTCATCGTTTATAACGTCAAGAACTCGCCAGGTGATAGGTTCGTATTTGAACCAGTAGACCAAGCTAGTACTGTATCCGTTTCCGGG
>Ga0172377_10008190_pt1 | contig 10720 bp, 5 predicted proteins | sample Pumphouse3metaG_FD_119749 | JGI IMG/M metagenome (GOLD analysis project Ga0172377, IMG submission 119749) | Leachate microbial communities from a municipal landfill in Southern Ontario, Canada - Pumphouse #3 metaG | ecosystem: Engineered > Solid waste > Landfill > Unclassified | place: Canada... | reverse complement strand
GCCATACAACCGATAACCCCGATTTTTACTTCCCGGTTTTTTTTCTTCAGTGCAGCCAGTTCACGTAACCGCTTATGTATTCGTTGCTCCGCATTTTCCCGTATCGAACAGGTATTCAGTAAAATAATATCTGCTTCCCCGATGTTTTCCGTAGGCTGATAATTTTGCTCCGCCATCACTGAACCCACAATTTCACTGTCGGAAAAATTCATCTGACAGCCGTAAGTTTCGATATATATCTTTTTGTTTTTTTCGTGCGCCATGGGTCATTTTTCGCTAAAAAATGAATGAATAAAAATATCGGAGCAAAAGTAGTAAAAACAGGGGGAATGATTTATTACCCCTTAATAGATGTGCAAATGAGCAGGAAAATTATAATTTTGTGGCCGGATAAGAACCGTATGAAAGAATGAATGCAAAGAAATTTATTCGAAAATCGTGCGTTTTATCTTTTTAATCAACTGAAAAACAATAGATTGTAATTATGGTAAAGAATCTTGTAATTGTGGAGTCGCCGGCAAAGGCAAAAACAATCGAAGGGTTTTTAGGGAAAGATTTTACTGTAAAATCCAGTTTTGGACATGTAAGAGATTTGTCAAAGAAAGACCTTGGCGTCGATGTTAACAATGGCTTTAAGCCGGAATATGAAATCAGCAGCGACAAGATAAAGGTAGTGAAGGAACTGCAGAAACTGGCCAAAGAGGCTGAGGTGATATGGTTGGCCTCTGATGAAGACCGCGAAGGGGAGGCCATTTCATGGCATCTTTCTGAAACACTTCATCTGGACAAAGAAAAAACACGGCGAATCGTATTTCATGAGATTACCCGGTCGGCCATTCTGGAGGCCATACAGCATCCCCGCAACATTGATCTTAACCTTGTGAATGCTCAACAGGCACGTCGTGTCCTCGACCGTTTAGTGGGTTTCGAGTTGTCGCCTGTTTTATGGAAAAAGGTAAAACCCGCCCTCTCTGCAGGCAGGGTGCAGTCAGTCGCCGTTAGGCTTATCGTTGAACGTGAACAGGAAATCCGGCAGTTTAATACGAATTCTTATTTTCGGATTACTGCGCAGTTTCTTCTGAAAAAAAATGGAGAAATGGCTACAATTGAAGCCGAATTACCTAAAAAATTTAATACACGCCAGGAAGCCCTCGATTTTTTGACCCTTTGTCAGGGTGCAACGTATACCGTTTCGGAGGTGGAAACCAAACCGGCTACCAAAACACCGGCCCCGCCTTTCACTACTTCTACTTTACAGCAGGAGGCTTCGCGAAAACTGGGTTTCTCGGTTTCGAAAACCATGCTTGTGGCCCAACAGCTGTATGAATCGGGAAAGATTACTTATATGCGTACCGACTCCGTTAACCTTTCCAATATGGCCATGGCGATGGCAAAAGAGAAAATTTTGGAGCTTTTTGGCGAAAAGTATGTGAAAACTCGTCGTTATACTACCAAAACGAAAGGAGCTCAGGAAGCGCATGAAGCCATACGGCCAACCTATCTTTCGCATCAGTTTATAGAGGGCGATCCCTCACAAAAAAAATTATACGATCTCATCTGGAAACGTACTGTTGCATCACAGATGAGTGACGCTAAGTATGAGAAAACTACGGTTACTATCAATATCAGTGCTTCCAGGGAAGTATTTCAGGCAAAAGGTGAAGTATTGATTTTCGACGGGTTCCTGAAAGTGTATCTTGAATCGAAAGATGACGACGATGACGAGGATATCCGCAATGTAATCCCTCCCCTTTCTGCCGGAGATGCCTTACAGGCGGAATCCATCTCAGCCACCCAACGTTATACGGTTCCACCTTTCCGGTATTCGGAAGCCAGCCTTGTAAAACGGATGGAAGAACTCGGCATCGGCCGGCCGTCCACCTATGCGCCCACCATCTCTACCATCCAGAAACGCGGATACGTGGAAAAGGTGAATGCACCCGGCGAGAAAAGAGAGTTTCAGATTATCACCTTAAAAGATGATACGCTTTCTGAAACTAAAAAAACAGAAAAAACTGGGGTCATAAAAGGGAAACTGACACCTACTGACATTGGCAATCTGGTTAATGAATTTTTAACCAAAAATTTTGGTGAGGTAATGGATTATAATTTTACGGCCAGTGTTGAAAAAGAGTTTGATGAAATTGCCAATGGCGACCGGAAGTGGAATCAAATGATTCATGATTTTTATGGACATTTTCATGTTAGTATTGAAGATGCCCTGAAAAATACGGATAAAGTGAAAGGGGAACGATTGCTGGGCGTTGATCCGGTCTCCGGGAAAAATATTTATGTGAAAATTGGCCGTTTTGGCGCCATGGCACAGATTGGGGAAAAAGAAGATGAGGAAAAACCACAGTTTGCCGGACTGAAAAAAGGCCAGTCGATTGATACTATTTCACTGGAAGAAGCATTGGAATTATTCAAATTTCCACGGAAGCTTGGAACCTATCAGGACTATGAAATGACTGTGGCTATTGGACGATTTGGACCCTATGTGCGTCATAATAATAATTTTTTCTCACTGGAGAAAACCGATAATCCTGCTACCATCGATACAGCTCGTGCCATAGAAATTATTGAGGCCAAAAGACTGAAAGACAAACAGAATGAAATTTGTATTTTTGATGGCGACCCTGTAATTAAAGTATTAAATGGTCGTTACGGCCCGTATTTTCAAATTGAGAAAGAGAATTTCCGGATACCTAAAACCCGCGATCCTAAGACCCTGACACGTGAGGAATGCCTTAAAATGGCTGATGAGCAGCGAAGTACAAAAAAAACCCGATCTTCACGTGGCAAAAAGTAACCTTTATTCTTCAGCTGCCGTACATTGAAAACAAAATAATGTTAAATGGAATTATCGGTATATTTTGACCCTGTAGGCCTGCAAAAAATGGAAATGCTCAGTTCGCGAAGGCCTCGCATGATGGATTACTGCATCATACATTCTGATGAACAGGGTTTCCCGGATCTGGATGGGGTGCAGATTGCCCTTATTGGCGTTCCTGAAGAACGGGGAAATGTAAATAATACAGGCTGTGCCGGTGCACCAGATAAAATTCGGGAACAACTCTTTCAACTTTTCCCTGCCCATTGGAAAATACGGCTCGCTGATCTGGGAAATATTAAAAAGGGCCATAGCCTGAACGATACTTTTTTTGCCATCAGTGCTGTCTGTGGCGAATTGCTAAAAAATAATATCACCCCTGTCCTCCTTGGAGGGAGTCAGGATATTACCTGGGCCACCTATAAGTCGTATGAAGAACTTGGACAAATTATCAATATCGTAAGTGTTGACAGCCGTTTCGATCTGGGCGAAGAAGATTCAGCGATTTCTGCACAGTCGTATCTTAGCAAAATTCTTCTGCACCAGCCTAATTATCTTTTCAATTATACAAACATCGGATATCAATCATATTATGTTGATAATGATGCAGTTAATTTAATGAGCAAGTTGCTTTTTGACACCTACCGGCTTGGTGTAGTGCGTGCCGATATGGAAGAAGTTGAGCCCATTGTCAGAAATGCTGATATGCTATCCGTTGATATTTCTGCTATTCGGAAAGCAGAAGCACCGGGAAACAAAAATGCCGGCCCCAATGGCTTTTACGGAGAAGAAATCTGCCAGATTATGCGTTATGCCGGCTTAAGTGATAAACTCTCCTGTCTGGGTATTTTTGAATATAACCCGGAATATGACGATAATCATCAAACGGCCATGCTTATTGCACAAATGATCTGGTATTTTTTGGAGGGATTTTCTCACCGTAAAAATGATTTCCCCTATAGGGATAAAGATAAATCCGATTACCTGAAATATGTGGTTCCGGTTGAAAACCATACGGAAGATCTTATTTTTTATAAATCGAAAAAGTCAGATCGTTGGTGGATGGAAGTACAATGCACGGCTAATGTCAAAGCCCGGTACGAAAGGCATTATATGGTTCCGTGTTCTTATCAGGATTATCAGGCAGCTTGTGCCAATGATATCCCTGAACGGTGGTGGATGGTGTACCAGAAATTAATGTAATTGCCGTTATCTCACCCTGTTTTATCAAAATCCCCCTGTCGAAAAATTTTCAGCATTGCCGGGGAAACTAATACTAAAAAAGTTTTAGTTGGTTATCTTCTTTTTGATCCGGCCTTCGGGATTTCTGATTTTCAAATTCGATTAAACTGCCTGGGATGCGATGTACGAACGGGCTTAAGGGTAGGGTATAGGTTCTTCCGCCCAAAATTCGCCGTGTGGCATGGGTAAGATACAAATATTCCTTCGCCCGGGTCATACCCACATATAGCAAGCGTTCCTCCTCCGCAGGGTCAGTCTCCATCGATTCAAACAACGCGTAGGGAAGAAGCCCGTCTTCCACACCGGTGACAAAAACACACCAAAATTCCAGTCCTTTGGAGGCATGCAGGGTCATCAGGCTTACCTTCTCCGTTCCGGACTGCGCGTAATCGCCGGGGAGTCCCAGCATGGCTGATTCCAAAAACTCCTCCACATACGCATACTTTTTTATCAGCCGTAGCATCCGCTCCAGATCGTACCCGGTGATTTCCTGCCCAAGCTGTTTTGCGATGTTGCGAAGCAGAAACTCAGTATTATTACCCTTTTTCAGGGCTGGATTCAAATGTATACCTTTCTCTTTGATAAAATCGTTAACAACCTCATTATATGGGAGATATATTGCTCTTAATGCATAAATCAACGAGGAAAAAGGCTCACTCTTCAGCCAGTTTTCTTCCCCGATACGCTGATACGGGATGCTGTGGTCATGAAAGGCCTTTTCAAAGGCCTCCATCTGTTTCGATGTACGGCACAATACCGCAAAGTCGGATAAACTTGTTATCTTATCCTTCTTTCGGCCTGTACTGATATGGCTGTCCATACTAAAAAAACGTAACCCCCCGATCATTTCTTCTATTTTGCGGGCAACATACTCTGCCTCAGATGCGCTGCTCTGTGTTCGTACAAGGTGAATTTTTGTTCCGGGATTTTCTCCGACCGGGTTAAACTTTGGATCTGAAAGCACACTACCGGCTGCTTTCAGTATTTTTTCACTGCAGCGGTAGCTATACGTCAGCGGGTACACTTTAACCCGGTTGTAGTCAGTGCAAAAGGTATCGGGCAGCCGGTTGTCAGCACCCCGAAAACCGTAGATCGACTGCTGGGGGTCACCAATTAAAAACAGGTTGGCATTGCTTGTTGCCGATAAAGTTTTTAAGAGTTGGTATTGCATGGCGTTGATATCCTGAACCTCATCCACAAGAATCCATGGATATTTGGTTTGGATTGTTTTACGTAATTCCTCTGAACCCTGTAATACGGTCAGGGGTTTTATCAACAGGTCGTCGAAATCGAATAGGTTGTTTTTTTCAAGATAGTGTTGATAGCGTGAAAATACATTTTGCCAGGTTTTGTTTTGCGTTTTTTTTGCCGTGGTTTTTATTTCAGTGAAACCGTGTATGGCTTTAATCCTATCCCGGCGGGAGAGTTCAGGCGCTACTACTTTAATTATCAACGCCTTATCCTTATTGTCCACCATCCCGGCATAACTTTTCCCGTATTCTTTCAGCCACTGTAGTCCAAAGGCATGAAAGGTTGTTATCTGCATTTTTTTTGTAGTATCTTTTCCCTGAAGCGCAGCAAGGCGCTCTTTCATCTCTTCTGCTGCCTTGTTGGTAAACGTTAAAGCCAGAATTTGTTCCGGGGAGGCTAATCCTTCAGCAAGGAGGTAGGCGATACGTTGTGTGAGTACTCTTGTTTTTCCTGTTCCGGGGCCTGCCACGACCAGCGCCGGTCCCTGAAGATGGCTTGCAGCGGCTTTTTGATCCGGATTCAATCCCGAAAGGGGATGATTTTTCTGAAAAAGGGCCGGGCTGCTTTCTTCTGCCCCGGTGCGTGTTTCTTCCTGCTGTGCATACAAACGTTGAAATTTTTCTACATCAAATTTCAGTGATTCCCGTCGCTGCGGTTTTTCGATTATGGGTTCGGTCATTTGAAACAATGAACCCGAACGTGTTAGTTCTCCCGGGGAAAAAAGGCGTATTTTCCCATATTCACCGTCAAATCCTTCCTTAATCAAAACTTCTTTGTTTCGCATTCTTCGTATGGCTTCACCCATCAGTGTACCTGCTGTCCGGCTGATTTCTTCCATGTCGGTGGAAAGCAGTATTTCCAGTTCCGGGCCAGTTCGCGAAAGTATACGGTAGTATTCCTGGTCTGTTTTTTTTCCTGTAGCCGCGATCTGGTTCACTTCTGCAATAATTTCCTTTAGGGGAATAATAGATTGAAAAACCGTGTTTGGAGCCTCTGGTGAATCGATGGGCCGGTCAGATAAGGCGGCAATCCGGTTCATTACACCTGAAGTAACCCTTTTACCACACACGGGGCATATTCCATGGTGTTCCTCCGTTTGGAGCGGATTCCAGCAAACGCCGCATTTTCTGTGTCCGGCATAATGGTATTTTCCTTCCTGCGGGAACATATCGATGGTACCGCCCCATACCTCTGGTGCTCCGGAAGTGATGCTTTCAACCAACCCATGATAGGAAGGATTTCCATGGAGAATATTGGCGTTTCGTCCTAGTTTTTCCGGTGAATGGGCATCTGAATTCGAGAGGAGTGTAAACCGGTCAAGGAAACTAACCATTCGGTTCATGGCCGGATCAGTGGATAATCCGGTTTCTACGGCCGAAATGTGAGTTGTAAGATCTTCATAGCAATCAATTAAGGTATCAAATCCGCTTTTTTCTCCCAACGCGGAGAACCAGGGCGTCCAGATGTGCGCCGGGAAAAAAAACGAGTCGTTGCTTTCTTCCAGACAGATTTCCAGTAGGTTGCGTGAGTCCAGGCCCAGAATAGGGCGGCCATCGCTGGTAATGTTAAATTTTTGTGCCAGCAATGCAGCCTGAATCGACCGGGCATCGGCAAAAGAAGGCACAAAGACCACATGGTGTACTTTACGTGTTTTGTCTTTTTTTTTGTAGATAGTGCTTATTTCTGCCGTAAGGAGAAAGCGTGGTATCAGGGCACTATTTACTGCTCCTTCCAATCGTAATTCCGGTTTCAGTATATACAAACCCGACCCATCAGAAATAAGGGTTTCTTCCAGCTCTTCCAGCCATTTGGGATGCGTAAAATCTCCTGTCCCGACTACAGTAATGCCTTTGTTGCGTGCCCACAAGTCAAGGTATGCGGGTGTCAGCTGCTTACTGGTAGCCATTGAATAATGACTGTGTATGTGAAGGTCAGCAATATACATTCTGCAACTATTTTGCTTTGATTATCAGCTTGCTGTAGTTTTCTGTGCGCCAAAGGTCAAAGAGTGCCTTAACCTCAGGCCAGGATTGCTCTTCTGTAACAGGATTCAAAACACGTAATATTTTTGTCACCTTAAGCCGATTTCCGTCAACGACATAATTAATCGCTATTGCACCGAAGCTATTCTTTAAAACCACATCCTCTGCAGGAACAACATAAGCATATCCTTCAGGAATTGAAATATCAAACGTATAGTTAATGTCAAGGCCGTTTCCAAGGTCTATGTCTGTAGTTCTTGAGCTTTGCAATTCATACGGCCAGGTATGTGCCGGGTCATTCCCAAGATAAGGCATATCAAGAATGAAATACCCGTTTTTAGCCTTTACAGGATTTGCTGTTTCCATCTCAAAAGTAATATTTGAGCTTACGGAAGAGACATGGAGAGCTGTCACATGCTTTGTTTTTACCGGCAAACCTTTAATCTCTCTGACATGGGTTGCAGTATCAACGGGATTGAAAACAGGAACGCCTTTCCCTGAAAGAGTAACAGCACCGGTAATGGTACTTTTTTCAGGTTCAAAAACAATCTTCAGGCTCATGTTTCGCTTTGTATCAGGGCCGGGGAAATTCTCAAATCGCAGGCTTTCAACTGCCGCATCCAGAAGGAGTGCACTGTAGCCCGGATAATTCAGCGCTGCACTAAAGGTATTACTTTGGTCAGTATTCAGATAGATTCTTTTTCCCTCTTTAGGGTTAACCTGAACGAGATATTCTTTGATTTCGTTGAGGTTTCCGGCCTTTTTGTCGGGAGTGCCGGGTGCAAAGAGTGCCACAGGATTGGCATTCATACCTCCGGAACGAAGCATGGCTGCCAGAAGAAGTGCCTTCTCTGCTTTTGTGCCGCCATTACTGTTCCAAACCTCAACAGGAGTTCTCAGCTGATAACCAAGATGTTTTTCATTGATACCGAAATGGTATATTTCATTCACAACAATATCCTGAATAGCTGCGATCTTTTCCATGTCTGATTGTGCCTCTTTTGTGGCAGCAGATACTGCTTTGCTCATCTGAGGCGATACTTTTAACTGAAAGGCTTTCTGGTTTACATAACTGTCAACCAGACGGTGCAGATCCTTTGATGTTGAGAACGTGAGAACCGGATCGCCGGAATGCCCGGCTTTTTGCCAATAGTCGTGTGAAAGTGCTTTAATGGCAACAAAAGTAAACGTGTAAGTCGTGAATCCTTTGTCTGTAGCTATTTCAGGACTGGTGCGGAGTTTAGTGATGTGGTAATTGAAAGGAGTTCCTTCCGGCACCTGAACAATAATTTTCATGTTTTCCACCGGGTCGGTTTGAGGAATGACTATTTCATCCATCAGCGCAGGATAAAATCCGGCTTCTGTATTAATTACATAGTCGAGATGGATTTTTGCCCCTACCTCAAGGGCGGTGTGTGTTACCACCATTTCGCGCAGGTGAGCTGCTCCCGGGAAGTCAGCAGCAGGTCTGGGAAGAACCGGGTTGAAAGCATTTTCAGGCGCTACAACCTTTTTGCCGTCAGCCATAAGGGTGTAGGCCTCATCAATGGCCAGTTTTTGCGCCTCAGGGTTGAAAACGATGAAAGTTTCACCGTAGATTCTGTTAAAGGCATAGTGTGTATTTAATGTAAGGTCTTTTACCTCGCGGTATTGCATTCTTCCGTCAGGATAGAGGGTATAGTGTTTTTCAATGTTGTTGAAAACAGCATCGCTGCTCTGTGCAAGTGAAACAACCGAAAGCAAGAGTCCTGCGATGAGCAATGTCGGAAATCGATATATCTTCTTATTCATAATGTCTTTGATTTAAAATTAACGAGCCAGGATTACAGGTTCTTCCATCATGTAGCGCTGGTTATTAACGGCTGTTTTGAAACTGCTCCAGTCTTCAGGTTGGAAAATGCGCTTCTTGATGGTCACTTTTTGATTGAATGTGAGTATTCGTTTTGATACTTCATACGACCCGGAGTAATCCGCACCTTTTCCGGATACGGCCTCTGCTTCAGGCAAATAAACTACTTCTTTATACTTTGGCAGTTTCACTTCTTCGTTCATTTCCAGCAATAAAGAACAACCGGTTCTGAATGGATAAACACGCTCTTCGTAAGAGGTATTGGTATATAAATGCCCCATAGCACGCTGGTAAACACCCTTTGCAACAAAGGGAGTGAAAATTACTTCATCCTCAGTTACCATCGCATAGTTTGGAATTTCATAAGTGTAGGTCATCTTAACAGGCGTATTTTGATAGTCGCTGTTTTTTGTGTGCGTAACCTCCTTTAGGATGGCATTGGGAGATACTTTCAGCAGCTCTTTTTCCAGGTTATCATGCCAGGTTGCTATTGGTGCATAAGTGAATACACCCCGAACTGCTGCATCCGACTGCCCTTCAGCTTCGATGGTGAAAGTACCGGTTAGTGTACCATTATTTTTAATCTCTGAGTTTCCATTGATATACAGATAGTGATTTTCAGGGGGTGAGATTGGAGTTTCCATAAGGTCAGCCCCTTCGGGTAATCCCATAAGGTAGTTTTGCTGCTGCTCGCGGCTCGACCACAGCTCTCTAACAAAGGGGACCCAGGTCGGGTCAAGAATCATATATTCGCCATTATGCAGTTGAACTACGGTAATACTGTGGTTAAACTGGTCGGCAGGGATGTAATCAATACGGGAACCGGCCATGGTCATGGCTGCGTATGATTTGAACCCGGCAGCGCGGAGCATGGTGATAAGCATTCCTGCTTTGTCTTTACAAACCCCACAACGGTCGGTAAAGGTCATCTCTCCGGTATGAAGCGTGTAGCCCTCTCCTTCGCCCATGCTGATGCCGGAGTATCGGATTTCATCGGCACACCAGTGTGTCAATTTTGCGATGCTATCCATCTCCTCTTTGGCATCTTTGAGAATCTCATTTACCTTAGCATCAATCTCCGGTGTGGATTCAAAGCTTCCGAAATCTTCATTTACGCCGTAAAACCACCTCGACTTGGCATACCAGTCAGGGCTGGTGGAGAGCAGCAGCTTTGGCGCCACATCCGACCAGGCTACCATTCCTGATTCGCGCTTCATCGGCATAATATCTTTTTTTGTAAAGCTGTAGATTTTGGTATCCTCTCTGAATTTAACCGAGCTTCTGACCTCACCGTTATAAAATTCATATTGCAGCTCTTTTGATGAAGGGATAATAACCTCATAGCATTTTTCAAGAACAGGTTCATTGCTGAAAAATTCCACGATATCGTAGTAGTGACCACGCATGGGCGGGATATAACGCTCATCATCTTCCTCTCCGGCGAGCAATGCGTAGGTATAACCTTTTTTGAAGAAGACCACTTCCACCGCATCTCCGGGGTAAAGTCGTCCGATTTCCAACATTTTTTCACGGGCACCCCAATAGATTGCTCTTGCCGGTGCAGGG
>Ga0172377_10008187_pt1 | contig 10721 bp, 5 predicted proteins | sample Pumphouse3metaG_FD_119749 | JGI IMG/M metagenome (GOLD analysis project Ga0172377, IMG submission 119749) | Leachate microbial communities from a municipal landfill in Southern Ontario, Canada - Pumphouse #3 metaG | ecosystem: Engineered > Solid waste > Landfill > Unclassified | place: Canada... | reverse complement strand
TTGCTTTGCGTTTCGGTCGCGTCCGCGGCATCCGCGCGGCAGATGGAGGCTTTGGGCCGGGGACTCATCGCGGCGAAGACCGCTTCGGGAATGCTCGTGAGCTGGCGGCTTCTCGGTACGGACTTGCCGACGGCTACTTTTACCCTTTACAGGGACGGCGCGCAGATCGCTGCGATTTCCTCTACCGCCCCGACGACGTATCTCGATGCGGGCGGTTCCACGTCCAGCGTGTATACGCTCAAGGATGCCGCAGGAAAGACATCGTCCGCGGTCGCCGTCTTTGAAAACAGCTACAAGGACAGCTACGGCTCCGCCGCGTACAGGAGCCTAACCCTTGACGTTCCGGCGGATATGACGATGCCGGACAATTCCACCTGCAAATATTATCCGAACGACATGAGCGTGGGCGACCTTGACGGCGACGGGGAATATGAACTGGTCGTCAAGTGGGATCCTTCGGATTCCAAGGACAATTCCGCTTCGGGCTATACGGGGAACGTGTATATCGATGCGTATAAATTAAACGGGACGAAGATGTGGCGCATTGACCTCGGGCACAACATCCGTGCCGGTGCGCATTACACGCAGTTCATGGTGTATGACCTTGACGGCGACGGAAAGGCCGAAGTCGCGATGAAAACGTCCGACGGCACGGTGGATGGTGCGGGAACGGTCATCGGAAGCGCGTCCGCGGATTACCGCACGGGTACGGGCACGATCATGAGCGGAAATGAATATCTGACGGTCTTTAACGGCACGACGGGCAAGGCGATAACGACCATCGATTACTGGCCTTCCCGCAGTGTACAGGCGCAGACTTCGTCCGGCTGGGGCGATAACTACGGGAATAGAAGCGAGCGTATGCTTGCCGCGATCGCGTATCTTGACGGGGTTCACCCAAGCCTTGTGATGTGCCGCGGGTATTACACCTACGCGTATCTCGCCGCTTATAACTTCAACGGCAAGACGCTCACGAACGTGTGGCGATATTCGAGTCCGGCGAATGCCGGGCTTTACGGGCAGGGCAATCATAATCTGAGCGTTGCGGACCTTGACGGCGACGGCTATGACGAAATCATCTATGGCGCGGCGGCGCTCAATCACGACGGCACGCTCCGTTACCGCACGGGTCTCGGTCACGGCGATGCCCTCCACGTCTCCGATATGAATCCGGATCTCGCCGGCCTTGAAACCTGGGACGTACATGAGGAAACATCGGCGAAGTACAGCGCGGAACTGCGCGCTGGCGACGGCTCCGAAATTTTCACTGTCGCTCAGACGGGCGCAGACAATGGGCGCGGGCTCGCCGCGGACATCGATTCCACGCACCGCGGTTTTGAAATGTGGAGCGCCGCGGATGCGAACGTCTACAATGCGGTCACGAAGACATCCATTTCGACGACGAAGCCTTCGATTAATTTTCGCCTCTACTGGGACGGCGACCTTTACGATGAACTTTTCGACGGCACGAGCTCCGATAAGGGCGCAGCCACGGGCACGGGCGGGAAGCTTGAAAAATGGAACGGCAACGGCGTGAACCGGCTTTTGAATTTGTACGCGATAAACAGCTCCACGACGAATAATTCCACGAAATCCAATCCCTGCCTTATCGCGGACATCCTCGGCGATTACCGCGAAGAGATCATTATGAGAAGTTCTTCGGAAGCGGGCGTCATCAACATCATCGAAACCGCGGTCACGACGCCGCACCGTGTGTATGCCCTGATGAGCGATCCGCAGTACCGCGAAAGCATCGCGTGGCAGAATGTCGCGTACAATCAGCCGCCTCATCTGGGCTATTACCTTCCGGACCATGCGGATTCAAAGGCTACACAGCCGAATATCTATGCCGCCGGTTCGTCTTCTTCCACGGGGTCATCTTCTTCCGCCGCCCTGAACATCGTGACGAAACTGGACGCATCTTCGCCGAATGCGGGCCAGGGGGCTTCGGAAAGCGCGAATGCCGGTTATGAGATTGGCGGTGCCTATTACAACTTCACGAATGCGTCCGGGAGCTATGCGACCTGGGATATCACGGCGGTTTCCGCGGGCACGGTCACTCTGTTTCTCCGGTACTCGAACGGTACGGCGGCTTCCGCGGACCGGGCGATGACGCTCTCCGTGAACGGAACTCCGGCCGGCACGGTTACATTCGATGCGACGGCGGACTGGACGACGTGGAATATCGTTTCGGTCAAAGTCACCCTTGCCGCCGGGAAAAATACGGTCACGCTCACTTCCGCTACGGCGAATGGCGGGCCGAATATTGATTACCTCGGCTTCGATGTCACCGGGATCTCCTTTACGGGCACGACCGACGTTCCTGCGAAATCGGCGCCGATGCCCGCTCACTGGAGCTCCCCGGATTATTTCGTCGCTCCGGTTTCCGGAACGCTCGCCCTGGAAATTTTTGATCTGGGGGGCGACCGGGTCGCGGCTGTCTCCCTGGCGGTGAACCGGGGCGCGAATTTCGTCCCGTTCAGTGGAGTGCGGCTTGGGAACGGGATCTATCTGATCCGCTCCCGCTTGAACGGCCAGCCTGCCGGAATGATCCGCCGGGCAGTTGTGAAGTGAACGGGGAAAATTGAAGAATGAATGCAAAATTGAAAATGTTCCTGCGCTTTGCCCTGGCCGGGCTTATGCTTGCGGCGCCGCTTTCCTGGGCAGCGAAGATCACCATTTATCTCTGCGGTGACTCGACTATGCAGGACTGGGGAACCGGTTATTATCCTAAACATGGCATGGGACAGGATTTCAGCTTTTTCTTCGATGCCGATTATGTCACCGTCTACAACGGCGGCTGCGGCGGCACGACGTCCCTTACATATTATAAAGGGTGCTGGAGTTCTAATTTTGTCAATAAACAGACGGGCGTCTCCACGTCGGGAATCCGCGATATGCTTAAGACGGGGGATTATGTTTTCATTATGTTCGGCGCGAATGATAATGGATACAAAGTCGGACAGGATTCCTTCAATCATTATATGACGGCGATGGTGACCGAGGCGCGTGCGCGCGGCGCTTATCCCATTCTTCTCACTCCTATCCGCCGCGGAAATTTTACAAATGCGGATTCCGTTTATGAGTCGTATCACGCCTATCCGGCCTATACGCGCAATTTATCTGTAACGACGGGCGCCCCGCTGATTGATTTGGATACGCTTTCCAGAAATCTGCTGCTGGATGTCGGCGAGGCTTATGATCATGAATTCTTTCAGATGTATTTCCCCGCGGGGGAGTATTCGGGCTGGGCATCCGGTACGGCGGATAATCAGCATTTGCAGCAGATGGGCGCGAACGCGATGGGCCGCATGGTCACGGAACAGATCCGCGAACATTCCGCGGATTCCGTGCGCAGGCTCGCGAATTATCTGAAGCCGATGTATCAGGTGGATGTGAAAGTCTCCCCGGAGGGCGCGGATTCGATGACGACCGTCAGCGCCTATTACCCTGAGGGAATGACCGTGACGCTCAAGACGGTTGCGAAGGCGAAGGGCGCCGCTTTTAAAGGCTGGTATGACGGCGGTGGCAATCTGGTGAGCACGAATTCCCAGACGACCGTGACGGCGTCTTTCATCAAAACGTTCGTGATGGGTAAAAAATCGACGCAGTACACCGCTGTTTATGCTAACGGCACCGCGCAGAAGTACGCGGGCACGGGCACCGCGGTTGATTTTTCGGGCCTGAAGGTCAATTCCAGTTCCAGCGCCGCGCTGATTGAAATTTCTTCGTCTTCTGGAACGGAGGAATCCTTTTCCTCGCACGCCGCGATGAGCTTTGCGTCCCTCTTTTATGCGTATACGCCGGATACCGCGGGCGCGGGCTATTCCGAATCCGCGAACGCGGGGTATCTCGGCTCCGGCTACTGGAATTTCGCGAACGAAGCCAATTCTTTTGCGGAATACTATCTGACTTCGCCCACTGCGGGTTATGCGACCCTCGGCGTGATCTATGCGAACGGAGGTTCGGCAAATCGCATGGTGAACGCATACCTGGGCGATCATGATTATTATATCGATTTTCCTCCGACAGGGAGCTGGACTACCTGGGATACTGCCTATATGGACATGGATCTTTTCAGCGGAGACGGCTCCGTCAAGTTCATTTCCATGACGGCGGACGGCGGCCCGAATATTACTGCCTTTGGCTTTGACCGCATGGTCTATAAGAAAGGCGAGGCTCCGGCGGCGGTCATTTCCCCGGAATCCACTGCGTCGCCGGCGTTCCGCTTTGCGGATGGCGTCCTTTATTCCAGCGTTTCCGGCTTTGCGGACCTGCGTCTGTTTCGGATGGACGGTACGTGCGCGTACCGCTCCGGAGTCCTGCTTTCAAAGGGAGCGAATAGATTGTCCGTGCCTGCGCCCCTTGCCCGCGGTACCTACGGCGTTGTCGTGAAGATGTCCGGGAAATCCGGAGCGACGGCTTTTAGAATAGATGTCCGTTGATAAGGAGTGTGGTGCATGAGGCAGAGAATACTTTTCCTTTTGTCCGTCGCGGCGTTTCTCTCCCTTTCCGAGAGCGGCACGACATCCGTCACTATCCATGTGATCGGAGATTCCACGGTGTGTAATTATGCTGCGTCCGCTTATCCGCAGACGGGCTGGGGACAGGAACTCGCCGCTTTCTTCGATTCGTCGAAAGTCAAAGTCAACAATGTCGCCATCGGAGGGCGCAGCTCCAAGACATTTTATACGGACGGGCGTCTTGCAAGTCTTAAATCCCATGTGAAGTCAGGCGATTTCATCTTTATCCAGTTCGGTCACAATGACCGGTATTTCGGCACGAACTCCCGCCAGGTTCCTCTGGATTCTTTTGCCTATTACTTACAAATTTATGTGGATTCCGCTAAGAACTGGGGCGCGACCCCGGTGTTCGTCTCTCCGATGGTGATGAACGCGTGGAAAGGAACGACTCTCCGGAACGTGTTCGTGGAGCAGGATTACCGTGGCGTGATGAAAGCGCTCGCCGCCAAGGACGGCATTCCGTTTCTTGACCTGAATATGAAAAGTTGGAATCAGTATTCCAGTTATGGTCAGGCGTACATCACGCGGTTCCTTTTCAAGTTCCTCCTCGCCGGTGAATATCCGAATTATCGGGACGGAGTGAATGACGGCGGCACCCATTTCCAGGAAGCGGGATCGGTGGGGCACGCCAATATGCTTGTGGATGAAATGGACGGACAGCCCGCTCTCGTCGCGCTCACATCTGCGATCAAAACCCGCTACGCGCTCACGGTGAAGTCGAATATCGCGACCACCGGACTTGTAACAAAGTCCCAGGCGCTTCCCCAGGGCGCTCCGGTCACGCTCCGCGTCGTTTCCGGATCCGGTGAAACGTTCCAGTACTGGGCGGATGCGAACTGCAATAAAGTGTCCACGGATTCCATTTATTACGGAATCAGGATGGGAGCCTGCGCCGCGACTTACACGGCGATGTTTGCCAGCGGATCTTCCTGCACGCCTGTGACGACTGCCTGCGCCGCGCCGTCATCCTCTTCCGCGGCAAGTTCTTCTTCCGCCGTTATCGCGGCGTCCTCTTCCTCCGCGGGGAACGCTGCGTTCCGTTCCGTGATCGATATGGTGAATCCGGATTCCGGTTCCGGAACGACGGATACGAACCATACGGGCTATACCGGCGCGGGATTTTTCAATATTGCGAACACCGATTCGAGTGTCGCCTATTATACGTTCGCCTCCGATCAGTCTTCCTCGAATGCGGCGCTCGCGATCCGCTATGCGAACGGCGGCACGGCTCCGCGCCCGATGACGTTCTTGTCCGATGGCTATTCCTATGCGGTGGAATTTCCGGCGACGGGCTCGTGGGATACCTGGGACACAGCCTATGTGACAGGCGTCTGGATCGATGCCGTTGAATTCCCGTTCGTGATAAAATCCACGACGGCGGAAGGCGGGCCGAATATCGACTTTGTCGCTTTTGATATCAGCGGCGTTTCCCGCAAGACCGAAGGGCCGGAACTGTTGAAAAAATCTTCGTTCGCCGTGAATGGCTTTTCCCTGGATTTCGTGACGGGCCGCATCACGCTTGCAAGGGGCGGCTATTGCTCCGTGCGTGTATTTGATGCGCTCGGGCACTCCGTATACGCTGAATTTGCTAATCTTTCCGCCGGGACGCATGCGCTGGATTTCCGTGAAACTTTGTTCCGTGCGGGGGTGTATCTCGTTGATGTCTCTGTGAACGGCGTACCTGTTCTTCGTAAAATGCAGGCGTTCCGGGGGCATTCCGATAAGTGATTTTCTAATTTGAACGCCGGATAGCGTCTCTTTTCAGTATTTAGGGGCGCTTCCGGTCATTCTTTTTTGAGTATGGGTGTGTGCTGATGGCTGTGAATGTCTTTGAATATCTGAATTACCGTGACTTTCTGCGCGACGCTTACGAAGAGCGCCATTCCGCGGACTGGCGCTTCAGCTATCGCCACATCGCTGAAATTGGCGAGTTCGACGCTACGTTGTTCGTAAAGATCATTCAGGGAAAACGCAACATCACGCCGCGCCTCATTTCCATTTTCGCGGATTTGTTCTGCAAGGACGCACGCGAAAAAGAATATTTCGGAAACATGGTCGCCTTTAATCAGGCGAAAACGAATTCCGAGGGCCGCGCTTCTCTTGAAAAACTGGTGGCGGCGAAGGAATGTAAGGTCCAGGCTCTTGCGAAGGACCAGTTCGCCTATTTTGACGAGTGGTACCACGCCGTCATCCGTGAACTGTTGACTTTTTACCCTTATGTGGGTGATGACGCGGAACTCGGGCTGATGGTGCGTCCGCCGATTTCCGCTTCGCAGGTCAAAGCATCCATCGCGCTTCTGGAACGGCTTTCGCTTATACGTAAAAATGAAGACGGTTCATTTATGCAGACGGAAGGCTTCATCACTAGCGGCGCCGCGACATACAATACGGCGGTGAATTCTTACATTCAGCAGAACCTGAATGTGGCGCAGACGGCGATGGACCGGTTTCCGAATACGGAGCGCAATCTGTCGACGCTCGTGTTTTCCTGCGATCCGGAGACTTATACGGATCTGGTCGAAATGGTGCGCCGGTTCCGCCGCGAGGTCCTGGGCCGCGTGGCGCAGAACAAAAATGGCAACCGGGTCTTTCAGCTGGGAATGCAATTGTTCCCGCTGAGCGATCCGTATCCGCCTCCTGTGCGCCGCGGTCGCAAGCGCCGGATACGCGGCAGCGAAACGGCTGAAAATGCGGATGATGGGGGTGAGGCATGAAACCACTATTAGCGTTCGGTTTTGCGCTTCTGCCGCTTTTCACGGGCTGTTCCGATGACCGGCATGCCGGCGGCACGGAAGCGGAGTCCACGATTGCGATGAACGTCGTTACTCCGGACGGCCGCCCTGCGGCTTATGCGCACGTGCGTATTCTGCCCGCGGCCTATATGCCGGACGGCGTCGATTCCGCAGAATGGACTACTGCGGATGCTAATGGCGCGGCGAAACTGGAAGTGAATGATTCCGGCGATTATGTGATCGAGGCGCGTCTTGTGACGGATTCCGCGGCGCTCGGACTTGTGGCGGGCGTTACCGTCGATGGGGCCGAATTTGTACAACTTTCCACGGACACCCTCGGCGCGCTTTCCGCCATACGCGGCACGGTTCCGGTGGGCGAGGGCCCGTCCGTCATCCGCATTCCGGGGCTTGAGCGCTACATCGTTCCTGACAGCGCCGGCAATTTCACCGTGGATTCCCTCCCTCCGGGAGAATTCAAGGTCGTCGTCGAAAGCCGGTCGAACCGCGGCGCAGTTATGGTCACGGCGAATTCCGGCGATTCGCTTGAAAATATCACGCTCGGCGCGGCCCGTGGGTTCGCCGTGGAAAATTTCGAGTCCTTCACGGGGCAGTCCGCTACGGGCGCTATCCTCGGCGACGGCTGGTGGTACACGCTCGATGCTTCCGGCGAAAACATTATGCCTCTTTGGGATGAATCCCTCACCCGCGCTTATTCGGGAAGCGCCGGCTGCGCGTCCGGCGGCTGCGCCCGCACGACGAAAAGGCTCGGCTTCCTCCTCGGTCTCTGGATGACGGATTATAAACTTCCGGGCCTTGACACGGTATATTTCTCCGCCCGCGGTTCGGGAAAGCTCCGCATAGCTCTCGCCCGCGGCGAATTCGGTACAAAAGAAGCCGGGCTTGAAACGACGGTCACGCTCGAAAAGCACTGGAAAGGCTATGCCATTCCGCTTTCACGGATGACGGCTTACGGTTCGGATTCCGTCACGGGCACGGTCGTTAACCGCATCGATTTCTCCGTCGCTACGGGCGATACCGTTTTCCTTGACGATGTGTTCCTCGGCGGTATTGACTCCACTGCGCTCGATTCCGTGAAGGTGAGCACCCATTCCGTCACCTCCGTTTATCCGGACGGGGACTGGGCGAAGCATGATTCCCTCCTCGCGTCTGTCATCGGGTTCGCCACGGGCATTAAAGGCGGCGCGGGCGTTAAAGGCGGAAACGTCTGCATCGTGACGACGACCGCGGACCTGGACACGGCGAACCGGCCCGTTTCGGGCTCGCTCCGCTATTGCGCCTACAAGGACAGCGCGGAATGGATCCTCTTTGCGCAGAGCGGTACGTACAACCTGGCGTCTCCGCTCCGCATCCGTTCCTACAAGACGATAGACGGCCGCGGGCGTGACATCCGCATCACGGGCAAGGGGATCCTTACGGATTCCTCGAGTCATCTCGTTTTTGAGAACCTCACGTTCGAGAAACCTGCGGTTATGGCACTTGACAGCACTTCGCGCCGCGCTCTCTCCGTTCACAATCTTTCGAGCTACGTGTGGGTCGATCACTGCACGTTCCGCGATTATCCGCTGGTGGAGATGGACATCAAGCGCGGCTCCCATTCCGTGACCGTTTCCTGGTCCCGCTTCGAAAGCGGCCAGACGGCGATTCTGTTCGGTCTCCAGCCGGACAAGTACGTCGAGTCCTCGCAGACGTTCACCCTGCATCACAACTATTTCGCGGGCCTTGAAAATTCAGCGGTCCTCGCGCGGTTCGGCCACCTTCATGCCTATGACAATTTCTTCCTCGATGTTTCGGGGAGCGGCATCGCCTGCACGGATTCCGCGAGATGCTACATCGAAAGCAATATTTTCAATATCAAGACGCCGGTGACGCTGTACCGCCTCTATGATTCGACGGGGACTCCCGTGGATACGACCGAAGGGTTCGCCAGGATGCAGAATGACTGGTTCGCCGTGGGCGGAGAGGAACTCGCCGGGATTGCCCAGGGGTTCGTTCCTAGCTATAAGTATGCGCGGGATTCCGCGAATGCGGACCTCGCCTGGAAAATCAAGGAACGCAGTGGTCCGCATTGAGCCGCATCACAATGCCCTGCTTTTTTGCGGCTTTTCCGGGTTCCCTATTCCCGGAACTGGAGTTTTTATCTATTTTTGGAGTATCTTCAACAGGACTTGGTTGTTATGAAAAAAGGCTTTCTCATCGGTTTCATCGCTTTCCTTGTGGGCATCATCATCGGCAGTTTCCTCGAGTGCAACTACGATGCGCTTGCTGCGTCCTGCCATCGTGGCGGCAAGGAACCCGAAGTCTAAAATTTTCTGAAGTTTTAAGTCTGTCTGTTTGCGGCTCCTCCGTAAGGTATGGGAGCCGTTATCATTTTTAAATGCGGTTTGCGAGTGTGTACGTGAATGGATATATAAAAAGACCCGCTTTGAGGCGGGCCTTTTTAAGTGGAGATAAGGAGAATCGAACTCCTGACCTATAGATTGCGAACCTATCGCTCTACCAAACTGAGCTATATCCCCAGATTCAGCGCCCCAAATATATTTTATGTCCGTTTACTTGTCAAGGTTCATTTTTAAGAGATACAGCGCTTTTTTTGAAGGTATTTTCAAAGAAGACAAATTGAGGAGAAATTATGCTACGCTCGACAATTCTTTCCCTTTCCGTTGCGGGACTTGTTTCCGCGGCTCCCGTCACCGTGACCATCGGGGATTCTGCCGGCGCCGTTCTGCGCACTGACGGTCTTTTCGGGGCCGACCTCGCCATCTGGAACCCGCCGGACCGCTACGATGCCGCATTCCCGGCGCTCCGGAGCGCCGGGTTCAATTACTTCCGTTTCCCGGACGGTTCGCTTTCGAACGAATACCACTGGAACGGAACTGGGCGCTACGATTCCACGGGAATCTGGATTCCTTCGGATTCCGCCTGGTCCCCGGGGTTCCTCGGGGAAATGCTTTACCGTGGCACGTCGAAGGAGAACTGGGGCTTTAACCGGCGCTCGAACCTCATCGACGGCGATACGGCGACGTTCTGGTGGGGGGATGTCGAAGATACCCTCGATCCGCCCTGGTTCGTGTTCGACCTGCATGAGGCCCGTGCGGTGGATTCCGTGCGCATCGTCTGGGGGAGCCTCCGCCCCGCCCGTTTTGAGCTCGCCTATTGGACGGAAGATTACGCGCCTTACCCCGGAGCGCATCAGGCGCTTGAAAATCACTGGAAGTCCGCGCTTTCTAAAACGGTCGCCGGGCCCGTTTCCGCATACAAAGTGCTTCCGGTGCGTTCCCGCTATTTCGCAGTGCGTTTCGCTTCGCGGGATCTGCCGTCTGCGGGGGTGCAGGTCCGCGGGTTCGCCCTCTTCGAAAAGAACGCGGAGGTGAGCGCCGGCGATTCGGTGAAGATCTTCGCGCTTTCGACGCGCGCCGGGGATTCCCCGCGCAAGGACTGGACGAAC
>Ga0172377_10008185_pt1 | contig 10722 bp, 9 predicted proteins | sample Pumphouse3metaG_FD_119749 | JGI IMG/M metagenome (GOLD analysis project Ga0172377, IMG submission 119749) | Leachate microbial communities from a municipal landfill in Southern Ontario, Canada - Pumphouse #3 metaG | ecosystem: Engineered > Solid waste > Landfill > Unclassified | place: Canada... | reverse complement strand
GCTGTCATGAATCTGGCAACCAACTGAGGCTGAGCAAGAGCACCGATCCCTACACCAAGCAAGAATGTCGTCACAACCGTTAGCCAAACATCGCTTCCGAATGTAGAGAATGAGGCCCATCCATTCATTCCAGAATCACTCAATGCCTGCAGCTTGCCAGATCCTGAAAGCGTCACATCCCATAGATTAGAGAGATTTGAGTTAACACCTAGAATGTCCATGCTGCCATTGCCAAGAACGAGGTATGTGAACACGAAGATAACAACCATTCCGATGAACATTACACCTGCCTGCAAAGCATCGTTGTAAATTACAGCAATGATCCCACCATATGTTACATACAGTGCAGTTATCAACGCAAAGACCAAAAGTGCGACATTTTTATTAATTCCCGTGACAGCTTCTAGGAAATTTACACCGCAAGCATGACTGCAGCACAATAGATCGGCATTCCAATCAATATGATCAATGCACTCAATGTCCTAATAGAAGGCGATTTGAACCTTTTTCCGAGCAGATCCGAGAATGTATATGCCCCCAGCTTCTTTCCGAGCCTTCTTGTTGGCTTTCCAAATATGATAAAGGCTACAACCAGTCCAACAAACAAATTAAGGAACACTAACCAGACCATTGACATTCCATATTTAGCTGCCTGACCACCAAAACCTACAATTGCAGAAGCACTTAGAAAAGTCGCTCCGTATGACAACGCCAATATCACGGGACTCATCTTTCTTGTTCCGACAAGGAATTCATTTGATCCGCGTGTTTGCTTATACCCGTACCATCCAAGGGCCATCGTGGCAATAACGAACAATACAGTCATTATGATGAAAATGGTGATATTCATCACTTGTCACCATCACTATCTTTCTTCAGCCACGCGTATACACAACAAAAAATGACCGTCGCGAAACAGGCCAAATATCCCCCCCAGATCCATGGGTCCTCGATTCCGAACATCAAATCCTCTCATTGTAACATGCTAGCACTTAGCACGGTTTCAAACCACATTCGAAAAACAGTATATAAATTGTTGCACAGACAACATATCCAGCAAAAATATACCTCACCCTTTTTTATGAAAAAACATTTTAACAGGAGATTTTCACAAGAAATTAAATATGCAACATGCCTAAAGGGGTTTGTTAGGCTAGACCGGGATGTTTGGCGTATCCTTGTATACCGAAACCGTCAATACGCGGAGGTGACAGCAAGGGACGGCGTTCATGGAAGCCACAAGCCCACAGAGTAACTATGAGATCCTGTCTTGCGGGGTCGGCGTCTATATCCAAAACAGCCGGAGGGTCGTTGAAGATATACTAATCGAGGAGAACGGGTCAGGCCCTGACGGGAGCAGCCTTACCTTGGACCACTGACGCTCGCAGGGAAGCGGGGTTGAGAAGCAATGTGAACCACTTGCGGTGGAAGTTACGTCTACCTTTGTGGCCTAACACTCTTCTTTGTGATTCTAGGATTACACCCTGTGATGATCTCTTTACTAAAATCGAACAGTGTTTTTTCTTCGTCTTTCAACTTCAAGGAAAAAATCGGACCCTCATTGACCTTACCAACAACAGCACCTTTACACCCAACACCGTTGAACAGTTCAATTATTTTTTTAGAATTCTCGTGCGGACATGCAAACACAAATCCACATCCCTGGTAGGCCAATATCCATTGAATAAAATCAACACCTTCAGGCATCGGAATGAGATCGAGATCGATACACCCTCCTTTTCCTGAGGATTCCAATAGCATCCCCATGGTACCAACACATCCGGGGTTACTCATGTCTTTCGCTGCATGACACAAATGCTTTGATGCAACAATACACATCGCAGACATTTGATCCTGAACAATCTTATCATCTTTTTTTGATGTCGTATCCCAAGCGTATTTCAAATTGGGAGGGAAAAACCCATCTACGTCCATAACAAAAACGATATCATCTTCTGCCTGCGCAGTGTCACTTCTAATAAGATCTGCCTTAGGTACAGAACCAATTATCGAAATGTCAATTGCATGATACTGACAGTCTGGGTGTGTGTGTCCTCCGACGATCGGAACATTGAACTTCCTTACTGCACGTTCCATTCCCTTCAATATCTGTATGCATATCTTATCATCCTTTACAGACATTACATCCACCATCGCCAAAGATTTACCACCCATGGCCGCGATATCATTCACATTGACAAGGACAGCAAAATATCCTGCATAATACGGGTCTGTCTTTACCAAAGATTCCATAATTCCATCTGCTGCAAACAGTATACAATCATCACCGAACTCAATAGCTGCAGCATCCTCCCCTTCAGAAGCTACAACATCAACAAAAGAGGTTGTCGGTAAAAACCTAACAATCTCATGAATTGTATGCTTTCTGGTAATTCCAGGAAAGGACCTTATTGCATCAATGACACTATCCAAGGTCATGCGGGGGACATGGATAGCTTGTGATAAATAACTGTTGCAATTTTCACAACAATCTAGTCTGCTTGGTTTCCATGACCAGATGCTTTGAATCTTTGATATCCAACATCGTATCCGAAAGAACGTCTATGTACTGTTCTGGAAAATCCTTTGCAGGAAAAACTGCAGATTGACTCGGCAATACATTTCCTGCACGCCTCAAAACCTTTTTACACTCGTTCATCTCGTGCTCTAGGGCCTCTTTTCCTATTGGTCTATTGACACCTGCAAGTTTTAATTCAGATGTAAAAATTGGCCGCCTGAACAATTTGAACAGGACATATAGGATAAGCTCATCTGCATCAGGAGAAAGCTTTCTGCAGGCCTTTCCTATCGTTTCGTATATACTCTCGGAAACAGGCTTCACAGGCTGATATATCTTTGATGGCGGTACATCTCGTTCTCTCAAAACACCTGTATCGGTCAACGCACGTAAATATCCCGTTACGATAAGGCGGTGATATTTGAACCCCATTCCCTCTAGATCCTTTGAAAGCGCACTGATTGATTTACCATCCTTTCCCAGGCACTCAATCAAGATTCTATAAAATTCCTTTTCGGGGTTATACATATGTATAACTGGTAACAAATATGATAACCTATAAAGCTTCGCATCGTTGCATTGAATTATTGATTTGAATAACTGAATATCGAAGTAAACTATATTTTTTTTAGAGATAACATATACAATTAGAATTACAAAAAACCATGAACACATCTAATCATAAGTACGATGATAGATTATTGATCTACAATAAGTATTTTTTAACATTTTTAAACTTTAATACAATGTTTTGTGTACATTTCTCTCAAATAAAACTCCAGATAATGTCGTATTTTGCTGTGTTCTTAAAACATTGATTTTTTGTCCCACATACACTTATTTAATAATTATTTGTTTTATACTGGATATATATATTTGATAACAAATATGGTAATAATATTGATAATTAATCAAACTTAACATTTTACCACATCTAGTTCAGAAATGACTTTATATTCAAGGCACAAATAGTAGTATTCGCTCTTTAACCGTTTAATGGGGTGCAGGAAAAATGAAAACAACAACTGAATTGAAGAACGTAACGGGCTCTAGAAGTGAGTCAACAGAGATTGGCCTATTTGTTAGGACTTCAGACGAAGAGCTCAAAAAATGGGACAAACAAAAAATCTATGATGCACTCGTTCGTGAAACCGACATCAACAAAGATACAGCCTCCATTGTTGCCAAAGAAGTAGAGAAGATGGTAGCAAAGATGGATGTAGAATATATCACCGCACCACTCATTAGAGAACTTACCAACGCAAAACTTATGGAATATGGACTTGAGAACATCCGTAAACAGCATACTCGTCTCGGTACCCCTATTTTCGATGCAAGGGAGATAATTATGTCTCCAAACAAAGAAAATGCAAATGTTCCTCATGGCCCTGAAGCAACAAATCTTACCCTTGCAGAAAACATCAAAAAAGAATTTGCACTTCTCGAAGTATTCAGTCCAGACATCGCAGATGCCCATATGAGCGGCTTGATACACCTTCACGATCTAGGAATGATAGATCGACCCTATTGTAGCGGCCAATCCATAGAATATGTAAAAAAATTCGGACTCAACCTACCTAACGCACTTTCTATCGCAAAACCTGCAAAACATCCTGAAGTATTGATTGAACAGATCATCAAATTCTCTGCCGCACTTCAAGGACACTTTGCTGGTGCTATCGGTTGGGACGCATTCAATATTTTCATGGCACCATATCTTGTAGATGTAGATGATGAAAGAATGCACCAGCTTGCTCAAATCTTAATCTATGAGTTTGCACAACAGGCTGTAGCACGTGGCGGTCAGTCGATTTTCAGTGACATCAATCTTTACTGGGAAACACCAGATCACTTTGTTGGAATTCCTGCAATAGGACCTGGCGGAGTATACACTGGGAAGAACTATGAAGATTATGAAAAAGAGTCGCAGGCCTTTGTGAATGCCCTGATCGATATTTACATTGAAGGAGATGCAATGGGTCGACCATTCTTCTTCCCTAAGCCAGACGTTCATATAACAGAGAAATTCTTCAAAACACCTGGTCATGAAGAATTCCTCTACAAACTATCAAAACTCGCTTCAGAAAAAGGAAACACCTATTTCATATTCGACCGCGGAAACACCGCAAGAATATCTGAATGTTGCCGTCTCGCGATCAACTTGGATGCCAAGGACCTAGAGCTTACCAAAACACCTTGGAAGATGAGATTCTCTGCAATGCAGAACGTTACCATTAACTTACCCAGAATTGCATACGTTGCAGATCATGATGAGAACAAACTATTCTCACAGATCACAGAATGTATGGAATTTGCAGCCAGGGCACATATACAGAAAAAAGCATTCCTAAAACAGCTCTTAGATCTGGGAAACCATGGGCCACTCTCACTGTTAACAATGAACCCGGATGGTGAACCGTACTACATAATTGAGAATTCGAAATACCTGGTCGGTCTACTCGGTCTTAACGAACTTGTACAATATCACTTTGGACAAGAGATCCATGAATCGAAACAGGCACAGATGTTCGCTTTAAAGATAATTGCCTACATGAAAAAAGAAGGAGACAGACTTGGTGAGAAGTACGGTATCAAACTTGCACTGGAACAAACTCCTGCTGAATCCACAGCGTACAGATTTGCAAAACTTGATCTTAAAGAGTTCCCTGAACAGGCTAAACACATTGTAAAAGGCAATCTGAAAAGCGGAGAGGTGTACTACACCAACTCTACATACATCAATGTCGGTGCCGATATCAGTCCTATAGAACGTGTTAAAATCGAAGGAATGTTCCACCCTCTCATCGATGCCGGCGCAATGTCGCACATATGGTTAGGTGAGTCCAAGCCTTCGCCTGAAGGCATTGCTGCATTCGTCATAAAGACGTTCCGCAGTACTCAGAACACTCAGATTGCATTCAGTCCAGAATTCACATCTTGTCTTGATTGTGGTAAAACCACAAGGGGCCTTTCAGAAACATGCCCTAAATGTGGATCGTCTCACATAGAAGGTATTACCCGTGTAACTGGATTCTTCTCTAAGATCTCTGGATGGAATAAAGGCAAGATTGGAGAACTCAGGGACAGGATGAAAGGGCAATGCCTTTGAATACCACTTAAACAAAAAACAATGAACCCTGAAAGGGGCTCACCTTTCTCTTTTATCTGTTTAAGATTTATAATGCGACTGCATACCCCCGAATAAATTGGTACGATATGATGAATACGACATACTTAGCTCTGTTAATATTGCTCCTCATCTATGTTCCATTTTACATCTACGTAAGAAAAAGTAGCAAGATGGCCGCTCGCGGCATTGTACCATATGGCCCATTGGTAATGTTCAAAACCAAATGGGGTCTAAAAACCATGGACCGTCTTTCTAAACATAAGAAATTCTGGGGGATCTTTGGTTTTATCTCTAAAGTCATGTCACTGCTCCTGATGGCTTTCATCGTGATGATTTTGATCATCGACCTGATACTTCTCCCAAGTGTCATGGGAAAAGGTGGCATGGGAATCGAATACGCACTTGCAATTCCAGGGCTCAATCCTATGTTGCCTTTGGTATACGGTGTGATTGGACTCATCATAGCAATGGTCATTCATGAAATGGCACACGGCATTCAGACAAGGGCTAACGGCATGGATGTCAATTCGTCCGGGATTTTATATGGCGTAGTGCCTCTCGGTGCATTCGTAGAACCTAACGATGAACAGGTCCAGAAATGTAGCAGAAAAGCCAGAATGGACCTCTATTCTGCAGGTATTGCCACGAACTTCACCGCTTCGATCGTACTTTTCATAGTCATGTTTGCCTGCCTTTCCGGTGGTCTTACTACAGAATATGGAGATAACCCTGCGATCTCGACAATCGTCGCAGATTCACCGGGTGACCTATCAGATATACTAGCTACTGCGATAATCACCAATATTGATGGTAATGAAGTATCATCTATAGATGATCTGAATAGCATCATATCTGAATATGGTGAATATCAACTAACCTATGTATACAAAGATGAGACTGAAACAATTTCAGTTATGCTGGGCGCATACATCAATGGCGTCGTATCCGGCACACCAGCATCAGAATATTTAGAAAAAGGAATGTTTATTCAGACTATAGAAAACGTCACTCAGGAAGGTTCTGTGATAACGATTGGCACCAACAGTCAATTTACAGAATTTATGTCCACGACCGCTCCCGGCGATGTTATAGAAATTACCACAATTACGACCAATACAAGCAGCACTTTTGAAATCACACTTGCTGAAAAGAACGGCATTGGGTACCTGGGAATTAGTACCAGTTTATCTGGCATGATGTTCACCACACCTAACGAAACACTTGAGAATGCTACAAATCCATTCAACGGTTGCAACACGATAAGCTCCTATGCTACGGCAACGATGAATTACATCGGCGGGCCATTCTCTGGTTATTCGCCTATCCCTGAAAGCACCCAGTGGTGGTTCGACAGCAACGTTCTCCCCGATGACGTGTTTTGGATCTTGATGTCAATTATATTCTGGACATTCTGGTTGAATTTAGTGCTCGGCATATCTAATGCACTTCCTGCAATACCATTCGATGGAGGATTCCTCTTTATCGGCGGTGTTGATTTTGTTCTAGAAAAAACAGGAATGAAAAATGTTGTGAAAAGAGAAAGATGGGTAAAAGGAATAGCTTCTTTCACCACATATCTAACTCTACTGATATTGATACTCGTAATGATCGTCGTCATATTTTGATGATCTCAACGCCAGGCACATTAAGATCTTCGATGATCCTTTTTGCCCAGATCAATTTCTTCTTTTTTACGTCCCTATTGGATGTGTCTTTAAAGGAAGGATTATCATAGTCAAATCCAACCAACTTTATCCTTTTGGCACCAAAATGTCTTGCCAAACATACAGCACGATCACCATCGGTGAAACCACCAAAATTACGTATCACTAAATCAGGTGTGGATTGAGTAGTGAGCATCACTTTCCCTTTGAAATCTTTGGCATGTATCATTATTAATTCGAAATTATCACCGTGCGCATGTATCAACGTTAACGCACCTTTTTGTGAAGCTTTCTTCTGCGCCTCTACATCCCCATCCAGATCTGTCACCACAATATCTGGAATAATGCCTGCATCTATTACCGTTGATGTCGCAGAACCTGCTGCAATGAGTGTTCCTGAGGGTTTAAATGAGACCAACGAAGCCTTAAGCGAATCAGCATCACCAAAAACTGTAACCTCGCCCTTGATTATTGATTCTATCTCTTTATCAGAAACAAGATTTGCATTGAGCATCAATACAGACAACAGTCTCGCTGAGGCCTCATCATCGATCCTGTCATAACTCATGTCTGATAATATTTGATAATAGATTGGCTCCCATTCACTGAACTGCATCCGTATCTGCACCTTCAGCCATTAACTTGAAATATTTATTGAAAGACGCCTGAATGAGCCCCGCAACTACTACCAATCCTATACCGACTACTACCTCGAGGATAACTATCAGATAATCAACTGAACCGTAACCCATATAATTTCTGATAAAATCAAGACCGCCTTGAATAATGAAGGCTATTCCGAATGTGTTTACGGTACCGACCATAAAACTACGTGCAACTTTTTTATCAGAAATGTAATCATTCAACATCCTGCCAAAATCTCTGAAGAAATGTGCAAAAACGATTGGCCACATACAATTCATCACGAACAATAATGCAATGTAAAAAATGCTATTGTCCATGTCTGATCTGACTGCATACATACCCAGAATTATTCCACCGATAAAAAGTGCGATTGCCAACACTGTGAACGCTGCGAGAAGATTACCAGACCGAACATATTTGCTCCAACTGGTAACATAATCAACTATCACATCGATGGTACTGAACGCATAAAGTAATACCATGCCACCCAGTATGAAGATAACTATGGGCGATGAAAGTTGATAGATGTAACTTTCAGCACCAGTAACAGAATATGCATAGGCTCCCTGTATGATATAGATAAAGGCAATCATACAGAGAAGAGCACCTATTGGTGCAAGGAACCGCCTTCTCTTTTGTGGATCGGAAAGCATCTTAGAAAGGATGTACAACGTTCCTTCGACACCAGGTGCCTGTTTCACGAATACCCTCTTGACAGAATCTATCTGAACACGGGACGAAATTATAGGATACACATATTCATCCTCTGCACCATCACCGACAAGGATGGCCCGATCCGGTCTAACCTGATCGATAACAATCTCCAACTCATCAACCAATGCAGAATCTGATTTATGCCCTACCTTCTTATCTCCGCAAATCAAAGCAATTTCAACATCTTTGCCATCGTCATGTAGCTCTTTGTAGATATTGATGGCCGCTAGAAGTGCATTAACATCTGAATCCTCTGGGTCAACTATGCCGAGATCGATAGCTGCAACTGCAGCATTATCAATTCCAATCAGTGGTGTTTTAACTCCACCTTTAGCACCGAAATCATCATCTCTATCGACGACCAGAACCAGTGTTTTTGTCACAATATCGAATCAACATTACGTCTTTATAGTTGTTGTGATAAAAACACGTAGAACGTTAAAGAAACATATTTTTATTTAACCCCATTATTCTTATCGATATGCACGTAAAATGGCATGGACATTCGTGTTTTGAATTTTCCAATGACAACCTGGATGTTGTCATCGATCCACATGACGGTAAATCCATAGGAATAAGACCGCCCAGTGCGACCGCCGACATTGTGCTGATAACACACAGACATTATGACCATAATGCTGTCAGAGTGATTAACGGCGACCACAGGGATCATGTAGCTCATAATGGAAAATTTGAATGCAAAGGCATGAACTTCCATGGATTTCCAACATACCATGATAACGAGAACGGAACTGTCAGAGGATTGAACACAATGTATATGTTCCAGATGGATGGAATTTCCATCTGCCATTGTGGCGATCTTGGTCAAATGCCCTGTCAGAAAACACTCAAGGCGATACAGAATATAGACTTACTTTTCCTGCCTGTAGGCGGGATATACACTATGGAAAATGATGCTTTAAAGGATTTTATTAACGAAGTAAGACCCAGAATAATTATCCCGATGCACTATCGTACTGGCGGATTGACAATTCCGATCGCAAGTGTAGATGGCTTTTTAGAGATGATACCCAAGGACTTCGTTGTCTACATCGGCAACTCTATTGAGATAACTACAGAGGAATTACCCGAATTAAAAGAATGTTGGGTCTTTGAACGTCAATAAAGGCCCAACGCATCTTCTAATTTGCCCATCTCAATAGGTGTTGTAATATCCCCTACGATCGCACCCTTAGAATTGGCAACTACACATGGTGCAACGAATCTACACCCATGATTAAGTGTAGTCCTCACAACATCTACCTTCAAAACATCCTTTATCATTTGAATGTCCTCATCAGTAGCTTCTGGATGGACCGCAGCACCCTTATTGGTGACCCTGCAGACAGAACCAACTGTGTTAAGTCCTGCAATAGTTCCTTTTACACATTCTACGCCGAGAACATCAGATATCCTTTTCAATGAGACCTTATCGATATCAGGATTGACGATCGCACCTTTATCATTGACCAGGATATTGTTGCCTGCTGCATTGAATCTATCTTCAAGAAGGGCAACAGGAAGAAGCTCACGAATGATCTTGAGCTCATCTTCATCTGCCAATCCAGACACAATGGCACCATTTGTATTCATGGCCACGAGTGAACCGACAACGAATGTGCCGGCCACCGTGGTCTTCACTGCCTTTACGTTAAGTACCTCCGCGAGTTCTTCAATAAACTCGTCAGAGGTATCATATGCAACAAATGCGAAATTCTCGTTAGCTACGGAGAATACACCAATGTTGGGGTTTCCCCCGTAACGCGAGAGCTTCATCATTTGACACACCTTACTCTGCGAGTGATACTTCTACAAGCCCGTCATCGAATTTAACGGCCTTGACAGTAACTTTTTTTGGGGGATGCTGAATTCCGTGCTCCCAAAGTTTTTCATTAAGGGCTGTGTCGATCCAAACGTGTTCTTCATCGGCCTTCATGTGCCTCATAACATGTTCCCTGATCTCCTTGACGGCACGTTTTGCCCTCTGGGTACGGGGAGCCATCTTTGTAGCTCTAAGGTGAATGTTGAAAACTCTCTCTATATCGTCACTC
>Ga0172377_10008183_pt1 | contig 10725 bp, 9 predicted proteins | sample Pumphouse3metaG_FD_119749 | JGI IMG/M metagenome (GOLD analysis project Ga0172377, IMG submission 119749) | Leachate microbial communities from a municipal landfill in Southern Ontario, Canada - Pumphouse #3 metaG | ecosystem: Engineered > Solid waste > Landfill > Unclassified | place: Canada... | reverse complement strand
AATTAAAAAGTGGAGAGCTTCAAGAGCAAACAGAATGGCACAACATTGTTTGTTGGCGCTCTTTAGCAGAACTTGCAGAAAACTATATTAAGAAAGGGTCTCGACTTTACATTGAGGGACGTATAAAAACAAGTAGCTGGGTAGATAAGACCACTCAAGAGAAAAAGTACTCAACAGAAATTATTGCGAGTTCTATTCTCTTTTTAGACAGAGCACCCTCTGCTTCAAATGCCTCTGAAGATTCAGCCTCGGCAAAACTAGAGCAAATTATCAATAATAATAACGAAAACAGAGCAGATTTTTCTAACCAAGAAGATCTGCCATTTTAATTTATATAATATGAAAGTAGATGTAGTTCTAGGTCTCCAGTGGGGAGATGAGGGGAAAGGGAAAATTGTAGATGTATTGGCACAAAACTACCCAGTTATCGCTAGATTTCAAGGTGGCCCTAATGCTGGGCACACACTACAATTTGAAGGTAAAAAATTTGTACTACATACAATCCCTTCTGGTGTTTTCAGAAAAAACGCACAAAACATTATTGGAAATGGTGTTGTTATAGATCCTATTATCTTTATGAACGAATGCATCAAGTTAGAAGAGATAGGTACACCAGTAAGAGAGAGAATTTTCATATCTAAAAAAGCACATCTTATATTGCCTACTCACAGAATTATAGATGCTGCATCTGAGCAAGCTAAAGGCAGTTCCAAAATTGGATCTACCCTCAAAGGGATAGGCCCAACATATATGGATAAAACCGGAAGAAATGGCCTTAGAGTTGGAGATATACTTGCTCCCGACTTTTCTCACAGATATAAAAATTTAAAGAATAAACATGTTCTATTTTTAAAGCAATTCAATTTTGAGTACAATGCTAATGAAAATGAAGAGCTTTGGTTCAAAGCTATAGAGTATTTAAAATCTTTTAATTTAATAGATGGTGAATACTCTATAAATAAATATTTACAAGAGAGTAAAAAAGTTTTGGCCGAGGGAGCCCAAGGCTCTCTATTAGACATAGATTATGGCTCCTACCCCTTTGTAACATCTTCTACTACTATATGTGCAGGAGCTTGTATAGGACTAGGCGTTGCTCCTAGTAGTATTGGAAAAGTCTCGGGTATTTTTAAAGCTTACTGTACACGAGTTGGCAGCGGCCCATTCCCAACAGAACTAAACGACGAATCTGGGGAGTTGCTCAGAAAAATGGGCAACGAGGTTGGAGCTACTACAGGTAGGCCTAGAAGAACGGGTTGGCTAGATATGGTTGCTCTTAAATATGCCGTTATGATAAACGGTGTAGATAACCTCATAATGATGAAAGCAGATGTTCTAGACTCATTTGAAACTATTAAGGTAGCTGTTCAATACAAAATTGACGGAGAGTTAACAGATAAAGTACCTTTCGACCCTTATTCCAATATTGAACCTGTATACAAAGAGTTCAAAGGGTGGAAAAGAGATCTATCTAAAATCACCCTAGAAGAGAACCTCCCTTTTGAATTTATGACCTATGTAAGGTTTATAGAGAAAGAGACAGGTGTTCCTGTTTCAATAATATCTTTAGGCCCAGATAGAGAACAAACAATAATAAGGTAAAATTAATATAAATTAATATTAACAACTAACTCAATGAAAAAACCTTCTGTACAACTAAGAGACTCTGCAACAACTAGATGGCTAATGCTGTTGCTAATTTCACTAACTATGTTTGCAGCCTATGTGGCATCAGATATTTTCTCGCCACTGCAAACAATGCTAAAAGACCACAACCTCTGGAATGCAGCGGAATATGGAATCTTCTCGGGGTCGTATTCTATTTTTAATGTATTCCTTGGAATGCTTATTTTTGGGGGGCTCATCCTAGACAAAAAAGGTATTCGATTCAGCGGGATACTCTCTTGCCTACTAATGGTTGGAGGTATTGCCGTTAAATATTGGGCAATAACTACTCCATCTTTACTAGACTCCTCTATGGTTATTTTTGGAGCAGAGTACAAAATGCAAGTAATATGGGCCGTTGTTGGTTATGGTGCATTTGGAGTAGGTGCCGAAGTTGCTGGAATTACTGTAAGTAAATCTGTAGTAAAGTGGTTCAAAGGAAAAGAGCTTGCTTTAGCAATGGGTATGCAACTCTCTTTAGCACGTTTAGGATCTGCTGCTGCGCTAGCTTTTTCACCAATGATAGCTACAAAATATGGCAGTGTAAGCACACCAGTACTTTTTGGCCTAGCACTACTAGTTCTTGGAGGGCTAAGCTTTATAATTTACTCAGTATATGACAAGAAACTAGACACTCAAATTAAAGCAGACGAACTAGAACCAGAAGAGTCCTTTAACGTAAAAGATGTAAAAGCAGTACTAAACAATAAAGGCTTCTGGCTAATTGCAATACTTTGTGTTGTCTTCTACTCTGCAGTTTTCCCGTTTCTCAAGTATGCAGCTGGGCTCATGGAGTATAAATTTGGTGTAAGTAGAGAACTCTCTGGGTTAATACCTAGTATGCTCCCATTTGGAGCCATTGTACTTACTCCTCTTTTTGGTTTTATTTACGATAAAATAGGGCGTGGTGCCGATCTCATGATTGGAGGCTCTTTACTATTAACATCTGTTCACGTAATGTTTGCATTACCATTTATTAACCAATGGTGGATGGCAATTATACTAATGATTCTTCTAGGCATTGCCTTTTCAATGGTTCCATCTGCAATGTGGCCTTCTCTTGCTAAAATTATGCCTGAAAGACAACTCGGCACAACTTATGCTCTAACATTCTACATTCAGAATATTGGGCTTATGGTAGTTCCAATTTTAATAGGTAATTTACTTAACAGACAAGCTGTTGCTAACGACCTAGTAAGTGAAGTTGCTGTAGTGTACGACTACACTTTACCTATGACAATATTTGCAGGAATATGTTCTATTGCAATTGTAATATCTATTATACTTAAGAGAGTTGATAAAAAAATGGGCTACGGATTACAGTTTGCCAACATAGAGAAGGAAAACAAATAATAATCTATGCCTTAGAACATTTTCTATTATTTGATGTTCTCTTAATAGAGAATTATTAAATGGTAAAATGAGATACTTAGATAAAATAGATTCCCCAGACGATCTTAAAAGATTATCTCCAGAACAATTACCGGAGCTCTGTGCAGAGCTCCGGGAATTTGTTATTGACGTATGTTCTGAAAACCCCGGTCATATAGGTGCTAGCCTAGGAGCTATAGAACTTACTGTTGCCCTCCACTACCTATACAATACTCCCAAAGATAAAATTGTATGGGACGTAGGGCATCAAGCCTATTCACATAAAATATTAACAGGCAGAAGAGATGTTTTTGCAAATAACAGACGCTATAAAGGAATAAGTGGGTTTCCTAAAATGGCAGAATCTCCCTATGATTCTTTTGGAGTAGGTCACTCCTCTACATCTATCTCTGCAGCACTCGGAATAGCAGTAGCTGCTCAACAAGAGAGAAGTGGAGAACAAGTAGTAGCTGTTATTGGAGATGGTGCGCTTACAGGAGGGTTGGCATACGAAGGCCTAAATAACGCAGGAGCACTTAAAACAGATATATTAGTTATTTTAAATGACAATAATATATCTATAGACCCCAACGTAGGGGCTCTACACAATTATCTTCTTAAAATTACTACATCTCACATTTACAACGAGACAAAAAATAGAGTTTGGAATTTATTGGGTTCTAAATATATTAGGAAAATTTTACAAAACTTCATGTTCAGTACAAAAATGGCTTTTTTTAGAAAAGGTTCCATTTTTGAGTCTCTAGGCTTCCGTTATTTCGGAGTAATAGATGGGAACGACCTTCCTTTACTTTTGAAAAGAATAAAAGATATTAAAGATATTCCTGGACCAAAACTATTGCATATAGTAACCAAAAAAGGAAAAGGCTATAAACCGGCAGAAGAGAACCAAATTGTATGGCATGCACCCGGTGTTTTTGACAAAGCAACAGGAAAACTCGTTAAAAAAGTGAAAGAAAATCGCTCTAAATACCAAGAGGTGTTTGGAGAGACACTATTAAAATTGGCAAAAGAGAATAAAAAAATATATGGTATAACACCCGCAATGCCTTCTGGCTCTTCAATGAATATTCTTATGAAAGAGATGCCAGAAAGAGCCTTCGATGTGGGAATAGCAGAACAACATGCTGTAACATTTTCTGCAGGAATGGCTTCCCGAGGTCTTCTCCCCTACTGCAACATTTATTCTAGTTTTATGCAGAGGGCTTACGATGGAGTAATACACGATGTTGCCACACAAAATCTAAAAGTAATCTTTTGTTTAGACAGAGGAGGGCTTGTTGGAGAAGATGGAGCAACTCACCATGGAGTATTTGATATCCCAGCATTTAGATGCATCCCTAACTTAACTCTATTTTCTCCTCTTAACGAAATTGAGTTAAAAGATATTCTATATTCAGTGCAAAACCCAGACTACGGAGCTACTGTAATTAGATATCCCAGAGGGTATGGAGAGGGAGTAGAGTGGAGAGGTGAGTTTAACTATATTCAAAGAGGTAAGGCACAACTTTTGCAAGATGGAGAAGGAATTGCCATATTAACAATTGGCCCAATAGGTAACCTTGCTGCAAAAGCAGCAGATAGAGCAAGAAAAGAGGGAATAGATACTTTACACTACAATATGCGTTTTGTTAAACCCATAGATACAGAGGCTTTAGATTACGTCTCTAGTAAATGCAATACAATAATTACAGTAGAAGACGGCTCCGTAAAGGGAGGGCTTTTTTCTGCAGTTTCTGAATATATTGCATCTAAATCTAAAAAGCTAAAAGTTATAGGGTTGGGAGTTCCAGACAGATTTATAGAGCAGGGTACTGTATCGGAATTAATCCAAGAGTGCGGTTACAACCAGGAGGGCATTTATAATACAATAATCGATGTCGCAAATAAAAAAAAGTAACCCAAAAATCTCATTTGACAGGGATAGCTATAAAGAGGGAACCTATAAAAACCATTTACGTCACGGCCAAAAGAGACAAATAAACAGAGGCCAACGAAAACAGAGACGAGGGCACCACCGCAACTTAAAAGAGTCATACCAATATTCAGAAGAACAAACACGTAAAGCAGATTCATACTTAACCCACCCAGTATGGGGTTTGGTTTCATTTGTTTTCATAATCTGGCTAATATTTTACTCTACCTTCTCTCTAGGAGCCTATCCTCAAGCAGGTATAGAAGCTCTTATGGATTTGAGTGCTCTATTTATAAGAGACCATATGGCAATAGGCTGGTTTGCCGATTTTCTTAGCCAAGGCGTAGTAATGGGAGTTGGAAGTGTCCTTGCATTTCTTCCCAACATCTTAATACTCTTCTTTTTCTTATCATTACTACAAGAGACAGAATATATCTCCAGAGCAGCTACTGTAATGGACAGATATATGCATAAGATAGGGCTCCATGGAAGCTCTTTTATTCCTCTATTAATGGGATTCGGGTGTAATGTTCCTGCTATAATGGCTACAAGAACTATTAAGAGAAAATCAGACCGCATACTTACAATGCTCATGATACCTTATATACCTTGTAGTGCAAGAATACCAACCTTCCTTCTTTTTTCAGGAATATTCTTTCCAAATAATCAAGTATTAGTTTTAAGCCTACTCTATTTTGGGGGAATTATTATAGGTATCTTAATGGCTCTACTGTTTAAACGACTTTTTTTCAACTTTGGAATTAAAGATTACACTATTCCACTTCCTAGATACAAAAGACCTTCTATCTACAACTCGGCCTATAGCATGTGGGAGGCAGCATGGCAATATGTAAAAAAAATAGGAACTGTAGTTCTTCTAGCAGTAATAGTAGTTTGGGCATTAGACTATTTCCCTCTTGAAAAGAACACGCCCCCTGGAAAAGAGAGAGTCTCCTACTTAGAAAGCTTTGGAAAAACAGTACATCCTGTTTTAGAACCATTGGGTTTTGATTGGAAAATGAGTGTGAGCCTTATAACTGGTGTAACTGCAAAAGAATTTATCATAAGTACTCTAGGAGTTGTATATAAGGCAGATGAAGGAGCCAATTCTGGAGAAGAGATAAATACATCTCTTATGGCTAGGATTAGAGAAGAAGAGGTTTTTAATAGAGCCAATGCTCTATCGTTTATGATTTTTTCGTTACTTTACATGCCTTGCATAGCCACTGCATACACAATTAAGAAAGAGACAGGCACTTGGAAGTGGGCACTACTCTCGGTTTTCAGCACAATTGCAGTAGCTTGGGTTGCAGCATTTATAGCCTACAAGATTGCCCTTCTATTTATATTTTAATACCTAAATAGAGGTAGATTAAATAATTTTAGATATTTTTTTTGGAGTTTAATCAAAAACATATATCTTTGCAGTCCCCAAAAAGGCAAGGGGAAATTGACATTTTGCCGATGTAGCTCAGTTGGCCAGAGCAGCTGATTTGTAATCAGCAGGCCGTGGGTTCGAATCCCTCCATCGGCTCTTTAAAAGTTTTTTGAAAATTTAAACAATGGGGAGATACCAAAGTGGCCAACTGGGGCAGACTGTAAATCTGCTGGCGTACGCCTTCGTAGGTTCGAATCCTGCTCTCCCCACTTATTATTACATAGTTCGCGGAAGTAGCTCAGTTGGTAGAGCATCAGCCTTCCAAGCTGAGGGTCGCGAGTTCGAACCTCGTCTTCCGCTCTTTTTAGTAAGCCAGTGTAGCTCAGTGGCAGAGCGCTTCCTTGGTAAGGAAGAGGTCACGGGTTCAACTCCCGTCACCGGCTCTACAAGTGTGTAAAAAATTAATTATAATTAAAATTCTATTATTATGGCAAAAGAAACTTTTAAAAGGGACAAGCCACACGTAAACATTGGTACCATAGGTCACGTAGACCACGGCAAGACCACTTTGACTGCGGCTATTACAGCAGTACTTGCAAGAAGAGGTCTTTCTGAAGTACGCTCATTTGACTCAATAGACAACGCTCCAGAAGAGAAAGAGCGTGGTATTACCATTAACACCTCTCACGTAGAGTACCAAACAGAGAATCGTCACTATGCTCACGTAGACTGCCCAGGTCACGCCGACTATGTTAAGAACATGGTTACAGGTGCAGCTCAAATGGATGGTGCAATTCTAGTTGTAGCAGCTACCGATGGTCCTATGCCTCAAACTCGCGAGCATATCTTGCTTGCACGTCAGGTAAACGTACCAAGAATCGTTGTTTTCCTTAATAAAGTAGATATTGTTGACGATCCAGAAATGATTGAACTTGTAGAGATGGAAGTTCGCGAACTTCTTAGCTTCTACAATTTTGACGGTGATAACACTCCTGTAATTCAAGGTTCTGCTCTTGGGGCACTTAATGGAGATCCAAAATGGGAAGATGTTATTATAGAACTAATGGCAAAAGTAGATGAATTTATCCCAATTCCTCCTCGTGAAAATGAGAAGCCATTCTTAATGCCTGTAGAGGACGTTTTCTCAATTACTGGCCGTGGTACAGTTGCTACCGGTCGTATAGAAACAGGTATAATAAAAACTGGAGAAGAGATAAGTATTATTGGTCTAGGAGAGGCTCCTAAAAAATCTACCGTTACAGGTGTAGAGATGTTTCGCAAGATTCTAGATAGAGGAGAAGCAGGAGATAACGTAGGTCTATTACTTAGAGGTATTGACAAGAGTGAAATAAAACGTGGTCAAGTTATTGCTAAACCAGGTAGTATCACTCCTCATAAAAGTTTCAAAGCCGAGATTTACGTACTTAAAAAAGACGAAGGTGGCCGTCATACCCCTTTCCACAACAAATATCGTCCTCAGTTCTTTATCCGTACTCTTGACGTAACTGGAGAGATTATGCTTCCAGAAGGAACAGAGATGGTTATGCCTGGCGATAACGTTACAATTACAGTTGAACTTATCTACCCTGTTGCAATTAACAAAGGGCTTCGTTTCGCAATCCGCGAAGGTGGTCGCACAGTAGGTGCAGGACAGGTAATTGAACTTATAGACTAACTAAAATAAGATAAATATGAGTTAGTCACACATAAGTGGCTAACTTATATTCTACCTTAGGGGCATAGTTTAAGGGTAGAATAGCGGTCTCCAAAACCGTTGGTGGGGGTTCGAATCCCTCTGCCCCTGCAACGTCTGGCGGTTACGCGCTGGTAGTTAAAGTAACCGGTAAGAGCAGAGCTTCCAACTGACTCAAGCCGCAAACATATAAAAATGAACAAAATTAGATTATACCTTCAGGAATCGTATACTGAGTTAGTAAAAAAAGTGAGTTGGCCAACTTGGCATCAACTTCAGCACTCGGCCATTGTAGTGATGATCGCGTCTCTGATATTCGCTTTAGTCATATTTGGTATGGACCTAGGGTTCAGGAATATAATGACTTTTATTTACAACATGTTGTATTAGTCTTATGAGTGATAATTCCAAAAAATGGTATGTCTTAAGGGCAGCCGGGGGTAAAGAGAGAAAAGCCAAAGAGTATATTGAGAGAGAGGTTGAAAGATTAAATCTTGAAGACTATGTTTCTCAAGTACTTATTCCTACTGAAAAAATTTACCAAGTAAAAAACGGTAAAAAAGTTAGTATGGAACGTGTTTTTTATCCTGGCTACATACTTATAGAAGCCTCCTTAACTGGTGAAATTCAGCATCTTATTCGCAACTTACCACATGTATCAGGTTTCCTTACAGAAAAATCTGGAAGAGACAAAGAGCCTGTTCCACTCCGTCAATCAGAGGTGAACAGAATACTGGGTCATGTAGATGAGCTAGCCGAAAAAGATGAAGAGAACATCACTCCATTTATAATTGGAGAGCCTGTAAAAGTTATCGATGGTCCTTTCAATGGTTTTAACGGAACTGTAGAAGAGATTTTAGAAGACAAGAAGAAGCTCAAGGTTATGGTTAAAATTTTTGGAAGAAAAACTCTTCTGGAACTTAATTTTGTTCAAGTAATTAAAGAATAAATAATCAATTATTATGGCTAAACAAGTTGCCGCTCTCATTAAATTGCAGATTAAAGGCGGAGCAGCCAACCCCTCACCACCGGTAGGCCCGGCATTAGGTTCAAAGGGTGTTAATATAATGGATTTTTGCAAGCAATTTAATGCTCGCACACAGGACAGAGCAGGTAAAGTTTTACCTGTAATTATTACTGTTTTCAGTGATAAATCATTTACTTTTATAGTAAAACAACCTCCTGTTGCGGTACAATTAAAAGAGGCAGTAAAAATTCAATCGGGTTCGGCTGAACCTAATCGTGAAAAAGTGGGCTCTGTAACATGGGAACAAATCCGCAAGATTGCTACAGACAAAATACCCGACATGAATGCATTTACTATCAAATCTGCCATGAACATGGTAGCAGGTACTGCTCGAAGTATGGGTATCACTGTTTCAGGGGATTTTCCCAATGATCTAAAATAGAAAAAATCCTACGGAAATGAGTAAGCAAACAAAAAATAGAAAAACAGTATACGCCAAGGTAGATCCAGAGAAACAATACAAGCTTACAGAAGCTTGCAAATTAGTAAAAGAGATTACTTTTACTAAGTTTGACTCTTCTGTAGATCTTGCTGTTCGTTTGAATGTAGATCCTCGTAAAGCAAACCAAATGGTTCGTGGCGTTGTAACTCTTCCACACGGTACGGGAAAAAACGTACGTGTTTTGGTACTATGTACTCCAGATAAAGAGGCCGAAGCCACCGCTGCGGGAGCAGATTATGTAGGTCTTGACGATTTCATAGAAAAAATAAAAAGTGGATGGACAGATGTAGATGTTATTATTTGCACACCTTCTGTTATGGCTAAAATTGGTGCAATCGGTAGAATATTAGGGCCTAGAGGTCTTATGCCAAACCCTAAAACAGGTACTGTGACAATGGATGTTGGCAATGCTGTTACCGAAGTCAAAGCCGGTAAAATAGACTTTAAAGTAGATAAGACAGGTATAATTCACGCTTCTATAGGCAAAGCTTCATTTGAATATGATAAACTTGTAGAAAATGCTACTGAGTTTTTGAATACAGTTATTAAACTGAAACCTCAAGGACTCAAAGGCAGTTATGTGAAGAGTATATTCCTTTCGTCTACCATGAGTCCTGGTATTAATATAGATAGCAAAGCAATGAATGCTGCTGAATAAATAACTAATGTTTTATGAAAAAAGAAGAAAAAACACAAATTATTGAGAGTCTGGCAGCACAGTTTCAAGTAACACCTAATTTTTATTTAACAGATATTTCTGGCCTTGATGCCGAGAAAACTGCAATGTTACGTCGTGCTTGCTTTGAAAAAGAGATTAAGCTGTTGGTTGTTAAGAACACTTTGGTTCGCAAAGCTCTTGAAAAAATAGCCATAGCAGACTCCCAAGATCTATTTCCTATTCTTGCAGGCCCCACAGCAATAATGTTCGCAGAGAACATTAATGCTCCTGCCAAACTCATTAAAGAATTTGGCAAAAAACACGGCAAACCTGCATTAAAAGGGGCGTTCGTACAAGAGTGCGTATATATTGGTGCAGACCAACTTGATGCTCTTGTTTCAATTAAGTCACGTGAAGAACTTATTGGTGACATTATTGGTCTACTCCAATCTCCAATGCAAAATGTTATTTCTGCCCTTAAATCAAGTGGTGGTGGTACTATTGCAGGTATTGTAAAGACCTTATCAGAAAAAGAATAATAGAATATTAATCATT
>Ga0172377_10008182_pt1 | contig 10726 bp, 6 predicted proteins | sample Pumphouse3metaG_FD_119749 | JGI IMG/M metagenome (GOLD analysis project Ga0172377, IMG submission 119749) | Leachate microbial communities from a municipal landfill in Southern Ontario, Canada - Pumphouse #3 metaG | ecosystem: Engineered > Solid waste > Landfill > Unclassified | place: Canada... | reverse complement strand
TAGTAATATTTGCCATAACCTCCTTTATCTCTTTATCATTTACGTGTAAATTAAGAGGGTAGAAATCTCCCTCTCTACCAGAAATTATACTTTTAAAATCTCTCACTCTACTCTCTTGAAGAAGCAGATTAAGAGGAATCTCTACACCCTCTGAACTTTTTACAGTCAAAGAAGAGATGTCATTTGTAAATAGTGCCTCATCTCCCATTGTAACAGGTACAGAATAGGTTCCGTGGCTTATAGAGAATAGCCTGTTTTCTCTTGCTGCACTCTTAATAGCATTGTGAATAGCAGAGTGGCTCACTTGGTAAAGAGAGAGCATATCTGCTTTAGTGACTAATAGAATTTGCTCTTGCCAAAGCACAGGCTCTATATATAAAAATGGCATTTTCTTATGCACTTTTTCCAAAAATAGATTTAGCTTATCTGGATTGGGTGGTCTATTATCTTGCCCTATAATTTTAGCTGTTAAATTATAACTCTTGTCTGAAAATATCATATTGAAAATATTATCTGCAAGAGAGAAGTTAAACGTAGCCTCGGGGTAGTTTTCAATAATAGACTCAGAGATTACTTTCTCTATAGCCGCTAACTCCTCTGGGTCTTTAGATTGTATATAGACAATTGCTTCAGAGGCTGTGAGCTCTGGTGTATGTGAAAGAATAAACTGCTGCGATGCAATGTAAGTACTTCTATGTAAGATTAAATCTTGAGCCTCTTTAGTGACTCTCTCTACTCTAAAATCATTCTCTTGTGCATTTAATGGTAAGTTCCAATCTATATAGAGAATAGTATCGTCGTGAGTTACAACTGGTAATTTAGACTTATCTATAACTCTATAGAGTAAAAAAGAAGATGATAGAACTATTATAAAGAGAGCCCAAACCAATCTTTGATGTCTAAAAACCCATTTTAATCCCTTTTCATATAGAGAGGCGTAATCAAAAGGATGCAACTTTGCCAAAAACTTGTTTTGTACTGGGCCTCCACTTTTTTTATAGAAAAGATAGTAATAGACAGGAATTACTAAAACAGCTACAATCAAAGAAGAGAAAAGACCAATTGTAACAGCCATAGCTTGGTCAAAAAATAGAGAGCCAGCTATACCACTCAGAAAAATAAGAGGTAAAAAAACCGAACAAGTTGTTAATACAGAGCTTAACATTGGAGTAAACACCTCTGAAACTCCTTTCACTACAGAGTCTTTAAGACTAAAGCCTCTCTCTTTAAGCTGTGTAATATTGTCAATAACAATAATAGAGTTATCTACCATCATTCCTATACCTAGAATAAGGCCAGAGAGCGAAATAATATTTATAGAGATACCAACTACATAAAAGAATAACAGAGAAACAATTAAAGACAAAGGAATTGTAATAGTAATAAGAAGAGGAGAGCGAAAATCCTGCATAAAAAGGAAAATAACCAAACAGGCTAAAAAAGCTCCAAGCAGAATATTATTTCTAAGATTTTTTATAGAGTAATCTAATAACTTTGTTTGATCTCTGGTAACCTTAAACTGCACTTGTGGGTACTCTTTACTAAAGTTCTCTGTAAGTTCATCTAGAGAACTCTTTAAAGCAGCCATTTTTGCATCTGACTGTTTAATAACAGCCATGCTTACAGCGCTTTTTCCATCTGAACGTGATATTCCCTCTACTGCTCTAGGTTGTTCTTTTACAGCAGCAAGCTCTTTAAACTTAAAGACTCGCCCATTAATGTTAAGGTTAATCTCCTCAATATCTTCTTTAGTTCTAATCTCAGAGATAAATCTAATATCCCACTGGTAATGTCCATCTTTAATAGTGATATTACCCAAAGATTGATTGTTGCTATTTATTGCATCAATAAGCTGTTTATCTGTAACACCTAAAGCAAGGTTTTTGCTTGTATAGGGAGTAATCAAAATCTCTGGCAGCAACAGACCACTCACATCTACAAGAGCCACCTCTGGTAGCTGTTCTAACCTTTTTGCAATTACATCTGAAGCGAACCTACTTAGCTCCATAAATTTAGACTCCTCTTCACTCTCTATTGTCATATTAATAAAGAATGAGGGAATATCTGTAGCACTTGCCTTCACAACCTTAGGTCGCTCTATCTCTTTAGGTAGCGAACTGGTTGCCTTATCTATCTTCTCATTAACATCAATAAAGAGAAAATGGATATCTGCCCCATGTTCAAACTCCATATATATTACCCCAGAGTTATTGTTTGCTTTACTTGTAAGCTCCTTAAGTGCCGAGACCTGCCTCAGTTGATTTTTTAAGTTTTTTAAAATTGAGTTATCAATCTCTCTGGCCGAATAGCCAGGAGCACTCACCTGAACAGTAATTTGAGGAATATCTACCTCTGGCATAAGCGATACTGGCAACATTCCAATAGCAACAGCACCTAGCACCACAATTGCTATAATAGACATAGTTACGGCTATGGGCCTCTCTATGAGTTTACCTATCATAATCTCTATTTTTTAATCTCTACATTAGAGCCGTCTGCCAAATTGAGGTTACCAGCAACAATAATAATATCGCCCTCATTTAAAGTTGCATTTTTCTCTTCGTTTGCAACTACAGAGTGGAACTCTGTATTTGTCATAACTACGTTTACATAGGTCCACATAGCTTTACCAGTTGTCACGTCAAATCTAAAGAGAACATCAAAATTATCTCTCATTACAACTGCACTTTTAGGCACAACTAAGTGGCCTTCAAGCAAATTTTGAGCAATCACCTTTACATTCATCCCCTCCATTAATTTTCCGCTACTATTATCTACCTGAGCCATAACCTTTATTTGCCCCTTATCGTCTACTACTGGGTTAATTTGAGTTACAACTCCCGAATAGAAAATTGCAGGTTCGCTAAAAGAAGATACTTTCACCCCATTACCAACACCTATATATGAGAGCTCAGACTCCAATAGAGAAAACTCAACCTCAAACTTAGAGTCATCTATAAGGGTACAAAAAGTGCCTGAATTGGGTTCATACTCTCTCCCCTCTATATTTGCAATTTTACCCGAGAAAGGGGCTCTTAAAACAGTATTATCTAAATCTTCTTGAGATTGTCTTAACTCATTTACAGATTGATTATATCCAGATTGTATCTTAATTACTCTTAATAAATCTGCTGGAACCGAGGCAGTGTCGCGCCCATACCCATAACCTATAAGCTTGTCTGCAAAATCTAGGTTGGCCTTCTCCATTCTCTCTTGGCTCTGAAGCAGCTTAGATTTAGCAGCTTTAGGGTCTAAAGTTGCAATCTCTTCACCTTTCTTAACATACAATCCGTTTCTCACAAATATTTCAGAAATAACTCCTTGAGCTCTAAAAGTTAGATCACTCTTTTTAATAGCTCTTAATTTACCATTGGTAACTATTTGCCTATTAAATCCTTTTCTTTTTAATACAACTGTATCTACAAGGTTTTTCTCTGCGGTAAAGGTTGCTTTTGCAGCACTAACCTCCTGCTCCTTCTCACCTTTTGGAGAGCAAGAGAGCATAAATAGAGCAACTAATAAAAAAATATTAAATTTGGTCATATCCTGAATATGTTAATTATCTGTAAGTTTATTGAAATCTGCTGTTACCTCCTTATCTCTAATGTAGTCATAGAGGCTCAACTTCCTTATTGTGAAGTAATTTTGCCAGTAATTACTTAAATCACTAATATATCTAGAGGCAGAACTTCTCATCTCATTTTGAGCACTATTAAGTTCTAACAGTGATATTGTCCCATTTTTAAATCTTTCGTTAGCAATATTATATGAGAGTCTTGCAATAGAGTCTGCTTGAAGTGATATTTTGCACTGCACATCTAGCTTATTAAACTGCATCACCTTTATTAGAACATTCTGCCTATACTCTACCATAGATTGCTCTACCTCCGTTTTAACTACCTCCACTCTAGATTGAGCCAACTTAACTTTCCCTTTACCCATACCCCAATCTAAAATAGGTAGAGAGAGACTTAGCCCTAGAACTTCTTGATCCATAGGGTTCTTATATGCCCCCGAAAAGGTATCGCCCCTTTGAGTTAAACCAAATATTGCAAAAAAGTTTGCCTGTAAACCATTTGTAGATTTGGCACGAGCTACCTCCTTCTCTGAATTGAGCAGTTGAATTTCATTTCCAAGTATATAAGAGCTATTCTCAATAGAACGAGCATAAACCTCTTCATGATCTATCTGTAAGTTCGGAATCTCTTCTGGAATAACTAACGAGATCTCTACATTATCGTTAAAGCCCAAAAAGGTTCTTAGATTTAACATACTCATCTCTAGAGAGAGCTGTTTGTCGCTTATATCTAACTGAGCATTGAGTAGTTTATGGTTTAAAGAGAGAACATCGTTTTTAGTGATAGTACCAATCTCATATCTCTCTTGAGCAATTTCTAATTGAAGAGTTGTAGACTCTAAAGTCTGCTGAGCCATCTCTAAGTTTATTCTGTCTGAAAGAACCTTAAAAAAAAGATTAACTGCAGTTATATTTATCTGCTCCATAGACTCTAAGTAATTTCTTTTAGCCCTCTCATAATATTTAGGTTCAATTATTTTATCCCACTTTAGAGAATTATAAGCCTTAATAGGCTGGCTGTAATTTATTTTCACAGGCTGTGAATTATAGAGTATATTATCTATGGGAGAGAATTGGTCAATACGGTTAAGGCTTGTAATTAAAGATATTCTACCACCTGTAAGAGCTATATTTTGATCTATAGAGAGAGAGAGACTGTTAGAGAGGTTATTATTGGTAACGTAATTATATTCACCTGTTTCACTATTTCTTAATGCCTGTAATGACCTATTATATTGCCCCAGAGAAGCATTTAAATTTAACGATGGTAATAGAGTTGCTTTATATGAGCGAAATTGCCAATAATTTATTAGAAAATTATGCTTTGCAAGCATAGCAGCTTGAGACTGCTCTTTTGCTGTTTCGGTTACCTCTTCTAAGGTCATTGTAAGCATATATCTCTCTTGAGAATAGACTTGATTAATGTTAACAAAGAGAGAAAATAAAACAACCGAAAAAATCACAAAAAAAGACCTCATATTAATTACTGTTTTTTAGGTTTCACAATTACAACAACAGGGTTATCGTCCTCTGCAGCATCATCAAATTCATAAGCATTTATATAGGCCATCAGCTCCCCGTTAGCACCCATAAAACGTGGCCAAAAAGGGTGACCACCTTTAATATCTTCTAAAAAACCTTTTTTATTGAGAGAAGGCCTATCTAATAAAATAAGTTTGCCACTCTGCTTATTGAAAATTGCGTTCACTATGGCATCTGTTGTGGGTATAATTTCTCCATTTATCCCTAACCTCTCTGTTACAACTTTTTCTGGTGCATTTTCGCCAAAGTCAAACTGTAAATAGAGGTGATTATCTGTCTCAAAAAAAGGAGGAGAGAGTTTGATGAATTCACTCAAATTATCTGGCATATGATCTGGAGCTGCTTCACTATCTTTATACTTACCCAAATTTAAAACAAAGGCATCTTTAAAAACAGCTTCTCTGTTCACTGTGTGTATAGTGTCTTGCGAGTTAAATAAGAACCTTACTTGGTTTTCATAATTATGAAGGTATATGTTTTTTATAGAAATTGAAATAGATATAATTTTATCTCCATCCATTGTAGTTTTAATTCCTCCTTCCTGGAAAAAAGATTTTTTATCAATAACATTTAAAGAGTTATCTAATAAGAAGAGAGTGTGCTTAATCTTTCCTGCCGATATAGCTGACATATCCAATGCGTGAGCAGCAGCAATAAATCCACTATCTAGAAATGCAAAAGATGAAAACCTCATATACTCTTCTTTAGGGAATTCTCTTTTCTCAACAAAGAGGCCATTATGGTCATAAAGAAAAAGGTCTCCCGAGCTATCTAAAACATAAACCCCTCTACCACAAGGAGATGGACTAGACCAGCCTATGCTATTATACTCCTCAGGGCCTCTCCCATTTCTATCAATTGTAGAGAGATATTTACCGCTATTGTCAAAAATTTTAACAACATTGTTATTGTCTCTCACATAAATTTTGTTTGACCTATATGCAATATCTCTAATGGTACCTAAAACAGACATTTTATTTGTCTCCAACGGAATGTACTCTATATCACTTGCATAATCGCTTAGATTTAAAATTTCTCCACTACCTACGGCTTTCTCTACATCTATGTAGTTACTAGCTGTTGTGCTCTTTTTATTACTACTACACGAAAATATTAAGAGTGAAAAGAAAAATAGATAAAGGGCAAAGCTTAACCTTTTTATAAACCAGATAGAGACATTTCTGTTTTTCATATTTAATTCAAATTAAATTAGTATTCAGTCTGTTTTACTGACAAAACAGTAATAATTAATATCTACTTGAGCTTTACTAATACCACAACATGGTTGTCCATCTCATCTACCTTTGAAGCTATCTTGGCAAACTCTCCTTTTATTTTACCACTTTGTGCATGTTCAAGTACCTCGCCTGCAGAGAGTAGTGAAACTGCGTAACTTCCATCTTCTGTTATAAACTGTGGGATAAACGGAGGGCCTCCCTTAAGATTATCTCTAAAACCGAGCTTGCCTTTAATTGGCTGCTTCATAAATGAAAACTCGGCACTCTCCTTATTAAAGAGAGCGTATGAATCTGTATATTTAATAGTAGTAACTCTAGACTTAACACCTATGGATCTCTCGTAGGGCTCAAATGAATAGCCATTTAGCCTAAAATTAAAAAGAATGAAATTTTCCCACTCTTGGTACTCACTTTCATTGAGTGTCACAAATTTACCCTCACCCTTTTTAGCTCCTTTTGGAATAGTTCCATCTGCCCTAATATTACCGTAATTAAATATAAATTCTGGCTTGTATCTGAGGTTACTATCTAAAGAGTATAATGTATCTACATATTTAGAAAACACTCTTGTAAAAGTTGGCAAACTATAAAGAGTAGGAGTTAGATTAATTACTTGAGCAGATTGCCCAGGTAGAGGAGCTACCATAATACTTTTTTGAATATGCTCTTCTTGTTGTTGTGTGATTAGAGGTGCAGAAATTTTTTTTATTATGGAGCCATCTTTTTGAAAAGCAACTATAAAAAAATCTAGTTTATTTTTTGATAATTGTGGTACTGCTCCCAAATAAAGATCTTCATCTATTCTAATGGGGCTCTCAATAAAAAAGCTATCTACCATTGCTCTTTGCTCTGAAAAAAGAAAATTTCCTAGGCTATCATAATTATTCACCTTAGAATCCATTCCTATACTACTAGGCATAAAGGCATTTACAATAATATTTCCGCTCTCTAAATCAAACTTAAATCCTTGATTATATAAATACTCTTCTGGCCCTCTCCCTCTTCTATTAAAAGTAAAGAGATAGTTGCCCCTAATATCAAAAATTTTAACCTCTTTCCTAGCCGAGATAACATAAATTCTGTTACTCCCTATAGAGACCTTAGGATAACGACCTATGAGTGCCCCCTCTACTGTCTCTAATGGAATATATTCAACATTAGAAGCAATCTCGCTCAAATCTACTACTCTTGGATTATTTAAACCAGAAAGAAAGTCTATAGTAGTTATGTCTGAATCTAAACTAACTTGCTTGTTGCTACATGAATAAGGGATAAGAACAACAAATAAAAATAGCACTAAAGTGAAAGCTAGTGCAAAAACTTTGTTAGCAAAAAAATTAGTTATCTTATTATTAAGAGATAAGAACAGTGACATAATCTTAGATGTTTAATGGGTGTAAATATACAAAACAATTTCACTTTTCTATAAAATGCTATAAAACAACGCCTCAAATACCAAACCAACATTTGAGTTTTAACTATTAATTTACACAATAAACTATAATAAGGTTAATATTGTTACTATATTTAACTTTCTATATAACATTATAATGTAACGTATTTTTTTGCATAGAATCTTATCTTGCAGATTCATACATTTTTTTTAAATTTGTTTAATTATCCCTTATACTAATTATTATTCCTAATCTAATATAGCAATGAAAAGTTTTTTCAAAATTGTACTCGGCACACTTGTAGGTACTCTACTAGCCCTAACATTGGCTTTCTTTATTATGCTTGGCATAGTAGGGTCTATGGCCTCTTTCTCTGAAACCAAACCGGTAGTTCCTAAATCTGCTGTTCTAAGCTTAGATTTCAATACAGCAATAACAGAACAATCTACAGAAGACCCATTTGCATCAATAAACCCAATGCAAAGCGGGAGCTCTAAAACACAAGGCATTCTCCAATTTGTACAGACAATAGACAAAGCAGCTAAAGACCCTGCCATTAAGTTCATCTATATGAATCTCACCAATCTAAATGGTGGAGTTACCCATATAGAAGAGATTAAAACTGCAATAGAGAGGTTCCGTCTTAGCGGTAAAGCCGTTATTGCCTATGCCGATAATTTTTCTCAACCTGCCTACTACTTAGCCACAAGTGCAGATAAAATTTATTTAAGCCCAACAGGCATGCTACCATTAACCGGAGTGAGTGTTAGTTCAGTTTTCTTTAAAGACCTTCTAGATAAACTAGGTATTGAGGTACAACTTATTAGACACGGTAAATTTAAGGCAGCAGCAGAGCAATTTATAAGTAACAAAATGAGCCCAGAAAATCGCCAACAACTTCAAGATTACGTAGATGCTGTTTGGGAGAGTTGGGTAGAAGAGATAGCAAAAACTAGAGAGATTACTCCAGAAGAGATTAACCTTATGACAGATAATCTTTCAATCTCTACAGCTCAAGATGCTCTTGATGCTGGCCTTATAGATGGGCTTATGTACAAAGACAATATGGTAGATACGCTAGTAAAACTATTTGGTGTAGAGAAAGAGAAAGAGCTTAAAATAATCTCTAGCACTGCCTACCACAAAGCTACCTATAAGATTGACTTTAAAGAGAAAAACAAGATTGCCATTATTTATGCCAATGGCGAAATAGTTATGGGTAAATCTGAAAACAATATAGCTTCAGACTCATTCATAGAGCATGTTTCCAAAGTAAGAAAAGATAGCACTATTAAAGCAGTTGTATTTAGAGTAAACTCCCCAGGAGGTTCAGCACAAAGCTCAGATGTGATTGAGCGTGAATTGCAGCTTTTAATGGAAGAGAAGCCTGTTGTAGTTAGTATGGGAGACTATGCAGCTTCTGGTGGCTACTGGATCTCTGCTAAAGCAAATAAAATCTTCACTAATAACACAACCCTTACTGGTTCAATTGGTGTCTTTAGTATAGTACCCAACTTCCAAAAGACAATGAATAAGCACCTCTCTCTAAATGCAGAATCTGTTAACTCCAATCAATATAGCGATATTATGAGTGGTTTCAGGCCATTAGCTACGCAAGAGATTGAATTTGTAAGAAGCGCAATAGAAGAGATATATACAAACTTTATAACTTTAGTTTCCGAGGGCCGAGGTATGACTCCAGAAGAGGTAGATGAAATTGCACAAGGCCGAGTATGGGCAGGTTCAGATGCTCTAATAGTTGGCCTTGCAGACGAACGTGGTGGAATTTTAGACGCCATAGCATCTGCAGCTACTTTTGGGAATCTAGATAGCTACAGAATTGTAGAGTACCCTGTTAAGAAAAACGCAATTGAACGCCTAGTAGAGATGCTCACAAAAACTAGCTTTGCAGCAGAAACACTCTCCAACCCCTACACCATGCTAGAGAATACCTACCAAAAACTACGCGAAGAGAGAGGCATAAGCCACTTTACCCGCCTCCCATACAATATCTACTTTAACTAGAACTCAATAATTAAAATTAGCTATTTGCTATTGATTGACTGTGGATTGGCTATTGATTGGCTGTTGGCTGTTAGCTATTGATTAGTTGTTGGCTAATAGTAAACTGAAGTTTACCACCTTATAACCTAAAGTTTCCCACACCACAACTAGCAGATAAACAGAACATAAAGCACCAAAATGTGCTCTGCTTGTCTTTGATTTAGTAAACTGTAAATGAGAAAGTTAGATTTTGAGATTTTGCCTATTATTGAAAATTCAAAATTAGATTGTAGTATATCAAGTGATTGACTCAAAGACAAACAGAACAAAATTGTAGCAAGCATTTTATCTGACAATTCATCTGAATTTCCCCTGGGAGACGATTTTCCGGGAGATGATTGCTCGTAACTTACTTACTGCGTGGTAGTTAGTTTTTGAAAATAAGCCCTTTTGGGCTCATTTAGAAAAGCTAAATGCTTGGTTACTAAGCGTTTACTTGTAATCATCTCCTGGCAAAGTTTGCTTTTCTCTGCTCAGCATAAAGCAACATCTCTTTTTTAGCTAATTAGATGAAGTGCTTTGAGCAGATAGGCCGAGGACCGTTCAACTACCAAAGGGAGGCGTTCCGCAGGCCCCGAAAAACCACAAAGAGAGTAGCGTCTAGAAAAAAGAGCGTTGCTGCTGGTGAGCAGACAGCAAGTAGTGGACAGCAAATAGTGGTTATATTGATTATAAGTTATAACAGAACACTCCAGAAAGCGATCCCACCAAATTATATTATTATGACACTAGGACTTCAATTCACGCAGTATTTAAAGAAAACTTTAACAGTCCAATAACTGCTATTGAATCTCAACATAACACAGACAACAGCTTAGGAGTTGGACTGGAAAATGGTGAATTTTTTATTCTTGATATATCTGAAAACATACTTATTGGCGGAACAGAAGAAGAGAAAGTTATTTTTGAGG
>Ga0172377_10008180_pt1 | contig 10727 bp, 9 predicted proteins | sample Pumphouse3metaG_FD_119749 | JGI IMG/M metagenome (GOLD analysis project Ga0172377, IMG submission 119749) | Leachate microbial communities from a municipal landfill in Southern Ontario, Canada - Pumphouse #3 metaG | ecosystem: Engineered > Solid waste > Landfill > Unclassified | place: Canada... | reverse complement strand
TAATATTTGATGTTAACCGTTTGGCCAATTTCTTTAGAGCGTATTGCCCAAACGAGTTCTTCAACAGTAAGAGTGGGTTCTTCATCGATTGAGAGAATTACATCGCCGGCTTTCAGTCCTCCGGCTTCGGCTCCTGTGCCCGGTGTTACTCCCTGGATCAGAACGCCCTGGTCTATGTCCAGTTCAAAAAAGCCTGCTATTGCCGGATTCACGGTAATCATCCCCCATATTCCCAGAAACGGGTAGGAAATGGAGCCTTCAGTTATAAGGCGTTCTATTACCGGCAGGGCGGAGTCGATACTTATAGCATAACCGACGCCTTCAATGGTTACATCTACCAGTTTGGCATTGGTGATGCCAACGACTTCCCCTGCCAGGTTGATAAGCGGCCCTCCACTGTTTCCGGGGTTCATGGCAGCATCTGTTTCGATAAGGCCATAGAGAGATCTGTCGTCTATGACAGTAGAAACATTCAACTGGCTGACCCAGCCACCTTTCATGCTTATGCCAAGCCCCAGCGCGTTACCGACAGCGGCGACTGGTTGTCCTACCTTTAAGCTGGAAGAACTGCCAATTGAAGCTGCCGGCAGCCCGGATGCATTTACGTAAATAACGGCAATATCTGTAACAACATCGGTATAGATGCTTACTGCTTCAAGATAGCGTCCGTCCGATAAAACCACTCCTGCTTCTGAAGCTCCTTCAACAACATGTTCATTAGTGACAATAATCCCGCCGCTGTCGATAATCCAGCCTGATCCGGAACCGGTGGACGTTTCTACCGCAACCACCGAAGGGCGGACTTTTTCCACAGCTTCTGCCCAGTTTTCCAGTGTGAACCCTGGCGATTGCGCTGGAGGGCTCCATGTAGTGTTAACCGGATGCGAAGTGGTTGTTACGGGAGGCACAGTGGTATGGTTAAAATCCAGATCGAGTTCGGGAAAGTGCTCTGAAATTATCGAACAGCTGCATAAAGTCATAAGCGAAATCGATATTACGCACAAAACAGCAATTGGTACATATATTTTATTCATAAGGATTTCCAAAAAAGAGCTTTAACTTAATAATATATCAAGCTGTAATGCGTTTCAAACTGAGTATAAAAAAAGGGGGGTTGCCCCCCCTTTTTTTATACGTTGTAAAAAGATGAATTTATACTTTGGGCAGATGGTGCAATGCTTCCCGGACTTTGTCATCAGGATAAGCGTAATCTATGAGTTTCCCGGAAAGATATGCATCATATGATGCCATATCTACATGACCGTGGCCGGAGTGGCCAATCAGGATGGTTTTGGACTCTCCTGACTCGCGGCACTTGACAGCTTCATCTATAGCGGCACGTATGGCATGATTTGTTTCAGGAGCGCTGATATAGCCCTCGGAACGGGCAAACTGGATTCCAGCTTCAAAAGTTGCGATCTGGGGAACTGAACGGGCTTTGATAAGGCCAAGCTTGGCCATATGGGTAACCAGGGGAGCCATGCCATGGTAGCGCAAGCCGCCGGCATGGACAGGCGGAGGCATAAAGTGGGATCCCAGCGTATACATTTTAAGCAGTGGCGTCAGTCCAGCTACGTCGCCGTAATCATATGCATAAAGACCTTTGGTCAGAGAAGGACAGCTTTCTGGTTCAATGGCAATAATCTGGGTATTCGGGTGGCTTCCATCGATTTTGTCCTTGACAAAAGGAACTACCAGCCCGCCAAAGTTCGACCCTCCACCGACGCAGCCGACAATAATGTCCGGATAGCAATCTGCCATTTCAAATTGTTTTTTGGCTTCCTGTCCGATAATGCTCTGATGGAGGATTACATGGTTTAAAACACTTCCGAGAGAGTAATGGGTATCTTCACGGCTGACGGCATCTTCCACTGCTTCGCTAATAGCCAGGCCGAGAGAACCCGGAGAATTGGGGTCAGCAGCCAGAGCATTGCGACCGGATTGTGTATCAGGACTTGGGGACGGTACACAGGTAGCTCCCCAGGTTTCCATCATGACGCGCCGGTAGGGTTTTTGATGAAAACTTACCGCGACCATATAAACTTTAAGCTCGATGTCGAAAAAAGCACAAGCCATGGAAAGAGCGCTCCCCCATTGCCCGGCACCAGTTTCGGTAGTCAGGCGCCTGATACCCTCTTTTTTGTTGAAATATGCCTGAGCGATAGCACTGTTGGGTTTGTGGGAGCCAGCAGGGCTTACGTCTTCGAACTTGTAAAATATTTTGGCTGGAGTATCCAGCATTTTTTCAAGGCGGTAGGCTCTGAATAGAGGTGTGGGTCGCCATACACGGTATATTCTCTGTAGTTCTTCAGGGATTTCAACAAACCGGTCCGGGTGAAATTCCTGCATTATAAGTTCTCGTGCAAACAGTGGTTCAAGATCCTGGGGTGTAACCGGTTTTCCGGTAGCCGGGTGGAGCACATCAGGTAACGGTTTGGGAAGGTCGGGCAAGATATTATACCAACTGGTGGGCATATCCTTTTCTTCAAGAATGAATTTTCTCTTTTCCATTGTTAATCTCCTGTATTGTGTATTTATATTAGCCAGTTAAAAGTAACGTTGCGTGGATTAAAATAATCATAAGGCCCGGGCGGGCCATAATCTATGCAGAACGGTGTGCACTTTTTGCCTCCTGTTGCGGTTTATTAAAAAAGCCCCCTACCCTTGAAGGGGCAGGAGGCTAACCCGCGGTGCCACCCTTCTTGGCTGAAATACCTTAAGATAAAACAGCCATCTCTTTGAGGTACAGGGTATAAACCCGATACCCTGAGGTTTGATAACGCTCCTCTCTGCGGCCCGGCCTACTTGCTTCTTGCAGTTTTCGGCTGGCAGCTCCCAGGCCCATTCAACCCGAGCGCTGAAACCGGCTTCCACCTTGCCCGGTTCTCTGTATTCCCGCTTGCGGATCTACTAACCCTGTTCACAGCTTTTAGTATTAAATTGTAGTGGACAATATAGCTTATCGGACAAACGCTGTCAAGAGCGAATAATAGTGTTTCCCTGTGTATTTGCTGATAAGCGAATTTTGATTCTAAAGCATTTGGAATGTAGAATAGTCCAATTACTATAATTATTCGGAAAAACAGTGAGAGGGCGAATTTGTGATGGTATGGCTGAAGCTGGCTGTATGTTGCGCTATAATTTTAATTGCCGGGACCAGGCTGGCCCGGTACGGAGATGCAATTTCTGAAAGAACCGGGTTGGGGGGTATGTGGATTGGGTTGGTTCTGATCGCTCTGGTAACTTCAATGCCGGAAATGGTAACCGGCATCAGTTCGGCGGTAATTGTTGGTCAGCCTGATATGGCTTTGGGTAATTTCTGGGGAAGCTGCATATTCAACATCAGTATACTTGCTATTCTGGATATAATGAGCCGCCAGGGGCCAGTTTTATCCCTGGCAAACAAGCGCAACATACTGCCAGCTATCATGGGAATCATATTAATCTCATTTGCTGGCCTGACCATCATCATTGGTGATGCCGTAACCGGGATATCAATAGGATGGCTGGCAATAAGCAGCATCATTATATTTGCTGGCTATCTGTTTGGTATCAGGCAGATGTTTATTTATGATAAAAAGCATCCGGAAGCCAAAAACGAGGAGCCGGCTCAATATGCCCATTTAAGCAGTATGAGAATATATGGTACATTTGTGTTTTCTGCACTGGCTATTGTTGGTGGCGGAATATGGCTTTCCCTGATCGGAGATGAAATATCGGTGACCTATAACCTCAGCGCAAGCTTTGTCGGAAGCATGTTTCTGGCAATTGGTACATCATTACCCGAGCTGGTAGTGGCGATTACAGCACTGCGCATGGGTTGTATCGATTTGGCAGTCGGGGACATTTTGGGTGCCAACATGTTAAACACAGCCAATATTTTTATTACTGATGTTTTCTATAGCCGTGGCCCTCTGCTGGCTGATGTATCCATGCGGAATTTATATACAGCAACCGCGGTGATAATCATGACTCTTCTGGTAATTGCCGGTCTGAAGTTGAGAATGAAACGCAAAACATTTGGATTTATAACCTGGAACACCTTGCTGATACTGGTTCTTTACTTGTCAGTTTCATTCGTTTTGTTTTATTATTAGCAACCGTTTGTTTTGGTTACCGGCGCAGACGGTTCCGTTCAAGTCTAAAATTCAACACGTTTACTTCTAACACTGGTAAAAAATTGCTTAAACTTAAAGCTATAGGGTAAAATTAGCGGATATGCCCCTGTAGCTCAGAGGATAGAGCACCGGCCTCCGGAGCCGGTTGCGAGAGTTCGAGTCTCTCCAGGGGCGGTGCTTATTAAAAACAGATTTTGGGAGGCTCATTATAGTTACCAAACATGATACTATCGAAATCAGGTGGCATGGTAGAGGTGGCCAGGGGGCGGTAACTTCAGCGGAGCTTATAGCCAGAGCAGCTATTGAAACCGGGGGATATGCACAGGCATTTCCGGCGTTTGGCCCGGAACGGCGTGGCGCCCCGGTTCTTGCTTTCGACCGTATAAGTTCAGGCCCTATACGCAGCCGGGCGGAAGTGAATAATCCGGATATCGTGGTGGTTCTCGACCCCCGGCTTATGGACGCAGTGAATGTAACTGCCGGGTTGAAAGAAGGCGGGTTGCTGGCAGTCAATACACGTCTTGATCCGGGTGAACTCAGTGCGCGTTTTGATAACATGTTCCGGGTAGCGACGGTAGATGCCAATACCATTGCCAGGGAGGTTCTTGGTGTACCTATTGTGAATACAACCATGATAGGTGTATTGATTAAAGCCAGTGGTATCTTGAAGCCTGAAGAATTGTTTGAGCCGCTGAAAGACCGTTTTGGCCGCCTGGCGGAAAAGAATATCAATGCCATGAAGCGTGCTTTTGAAGAAACCAGGATAAAGGAGCAATAAATTGGTTAAACCAGAAAACGAATTTACCTGGCACGACATTGAAACAGGGACCATTGTAACCACCCCGGGCAATGCCAGCCAGTATCGCACGGGAGACTGGCGTTCCCAGCGTCCGGAATATACCTTTGAGCGTTGCATAAAATGTGGAATATGCGCTATCTACTGTCCGGAAGGGTGTATAAATCAGAATGAGCAAGGGTATTTTGTGGCTGATATGTACTATTGTAAGGGGTGCGGTATTTGTGCCACCGAATGCCCGTTATATGTAATAAATATGGTAGAGGAGGTTGAATAATGGCCAAAAGGGTCGGCATCGAAACCTCCCTGGCTGTCAGCGAAGTAGCTGCTGCTTGCGACGTGGATGTGGTGGCAGCGTATCCTATTACACCGCAAACCCACATTGTGGAGCACCTGGCAGATCTGGTTGCCAACGGTGAGCTTGATGCAGAATACATCCCGGTTGAATCGGAGCATTCTGCCATGAGCGCGTGTTTGGGTTCTGTTGCTGCTGGAGCGAGAACCTTTACAGCCACAGCAGGACAGGGTCTGGAACTTATGCATGAAGTGCTTTTTGTTGCTTCTGCCATGAGGCTTCCGGTGATTATGGCGGTCGCCAATCGTGCCGTGTCCTCTCCTTTAAGCGTTTGGGGGGACCATTCAGATGTAATGGCAGCCCGGGACGTGGGTTGGATTCAGATATTTGTGGAAAATGGCCAGGAAGCTGTTGACAATACAATTTGTGCTTTCAAGATGGGCGAAGACCATAACGTTTTGCTTCCGGTTATGGTGAATCTGGATGGATTCCACCTCTCGCATATGATTGAACCAATTATTATTCCGGAGAAAGAAGAAATTCGCCGTTTTTTGCCCCCGTTTGACTATCCTCTTCCCCTGCATCCGGATAAACCGGTTGCCATGGGGGATTTTGCGCCTCCTGTTATTTTTACTGAAGCGAAATGGGCGCAAGAGGTTAACCTCCAGAAGTCTTATGATACAATTTTGCGAATCTGGAAGGAATTCGGGGATCAGTTTGGACGCTATTACAAGCCTGTAGAGGAATATTGTACAGAAGGGGCTGATACCTTGCTTCTTACAATGGGCAGTTTCAGCGAAACTGCTATGACAGCTGTTGACAGCCTCAGGGAAAAAGGGAAAAAGGTCGGATTAATACGTATAAGATTATGGCGGCCATTCCCCTTCGAGGAATTGAGGAAAGCAGTTGATGGCACCAAAACCCTTATCGTTTTCGACAGGGCAATATCTACTGGCGGCCCGGGAGGCCCGGTTGCCAGCGAGGTGAAAGCTGCTCTTTACAATCTGCCGCGAAAACCGCTAGTTGTTGGCTTTGTAGGTGGTCTTGGCGGGAGAGATGTAACCAGAGAAGGATTCGAAGAAATAATCCTTCAGGGAGAGGAGATTGCCAGAAATGGCAGCCCGAACGAATATGAAATTTATGGTGTGAGGGAATGATGATAGGTCAGAGTGTATATGTCCCACGTCTTCTTCCGGAACTGGAAAGCCTGGCTCCAGGGCACCGGGCATGTATTGGTTGTGGCGAAGTGCTGGCAATGCGGCAGGCCTTCAAGGCGATCGGGCGAGACGCAATCGTGGTTAACGCCACTGGCTGTATGGAAATCATAGCCAGCCAGCTTCCATACACTTCCTGGCGCCTGCCATGGATACACACACTGTTCGAAAATACCGCCGCAGTAGCATCCGGAGTTGAAGCCGGGTTGAAAGCTATGTACCGGAAAGGTCGATACAGCCGCCCGGATACAAAAATAGTTGCTGTTGCCGGTGACGGAGGTACGGTAGATATAGGTTTGCAGGCTTTATCCGGAGCATTGGAAAGAGGCCACAACCTTCTTTATATCTGTTTTGACAATGAAGGTTATATGAATACAGGAATTCAGCGCTCGTCTGCTACTCCGTATGGCGCCAGTACAACCACTTCTCCGGCCGGCAAAGAAAGCATCGGGCAGTTTAGCTGGAAAAAGGATCTTCCCGGAATAGCAGTTGCGCACCGCATTCCCTATGTGGCTACCGCATGTCCGAGCTATCCCGTTGACCTGATTGAAAAAGTGAAAAAGGGAGTTGATGTCGAAGGGCCGGCCTACATCCACATATTTTCTGGCTGCCCGACCGGGTGGGGCTGTGCAACCAATCTAACCGTCAGACTGGGCCGTTTGGCTGTGGAAACCGGTATATTTCCTCTATACGAAGTAGAAAACGGGAAGTACACCATGAGTTACAAGCCGGAAAAACTCAGGCCCATTACTGATTACATGAAACCTCAGCGTCGTTTCCGTCATTTGACCGATGATGCTGTTGAGATGATTGAAAAGCGTGTTGCAGTGGAATATTACAAACTCTTGGAGAAAGCCGAATGCCAGAAATAAGCGTAAAGAATGAAACCCTGAATTGTATTCTCGACCGTTACAAGAGGGATAGGGGGCAACTTATTTCAATCCTTCAGGATATTCAGGCCGAGTATAATTACCTGCCTCGTGAAGCTGTAAAATTTGTAAGCAGTGAGCTTGGAATACCTCTGAGCCAGGTTTACAGCGTAGCTACCTTTTTCAAGGCGTTTTCTCTACAGCCAAGGGGCCGTCATACCATACATGTCTGTATGGGTACAGCCTGTCATGTCAGAGGTGCTGCCCAGATACTTCAGCAAATGGAAAATGAAACAAAAACATGCTGTGGAGAAACAACCAAAGACGGCAAGTTCACTCTTGAGAGCGTCAATTGTGTTGGTGCCTGTGCGCTGGGGCCAGTGGTCGTGGTCGATGGCGAGTATGCCGGGCAGATGACGGTCAACAAGGTAAAACCGCTACTGGAGAAATACGATTAGCCATGAGTAATAAAATCAGGAAACTCAATTCTGTGGAAGAACTTCAAAAAAAGCGCTCTCGTATTATGGATTCACGCCCGGATGTATCCACTATTGCGGTGTGCTGCGGAACAGGTTGCCAGGCTTTTGGAGGGGAAAAAGTTGCGCAGGCTTTTCGGGAGAAGATTGCAGAAAGCGGCCTTCAAAACAGTGTAGCAATAAAGACTACCGGTTGCCACGGTTTTTGCGAAAGGGGATTACTGGTCGTAATCAGACCCCAGAATATATTTTATCAGCGCGTGCGGCTGGAAGACGTCGACGAAATTTTTAATGAAACCGTTATAAATGGAAAGATTATTGAGAGGTTGCTTTACATAACACCTGATGGAAGCAGCAAAATCACGTCCGAAGAAGAAGTGCCTTTCTATAAAAAACAAATGCGCCTGATATTTGGAGCTAATGGAAATATCGACCCCGCCGAGATTGATGATTATATTGCAATCGGTGGCTATTCGGCTATTGCGAAAGTGCTTTCTTCGATGAAACCCGAGCAGGTTATTGAAGAAGTTTCCGCTGCCGGGCTTCGCGGCAGGGGAGGAGGGGGTTTTCCGGCGGCGACAAAATGGAAAAGTACCAGAGAAGCTGAAGGGGAACCAAAATATGTAATCTGCAACTGTGATGAAGGCGATCCGGGAGCTTTTATGGATCGAAGCCTGATGGAGGGTAATCCTCACAGCATCCTTGAGGGTATGATAATTGGGGCGTATGCTTCCGGTTCCAATACGGGATTTATTTATATCCGTAATGAATACCCGCTGGCGGTGAAAAACGCCGAGATTGCCATCCGGCAGGCAGAAGAATACGGCTTGCTGGGAGAGAATATTCTTGGCTCAGGTTTCAACTTCAGTGTACATATAAACCGCGGGGGTGGCGCATTTGTCTGCGGAGAATCAACTGCACTTATGGCTTCAATAGAAGGGAAAGTTGGAGAACCGCGAGCAAAGTATGTACATACATCGGAAAGAGGGTTGTATGATCGGCCAACCGTTTTAAACAATGTTGAAACGTGGGCGAATGTACCACTTATAATCAATCGCGGCTCAGCCTGGTTTGCTTCTATTGGTACTGAAAACAGTAAAGGCACCAAGATATTTTCCCTGGTAGGTAAAATCAACAATACCGGGCTGGTTGAAGTGCCTATGGGGATAACGCTCAGGGAAATCATATACGAGATCGGTGGAGGCATACCGGATGGTAAAAGGTTCAAAGCTGTGCTTACCGGTGGTCCTTCCGGCGGCTGTATACCCGAAAACCTGCTGGATCTGCCGGTCGATTTTGATGAACTGACCAGAGTGGGCTCAATGATGGGTTCCGGTGCTATGATCGTGATGGATGAGGATAACTGCATGGTTGATATCGCACGTTATTTCCTCAAATTTTTGGAAGAAGAATCTTGCGGTAAGTGTGTTCCCTGCAGGGAAGGGCTAAAAAGAATGAGGCAAATTCTGGATGACATCTGCGAAGGAAAAGGCGAAGAGTCTCATTTGGAGCTGCTTGAAGAAATGTCAGCAGCAATCGGGGATGGAGCCCTGTGTGGTTTGGGCCAGACTGCTCCTAACCCGGTATTAACTACCCTGAAATATTTCAGAGACGAATACATTTCCCACATTGTTGATAAAAAGTGTCCTGCAGGAGTATGCAAAGCTCTCATAAGCTATCATATCGTGAATGAAAACTGCACTTCTTGCCGGCTGTGTGTCAAGAAATGCCCGGTCGGGGCTATAGAGTTTGTAGATAAAAAGATTCCGGTTGTTATACACCAGGATCTGTGTACAAAATGCGGAGCATGCAAGGAAACATGCAAGTTCAACGCGGTAGAAATAAGATAGCGGAGTTTTAAATGATAACGCTGAAAATAGATGGAAGAGAAATAAATGCAGAGCCCGGGAAAACGGTTCTTGAAGCTGCCCGGGAGAATAACATATATATTCCAACCTTGTGTGTAAACGAAGCAGTGGCCGCTTATGGAGCCTGCCGTCTTTGTATGGTGGAAGTAACCAGGGGTAACCGGAAGAGATTGGTGGCTTCATGCTTGTATGAAGTAGCTGAAGGCCTGGTGGTAGAAACCCGGACGGAAAGGGTGGTTAATATAAGACGCCTGGTAATGGAACTGTTGCTCGCGCGCTGCCCCAATTCTTCAGAGGTTATTGAAATGGCGAGAAGCATGGGGATTGACAGCAGCCGGTTTCAGTCCGAGGAAGACGACAATTCCTGTGTGCTCTGTGCTTTGTGCACCCGGGTTTGCCGGGAAGTTGTCGGCAAGAGCGCTATCAGTCTGGTTGGGAGGGGAACCAACCGTAAGGTGGCCCTGCCTTTTTGCGAGGATACTGATGCGTGCATTGCCTGTGGATCCTGCGTTTATGTTTGCCCTACCGGTGCTATAAAAATGGAAGATAACGGAGATGTCAGGAGAATAACCTGGCCCAGTTCAACACATGAGTTCAAGATGAAGAAATGCGCTTCCTGCGGGAGTTATTTTGCACCGGAGAAGCAAATATCCTTTATGATACAAAAGACCGGTCTGGAAGCCGAAAAATTCGATCTTTGCATGAACTGCCGTCCTTGACAGACGAATTGAACCTTTATCTCCCTTTTGTTATACTCATCTGTATATGCGGGGTGTAGCGCAGTTGGCTAGCGCGCAGCGTTTGGGACGCTGAGGCCGGAGGTTCGAGTCCTCTCACCCCGATTTTGTTTTTTTGGATTTTTTATGGGTCTTGAAGAGTACAGGTCAAAAAGGAATTTTGCCAAAACCGGAGAACCAGACGGTTCGGAAGGCAAGGAGCGCCATCGAAGCCCCCGATTTGTTATCCAGGAACACGATGCCAGCCGCCTCCATTATGATTTCAGGCTTGAAATCGACGGTGTCTTGAAAAGCTGGGCAGTGCCAAAAGGCGTTCCTCTTGAAAGCGGTATACGTAGACTGGCGGTACAGACT
>Ga0172377_10008179_pt1 | contig 10728 bp, 7 predicted proteins | sample Pumphouse3metaG_FD_119749 | JGI IMG/M metagenome (GOLD analysis project Ga0172377, IMG submission 119749) | Leachate microbial communities from a municipal landfill in Southern Ontario, Canada - Pumphouse #3 metaG | ecosystem: Engineered > Solid waste > Landfill > Unclassified | place: Canada... | reverse complement strand
CTGGGCGCCCGGAGTTCCGCCTTACTGCGGCATGTATTTTACGTTGGAACCAGGTGAAACCACTCTGGTCACAATAACTGATGATAGGGAAAAAGGGTTCAGGTATATCGCCTTTAAGGGCAATATTCTTGATGATGAACTCTTTCCGAATTACGACCGTCCCTACTGGCTGCTGCAAAGTGAGACCGACGTATCGGAACTGCTTGACCGTTACAGTCTTGCCGGGGGAACGCATCACCTGATAGCGCTGCCGGGAAATCAACTTGATAGAATACGCCGTCTGGCCTACTGGCAGAAATTTGACTTTTTTGATATAAGGAATCAAGGTAATGACCAAAGCTGTAAACAGATTTATTTTAACTGATTTCGCGTTCCCTCCGGCAGAGAACACTCCGGGTTATTTTTGGTTGTTGAATTCCCGTCTGGAACCGGACATGCTTAAAGGACAATTGCGGGAAATGGCGGCAATGGGCGCCAGGAGCGTATGCATGCACCCGCTCCCTAAAGGTTTTCGCCCCGGAACCATGCCTTCCCAAATGGAGCCGGGCTATCTTTTCCCGGAATATATGGATATTATCGAAGAACTAGTCGCCGAATGCGAAAAACTCGGGATGAACTATTACCTCTATGACGAGGGCGGATGGCCGTCAGGCGGGGCCTGCGGACAGGTCTGGCAAAGCGACCCGGAAAAGTTCGCGCACTGTTATGTTACTTCCGATGATAAAGGCGGGGTCAAAATTGAGTGCCAACAAGACGATCCGGCAATCGCCGCTCCTTATCCCAATATCATTACTTCCGGAGTAACCGATGAATTTATCGAGCTTACCCACGAAGCATACCGCAAAAAGCTGGGAAAATATTTCGAAAAAACCATCCGCTGGACTTTTACGGATGAGCCTGCCATGCCATACTGTCCTCCCGGAAAATTAACTTGGACTGCCGATTTTGCGGAGGAATTTCAAAAACGCAAAGGCTATGAACTTGATCCGTTTTTACCTGAATTGCTGGAAGAACCTGAAAATCTTGAGGATAAGGTAGTTTCAGCACGAATTGACTTTCAGGACGTAAGGTCACAACTTTTCGTTGAACGCTATATGCTGCCGATTCGCGCCTGGTGCCGCCGTAATAATTTACTGTCCGGCGGCCATTTGGGCGGTGAAGATGAGCCGCTGATGTGCGGTATTCATGGTTACGGCCATATTTTGCGGGCTCTCCGGGCTCTGGATTTGCCGGGCGTAGATGTAATTTGGCGGCAGCTCTTTCCCGGTTTGCGGCATCATCCGTTTCCCAAATACGCTTCCAGTGCGGCGCGCCAGGCGGGCCGGGATTTTGTCTTAGGTGAGGTTTTCGCGGTCTACGGAAACGGTTTGACGCCTGTCCGGATGCGCTGGCTGCTGGATTATCTGCTGGTAAGGGGAGTAAACGTTTTCGTGTTCAGTAACTACGCTCAAACAACCGCAGAAAACAATATGGCCGGATGCCGTCCCCATTTCGGCCCGGTTGAGCCGTTGTGGAAATATTTCGATCTTATTCATAATTATGCCGGGCGCTGCTCATATCTGCTGACGCGTGGGGAACGTCTGTGTTCAGCGGCAGTATACTTCGATATCCGTTCGCTATGGGCCGGCGGCCGACATGCTGAAGAAGCCAATGCCTGGCATGAACGCGTATCCGAAAAATTACTGCGGCAACAATGCGATTTCGACTATATTGACGACGACGTACTTGAAACGGCGGAAATCGTGGGAAACGGGTTGAAGATCGGCCAGGCGCGATATTCCGCGCTTATTATTCCGGGACGTTCAATGATGACGGCGGGAGCCGGGGAAAAATTAAAAAAATTCCGTGAGGCGGGAGGAGCGGTTTTTTACGAGCCGGACATTGCGGAACTCCGCCCGACCGTGGAAATTAAAAGCGATAATTTATCCGCCGTCCGGGTCTGCAAACGGGTTTGGCGGGATCACGCACTTTATTTTATCGTGAATGAAAGCGACATCCCGGCGGATGTGGAAATAGTCATTCCCGAACAGTTGCCGCTCTGTTGCTGCGACGCCCTGACCGGCAAACTGTATGCAGTTCCCGATACCGGTTCATTCCGGTGGCGCTCCGGCGGCTTCGATTCGCTGTTACTGCTGGCGGGTGAATCGGGAGAAGCGGCTCCCGACTTCAGCCCCGCAAATTCCATAACGCTGGATTCCGGCTGGACCCTGAAAGCCGAAAAACGTTATTTCGTCGGTGAAGAAGATTATCAAATCGAAACCTGCGAAACAGCCGCTGTGCCGGTCGATTTGGGCGACTGGCGTAAATATCTCGGCGACGAGTTCAGCGGTGACGCCGTATATCAACTTGATTTCAATTGTCCCTGTGCTTTTAAAAATGCCTGGCTGGAACTGGGAGAGGTACGTTACGCCTGTTCCGTAACCCTTAACGGCGTAAAGTTGGGAAAAGCCGTATGGAAACTGTTCAGGTTCGATGTTTCCGGCGCCCTGCGGCCCGGCAGTAACCGTCTTGAGGTAACGGTGACTAATACGCTGGCCAATGCCATTGCCCCGAAACGGATTGAAGATTTTTGGGCGGAAAAGTATCCGCCTCGTTCCCCATATGAAAACAGACAGCGGCAATTTGAATCGGAAAGTTTGTCCGGCGGCTTGTTTGGTCCGGTGAAACTGGCGGGATGGAATGAAAAATAAGCAATACTGTTCACTTAAAACTTGGTTTTATAGGAATTTAAAAGATGAACGAATTAAATAAATGGCGGGAAAATTATTTTGCGATCCGTAATCAGCTTCCCTGGCTGGACGCCTGGCGTCCGCCGGACGCAGCGGCGGTTTTTTCTGATGCGCCGAAATCGAAAATCCCGGCGGCGACGCTTGTGCCATTGCTGCGGGAAGCGGATATTGCGGCCGGGACTCTCGCGTATTATCGTCCCGAAGCAATGACCTTGAGCGCGGCGGCGGCTTTGGCGGAGCGCCGCTGCCCGCTGATCGTTAAAGCGACCGATGCGGAACTCGACCGGATCGACTGTCTGGCAACGGAATATCCCGAACTTGACCTGGTCATTGCTTCGGGTGATCGTAAGATCCTCTACTATTTTACCGAACTGGCCGCGCTGCTCGAAAAACATCCGCGTTTATTCCTGGCGACGGCAAATTTATGCAATATGCTGGCTTTGGAGCGGCTCCAGAAACTTTCCGGTAAACTTCTTTACGGCAGTTTCATGCCGTTCTTTGCTGAAGACGTCGCCATGGCGCCGCTGATCATGAGTAATCTGGATTGGCGGACTAAATGTGCGATTGCCGGTAATAACCTCAGGGAGCTTCTAGGCGCTGAACCGCTTATGCCGCCGGAGATCAAATACCGGGAAATAACTCCTTTCGTGATTGACGCGCATGCCCATACGATCCATACTCGGGATTTACTCCGCATGGAAGTCCCTGACTGGAATTTCCAATGGCCGCAATGGCGTGCTTTCCTGGATTCGGTCGGCGTCCGGGAAATTTATGTTACGCCTAATGAAGCCATTTCTCTTCAGGAACCGGCAAAAGCTTCCGCGCTTGAGTTGTGCCGAGCTTCGCAAGGGCGGATGCGTTTTTTCGAAGCGTTCAACCCGAATACGCTTGAACAGAGCCTTAAGAACCTTGAAGCGGCGCTGCCGCTGTCGGAATGCGTCGGGATAAAAATTCATCCGGCGGTACATCAGGTTTACGCTTCCGACCCGCGTTACGCTTACGCTTTTGCCGCCGCCGAAAAATTAGGGAAACCGCTGATGACCCATAGTTGGGAAATATCCAGCTACAATCCGACCCAGAAATTTTCCTGTCCCAAGCTGTTTGAAGAACACATAAAAACATTCCCCAAAGTCAAATTCATTCTCGGCCATGCCGGCGGCCGGATCGGCAGTCTTTCCGAGGTGGTTGACTTGTGCGGCAAATATTCAAACGTGTCCGTAGATATTTCCGGGGACTATTTTCACAACGGCATGATTGAAAACCTGGTTGCGGCAATCGGGGCGGAACGGATTCTTTTCGCCAGCGACGCGGACTGGATCGATCCGCGCTGCATCGAGGGAATGGTATTGGGCTCCCCGCTGTCGGAAGCCGAACTTCTGATGATCTTCAAAACTAACGCGGAACGTATCTACAAGTAGAATTATGGAAAGTTATCATATCGCAATCGATCTTGGAGCCGGCAGCGGCCGGATCATTGCCGGAACCCGGCAGGGAAACGAAATCCGTTTGACCGAAACCGCCCGTTTCATTACTGAACTGGAACAGCGTAACGGTTTTACCTGCTGGAATTACGCCGGATTGCTGGAAAAACTGATTGACGGGCTGCGCATTACCTGTGATAAACTCGGAAAAGTCCCGGAATCGATCAGCTGCGATTCCTGGGCGCAGGATTTCGGGCTTCTGGATTCGGGCGGCGCGCTTCTCTGTTTTCCGGTATCCTACCGTGACCGGCGTACTGCTGAAATGCCGCAGCATATCGCGGCGCTGATTTCCCCGGAAGAACTGCGGCAAAGGATTGGACGAAGCGCGGTAAGCGGCGTTTCCACTCTGGCTCAATTGAAATTCATGGCCGAATGTCAACGCGAACAGCTTGGGCAGGCCGCAACCCTGCTCCACATTGCCGACCTGATCCATTACGAGCTCTGCGGTCGCGCCGTTTCGAACTGGGCGTTGGCCTCAGCGTCGCAGTTGATGAATGTTCATACCGGGACCTGGGACTGTGAACTGCTCGATAAATTGGATATCCCGCACGGTTTTCTCGGTGAGATCGTCTCCGGCAAGCTTATAGGATACGTAAATGATCCGCGTTTTCCCCGGAAATTACAGGGAGTTCCGGTAATTTCCGGTATCGGACATGATACTGCCGCCGCGTTCCGGGCGCTTGATCCCGCCCCGGATACTTTTTTTCTTTCCCTGGGTACCTGGGCGATGCTGGGAATAAGGGTTAATTCTTTTGAACAGCTTCCGGGTGAAGCAATTGCAATGGGCGTTTATCCCGGCGTATGGACAGCCTTTTACGGACTTCCCGGCATGTGGATTCAACAACAATGCGTACGGGAATGGGAAAAAGCCGGGACTTTTCCCGGCTATGTCGCCTTTGACGCCGCGGCGGAAGCCTCGACCTGCGGCGGAATATTCGACCCGCTTGCGTCGGAACTTTTCAATCCGTCCGACATGCCCGGTGTTATCCGGGAACTCTGCGCCGGGAACGGTTCCGAAGTCCCGGCTGCCATCGGGGATTACGGCAAAGTGATAAACCGCAGCCTGGCCGAATGTTACGGCAAGGCGGCGGCGCGTCATGACCGGAAAATCACCAATTTGACGGTGACCGGCGGCGGCCTTAAAAACGCCCCGCTGCTTCGGGAACTGGAGACAAGGTTTTCACTTCATACCGGGCCCGGCGAAGGTTCGGCGCTGGGTAATATCAAAGCACAGATCGCCGCTCTTGCCTGAAATTTTTATTTGGCCTGAATCACCTGGTAGGGAACTTCATTGAATAAGTCATTGACAGTATCGGTGACGACATAATCAATTTCCTCAGGCGAAAGGATCCGATGACAGCAGCTTTTGCCGAGTTTGGTATGATCGCACATCAGGATCCGTTTGTCCGCGCAACTGACCATGGCATGACTGATGGCGGCGGAATCGATATCCTGCGAAAAGGCTCCGGCTTGAGGGAGGAGGCTGTCACAGCCCAGAAAAGCCGCATCGGCGTGGAAATTGGCGAACGTCGCACTGGAGAGCGGACCGCAGAAGTCCAGGTTGCCGACCCGGAAACGGCCGCCGACCAGATGGATTTCAATGTCCTTGACGCCGCCGAGCGTTTCTATGACCGCCAAAGCGGAGGTGATTATCCGCAACGGGGTTTTCCCATTCAGTTTCAGTTGGGACGCAAAATGCCAGCAGGTCGTTCCGCTGTCGATAACAATGGTCATGCCGGGTTTGACCAGTTTAGCGGCCGCAGCGGCGATAGCGAGTTTTTGATTGTGCTGGAACATGCTGCGCTGTTCAAAAGTTCGCAATACCAGCGACTGCTGAACCGCGTTGCGCGCCCCTCCGAAAGTTCGGACCAGGAGGCCGTCTTTCTCCATTACCAGCAAATCGCGGCGTATCGTGGCTTCCGAGGCGCCGGTCAGTTTGACTAATTCCGGTACGCTTACTTCCGGTACGTCCTGAAGATAATTCAGGATTTTCGTTTGTCTCTGCAGCGATGCCTGTCCCATTGTTTTTCCCTCAGTTATTAAAACTCTTTCACTCCGGTGCGTCCGGTTCCGTGATTTTTGAGTGTTTTAATCAAGATTCCGCGGCTCGTTACTATAATTGTTTGCTGCTTACATCATTCCTAAACTACTATTTCATCAGGGAGTTGTCAAGCGTCGCTTGCGTTTTTCAAGCATTTACCTTGAAAAAAAATTGAGTATAGCAACGTTTATATGTTGTTTTTGAGTAAATTAATCATTTTCTTAAAAAAAAGCTTTTTTTTGCTTGAAAAATTCATAAACTTATATTATAATATATATACACACGTATACATGCAGAGATTTCTTATGATAGCAGATAATAACATATTCAAGTTGGAATGGAGCGGCAATTCCCCGCGCTACGAACAACTGCGTAAATATTATGCCGAACTGATAGGAAACAAAGTTATCGCCAACGGCGAAAAAATACCTTCAGTCTGTAATCTCACGAAAATAACCGGAGTAAGCAATATTACAATACGAAGAGTGTTTAGGGAATTAGCTGATGCCGGGTATTTGGAAAGTAGAAGTACCGGCACTTACGTATCTGATAAATATTTATTTTCACATTTCAAGCCGTTAGAAAGAAAAAACAATATCGGCATTTTATTTCCCACTCAATTAGACCATGCCAACAAGCTTGAACAGAGAAATTCCCCGTGGACATGGGATATATTATCGGTAATTCAGAGAGTTCTGTTTCAAGCCGGCTATATCTGTTCTCTGTTGACGGTAAACGGCGACGAAATAAAGAAAGGCATCGACCCCGGTTATTTTGCGTCTATGGCCGGATATATATCTTTCCCTGACAATATCGATGGGGAAGTAATGTATTTTCTTGACAGCCTGGGCAAGCCTTTTGTAATGATAGACCGGTGGAATAAGGAAATCACCCGTAATTACGTTTCCTGTGATTATATCGAACAAGGGAAAAAAGCTGCGGAAATTTTAGTGACATGCGGTTTTAAACGCTTCATTGTTCCGGGTAATCGGGGAGTTTCAAGTTATGCTTCCTATGAAAAACAAAAAGGCTTTGTCGAAGCGCTCCTGAAATATAATTTCAAGCTCACAGATATTACCGTAATTACGGAAGTTACCGATTATCAGGATGAAAAGCTTGTTGAACTGATCAAACGGAACGGGAAATCAGGGATTTTTGTTTTGAATGATTTTATCGGTATCAATATATATTATCTGATGCTGAAACACGGTATTAATATACCTGATAACGTTGCCATAATCGGCAGCGGCGGCGGTGGGGCCAGAAAACTTTCCAACGTTCAGTTGTCTATGATAAAACAACCCATAGCCGACATCGGTAAAACGGCTGCGAACATGATAATTAAAATGATAAATGAAAAAACGGAATATTTTGAAGGAATTAAGCTTCCTGCCGGCTTTAAGGAGGGGACTACGACTCCCAGCCGGCCGGGTAGAAGGCCATCAAAAAAAGGAGCTGAAATTAAATATGCTGAAACCTGCTGAATGAATCCGCCGGACAGAAAAAGTTGATTTTTATTCAAGATAATTTGTTTGTACTTTAAACCTTATAGAAAGAGGAATTAAAATGGCGCTCGAAAAGATATTCGTAAGAATTGTTGTTATGGTAATGATTTGTGGTTCTGCTTCGGCTGATCCATTTGCACAAACAGCAGGTAAACAGATTCCAGAAAAAATGCGCATAGGAATATTGGCTCCGCATCCCAATGATTCAAATCCCAAAAGGAGACTGAAAGGTTCATGCTATGAAAAATGGCTTAATGCGGTAAAGGAAGCCGGATATGATGATGTGCGGGTTGTCAACACCCGTGAAATTCAACTTGCCGAAGATAACTTTGTGCTGCGCAAAAAGTCACGGGCCAACCGTGCTTATTCCAACGAACCGGCAGTACCGTTGACTAAGATCAACACTTTGATCATTCCCGATACCTGGATGCATTATGGGGTTGCCAAAACTATTGAAAAGTTCATTGAAAACGGCGGCCGGGTGATAGCGACAAGAAGAGCCGGATATCTTGACGGTCAATTTTTCCTGACCAAAGCCTTGAGAATAGGGAAACACAATGAAAATATTCCTATTTTCTATACTTATTATTGTGAAAACAATCCCAAGTACTTAAAAACAAAAGTAAAATACGCGCTTGAAAACGGTGCTAACGGCTTTTCCTTTTTTAATTATTATGATTTTGCGGCCAAACCGGTAACGAATTCATCCCGAAAAAAATGGTTTGCCAATTTTCCGCCGGATGCAGCCAATCCCGGCTTGAAAAAGATATTTGAACAGTCTTTCGGATGGAGAAAAGCGGAAATGCCGGGACTTTACGGCACTCCGGATTTTCCCAGGGCGGTTTATTTATGGGCTTCGTATCTGGCAGCTCAAGGCGCAGAAAAAGTGGTTGCAAGATTAAAGGAACTTAATATTAATATAGTAATGCTGAACGTATTCAAAGGATTTGGGGAACCGGCTAAATATTCAATGATATATCGATCCAGAATTTTCGCTGAAATGTGTAAAAATACTAATACGGCTCCCGTCAAATCTGAGCTTTTTGACAAATTTTACAAGCTGTGCAAAAAGGAAAATATCAATATTTGGGTCTGGGGAGCATTCTCGCCTAATTACAATTTCCCTTACAGCCCTGAAAAAACAGGATTTGCCATAGGCGCTGACGGCCTGCCTAAAAAACACATCTGTGTTTTGGCGGCCTCTAAAAAGCTTCAATTGCAGCGTAGTATTTGTATTGAATTTTCTTCCATGTATCCGGAACTTTCCGTATATGTTCCTGATGAGCCTCACATGCCTGAGCAGATGTGTTTCTGTCCGAAGTGCAGAAAATTGTTTAAACAGAAATATGGGAGAGAACTTACCGTCAAAGAAGACGCCACCCCCGATTACAAGGAATTTCAGGAATATGTTATGGCGGAATATTATTTCAAGCCTTTAATGAACGAACTGAACAAGATAAATCCGTATACCAGGCTGGCGCTGGCTCTATGGAGCGAGTACGAATTATCGGCGGTCAATATGCAGAAAGTAAGTGACCTGGGAGTTGCCATCTGGATGCCGGAAAACAGCAATCCGCCGTATTATTCGGAAGGAATGTATTACGATGTCGAAAACAGCCGCTTCTATCTGGATACGGAACATATAGGCAGCCACCGGGTAAACTGGTTTATTTTCAGCAGTTTATTCGCGGAGCAAAAGGATTCTCCTCTGCTGAATTCGCTTTTCATGGAATTCCCCGCCGGCAGCCGGGGAGTAAAACTTGACATGTTCAATGGAGCGCGGGTGCATGCATGGATGAAAAACCCTGAAGGCAACCGCTACCCGGCTGTCGTTACCGCGAATGCAGGTAGAACGGTTTATTTCAGCTTTGATCCGTTTATCGACAATTTGCCTGAAAAACTCAGTCGGCCGATTGTTAAAAATGTTCTTAAATGGCTGGACGCACATCCATTCCTTATGGACGGGCAGCAATAACACGGAGGCAAAAAATAATGCAAAAGATGCGATGCGGTTCCGGGCGGAAAATCAAAAAACAGAAAACACTTTGTTTTTATGGAAATTTCATTACTAAAATAAGTATGTTAACGAACACATAAAATTAAGGAGATTGAACATGAAAAAGTGGCATTTCACCCTCATTGAACTCCTCATTGTGATCGCGATCATTGCGATTCTCGCCTCAATGTTGCTTCCTGCGCTCAACAAAGCCAGAGAGAAAGGTCAGCAAATATTATGCGTCAGCAATCTGAAACAGGTGGGGCTGCTTCAACTGAGTTACGCGAATGACTATCAAGGCTGGTCTACGTATTCTCATGACGGCAAAAAAACCTGGGCGACAACTCTTTTTCAAAATGGTTATACGCAGGAACCGGTTTATGGGAAACAGAGTATTTTTACCTGTCCCAGCTTCACCACCAATGCCGGAATGGGGCTTTGGGACGGAGCTTCCCACACATACGGCCTTAAGTACTGGACATACGTTGCCTACCGGATCCTTCACAACCCGGTCGTAAAAAGCGGTGGCGGCGCCAATTTGGGTACGCCTTCTGAATTCTTATTCATTGCGGACAGCCGCCGCAACCCCACCGGGAGTGACGCAGATAAGCAATGGTACTATTTTATCAGTTACCAGGCGGGCAACCCGGTTCATATTCGTCATGCAAAACAGGCAAATTGTTTGTTTGGTGACGGACATGTAAAGGATCTTGACCAGCAGGAGTTAGTTACTGATTATAATTTTTCTACCGGCGCTGTTGCGGAATAAAAATTTTCTGCAACTCCAGGCTTATTATACTGTTTTAGGTTGAATTATTAACTTTTAATTTGTTCGTGAAACCGGTGTAGCCGCCCTTGTCTCCAGGGGCGCAGTTGTGCGACGCACGGCTAGGGACAGCTGTGGCTACACCTTGAAAATTTAGTTAAAAGTTTTTAACATATGACGTTAATTGTTAAACCTTCAGACTAATAAAGT
>Ga0172377_10008175_pt1 | contig 10733 bp, 12 predicted proteins | sample Pumphouse3metaG_FD_119749 | JGI IMG/M metagenome (GOLD analysis project Ga0172377, IMG submission 119749) | Leachate microbial communities from a municipal landfill in Southern Ontario, Canada - Pumphouse #3 metaG | ecosystem: Engineered > Solid waste > Landfill > Unclassified | place: Canada... | reverse complement strand
CTGATGAGCGGAGATGAATTCAACAGCGGTGGAAAAGAAATAGAAGGTGTGCCGATAGCGGTAACACCTGATGGCGAAGAACCGATTGAAGAGTCGATTGAAGAAATGATAAACAATTAAGCCAAAAGGCTTATTTTTTTATAAGAAAGGAGAAAATATGAAACCTAAATTAGTTTATAAAAAATGCAATACCGCAAATTTCGACAGCAGAGGTGGGTGCGATATTAAAAAAATAGTTATCCACTACACAGGCGATAAGGGAGCCACGGCAAAAAACGAACTAGATTATTTTGCACGAGAAAAAACAGGCACATCTGCACATTATTTTGTAGACGACAAAATAATTGCCCATTCCGTAAAAAACAGGGATAGAGCATGGCACTGTGGTTTAGGTGGTGGCACGTTCGAATCTAGCCATCACCCAAAGTACGGTATTGTAACCAACAGCAACAGCATAGGAATTGAAGTTTGCGTGGATAAAAAAGGTCATATCAAATACGAAACCTATAAGAATGTATGCAAATTAGTACAGTGGCTTATGGCCTTGTACAATATAGAAGGCAAAAACGTAGTAAGGCACTATGATGTAACAGGAAAAGCCTGTCCGAATGCAAAAACTATAAACAAAAGCGGAAAAGTGTCCAGGACAACATTATTAAACAACAGACACTGGAAAGCATGGCGAAAAAAAGTGTGCCATAAAAAATACAAGTAGGGGGGGCATAATGAAAATCGATGTAAATTTACTATTAACTATAGTAGGTATGGTTATAGGGCTGGTAATTGGCCTGTGGGCAAACAAAAACGGAAGTAACGAGTTGAAGAACCAAGAAAGCGAAGCAATTAAACGAACAGCGTATAACGATGGACAAATCGATTCAAAGTTGGTCTCAATTTCTGACACAGTTTCGCGCATCGATACGAACGTCGAAAACCTAAAAAAAATATTAACAATGTTGAAGCAAGGTTAGCTAAAGTAGAAGAGTCTACTAAGTCGGCACATTATCGACTTGATAGACTTTCAGATAATGAAGAAAAGGAGAAAGCTATACAATGGCATCGAAAAATAAAAAGACAAAGAACGAATGCATTGCTACAGAGTGGTTGGAAGAAGACAACCTGATGCTGCTGGAATGCTGGGCAAGAGATGGATATACTTTTCAAGATATTGCGAATAAGATTGGTATAGCCGTATCAACACTTCGTACTTGGAGAGCACAGTATCCTGAATTTGATGAAGCTCTCAAACGAGGACGTGAAATCATTGATTATAAAGTAGAAAACGCTTTACTTAAGTCTGCTTTAGGGTATAAAACAAAAGAGATAAGAGTCACTACTACTATGCGTTATGGTAGGATAGTTGAAACGATTAAAGAGACGACTGATAAAGAACAAGCACCTAATGTATCTGCCATTCAGTGTTGGTTGTATAATAGACTACCACAGAAGTGGAAGAAGAACAGAGACCAACTTATTGAACTGAATGATGAAGACGCCAAGATTCAAGTAACAGTAACGAGAGCCAGTAAGCAAAGCGATACTGATTTAAAAACTCAACATGATGACAGTACAAATGAAGAGTGGAAAGATGAAGTTAATCAGGGTATTGAATTAAGGAAAATGACTGAGCAAGAACAAGCCGAGAGGAACAAGCGAAACACACAGAAAGCAGCTCAAAACGCTCAAAACCTGCAAACTAAAGTGGAGAATGAGGCTTCTAATGAAGATTTGGACTATTGGCCTGATGATTGGGAAAATGCTGAAGGTGAGGGAGCTGAATGAAAATAACAAAAGCTGCAAGCCCTGCTTTCGAGGACTTCTTATTTGATTGGGACTATGAGAGATATTTGTTAATTGGGGGCTATGGTTCAGGCAAGTCATATCACATCGCATTCAAAGTAATCTTAAAGTTGCTTGAGGAAAAGCGTAAAGTATTAGTCATTAGAGAAGTATATGATACAATCCCAGAATCATGCTATGATTTGATTTGTGAGATACTTGATGACATGGGTCTATTGACTACTGACCGAAGAGAGTACAAGCAAAAGCAAAACAAAGCACTTGCATTGAAAAGCCCTCTAAAGATAAGGTTCAAAAATGGGAGTCAGATAATCTTTAAGGGAATGGATAAACCTGAAAAGGTAAAGTCAATCAATGGTGTTTCTATCGTTTGGTTGGAAGAGTGTTCTGAGATTAAGTATGCAGGCTATAAAGAATTGCTTGGTCGTATTCGTACACCGAACGTAAGCATGCACTTCATTCTTAGCTGCAATCCAATAGGAAGAGACAACTGGGTATATAGGCATTTCTTTGTAAGACTGGATGATGAAGGCCAAGAGAAAGTCATGGTTGATGAAGCTAAGTTCTATGAGAAGAGATGTATTGTGTATGATGGTACATACTATCATCATTCTGCACCGGATGACAATTCTTGGCTGCCTTGGCAATATATGAAGCGGTTAGATGATTTAAAGAACTATGACTATCCGCTATACTTGGTTGCAAGGTGGGGACGATTTGGTGCTACCGGCACAAGAGTTCTTCCTCAGTTCTTAATCTCAACGAATAAAGCAACGTTTAAGGACAATATCAAGAAGCTTGGGCCTGAAGCTCAGTACTTCGGATTTGACTTCGGATTTGAGGAAAGCTTTAATGCTGTTGTGTGTATGAGTGTAGATGTGAAAAATTCTATCCTTTATATATGGGATGAAATCTATATGAACCATGTGACAGATGATGTGTTTGCAAAACAGCCAGAGATGCAGAGCTTAAGGCGAAGAATAAACGACCTGAACAATGCAGGTCACAACAAAATGATTGTGGCAGACAACGAGGACCCTAAAGCAATCACTTATTACAGACAAAACGGATTTAAGATTCGTGGTTGTAAGAATAAGTTTGCAGGTTCAAGATTATCTAATACGAGAAAGGTAAAAAGATTCAAGAAGATTGTGGTAAGTCCTAAGTGCAAGAATGTCATAAGAGAGCTTAAGGACTTGACATATAAGAAAGATGCAAAAGGCAATGTTATCTACGACCAGTTTAACATTGACCCGCATAGCTTCTCTGCCATTTGGTATGCACTTGATACAGTCACTGTTGCAGACCCTAAAGACAGAAGAGAATACTTTAGTAAGACTGGTTGATATTATAAAGGAGGAATAAACATGTTTAAAAATTATGTATTTAAGACTGATGTGAATACTGTTAAGTGGCTTAAGGCTGCTGGTGTTCGTGCAATTAAGACTGTTGCTCAGACTGCTATCGCAACTATTGGTGCTTCTGCTACCATGGGCGAAGTAAATTGGGTAATGGTTGGCAGTGCTAGCCTGCTTGCCGGTGTAGTAAGTATCTTGACTAGTGCCGCTGGCATCCCTGAAGTGAAGGAAGGTAAGTAATATGGCTAAATATGGTAGTGCTAAGAAAGGAATTGACATCTCAAACTGGCAAGGTTCGGTTGACTTCAATAAAGTAAAAGCTGATGGTATTCAGTTCTGTATTTTTAGGGAAGGTTATAGACGAGCCATTGATAGTCAGTTTATTAAGTATGTCAAAAGAGCTAAAGCTGCAGGTATTCCTGTTCTCGGTGTATATCATTTCATTTATGTAGATGGTACAACGATTGTCGAGAATGCAAATGCTTGTATTGCTAATATAAAAGCTGCTGGTCTTAACCCAGCTAATACTTGGATTTTTGCAGACCTTGAGTATGATACATGGACTAAAGCTGGTATTAAGGTTACCAAAGCATTATGCACTCGGTACACTAAAGAGTTTCTTAATACTCTTAAAGCAGCCGGTTGTAAGAAACTTGGTATCTATTCAAATCTTGATTACTATAAGAACTATTACGATTGGACTCAGCTTTCTGAGTATCGTAAGAATCTTTGGTTGGCAGATTACACCGGTAGGCCTGATGTTAAGTGTGCAATCCAGCAGGCAGGTAGCACAGGCAAGGTAAGAGGAATCAATGGTAATGTTGATATGGATACTCTTTATAAAAAGAGCATGCTACGCAACACAAGAAAGAGGAAACAAGTTAAGAGTGCAACAGCTCGAGACGTACTTAATGTAATGCGTAGTTGGATTGGTTATGGTAAGGCTAATAAAAAGTATCTTAAGATTTTGAAGGTTTACAATAGCCACAAGCCGCTTGCTCGTGGTTATGCTATTAAGCCGAGTGATGAATGGTGTGATACAACAGTATCTGCTGCGGCTATTAAAGCAGGTGCAGTTAATTTAATTGGTACTGAGGTCGGTGTTGAAAAACACGTAGACATTTTCAAACAGAAAGGAATCTGGATTGAAAATGGTTCTATTACACCAAAGCCTGGCGATGTGATTGTTTTTAATTGGGACGATAATACTCAGACTAATAATGGTTATTCTGACCATATCGGTTACGTTGAGTCTGTATCTAATGGAAAAATTACCACAATCGAAGGTAACAAGGGTGGAAAGGTTGGAAGACGTACAATCCCTATAGGATACGGATATATCAGAGGATTTGCAAGGCCCAAGTATGCAGCAAGTGCTCCAGGCAAACCTGCTCCAACTAAATCTATTGACAAGATTGCTAGAGAAGTCATTGCTGGTAAGTGGGGCAATGGTAGTAAGCGTAAAAGAAAGTTAACTAAAGCTGGTTACGACTATAATGCAGTTCAAGCTCGTGTAAATCAGATATTATAAGGAGGTAATGGAAGATGGCAAGTGAAGAAGCTAAGGTCATAGAGGCCGAAAATTCTACTGAAGTCTTAAGTGCTTTTAATCGTATTCCGTATGCCTTGATAAATGCAGAAATCACAGGAGCAGCTAAAGATACTTTGGATGAGCTCACTCAAATCTGCAAATATTATACGGCATATAAGAAAGGTGCAAGCTTTACGGTAGAGGGAACCAATGGTGACTATGTACCGGCTAAGCTTAAGTACAAGATGGCAGCTTCGCTGATTAACAAAGAAGCAAGATTCTTGTTCGCTGAGCCACCTGACATTACGGTTGAGCCAAAAGGCGATGTTGGTAAGACTACCGAAGATGCAAAAGTAGCTTTGACAATTATGAATGATTTGGTAAAGACAATTCTTAATACCAATAAGTTTGAAGAAGCTTTGATTAAAGCTGCAAAGGATTGTTTTATTGGAAAGCGTGTAGCTGGTCTGGTGAACTTTAATGAAGATGATGGTGTGACAGTAACATTCTTACCAAGCACTCAGTTCATTTATGACACTAAGGTAGGCAATCTGAACATCATTACGAAATTTGTTTGTTTCATTGTGGTAAAGGACAGCATCACGTTGTCTGAGAAGCGAATCTTCAAAAAGAAGTTTGAGCTTGTAGATGATGTGGTGTATTTGGAAGAAGTTTTATATGATGGAGCGGGCAAAGAGCTTGAAGTGGTTACTGAACATCAGGAAACTTTGATGCCGATGATTCCAGTAAGTATATTCATAAATGATGGTTTAACCAGCGAGGTAACTGGTGAGTCTGAAATCGATTTACTTCAGGATTATGAGCAGTGGTATTCAAAGCTGTCTAATGCAGATATTGATGCAGAGCGTAAAAGCATGAACCCTACTAAGTATGTTGTAGATATGGAAGCAAATTCTACTAAGAAGCTTTCTACTGCAGCTGGTGCTTTGTGGGACCTTGGTTCAGACCAAAACTTGGATAAGCCTGCTACTTCTGTCGGTATTTTGGAGCCTGCAATGAATTATAGTAATGCGCTCAAAACATCACTTGATAGAATTAAGACAGTTGGCTACGAGCAGATTGATATGCCTAACATCACACTTGAATCGATGCAAGGTGCAATTACAAGTGGTAAGAGTTTAAAAGCGATTTATTGGCCTTTGATTGTACGATGCAAAGAAAAGATGAAAACGTGGGGGCCTCAGCTCAGACAGCTGGTAAATATCATCATTCAAGGTGCAATGGTTTATCCTGATTGTATTGTGGCATACACAAACGATACAGTGATGCCCGTTGACTATGAGATTACTGTTGTTCAGAATACACCGCTGCCTGAAGATGAGATTGAAGAAAAGAACATGGACTTATCCGAGGTTGAGTCGAATGTAATGTCTAAGAAATCTTATATGAAGAAGTGGAGAAGCTTGACTGACGATGAAGTTAAAGAAGAACTTGAGCAGATTGCGCTGGAAAGACAAATCGTTGAAGATAGTGCATTCAATCTATTAGGTTCAAGTGATTTAAAAGTACCAGTCTAAGAACTTTATAATGTTATCCATATAAATCTATTAAAAAATATTTATAATTAAGCTGGGGTCATTCTGGTGCCCCTAGCACTAACATGAAAGGGGTTGATGTTATGGCTAAAGACCCACCAATATTTAAAGACGCTGAAAAGGCACGTGATGCCATAACTCAGCAACAAAAAATAGAAATAGCAAAGATATATCAAAAGTGGGCAGATGAGATTGGTGAGAGAGCAAAGCATTTCTCTCACCAGCCCACTGCAAGTTCTGTAGTATCAGAAAGACAAATGAGGGAATTGCAGAAGCAATTGAGAGCTACAAGCCAAGTGGTTGCAAATGAGATATATAGTAAAATCAAAAGCAATATCTATCTCACTGCTGATGCTGTGGTAAAGGACAATGTAAAGTGGCTTAAGGAATTTGGATTTAGCGCTAAAGGTTTGAATGCGGCATTTAATTATGTTCCTGACAGCATTGTTCGAAAGATAGTGACCGGTCAGATTTATGATAGTGGTTGGAGTTTAAGCTCAAGAATCTGGAGTGATAAAGAGGCAACATTAAAAGATATTCATCAGATAGTTGCCAAAGGCTTAGCAGAAAATCAGCCAATATATGACATTGCAAAGAATCTTGAATCTTATGTAAGTCCAAGTTCAAAGTTACCTTGGAACTTAACAGATTCTGGTGGTGTAAAAATCTATAAGAAAGCTGTGGACTACAATGCTCAGAGATTAGCAAGGACTTTGGTTCAGCACAGCTATCAGCAAAGTTTTATTGAGACCACTCAGCATAATCCATTCATTACTGAGTATGTTTGGAGAAGCAATGGAAGTCGAGTTTGTGCTTTGTGTTGGGAACGAAATGGAAAGAGGTACAAAAAGACAGAACTTCCTATGGACCACCCGAATGGAATGTGTACAATGGAGCCTGTAGTAGTTAATGATATGGTTGACCAGCTTTCTGATTGGTTTAATAGTCCTGATGGAACATATCCTGAAATTGATACATTTGCTAAGAACGTTGGGTATAAACCAGATTAACCAGAATGACCTCCAGATTAACTTTATGGTATAATATTAGTATTTATATTATAAATAATTAAAATCAATTCTGGACTAATCTGTGACCTTCTGGCAATATCAATAAATTGATTGGTTGGTAAGATAGACAAGGGTTTGGAAAAATAATTCAAAAAGTTTTCAAAAAGATATGTACAAGTTCTCAAAAATATGGTATAATAAATATAAGTGGTTGGGTAACCTTCAAAATTAAAAAGGAGGAAAATCAATGAGTAAAATCAATCGAGAGAAAATGTCTTTGATGGTTGAGTGCGAAGACTGTAAAACAAAATTTGAAATTACTTCAGAAGAAGCCGTTCATTCGGTTACTCATAAGAAAGAATTTCATGTAAACGGTCAATCAATATTTCTTACATATTATGATTGCCCAAGTTGTGGCAGACGTCACTTTGTTCAGATTGATAATCCTACATCTTTGGTAAAATTCAGAGAAGTTCAATCGATGTTTGTAAAGGCATCAGTCATGAAGAGGAATGGCAAAACGATTCCAGAAAAACAATTGGCTAAATTCAAGAAAGCTCGACAGAACCTGTCTGACTACAGGATAAATCTTATGAAGCAATACACCGGTAAGTCGATTCACAACGACGAAACGGATTCTGATTTTATATTGAGGTTTTCAGTATGAATCAGAAAACTCTTATTTGTGATGAATGTTTGAATGAGTTTTCATTGAAGGCCGTGGGAATACAATATGCTGAAGTTAAAGTAAATGACCAGCAGCTAACATTGATTTATTTTGCGTGTACAAAGTGTAATAAGATTTACCGTGTATCTTTACAAGATGCTCGTTATACCGAGTTAAAAGAGGACCTTGAGAGAATCAAAATGAGAATACGAAGAAATCGTGGCGGCAATAACGAAGAGTTGCTTAGACAGCTAAATTCAATGATGCAGAAGAAACAGGAACGTTTTGATGTGTACGTTGAAAAGTTGAATAAGAAGTTCAATGGGACATTTACCTTTGTGGTGTCTGAAAATAATAGCAAAGGAATCAAATATCTACCATGAGTATCATGGAATAAAGGAGGAAATTAAAAATGGCTGAAGAAAGCAAAAACAACCTCAATGATGAGGAACTTAAAGAGAATGAGGACGTTAAAGACCAGAACGATGACAAGGGTGACTCTGGAGAGTCCGGTGATGATAAAGGTAATAATGACAAAAGCAATGGAAATGATAAAGGCAACACCAAGAATAATGGTAAGACCTTTACTCAGGACCAGGTAACCAAGATGATGACCCGCGAAAAGAATCAGGGTCGTTCAGCTGCGCTTAAGGAGCTTGGTATTGACCCGAGCGATACTAAGATGGCTGCTATGATTAAGACTTTTATTGATAGTCAGAAAACTGATGACCAGAAAACTGCTGAGAAGAATGCAGCAGAACAGTCTAAGATTCAGGAAGCTGAACAGAGAGTTATGATGGCCGAAGCCAAAGCTGAATCAATGATTCTGGGTGTAAAAACTCAGTTCGTTGATGATGTGGTAACTCTTGCTATGGCTAAGATGACTGAAGATTCTGACCTGAAGACAATCATCGGAGAGTTTAAGACAAAATATCCTGCTTGGTTTGGTACATCTGATGAAGACGATGATGATAAATCCAACAAAAAGGATAAAAGTGGCAAGGCTGGTCAAAAGGGTACCGGTTCTTCCGTTAAGAATGCCGATAAGGAAAAGAAGAGTGAAGAAAAGGGACTTGGTGCAAGACTTGCTGCTCAAAGAAAATCCAATACTGCAAAAGCTAGTTATTGGGGAAACAAGAAATAAGAAATAAACATATTATTAAAGGAGGACAAAACAAATGCTAAATAATTCTGGTATTACTAAAACGACGCTAACTGCGCCGAGACAGATTCTTGCCAATGTCGACTTGCAAGCTTCTGTTGGATGTATTGTGCCCACTACTCTTGGTGTGGTGGTAGGCGCGAAGAAAATTGCAAAGGCTGGCACGCCAATTTTTGTAAATTTTGGTAATCTTCAAGCAGATATTACTGCCGCCGTTGGGCCTACTGCTGGTGTTTTCACGCTGCAAATCACCACTGCATTTGTAGCTGATGAGGTAATTACAATTGAAGGTGTTAATTACACTTGCAAAGCAGCAGAAGATGTGGAAGAGAATAAGTTTGCGGGCGCTAATGCTGCTGCACAGATAACATCTTTGCTAAAGATGGTAAAGACAGATAAATATGATGTAGCCGCTATTTCGGGTGCAAATGATAAGATTGGATTTACTCAGAAAGTTACCGATACAACTGATACTACCGGACCTGTTGTATCAAAAACGTCAACAACAGGTGTCATTGGTTCGGTGACAAAGGTAACTGACCCGTCGTCTGGAACTACTGGTAATGCAGTTCTTTTACATGACGTTGATGTTACTATTGGCAAAGCAAACGGTACAGCACTTTATATTGGTGTTGTGAATACAAATCGCCTTGAAGCTGATGTTAGAGCAATGATTGCCTACGGTGTAAATATCGTCGGTGGTGTTTCTTTTATTAAAGCTTAGGGCAACTATAATTATTAAAGGAGGAAATGAAACATGACTATTTTTGACCTTATGCAGAGTACTCAGCTTGTAGCGTATTGGGAAGTTCTTAATCAAGACGAAGCCCCATACCCTGGAGAAGAGTTATTCCCTGCTGACAAAAAGCGTGGTATTTCGCTTAAATGGATTAAGGGTTCTAGGGGCTTGCCCGTAGTACTCAAGACATCTGCTTATGATGTTCACGCTATTCCCAGACCTCGCGTTGGTTTTGATAAACTTACTGCAGAGATGCCTTATTTCAAGGAATCTACTTACATTGATGAGGAACTTCGTCAGGAGCTTAATCTGGTTCTTGAAACCGGAAATCAGGCTTACATCGATTCTGTAATGAATAAGGTATTTGATGATGAAACTCGTCTACTTCGTGGTGCTGCTGCATCTCGTGAACGTATGCGTATGATGGCATTGACAGCAGGTGTTGTTTCTATGGCAGCTAATGGACAAGCATTCACATTTGATTATGGTATTCCTGAAGACCATAAAGACACTGTCTCCATATCTTGGAGTAACCATGCTACTGCTGACCCGATTGAAGACATTAGAGTTGCTAAAGAAAAGATTCAGGAAGATACTGGTGCTGTTATTACTCGTGCAATGTGTGATTCGTCCACATGGCGTCATATCCGTAACAATGAGAAAATTAAGAAAGCTATTTTCGTTTTAACAAATGGTGCTGGTGCGGTGTCTGATGCCAAACTTCGTACTTATATTATGGATGAGCTTGAAATTGATGTTCTTGTTAACGATAAACGTTATAAGGATGAAGATGAGCAGACGCTTAAATTTATGCCAGCCAACACTTTTGTTATGTTCCCTGATGGTGACCTTGGCAAAACTTGGTTTGGTACAACCCCTGCTGAATCTGACCTTATGTCTGGTTCTGTTG
>Ga0172377_10008174_pt1 | contig 10733 bp, 8 predicted proteins | sample Pumphouse3metaG_FD_119749 | JGI IMG/M metagenome (GOLD analysis project Ga0172377, IMG submission 119749) | Leachate microbial communities from a municipal landfill in Southern Ontario, Canada - Pumphouse #3 metaG | ecosystem: Engineered > Solid waste > Landfill > Unclassified | place: Canada... | reverse complement strand
TATTAACGATGCTTTATGATGTTGTGTTGTTATGCCTTCTTCAAGATAATCAATGACAACAAGATGGGTATTGTGAATTATTTTCGACTTCTTCATGATACGTATGCACCAGTCGAAATCGGATGAAAAAAGATATCTCAAATCATAAGGATCTACCAGCGAACGTTTTGCAAAGAAAGCCTGATGACAAACTAACATGCCGTGCTTAAAACTTTTCCACGTAAGTTTTTCCGGTGCTGAAAGGCGTCTCCGATGTAAAAAAGTCCCTTGCCCATTAACTATTTCCGTTTCTCCGTAAATTATATCAGGCAGTGTATCGGTTGATAGGGAGGATACTATTTTTTTGAGTGTATCATTTTGGTGAAAACAATCTCCTGCATTTAAAAAACAAAGGTAATCACCTTTCGCTAAAGCTATTCCTTTATTCATAGCGTCGTATAGTCCGTTATCCGGTTCACTGACTACCGTTTTTATTTGCGGACGATACTTCTCTATAATGTTTATCGTTTTATCTTTTGATGCTCCATCGATAATGATATATTCAATATTATGATAAGTTTGTTCAATAATACTCAGAATAGTATTTTCAATTACTTTTTCGGCATTGTAGGTTACTGTAATAATTGAAAATTTGGGGTTGAGGTTATGCATTCTTTCCTGTTATTTTCATATAAATATCAGTATATTTTTTTGCAATGATACCTTCGGAATAATTATTGACAACTTTACGGCAGGCCTCTTTTGAGAGTGATTCGTAATTAGGATTTGTGAGTATCCAATAGATACCTTTGGCTAAATCTGCGGCTGATTTATATTCGGCCAGATACCCATTTTGTTGATGATTGATCATTTCCGGAATACCGCCGATTTTGAAGCCAACACATGGAACTCCGCACGCCATAGCTTCCATTATGGTGTTGGGCAAGTTTTCTTGCAAGGATGGTGTGACATATAGTTCGACAGAGTTATAGATGTTGACCATTTCTTTTTCATCCGCCACATAATTCATTGGATAAACGGGGAAGGGCAAAGTATTACTGATTGTATTCGATTGCAAACCAACAACCACAATCCCTATTTTATCTTTTAACTCCGGATGCTCTTGGTTGAGCAGATTACAGGCCTCTGCCAGATAGCTGAATCCTTTTCGTTTGTCTGTTACTTTCATTGAACCGAACAAGAGTAATTTCTTGTCTTGTGGAAGTCTGCTTTTTTCTCGTGCATTGTTTTGGGGACATGGTTTGAAAACGTATGTATTGATTGCATTTGGAATATTTGTGATTGGAAAACCTTGAATCAGTGCGCTTTTTTTAGCCAGCCCTTCAATCCATTGACTGCAACCGACGAAAGTGATGTTTGCCTTTTGAAGCATCTTTTGTTTTCTTCTGAATGTTTTGTAGCTCAAGTCCTTATCCCCCGGCTTTAATAGATACGGACAATTGCGACAGGTTGTTTGGTAATTAAGACAATCATCGGCATGGTGGCAAATACCGGTGAAAGGCCACATATCATGCATTGTCCATACGATAGGTTTGCCCGATTTGATAATTTGTTTGATGTTTTTAAGTGAAAGCATTCCCTGATTGATCCAATGTAGATGAATGACATCTGCTTCTTTGAACTCGGGTAGCGAAGTGATGTCTGTGCCGGTGTTGGCTATATCAACAGTAAAAAGGTTATGCTTTTTGAAGCCATTGGCTTTCCAGATGACCGCTCTTTCCCAGAAGAATTTAAGCAAATTCATTTTCTTGTGGGTAAGTCCGATAACGCTGATTTCATCAGTTTGTTTATCACGAACAAGCATTTTTGCTTTTACACCGTTATTGTGCAAAGATTCTTCCAAACGACCAGCTGCAATTGCAGCTCCACCGATACGTTCGGATGTATTGATAAGTAGAATTCTCATAGAATGTTTATTTCTTACAAAAATAGGATTTTTATAAATTAATTGAATGATCTTTTACAAAAAAAATTCAGATTATATTTTCTTCTTGAGAGGCCTCTGATTTTTTCTTTCCATTTTATTGGGGTAGTTCAGCTGAACTATTAAAGTTATGATAGTTTTTATAACTTGTGTATTTTCATCTTCGACCGGATGGATTAGTTACCAATAGCAACCTCCTTCTACATCTTTTGCAGAATTTGGTGTCTCTTTTTTTGATGGACGTATCCAATATTGGTTGATGAATTTTGAATATTGAGGTTTGTCTTGAATCCATCTTTTGCCGTAAATACCAAATAACATTTGAGTCCAGCCGGCCAGATGAATGGCAATCTTTCCTCTTCTCTTAGCATGGGCTGCAAGAGGCATTCCGTATGCGCCGCATCCAATAATGGCTACGTCATAATCTTGTTTATCCATTTGCTCCTGCATGTATTTGAGTGCTTCAAACCAATCTTTAAAATTCGGATTACCGTTTCCGCCAATTGATTGGACGGCGCGTAATGTAATTAGTTCTTTAAATTCTGGCAAGACATTTGGATCATTAAATAGCTTTTCACGATTATGTTCGTATTGATATCTGATGGAATCAATAAAGGGATGTATTACTAATACTTTTTTCTCTTTTAATTCTTTTGTCCAAGGTTTGTTCCACATAAATGGAGCATAAAATCCGTCAAGATCGATTTTTGTGCAGTTTTGTAATGCATTCGAGAAGACTTTCTCATCTTTTTGATAACTTCCTAAAATGTCGATATCTTTAATATCTTCTAATGTTAAATCCGTATATTGTTGAATCAGTTTTTCATCCTGTGGGAAAAAGCCCGCATTGACGCATAAACTTTGTATGCATATCTTTTTATTTAATTCGATATGCCCGTAAATATAGTCCTTAAGATACTTCAATGAGATCTTTCGGTTGTTATATAAAAAACAAAGTATAGTATTTAATTCACTAGTTCCGAATTTTGAGATCATTAATCCTTTATCAACACTTCTGATTTTTTCAGCTATAAAGTCATTGGCTGCCTGGCCCTTCAATGATGGGGTGTAATATGACTGATTCCCGATAAAGAGCCTCCAAATCCTTCTGCTTGATCTTAAAAGAAAATCTGTTACCTTATTCATATTAGTGTCTTAATCCGTTGATCTGTATTTTAAGCTCCTTTATGCTCCGAAATCACCTCTTAATGTTCTCTTGATTCTTCTGATAACTTTTGCTCGGAAACAGTTGCTGCGTTCATAATAGGCTGCTAGTGCTCGCCGGGCTATATCATTTTCTTTAATCGGAAATGCTTTAATTATTGGCAAAGGTTTCACCCAGAGCGAAGAGTCGTATAAGCCCCCACCGCCGCAGTTTGTCCCACTTCCATCAAAACCATTGTTCTTAACCAGTGATTTACCGACGTTGAGTGATAGAATATCGTTAAGAAACAGGCTGGCATTCCAGCGGATGGCCCATGAATTATTCTTTCCTTCTACTTGTCTGCGAAGCATACGAGTGAAGGGGTAAGAGCCGTTAAAATCAAAAGTTCGAGTAAGTTTGCGTCGGGTTAGTTCTTTCAATAGAACTTTGCCGTCGGGATTAAAATATTTCCAGGCGCGATCCCATGTTGCCCATCCCCAACTTCCGGTCCATTTGATTAAAAAAGTATCGGGTAGGTTTGGAGCGAGTGTGAAATCGCAAGCTTGTATATGTCCCACTTTGGGTTCATCTTTATATGTTTCCAATGCATCGTTCATGAATCTCAGAAAATATGGTGCAAGTATCAGGTCATCTTCCAAAACGATGACGCGGCCAAAGCGAGAAACTTGTGTTGTTACTCCGTCAATAATATTCTGTGCCAATCCCCAATTATTTTCTCTTTCGATAATAGTAACGGATGCGAATCCCTTAATTGTATGAATATATTGCCTTACTTCTTCAACATTAGATAAGTCGTCTTCGTCTTTTGCTGCGTCGGAGTAAATGAATAGTAGACTGTCGATTGCCTCATCATTTAGTAATAATGATTTGATCGCTTGTTGAAGATGAGCCGGGCGGTTATAGACGAATAAAAGGATGGGTGCTAGTATCATAGTACAATGAAATTAGGTTTATTTTGTTTCGCTTTCTTCCTGGTGTTAATAACGTTGTGTGTTTGAAGCAATAAACGGAAAGCAAGTTTGATATACATAAAAAAGGTTTTTATATTCTTCAAAGATTGAAAGGCTTTTTTGATGATTGCAAGGATGCCTAGTCCGAATCCTTTTGCAAAGTTATAATTAATATTTGTATATTCCGAAAGATGGTATACATATTCCGAGCGAATAAAATCATAACGGGTCATTTTTCGCATGTCACGGTCATGGTAGCCAAAGGTATCCGGTACATAACCTATTCGGTATCCGTGAAATCTTAATCTGTTCACAAAATCTTTATCTTCTCCGTAAAGAAAGAATAAGGGCGAGAATCCTCCCATTTCACGAATGATTCTTGTCGGAATCATCCAAAGTGCGGCATTGACGAACTCTATCGGCACTATCTCTTGATCCTTCGGTAATTCATTGCGTTCGTTTATTTTGGCATAATCAGCAAATCCCTTGTCTATATTTTCTCCATTTCCTGTGAGGTGAACGGGAGAAAGTATACCATATTTTTTGTTTTTCTGTGATATATCGTAGAGTGTGCCGATCGTTTTCGGTTCTACCCAAGCATCTTGATTGAGTAGGAATATTGCATCATATTTTTGTTCGATAGCAATTTTCATACCTATATTGTTTGCTTTCCCGAATCCCAGATTCGTATTACACTCGATTAGTTTGACTTCAGGATATGATTGCCGGATAATTTCTGTCGTATGATCATCGGAATGATTATCAACAACAACGATGTCTACTGGTAATACTGATTGCCGGAGACTTTCCAGAGTGCGGTCCATCCATTTCTCAAAACGATAGGAAACGATGATAACAAGAACTTTATTCATTATTGATTCCTTTTTCTAATTTGATAAACGGGATATGTCCTAAGTTGGCGGCTACTTCTGCAAAAGTGCTGTGTCCCGCATATATTTTTGTACACCGCGCTAGTACATTCATTTCCACAAATCCCTGGAAAATACCATCTTTTGAATTTCTGTCAGCATCAATTGCCGGTGTTGTAATATGTGAGCCGAACATTTTTGTTAGTTTGTCTTTTTCTTCCATCGAATCCGAGGCCAAGAAAAAATGTGCTTCCGGATCAGCGGCCAACTCTTCTTTTATCTTGTCGATGAACAAATATGTGGGACTACATTTGATTATATGTATGTTGTCAGTTCTTCTGATATGAATGCCTATTGTATTTTTAGGAAGTGCACCCCTGATTTTTTTGGCTTTTTCTATAATAGCGGGTGCCGGAACAATACAATTCCACATATCCGTGCTTTCCCAAAACGGACCGCAGATAACAAGTAATATTTTGCGATATTTTTCCAGCTCATCGTCATAAGGTTCCTTATTGTTTTTAACTTCAAACCCCTTGTACCAATAAATGCATTTATCGTAAAAATACTTCGAAAAGTAATCTGGAAGTCTTAGATTCCTTTTTCGGGGTTGATCGCGATAAATCATATCAAGCAGATTCCCATTTTGTATCGTTACGTTCTTAAACGCAGGATTCAACGAAAAAAGTTCTTTATATGAACAGTTGAGTCCGGGATCTGTAAACCACATGATTTTGAGTTTCCGTTGCTTTTGACGGCAATATACCATTGCCGAACAAATGGCATTGATGCGATTGCCTAATCCTCCTTTGGGTACTAAAGTAATCATTTCTTGTGAATTTTAAGCATAGTCATAAATATAAATACGAATATTCTGAAATGATCTCTTATTTGCTTTTGCAGATTTACTTCAGGAATGCCGGTATAGCATGAAGCTTTTTTCCAGAAGGCTTTTTCATCTTTGATAAACGGTGATTTACGGAGTAACCGATAAAGATCATACAGCCCTCTTTTTTTCTCGTAGGGGAGATGCCAAACGGCAAATTCTTCGTCGCCTTTTTCTACATTATGACATCTTGACCATGTCCACATTCGCTTGATATAAGTATTGGCAATGGAGTTTTGAAGGTTTAGCTTCGTTATCAATACGCTTAGAAACAGAGCTTCTTCATTTAGCTTCGGCAGTTTCTTTTCAAACAACTTTAGATTATAATTCCAAAGAGGATGATAGGCCGTATTTATCTGTTTGACGATGTCACCGCGGAACGCCATGAATTCTCCTCCATAGTAGTTAATGGGCTGTGCTGGTTTTTCTTGATAGCAATCTTCATACAAATCGGCCATTTGCTGCAAGGTAATGCCATTGACTATTGTCCGGCTGTTGTCATAAAGTTTATAGAGTGCGCAACCATGCTGACCGGTTTTTTCGAATAAGGAATTGAGTGACGAATGACATAGGCAGTCGGCATCACAAATTAAAAAGCGGTCATTATCCTCCATCCTTTCTTCCATATTCTTCAAAATATCATAGAGGTAAAATTGATTGCGCCAAGCATTATGCCAGCCTTCAGGTGGGATACAACGGTAGGGCAGTTGGATAATTTCCACACCTAGTTTCTTGAATAGTTGCTCCAAAAAAACAGGTAATTGGTTGATATTGGTAAAAAACAACAGCTTTGCTTCCGGATTATAATGTCTGAATGTAGCATAGAATGGTACCTGAATCTGCATATAAATAGAATGCACCAGCGTTGAATCACCACGTTTGCCTACCTGCGGATAGTAGCTGGCATCGGCTTTTGATTCTTTGTAAAACCAAGTGGCTATGTAGTTGGTCGGTTGTTTCATGGTTTTCTCTTTTTAGAGATGATGAATTGAATGCATTCTTTTAAAATTACCGATTTCATTTTCCACAAGATAAAGAAATAAAGTGAGGACATGATTATAATTTTGGAAATAACACAAAGGTAGATATTTGAGATTCCCATTGTTATAAAGTAGACCAGTATATACAGAGTGGCAGAAAGGAGGAGGTATGGTGATATATCTTTCAACATATTTTTAATGCTGAGATGTATTTCCCGATTGACGAAATAGTGCCATACGAACATCCACAGGATATTGATTCCTGTGAAGAAATATATCATTGTAGTTATGCCGTACGGATATGCCAAGCATGCCGATAAAAGTTGTAACAAACATAATCCTATAGTGTTGATAAGGTATACGGTCGAATGTCCGCGGCTGATAATGAGTGTTGAAAATAGATTGTTGATAGGGGCGAATGCGCCATAAATACATAATAGCTGAAGTATCTTCGCACTGTCTAGCCATTTGTCGGTGATGGTGATCACGATCAATTCTTTTGATACCAAACTTAATCCGAACATGACCGGAAAAGAGACTAATGCGGTGAACCGTAGCATTTTGCGAAAGATAGCCAGTTGCCGTACTTTATCATCGGCTACGCCTGCCAGTACGGGTTGTGCCACACTGTTCATCATTCCTATAATGAACGTTTGTCCCATGTTATTCCACTTGTTAGCCTGACTGAAATCGCCTACGTCTTGTTTCGTGTAGAACTTGCCCAGCAGGACAGAGAACAAATTGTTATTGACGGCACCGAAGATATTGGTGAGTAAAAGTTTACTACTGAACCCGAACATCTCTTTGATGGGGGTGAAATCAATATGAAAAGTTGGATGCCAATGGGCATAATGCCAATTAAGAATAACAATAATGATGACAAAGATAAGTGATTGTGTAGCCAGTCCCCAATAAGCAAAGCCATTGGCAGCCATGATAATACCAATAGTTCCGGAACAGATTAAAGCGGTTGTGGCAATAATCGTATTTTCTTTTACTTTTAAGTTTCTAAATAGTATGGCGCGTGGTGCGATGCCAAAGCTGGAGATGAAGAAGCTGAGAAAACAAAAACGCGAAAGAGCTGTCAGCTCGGGGATCTTGTAAAAATCGGCAATAAACGGAGCCAAAAAGAAAAGTAAGATATATAAAGCGCTGCTGCATAAAATACTGAACCAAAAGACGGCATTGTAGTCTTTGGACGTTACCTCTTTTTTATTCGCTAGCGCAGAAATGAATCCGCTTTCTTGCAGAATAGAAGCAATGGCCGAAAAGATTGCGAGCATACCAACCATTCCGTAGTCGGAACGTGTTAATAATCTGGCCAATACAATACCGAAAACCAGATTTAGTAACTGTTGCAACCCGTTGCTAAAACCGCCCCAGAATAATCCTTTAGCTGTTTCTTCTCTTAATGATTGTTTGCTCATCTTGTCATAAGAATACCTAATGACTTATAGTCAAGCATATTTTATATTTGTCTTATTTTACTTCGCTTCCGGGCTTAACTTCACGTTCGGGCATGATAACTGCCAGATTACCGTCGTTGTTTTCAGCACTCAGTATCATACCTTCGCTTACAATGCCTTTGAGTTTTCTTGGGGCCAGGTTGGCAACAAAGCAAACTTGTTTTCCAATAAGTTCTTCGGGTTTGTAATATTTGGCGATGCCTGATACGATGGTACGTTTCTCCAGTCCGTCATCAATCTTAAACTGAAGGAGCTTGTCAGTCTTGGGCACTTTTTGGCACTCAAGAATTTTACCTACTCGAATATCCATTTTCGTGAAGTCTTCGTAAGTAACAGTTTCCTTTATCTGATTAGCCCTATAATTGGTTTCTTCGTTCTTTTTCTTTTCGTTCAATAATTTTTGAACTTGTGCTTCAACGGCTTCGTCTTCTATTTTCTCAAATAGTAGTTCGGGAGTATTTAACAGATGACCGGTTTCAAGCAAATTTCTTCGTCCCAATTCTGTCCAATCAAATGATTCCATATTCAGCATCTTACGAAGTTTTGCTGAACTGAAAGGCAGGAACGGTTCGAATACGATAGCCAAATTGGCGGCTAGCTGTAGCGAAATATTCAAAATTGTGCCTACGCGATTCATGTCAGTCTTGGCAACTTTCCATGGTTCTGTATCGGTCAGATATTTATTGCCGATGCGGGCCAGGTTCATGGCTTCTTTTTGGGCATCGCGGAACTTGAATACATCGAGTAAATTTTCAACTTTTGTTTTAATATCTTTAAAATCTTCGAAAGCTTGCTTGTCTAATTCCGTTAGTTCACCAAGTTCGGGTACTTTCAAATCAAAGTATTTTTGTGTCAGTACGACGGCGCGGTTTACAAAATTGCCATAGATGGCAACCAGCTCGTTATTGTTGCGTGCCTGGAAATCTTTCCATGTGAAATCATTGTCTTTGGTTTCAGGAGCATTAGCTGTCAGTACATAGCGAAGCACATCTTGTTTGCCCGGAAAATCGACAAGATATTCATTCAGCCAAACGGCCCAGTTTCTGGAAGTTGAGATCTTATTGCCTTCAAGATTCAGAAATTCATTGGCCGGTACGTTATCCGGCAGGATGTAACTACCTTCGGCCTTGAGCATGGTTGGGAAGACAATGCAGTGGAAGACGATGTTATCTTTTCCGATGAAATGGATAAGCCTTGTTTCGGGGTCTTTCCACCATTTTTCCCAACTGTCCGGCAACAGTTCTTTTGTGTTTGAAATATAGCCTAGCGGTGCGTCGAACCATACGTATAATACTTTGCCTTCAGCTCCTTCAACGGGGACAGGGATACCCCAATCCAGGTCACGGCTCACAGCACGGGGTTTCAAACCCATGTCGATCCAACTTTTGCACTGACCGTAAACGTTTGGACGCCATTCTTTGTGCTCTTCAAGAATCCATTTGCTGAGCCATGGCTCATATTTATCAAGAGGCAGATACCAATGCGTAGTGGTACGTTTCACGGGTTTACTACCGCTAATAGCACTTTTGGGGTTGATTAATTCTTCGGGAGAAAGCGACGAACCGCATTTTTCGCATTGGTCGCCATAAGCACCTTGGGAATGGCAGTAAGGACATTCGCCTGTAATGTAACGGTCTGCTAGAAATTGATGGGCTTCTTCGTCGTAATATTGTTCGGAGGTTTTTTCAACGAATACCCCCTTATCGTATAGTTTTCTGAAAAAACCGGATGCCAATTCCTGATGTGTCTTTGAAGTAGTTCGTCCATATACGTCGAAAGATATGCCGAATTCTTTAAAAGAATCTTTGATTAGTTTGTGGTAGTGGTCAACTATTTCTTGAGGATTTACTCCTTCTTTTTTTGCTCGTAGTGTGATAGGCACACCGTGTTCGTCGGAGCCGCCGATAAAGAGAACATCTTCTTTTTTCAAACGTAGATAGCGGACGTAAATATCCGCAGGGATATATACACCGGCCAAGTGACCGATGTGAACAGGTCCGTTAGCATAAGGTAGTGCTGATGTGACGGTAGTTCTTTTGAATTTTTTTTCCATTAATATCTTATTTTTTACTCATACTTAACGTGCAAAGATAGTAGTTTTCGTCTTATTATGCAAATATTTAATCACTTTCTCCCAAACACGCTGCCAATAGCAGATACGGATTTTGAAGAATATAATCACTTGAAATTTTTACATCAGACGAAAATAAATTTTGTATCGCAAACGTGAGGCAAATGCATCGCAAAGACAAGGTAATTGCATCGCAATTTTTTTAAATTGCGATGCAAAATTTCTTTGAAAGAGCTAACGAAATTTGGTTCTATATGATTTTATCCGCATTACAACTAGAGTTATTTGGATAAGAACAAATGTTATCCGAATATCTTTACTTGTTAGTGAAATAACTCTTCTTGTTATAGGCGCGTGGGATGCGCGTGGCTTGCGTGGCTTTGCGTGGGATGAGAAAAGCCATCCCACGCGCTTAAGTAATT